>OCPX01001490.1_pt1 | contig 17711 bp, 15 predicted proteins | sample 1538771 | NCBI WGS metagenome assembly OCPX01 (sample SAMN04571725, study PRJEB22368) | human gut metagenome | biome: human gut; material: stool | host: Homo sapiens | place: Luxembourg | collected 2012-11-01 | reverse complement strand
CCCTCGATACCGAGAGCGAGCGCCTGGTTCAGGATGCCTTGGAGAAACTGATGAAGACCCGTACCACTGTGGCTGTGGCTCACCGATTGAGCACCATCAAGCATGCCGATGAAATCTGCGTATTGCACGAGGGTAGGATTGTGGAGCGTGGTACTCATGAGGAACTGATTGAAAAAAAAGGATATTACAAGAAGTTGCATGATATGCAGCAGGTGTAATAACAATGTTAAGTGTTGAATGTTAAATGTTAAGTTGCATTCTTGCTTATATATAATAAGGTGTAAATCATAGGACTTATGACAAAGATTGTTTATGCGCTGTTTTATGCTATATCGCTGCTGCCTTTCAGGCTGCTCTATTGCATTGCCGACTTCGAGTACTTCATGATGTATCGCATCATCAAGTACCGCAGGGGTATTGTGCGTAAGAATCTCACCAGCTCTTTTCCTGAGAAATCAGAAGAAGAGATTATCGACATCGAGAAGAAGTTCTATCGCTGGTTCAGCGATTACTTCTTCGAGGCTGTCAAACTGCTCAGCATCAGTGACAAGGAGTTGCACCAGCGATTCCAGGTCATCAACAGCGAGGAAGTGGAGCAATGTTTCCTGGAAGGTCAGAACGTGGCAGCTATCCTGGGCCATTACTGCAACTGGGAGTGGCTCTCATGCGTGGGTATCGAACTGCCCAAGTCACGCAAGATAGGCCTCATCTATCATCCTCTGCGCAACCAAGCCTTCGACGAACTCTTCAAGCGCATCCGTTCTCACGAGGAGAATGGCGTGGTGGTGCCCAAGAAAGAAATCCTCCGCTATCTGGTGGATTACAAGCGCAAGGGCATCATGAACATCTTCGGCTACATCAGCGACCAGGGTCCCAAGTGGGAAAACATCCACCTGTGGCTTCCTTTCCTCAACCATCCCGAAACCCCAGTGTTTACTGGCGGCGAGAGAATCATGAGAAAGATGAACGATGCCGTGTTCTATGTAGAGATGTCCCGCCCTAAGCGCGGCTACTACACGGCAACCTACAAACTCATCACCCGCAATCCGAACTCCCTGCCGGAGCACGAGATTACCCGTCGCTTCTTTAAGATGCTGGAAGAAACCATCCGCCGGAATCCACCTTATTATTTATGGACGCATAACAGATGGAAGCGAACCAGGGAGGAGTTTGATAAGCGATATGAGGTGGTGAAGGGGAAAGTTGTACCGAGAGAATAGAGTTGTTCCAAGAGAAATAGAGTTTATCTTAATAATAGAAAGGGTTACAAGATGATAGAAGCAAAAAGAGTACCTTATGGAGTCTCTGATTTCCTGAGAGTTATCAGAGAAAATCAGTATTACGTAGATAAGACTATGTATATTCCGTTGTTGGAGGCTCAACCCGACAACCTGATATTCATTCGCCCTCGCCGCTTCGGCAAGAGCCTGTTCCTCAGTATGCTCGAAGCTTACTATGACTGCAAGATAAAAGACCAGTTCCAGGAAATCTTCGGAGGTCTCTGGATTGGCAGTCAGCCTACCCCTCTACAGGGTAAGTATCAGGTACTGACGCTCGATTTCTCGCAGGTAGGAGGAAACATCGACAACCTGGAAGAGCGCTTCAATTCATATTGCAATATCTGCTTTGACGCTTTCATCAACAGATATGCACAATTCTATGATGAAGCAACCAGAAAGACCGTTCTTGCAGAGGATGTAGCATCCAACAAGCTTGCTACTATCCAAAAATACGCAAAAGAACACAATTATCAGCTTTATCTCATCATCGATGAATACGACAACTTCACCAACACCGTGCTCAATGAACAGGGTGAAAAAGTGTATTATGCGATGACGCATGCCAGCGGTTTCTACCGCGACTACTTCAAGAAGTTCAAGGGTTCATTCGCCAAGATATTCATGATGGGTGTAAGTCCTGTAACACTAGACGATGTTACCAGCGGCTTCAACATCGGCTGGCATATCTCAACCAAGCCTGAGTTTGACAAGATGCTGGGCTTCAGCACAGAAGATGTGCGAGCCATGTTTACCCGTTATCGCAATGCGGGACAGATTCCGGCAGATAGCGATATCGAGGCAATGATAGAAGAGATTAAGCCGTGGTATGACAATTATTGCTTCTCAGAGGCATGCTTAAACAGTAAGGTCAGGGTTTTCAATTGCGATATGGTGTTATATTATCTCCGTAATTACATGGACGATGGTAAAGCCCCTAAGCAGATGATAGACCCAAACACGAAGACCGACTACAACAAGATGAAGCGACTGCTCCAGCTCGACAAACTAGACGGCAACCGCAAGGGCATCATCCGCAGGATTACGGAGGAAGGCAGCATCGTATCAAATCTATACGAAACCTTCCCAGCCAGCGAAATTGTGAAGCCGGAATGCTTCCCAAGCCTACTGTTCTATTACGGCATGCTTACCATCAAGGATACTTTCGGCGACCAGTTGCTCCTGGGAATCCCGAACAACAACGTCCGCCGTCAATATTATGGCTATCTGCAGGAGCAATATCAGGAAATCAACCATATCAACCTGAATGAGTTTGGTTATATGCTCACCTGCATGGCGTTCTATGGAAAATGGGAAGATGTCTTGGGCTTTATGTCGAAGGCTTACGCCGAAGTGGCATCAGTAAGAGATGGCATCGAAGCCGAGCGCAACCTGCAAGGTTTCTTCATGGCATATCTCTACCTGAGCAGCTATTACATTACGGCTCCCGAACTTGAGTTGAATCACGGCTATTGTGATTTCTTCCTCTTGCCCGACCTGACCCACTATCCTACCAAGCATAGCTATATCATCGAACTGAAGATGTTGCCAGCCAAGGATTTTGAGGCAAAAGCCGAGGCACAATGGCAGGAAGCAGTAGAACAGATCAATCGTTATGCCGCAGCACCAAGAATAGAAGTCTTGCGCCAAGGCACGACATTGCATAAAATCATCATCCAGTTTGCTGGATGGGAAATGAAACGAATGGAAGAGGTATAAATATTCTTTGTTGAACTACAAATAAGTGTTCGACAGATGATACAAAATTAAAAACGGCAAAGTAATTTCTATAGAATCATGAGAATAGTTCTTTTCTGTGAAAACAAGTATGCCATAGACATACTTAATCCGATACAAGAACATGTGACAAAGCAACATTTGCCACACGAGATATTGTGGTATATCCACAAACCAAAGATAGACAGTTTTCCATATGCCGACCAGGTGAAATGGACCAACTCTATTCAAGAAGTCTATGACTTCCAGCCAGAGGCTATCTATGTGCCAGGCAACATTGTGCCTTACTATCTGCCAGGCGTCAAGATACAGGTATTCCACGGCTATGCCGCAGAGAAGAAAGATCACTGGATTATCCGCCGTTACTTTGACACCTATTTCACCCAAGGTCCTTACTTCACTTCCCACTTCGAGGCTCTGGCCAAGAGATATGGAGATTTCGAGGTGTTGGAAACGGGATGGCCTAAGCAGGATTGGATCAAGGAAAACCTGCATAAATATGATGCCGACCGAGAGAAACTGCTCAGGGAAAGCGGCAAGGAGACCTTGATCCTTTACGCTCCTACCTTCTCGCCAAAACTCACTTCGCTTCCTTACATCAAGGAAGAGCTGGGCAAGCTGGCTAAGGAGCGCAATGCCCTGGTAGTAATGAAGTTCCATCCGCTTACCCGCCAGGAATGGGTAGATGAATACCGTGAATGGGCTGCAACCAAGAAGGATGTTCTCTTCATCGACAAGGGAGAGAACGTAACCAAATATCAGCTGATGGCAGATACGCTCATCAGCGATACCTCTTCTACCATCTATGAGTTCCTGCTGCTCTCTCGCCCAGTAATCACCCTCGGCACCATATCCAAGGATATCTACTGGGAAAACATCACGGAACCTGATCAGCTGATTGCCGCCTACGACCATGCCCTCACAGACCCTGAGGCGATAGCCAAGAGACAGTGGATAGTAGACAACTACGATCCATATTTGGACGGCAACGTATGCCAGCGCATGCTCGACGGAGCCGAAGACTACATCCGTCGCCATGGTGTACCAAAGAACAGAAAGCTGAATCTCTGGCGTAAATATACCAGCATCAAGACATTTGGAAGAATCAAAAAAGGATAAAGATATGCTTAATTTTACAGTAGGACCTGTGATGGCAAGCGATGAGGTTAGAGCCATCGGCGCTGAGCAGGTGCCTTATTTCAGAACAGCAGAGTTCTCCGCCATCATGAAGGAGAACGAACAATTGATGAAGCAGTTTGCCAAGGCATCAGACGATGCCCGCACAGTTTTTATCACAGGTTCGGGCACTGCCTCTATGGAAGCCGTGGTCATGAATGTATTCACTCCTGCCGACAAAGTACTGGTAGTGAATGGCGGTAGCTTTGGTCACCGATTCGTACAACTCTGTGAAATTCATGAGATTCCACATACAGAAATCAAGCTTGAGATGGGGACTCCACTCACGGCAGAAGACCTCAAGCCATACGAGGGGCAAGGCTACACCGGCTTCCTCGTCAATCTGCACGAGACCTCTACCGGTGTGCTCTACGACATCCAGATGATCAGCGACTTCTGTCATCGCAACCATATTTTCCTGGCCGTAGATTCCATCAGTTCTTTCCTCGCCGACCCATTCAACATGAAGGAGTTGGGCGTGAACGTAATGATTACGGGTTCACAGAAAGCACTGGCATGTCCTCCAGGCATCTCTGTCATCATTCTCGATACAGAGGCTATCAAGCGAGTAGAGGCAAACAAGGTGAAGTCGATGTATTTCGACCTGAAGGATGCCTTGAAGAATGGTGAGCGTGGACAGACTCCTTTCACCCCAGCCGTAGGAACCTTACTGCAGATTCATGCCCGCCTGAAGGAAATAGAGCGCAATGGCGGTGTGGAGAGCGAGAACCAGCGCATGAAAATGCTTGCCGAAGATTTCAGAAGTAAGATCAAGGACCTGCCATTCACCATCGTATCAAAGTCAATGTCAAATGCCGTTACTCCTCTGCATCCACAGAACGCCTCAGCCTACGACATCTTCCTGAAGCTGAAAGACGAATATGGCATCTGGGTATGTCCTAATGGTGGCGACATGGCAGAAAAGGTGTTCCGTGTAGGTCATCTCGGCAACCTGAGTCCGGAAGACAACACCACTCTCGTTGATGCACTGAAGGATATGCAGGCTAAGGGACTGCTATAAAGGGGCTGCTATAATATATATAATAAGGTATAGAGAACTTTCAAGATAGAGAAACTTATGGTTAAAGTCATCACATACGGTACTTACGACCTGCTTCATTATGGTCACATCCGTCTCCTGGAGCGCGCCAAGGCTTTGGGCGACTACCTCATCGTGGGCGTAACCTCGGATACCTTCGACCGTGAACGTGGCAAAATCAATGTACAACAATCCCTCATGGAACGAGTGGAAGCCGTGCGTGCCACTGGCATTGCCGATGAAATCATCATCGAGGAATACGAGGGACAGAAGATTGACGACATCAAGCGACTGGACGTAGATATCTTTACCGTAGGTTCTGACTGGAGAGGCAAGTTTGACTATCTCAACGCCTATTGCAAGGTGGTTTATCTAGACCGCACTCAGGGCGTATCGAGCACGGAGATCAGAAGCGAGCAGCAGGTGGTTAGCCTCGGACTGGTTGGCGAATCGCCTATCCTCAACAAGATAGAGCGCGAAAGCCAATATGTCAATGGGCTAGAGGCAGGAAAGGTTTTCTCCCTCAACGACCAATATCTCTCAGAGAATCTGCAGGCAGCGGAAAAGCAGGCAGCCAGTTTTCAGGAACTCCTGAATGAAAGCGATGCGCTCTATGTTATCTCTGCCCCAAGCAAGCACTATGCTCAAATAAAGGAGGCATTAGAAGCTGGCAAACACGTATTGTGCGAATCGCCTATCACTCTTCAGCCTCAGCAATGGAAAGAACTCAAGGAAATAGCAAAAGATAAGAAGGTAGTCTTGATGGATTCTATCAAGACCGCCTATTCCGTAGCCTATTACCGACTCTTACTCTTGGCTAAGGGCGGTATCATCGGTGATATCATGTCGGTGGATGCAACCTGCACCAGTCTCGTAGACTTTGACCCGACCCAGGATTCACAGAAGAGTCTTTACGAATGGAACAGTATCTGCGCCTGGGGACCGACGGCACTCCTGCCTATCTTCCAGCTTCTGGGCACAGAATACAGCAGCAAACAGATAGCCACTCACTTCTTGGACGAGGCAAAGCGCTATGATGCCTTTACCAAAATATCCTTCCTCTATCCTCATGCCGTAGCTTCGCTGAAGGTTGGTCAAGGCGTGAAGTCGGAAGGCGAATTGATTATCTCGGGCACCAAGGGATACATCTACGTACCAGCCCCATGGTGGAAGACCGATTACTTCGAGGTGAGATACGAGAATCCGCAGAACAACAAGCGCTACTTCTACCAGCTGGATGGAGAAGGGTTGCGCTATATGCTCCTCTCCTTCCTCAAAGCCATCCGCACCGGCAAGGACTTCTCGTATGTATCCGATGACATATCAGAAGAAATCGTCAAGACTATTGCAGACTTCGAGGCAAGAAGGGATATGGCAATCATCTAGGTTCGCCTGATATAAGATGGCTTAAACGAAAGAAGAATAAACATTCATATTTAAATTATCAGAATGAGAAAGATTAAGATAAATCCTAAATACGAATATCTGAGAGACTTTATCGAGAGCATCCCTGATGTTTTCGAGCAGGAAGGGCGTGTGATTTATACAGGGCGCAATCTCATCAAGGTACTAACTGCACCAGATGGAACACAGATTAACATAAAGCGCTTTCATGAACCACATGGACCAAACAAGCTCATTTATTCCTGGAATATCAGAAAGCCTAAAGGTCAACGGGCATTCGAATATCCTATGATTCTGAAAAGAAAAGGCATCAATACTCCTGAGCCATTAGCACTCATAGAAGAGCGCAACTTTCTAAATCTCTTAGGATACAGTTATCTTATCACTATCCAGTGTGATTATGGACATACACTTTATGAGGTAGTAGATGCTAAACCGGAAGAATATAAATGCCTGGCAAAAGCTCTGGCCCATTTCGCTGCCAACATCCATCTGCACGAAATCCTCCACAAGGACTTTACTCCTGGCAATATTCTCTGGAAACAAGATGAAGAAGGCTTCCATTTCATGCTGGTTGACATCAACAGAATGAATTTCGGACCAGTAAGTGAGAAGAAAGGACTTTATAATCTCAGAAGATTTTGGGGACCTAAAGAATTCACCCGTATCCTGATTAGCGAATACGCCTTGCTGCGCAACATAGATACCGAGAAGGCAGTAGCCTATGTCATGCAGGAACGGGCTAAATTCTGGATTCAATTTGGGAAGAAACATAAAATTCCATTCCCATTAGAGTTATAAATGGCCGTGTCCTTGTAAAACTCATATAAACAATATAAAATATGAAACAAAACAGACTTTGCTATATTAGTCGCAACTATTATAATCTGACAAGTGCCGGCAATAAGGCAAAAACAGATAACGAAGATACACTAGCAGAAATGGGAGCCATCAATCTCGGCTTGCCACGCACTATCAAGAATAGTAAGATTTTGGCATTCTTTCTAGACTTGATAGGCATTATCCGTGCCTGTATCTTAATCCAGAAAGGCGATGTGCTGTTCTTGCAATATCCTGTAAAGAAGTACTTTTCTTTTCTCTGCCATGTAGCTCATCTGAAAGGAGCCAAAACTGTTTCGCTGATTCACGACCTCGGCTCTTTCCGCAGAAAAAAGCTCACTATCCAGAAAGAGATAAACCGTCTTTCGAACAGCGACTATATCATCGCATCAAACGAAAACATGAAAGGATGGCTCAAAGAGCATGGGTTACAGAAGCCAGTTGGTGCCCTGGGCTTATTCGACTATCGTTCTGCATCAAGATGCTCGGAAGAAGTAACAGAAAGAGAACTGGTAAAAGTTGTCTATGCCGGAGGTCTGAGCATGAAAAAGAATTCATTCCTTGTAGATCTTTCCAAAACATTGAACAGTTGGCAATTACTGGTTTGTGGCAACAAAGAAGGACTCCAAGGTCTGCAGGACAATCCTCTGATTACTTATCAGGGATTTGTACCATCAGAGGATTTTATTAAGCACATTGATGCAGACTTCGGATTGGTATGGGACGGCAATTCGCTTGATGGATGTTCAGGAGAAAGTGGTCAATACCTGAAATGGAATTCTCCTCATAAGGTATCCTTCTACCTCCGTGCCGGTTTGCCGCTCATCATCTGGAAAGAAGCTGCCGTAGCTCCTATCATCGAAGAAGCAGGAGCTGGCATAACCATCAGTTCGTTGGAAGAGCTGGATGACAAACTTGCCAATCTTACCACGGAACAGAAAAAGGAGATGAAAAAGCAAGCGGTAAATTTGGCACAGAAACTGAATAAAGGAAGTTTTCTGACAAAGACATTAAAAGAAATTAATTTTAGATAGAATGATTCAAGACAAGAAAGTCATTATAGCTATTCCTATATATAGGGATTTACGTGAAGAAGAGATTGTTGCTCTTGACAATAATCTCGAAATTCTACGTAATTATCCTACTGTACTGATAAAGCCTACAGGGTTGAATACTAATGCTTTAAAAGAAAGGTATCCACAAGTAGGAGAAATCGAAGTAAGTAATCAGTGGCTAGGAACCATTAATGGTATTATGGGATATAACGAAATGATGACATCTCCCGATTTTTATAGTTTATTCAGCGATTACGAATATCTCCTTATCTGTCAGACAGATGTATGGATATTCAGAGATGATCTCATGAAGTGGATAGATATGGGTATCGATCTTGTTGGTGCACCATGGCCTAACAGAAATATGTATCTGCACTTTCCAATGAAACAATATCTCCAACTGAAAGTAAAGTTAAAACCTGCTAACAAAAATCTCCATTGCCAAATGTTTGGCAGAATTGGTAATGGCGGGTTCTGTTTGAGAAAGGTAGAAGTATTCAAGAAGCTCTGCATCAAGTATGCCCAAGAAATTCAACTGTATAATTCTTTTGAAGATCCACTACACAATGAAGATATATTCTGGGCATTAGTTCCAACAGAACTTAAACTACCAACGATAGAGCAAGCTGCAGATTTTGCCTTTGACCGCAAGTTGGAACTATGCTATAAAATAAATAATAATAAGCTTCCTATGGCTGCTCACGGATATGACCGAAAACATCGAAAAGAATTTTGGTCAAAGTTTATTCCAAAAGAGGCATTTAAAAAACAATAAACAAAAAGTATATGGACAAGATTCTTACAATTATCATACCTACTTATAACATGAGTGAGTATCTTGATACTTGTCTAAAATCATTGATTATCGAAAGCAATCTATTAGAGGTTCTTATTATCAATGATGGAAGCAAGGACAATTCTTTGGATATAGCTAAAAAGTATGAGAAAAAATATCCACATATATTTAGAACTATAGATAAGCCAAATGGCAATTATGGTTCTTGCATCAATCGTGGACTAAAAGAAGCGACAGGAAAATATGTTAAAGTGTTAGATGCTGACGACAAATTCAATACTGAGTCTTTAATGAACTTGGTAGATATTGCCTCAAAGACAGATGTTGATGCATTTATAACAGACTTTTCCAAGTCTCATGTAAATGGCAAAGAAGATCATGTGACTTTTAACTTGCCAAGCAACCAAACATTGCAGTTTACAGACTATTGCTGTCATAAAGACATCATCAATCTTTGGATGCACGCCATTACATACAAACGCGAGAATCTGTTAGCTATCAATTACAAGCAAACTGAAGGTATTTCTTATACTGACCAAGAATGGATTTTTATGCCATTAACTACAATCAGAACGTTTAAGTATGTACCGGGAATTCTCTACATATACACATTAGGTCGTGAAGGGCAGACCATGTCTAACACATTCTCGGCAAAGCATTTCAAGGATAATATCATATGTACGAGCCACATTTTAGACAGTTATGCTACACTCACCAATGTGAACTCTGCAATAAAAGATATGCTGGTCGAGAAGTTGTTTAAAAGAATAAGATACATATATAAATTCTATTTATTGAAGTGTCAACAGCCAGATTACACGATACTAACAGAATTAGATAAAAAACTAGAGATTACATGTCCAGAAGTATATGAACGTTCTAATCATATTATCATGAGTAGCCCACTCTTGTTATACAAGTATATCAAGCATTGGCGCTCCAATCCAAACAGTAAGTTATTACAGTTTATGATAAAATTATACAAAGGCAAAAAATCTCTCAAATAATAAAACAATGAAGATTTCACTAATCATATCCACGTATAATCGCCCCGAGGCTTTACGTTTGAGCCTTATGAGCGCAAAAGTTCAGACACGTATACCTGACGAAGTAATAATCGCAGACGATGGTTCTAAAGAAAATACAAGAGAACTTATAAAAAACTTCGCCAAAGATTTCCCATGTCCAATTCTCCATGCATGGCAAGAAGATAAAGGCTTTCGCCTGGCAGAGTCTAGAAACAATGCTCTTCGCATGGCCCATGGAGACTATATTGTGTTTATTGACGGAGATATCATTATGGAGCGTCATTTTATCGCAGATCATGAGCGCTTAGCTGAAAAAGGATATTTTGTTATAGGAAGTAGAGCTTCTTTAAAAAATAAGCTCACCCTTAAGCTTATCAAAGAAAAGAAGATAAATATCCCGTTTTACACTAAAGGCGTAAGACGGAAAGAAAATGCCCTATGGCTACCTTTTCTCACATTTTGTACAAAAAACCTTTACCACAAGCGTCGCTTCTATGGCAGAGGTGCCAATATGGCTATGTGGTTTGAGGATTTGCGCAAAGTAAATGGCTTCGACCAGGAGTTAATAGGCTATGGGTATGAAGATTTCGATCTGTTCAACCGTCTTTTCAATATTGGGCTAAAGCGAAAGTATGCTAAGTTCCAAGCTATAGAGTATCATCTCTTCCATGAAAGAGATAGCATTTGCTGCGAGAATGAACGCCACTTTCTTAAGGATATGAAAAGAACAAGATGCAAGAAAGGATTAAAAGAAATAGAATAACGATTTAAAATAGAAAGAAATGATTAATACGACTTCATTTTTGTTATCAATTATAATTCCATCCTATAACATGGAGGAATATATTGGAAACAATTTAAAAAGACTTGTTGCCACACAGCACTTAGATAAAATAGAAATTATTGTTGTCAATGACGGCAGCAAAGACAACACATCTGCTATTGCACACGAATACCAACAGCAATTTCCACAGAACATTATTGTTGTTGATAAAGAGAATGCACATTATGGTTCATGCATAAATAAGGGCTTAGCACTTGCTCGCGGAAAATATTTCCGGATTCTCGATGCTGATGATTTTTTTGAACCTGATGCATTAGACGCATTTGTTGAAAAACTGGAAACTTGTGATGCAGATCTTGTTGTTACACTCAGAACAGAAATAACAATAGACAAAAACGGAAAGGAAAAAACTAAAAAGTTCCCTATTGCCAATATTGAATACGGAAAGGTTTATGAGGCCTCAAGTTTTGTAATCACAGATTATTCTAAAAAAGTAGAATTCAACATGCATAGCATGACTTACAAGAGTAGTATTTTGCATAAAGTAGGTTTAGTACTTCCTACAGGAATCTGCTATACGGACCTGCTATATTGCCTTATACCTTTAAGTTCTATCAAAGACCTTATTGTATATGATATATATCTATATAACTATCTTGTAGGAAGAGAAGGAAATAGTACTAACGCTATAGCCTTAAAGAAGAACTTTTCTCATATTACAAAGGTACTTACATTGATGTTTGAATATCTTGACGCGCAAAAACAAGAATGTCTGACTCCAGCTATCAGACTCAATCAACTTAGATATATTGACGAAGCCGCAATTCTTTTTATGCAAAGCTTAAGATTCAATAAGCATATCAAAAAGGAAGATTATTCTAACATCACCGTAGTAATGAATTATTGCAGAAAATATGGAATAACAAATAAGTATATGAAGAAATATTATTTCCGTATATGGCAATTATTTAATACACGATTCTCGTTAAATTGCATGTTAGGCTGGTATGCCTTTACGCACCCATTTAGAAAAATATAACTTAGTTAGCGCAAGTATGAAGAAATATGATTATCTTATAGTTGGCTCCGGACTCTTCGGAGCCACATTCGCCCATCTGGCTCATAAACAAGGAAAAACTTGTCTGGTGATAGATAAGCGACCACATCTCGGTGGCAATATCTATTGCGAGAACATAGAGGGCATCAACGTACATAAGTATGGTGCCCACATCTTCCATACATCCAACAAAGAGGTTTGGAACTTCGTCAATTCTATCGTTGAGTTCAACCGCTACACCAACTCGCCTGTGGCAAACTACAAAGGCAAACTCTATAATCTGCCTTTCAATATGAATACCTTCTATCAGATGTGGGGCGTAACCACACCAGCAGAAGCACAGGCTAAAATTGATGAGCAGAAGGCAGAAGCCGTGGCTAAGATGAAGGCTGATGGCGTAAGCGAGCCTCGCAATCTGGAGGAACAGGCTCAGGTGCTCATCGGTAAAGATATCTATGAGCGTCTCATCAAGGGATATACCGAGAAGCAATGGGGACGAAAGTGTACAGACTTGCCAGCCTTCATCATCAAGCGACTGCCGGTACGCCTCATCTTCGACAACAATTACTTCAATGACAAATATCAGGGAATCCCTATCGGTGGATATAACAAACTCATCGACGGTTTACTTGAAGGTGCAGATACAAAGGTATCCGTTGACTTCTTTAAAGAAGAGATAGAACTTCCAAACGGCAACAAGGGGTTGCTGAAAGATCATTGGAAAGAGATGGCCTCTAAGCTGGTTTTCACAGGCAAGATAGATGAGTTCTACAACTATCAGTTTGGTAAGCTCAACTATCGCACTGTCCGCTTTGAGCAGGAAACCATCGACTGCCCTAACTATCAAGGTAATGCCGTGGTAAACTATACTGAGCGCGAAGTGCCATATACCCGAGTGATTGAGCACAAGCATTTCGAAATGTTCGGGGCAGAAGTCTATGAGACCCCGAAGACGGTTATCTCCAAGGAATATTCCACCGAATGGAAAGATGGCATGGAACCATACTATCCGGTAAACGACAAGGAGAATTCTGAACTGTATGCGCAATACAAGAACCTGGCAGACCAGGAGGAAGATGTTATCTTTGGCGGCCGCCTTGCCGAATACAAGTATTACGACATGGCTCCTATCATAGAGAAAGCATTGGCTATGTTCAAATAAAGCTATTCTGTAAAGTCCCTTTAGCAGTCCTAGTATATTTTGATTTCATATACTTGGAATACTGAAGGGGCTTTATCCTTTTATGATTCCTTCCACACTCTTCTCTAAGCAGAATAACATTGACAGCAATACAAAGCGACATTTTTATGATGAGACCATCACTAAACAACGGATTATAGATTTTTGAGAGCTTGCAATATTAAGAGCCGAGCTTGCAATATTAAGCCGTGAACTTGCAATATTAGGCTCGGAACTTGCAATATTAGGCTCGAAACTTGCAATATTACTTGGTATATTTGAGCCTAAACTTGGTATATTTGAGCCAAAGCATGTTATATTAGAGCCTGAACTTGCAATATTACTTGGTATATTTGAGCCAAAGCATGTTATATTAGAGTCTGAGCTTGCAATATTACTTGGTATATTAGAGTCATCGTTTGATCTTTCTTCCTTCATTGATACTTGCTTTTTTTATCCATTTTCTTGCAAGATTAAAGTATATTTCGTATTTTTGTACCCAATAACATCATCAGCGTTTTCATAAACAAAAAGAAATCCTATGAATATTCAAAAATTGAAATATAAATTCCATAGCGGAAAAAACAGCAAACCCTGGTATTACACCAAGGAATACGCTCGTCTGTATACACCTGCCTGCATCTTGATATGGAGGGGGGCAGCATTTACTTGACAAAGCCATCAAACAGCTTAACAGATTCTTTAAGTAACAATAAGATGCCAGCCCAAGTGCTGGCATCTTATCTTTGATAAAGTTTCATAAATAAATGCCACTAGCATATCGACTTTCAAGAATATTTCGTAACTTTGTACTCAGTCATTGCAAAAAGTAAAGAACTATGGTAAGAGAAAGAAAAAAGCGAATCTATCGCAAGCGAATACCTTATGGTATGCAGAATTTTGAGGATGTGATAAAAGAGGATTGCTACTATGTAGACAAGACCCCATTCATTGAAGATATAGAAGACTCTAACAAGTACTTCTTCTTTATAAGGCCTCGCCGCTTCGGCAAGAGCCTTACCATCTCCATGCTTGAAAATTACTATGACATCAACAAGAAAGACAAGTTTAATGAAATTTTTGGCAAGCTCTATATTGGTGAGAATCCAACTCCCGAACATAATAGTTATCTCATCATCCATCTCAACTTTGCCATTATTGTAGGCGACCTAAACGACTACAAGCATGGCATGGACAATTATTGCAGGACGCAGTTTAATTACTTCGTGGATGTATATTCGCATCTCTTACCAGAAGGTACCAAAGAAGGCCTCAACCAACAGGAAGATGCCGTCAACCAATTAAACTATCTTTGCACCCAAAGCAAAAAATCTGGTCAGAAGATTTATCTCTTCATTGACGAGTACGACCACTTCACCAACCAGATTCTCGCACACAAGGAGCATGAACAGAGATACCGCACCCAGACACATGGTGAAGGATATCTAAGAAAATTCTTTGATACCATCAAAGGAGCTGCAGGCGATACCCTAGCACGTGTCTTCGTAACAGGCGTTAGCCCTGTCACCATGGACGACCTGACAAGCGGATTCAATATCGGCACCAATTACTCTCTGGCACCAGAATTCAATGAGATGACAGGATTTACAGAGGATGAAGTAAGAGAGATGCTGGGCTATTACTCCAGTGTATTGCCATTCAACCACAGCGTGGATGAACTCATCAAGGTGATGAAGCCATGGTATGACAACTATTGCTTTGCTGAAGAGGAGTACGGAAAAACGACGATGTACAATTCTGTGATGGTACTTAACTTCTTAGACAAGTACATCCGCAACAACTACGACATTCCTAAGAATATGGTAGAGAGCAATGTACGCATCGACTATGACAAGGTACGCATGCTTATCCGTCATGACAAGGAGTTTGCTCATGATGCCAGCATCATCCAGCTGTTGGTAACCCAAGGATTCGTCACAGGTAAGCTCGTAGAGAACTTCCCTGCCGAGCGCATCAACGACCCAGACAACTTCCTGAGTCTGCTCTTCTATTTCGGCATGGTAACGATAGATGGTGATTACAAGGGAGTCACCAAGTTTATCATTCCAAACGAGGTAGTACGAGACCAGATGTATACATATCTCTTAGACACCTACAAGGAGAACGATTTGACCTATGATAGTTTCAATAAGGGAAAATTAGAGTCTCAATTGGCATACGATGGCAACTACAAGGCATACTTTGAGTTCATCGCCGACAGTCTGAAGCGTTACTCTTCTCAGCGTGACAAGCAGAAGGGAGAAGCATTCGTGCATGGTTTCACCTTGGCGATGACCAGCCAGAACCAGTTCTATCGCCCTATCTCAGAGCTAGACAACGATGGTGGCTATGCCGACATTTTCCTTTCTCCGCTCTGCGACATCTACAAGGACATGGTGGACAGTTACATCATCGAACTGAAATACTGCAAGACCAATACCGCCGATGAGCAGCTGCAAGTTCTCTTCAAGGAAGCCTCTGCCCAAATCTGCCGCTATGCCAATAGCGACATCGTCAAGGAGTCGGTCAAGACCACTAAGCTCCACAAACTCGTAGTTATCTACCGAGGAGCAGAAATGGTAATGTGCGAGGAAATAACGGAAGAATAAGGCTCAGGAGAGGTTGTCTTATCCACGGGCAATCTCCCCTAAGCCTAAATTACGTTAACTTCCACACTCTTCTCTTGAGCCACAATGCCAAAATAGGGTCGCTCATTTCCAGATGCTTAGGAGCAGGTATTGTAATCAGATCTTTCACCATCAAGGATTTCTTGAGGCGGGTTACATTGGCAGCAGTACCCAGGCGATAGGTTTCCAATATCGCCGTCTGGGTGAAACCGGTATGTACTCCATTGGTGATGGCATGCAGGAAATTCATCTGATAGGCTGAAAGGTCTTCGGTTTGCTGGATAAACAAGGGCTCGCAGGCATCCAGCAACCGGTCTATTCCATATTTCAAGTCTTCTTCTGTGGCAGCTGAATTATCTTGCACGCGCAACCATACAAACCATGCCAACTGCTGTACATAAGAGGAATACCTATCTGTTACCTGACAGATTTCTCGAGCCAGCTCTTCAGAAATATGCTTGCCGGTAGATTCGAAACGCTGACAGATATACTCCACCCAGTCTTTCTCGCTAATTTTATTCAGATAGAAGAAATCACCAAAGCGATAGAATGGGTAACTGGCATTCTGGAACATCTGTTCCATCATGTGTTTCTTGCTGCCATAAAGACAGTAAGATACATGGCTCTGTAATTGCCATACGCTACGGAGTTTCTTCTGGAAGGTCAAGGAATCTGGAAAATCACCTATCTGCTGAAATTCATCGATACAGACTACTATATGACAACCTTTTGACCGAGCTATCATTTCCGGAAGTCTCAAAACCTCTTCTGTTGTATTGTTACCTGCATTATACTCCAAAGCCAAAGAGAAATCTGTCAAAGGATCTTGCCCAATACTGATTTTCGGAACGAAACGGCTCAAGAACACCTTGGCATTCTCCATCCATTCTTCCCATTTTGAAGAAGTAGCCCGAACCACAGCTGTGGCAAAAGCATTGATAAAATCATTCTCCGAACGACAACCAAAGGCATCTATACGAGCTATCCTGATGTCTTCGCTCTCTACAAGCGAACACACCTTATCCACCAATGAAGTCTTACCCATACGACGAGGTGAAATCAATATCGTATTCACTCCATACGTAAAGTTCGCCTTCAGGCGTTCTGTTTCCTCTCTACGGTCGGTGAAGGAATCTCCCTCCACACGAACACCGAATACAAACGGAGCTTCTTTACTTTTTCTCATAATCACTACCTTATTTTATAATACTGAATTTCGCAAGTAAGCTCCACACGCCCTGAAAGGGCAGAAGCTCCTAGCCCAGGGCAGCGCCCTGGGTAATTACGGACGCAAACCTGTCGCCCTGTAAGGGCAAAAGCTTTAAAACTCCAGGCAAAACATAAAGCTTTTGCCCTTACAGGGCGCCTTGCTGATTGCTATTATACCCAGGGCGATGCCCTGGGCTAGGAGCTTTTGGGCCTTCAGCCCGTACTTAAACCACATGCGAAAGTTCTGTTATCGCAAATCTTCTGCAAAGAAAATGCAAACGAGCGCAATGAAAGCTGGCTTTCAAATTGCCGAGTGCAGCTTTTCTTCTGCAAAGATAGCAAAAAAAAACAAATTAAACAAGGTTGTTTTAAACAAAGTTGTTTAAAATCGTCATTTTTATTACGAATTAACTAATAGTCAATGGATTACGGGTAAGACACCAAAGGATTTAACGGGAATATTTTTAAAACACGGACAAATTGAATTTGTCCGGATGGTTGT
>OCPX01001412.1_pt1 | contig 18517 bp, 14 predicted proteins | sample 1538771 | NCBI WGS metagenome assembly OCPX01 (sample SAMN04571725, study PRJEB22368) | human gut metagenome | biome: human gut; material: stool | host: Homo sapiens | place: Luxembourg | collected 2012-11-01 | reverse complement strand
TCCACCGCCACACGGCTGCGGTGATCCTCCGCCGCCTGCTCCAGCAGGGTCAGAAACTCCATCCGGTCGCCGGTGCCGCCGATGAGGTCGATGCCCAGCTCCTGAGCCTCCGGGGTGTGGGTCTGCACATAGCAGCCGCAGGCAGCCACCACGGCCTGGGGATTGCGGCTCTTGGCCCTGCGGATCATCTGCCGGGATTTTTTATCGCTGACGGCGGTGACGGAGCAGGTGTTGATGATGTAGGCGTCCGCCGGGGACTCAAAGTCCACCAGCGTGTGGCCACGCCGCTGAAGCTCCTGCTCCATGGCCTGCGTCTCGTATTGGTTGACCTTGCAGCCGAGGGTGTAAATAGCAACTCGCATGGGGATTCTCCTTGCACTTTGCGGTTTTCTCCGATATAATAAGAATTTGTCTACATTATACGGTATCCGGCCGCCGGTGGCAAGAGGGTCTTTGCCCCTCCCCCCTGTCCGGCGCCGGTTTTTCTGAAAAAACGGGAGGTCTGCGCTATGATCTATCTGGACTACGCCGCCACCACGCCCCTGCCGGAGGCTGTGGCGGATACCATGTACGATGTGCTGCGCCATCAGTTCGGCAATCCCTCCGCCCAGTATCCTCTGGGCCGGGAGGCCAAGGAGCTGGTGGAGGAGGCACGCCGCACCATCGCCGGGGCACTGGGGTGCCAGCCATCGGCCCTGCACTTCACCTCCTGCGGCACGGAGTCGGACAACTGGGCCATCCGGGCCGCCGCATGGCAGGGCCGCCACACGGGGCGGCACATCATCACCACCGCCGTGGAGCACAGCGCCGTGCTGGAGCCTTGCCGCCAGCTGGAACAGGAGGGGTATGAGGTCACCTACCTCAAGCCCGACCGCACGGGGCATATCTCCGCCGGACAGGTGGCGGAGGCCCTGCGGGAGGACACGGTACTGGTGTCCGTGATGCTGGTGAACAACGAGACGGGGTGTCTCTTCCCCGTGGCGGATATCGCCCGGCTGCTGAAGGAGCGGGGGAGCCGTGCGCTCCTCCACTGCGACGCCGTGCAGGGCTTTCTGAAGGTTCCCTGCGACCCGGCGGGGTGGGGCGTGGATCTGATGAGCCTGTCCGCCCACAAGCTCGGCGGCCCCAAGGGCATCGGTGCTCTGTACGTCCGTCCGGACCTGCGGAACCTGCGGCCCCTGCTGGCCGGCGGCGGGCAGGAGGAGGGGCTGCGCTCCGGCACGGAGGCCACCGCCCAGATAGCGGGCTTTGCCAAGGCCGTGGCGCTGCGGCAGGAGGGGCTGGAGGAAAAGCTTGCCCACATGGCCCGCATCAAGGCCTACTGCCGGGAGCGGCTGCTGAGCATCCCCGGCGTGGTGCCGGTGGGCAGCGGCGAGGCCCCCCACATTCTGGCGGTGTCGCTGGTGGGTTATCCCAGTGCCAACGTCATCAACGATCTGGGCAGTCAGGGCATCTGCCTGTCCGCAGGCTCCGCCTGTCACCGGGGCAAGGCCAGCCGGGGCTATGCCGCTCTGGGGCTGGATAAAAGGACCGCCGCCGGGGTGCTGCGGCTCAGCTTCGGGCCGGAAACCACGCAGGGCGACATCGACGCCCTGTACGAGGCGCTGCTGCGCCACAAAAATACGAGATTTTCCATGCTGTGAGGGATACCATGCTGCAATGTCTGAAACGTGAACCGGGCTTTTACCGGTATCTGTGGGGTCTGACCGGCCCCATCGCCCTGCAAAACCTTATCACCTTTACACTGGGCCTGATGGACACGCTGATGGTCAGCTGGCTGGGCAACACCCAGATGGCCGCCGTCACCACCGCCAACGTGCCGGTGTTCCTGCTGATCTCCATCGTGTTCGGCGTGCAGAGCGGCCTGAGCATTTTGGTGAGCCAGTACTGGGGCAAGCGGGATATGGAGCACATCAGCCGTGCCATCGGCGTGGCGGCCATGCTGGGTACCGGCCTGACGGTGGTGCTGGCAGCGGTGCTGTACCTGTGGCCGGTGGAGATCATGGATCTGCTGTCCAACAGCCATGAGCTGTCGGTGCTGGGTGCGCCGTATCTGAAGCTCATCGGCATCTCCTATGTGTTCAATATGCTCTCGTCCCTGTATGTCAGCGCCCGGCGCAGCGCCGAGGACGCCGGCTTCGGCATGAAGCTGTTCGCCATGTCCACGGTGCTGAACACGGGGCTGAACTACCTGCTGATCTTCGGCAAGTGCGGCCTGCCTGCGCTGGGTATTCAGGGTGCCGCCGTGGCTACCCTGCTGGCCCGCATCACAGAGTTCGCCGTGTGCAGCTTCTGTGCCGTCCGCAGCAGGCTCCTGCCCATCCAGTGGCGGGCCTTCTTCCGCCCCGGCTGGGAAATGCTCCGGCGGTTCGTGAAGTACTCCTCCCCCGTGATCCTCAATGAGACGGCGTGGGGCCTCGGCAACAGTATGCTGACGGTGATCCTGGGCTACACCGACAACTCCGTGGAGATGCTGGCGGCCAACGCCGTGATGGGCAACCTCAACCGCCTGTTCCTGGTGGTGTGCTTCGGTCTGGGTGCCGCCACCGCCGTGATAATCGGCAAATCCATCGGTGAGGGCCGCAGCCATCAGGAGGTCATGGACCTGAGCCGGACGCTGTTGGTGTTCACGGCGCTGGTGGGTGCGGGGCTGACGATCCTGTCTCTGCTGCTGGTGCCGACGCTGTTCGTGCCGGTGGTGTTCCCGCTGTTCAAGCTCTACGGCGAGTCCGCCGCCATCGCCACGGCGCTGGCGGTGACGGGCTTTCTGTCCATTCCCCTCCACGCCTACTCTATCTCCGCCGTCACCGGCGTGCTGCGGGCGGGCGGCGACGTGTTCTGGTCCACCCTGCTGGACGTGGGGCCCCAGTGGTGCATGGCCCTGCCCCTGACGGCGCTGCTGGCGCTGGTGCTGAAGGCGGACTACTGGTGGATCGCCGCCGCCATCCAGTCGGAGAGCCTGCTGAAGGTACCGCTGTGCGCCCTGCGTATCCGCACGGGACAGTGGATCCACGATGTCACCGTCCGAAAGGAGCGTGGGCAATGAGCCTGTTCGTCTGCCCCATCTGCGGGGCGGCGCTGGAGCGGGAGCCGGGGCGCTACCGCTGTCCGGCGGGCCACAGCTATGACGTGGCCCGTGAGGGCTACACCCATCTGCTGCCCGCCAACCGCAAGCATTCCAAAATGCCCGGCGACGACAAGGGCATGGCCGCCGCCCGCAGTGTCTTTCTCAGCAAGGACTACTACGCCGCCCTGCGGGATGCCCTGTGCCGTCTGGCACTGGACTATGCCCCGGAGCATCCGGCGGTGCTGGACACCGGCTGCGGCGAGGGATACTACACCAGCGCCGTCTACCGGGCGCTGCGGGACGCCGGGAAGGCTCCCTGCATGGCGGGGACGGACATCTCCAAGGCCATCCTCCGCCGGGCCGCCAAGCGGGAAAAGGACGTGGAGTTCGCCGTGGCCTCCTCCTATCACCTGCCGGTGGCGGACCGGTCCATCGACCTGCTGCTCAACTGCTTCTCCCCGCTGGCGCTGGAGGAATTTCGGCGGGCGCTCCGGCCCGGCGGCACGTTTCTCTATGTGGTACCGTCGGAAAAGCACCTGTGGGAGCTGAAGCAGGTGCTCTATGACCACCCCTATCCCAACGAGGTGAAGGAGACTCCCTACGAGGGCTTCGCCTACGCCGAGATCCGCCATGTGGAGGACCGCATCCGGGTGCTGGGGCAGGAGGACATCCACGCCCTGTTCCAGATGACCCCCTACTACTGGAAAACTCCCAAGTCCGGCTGTCAGCGTCTGGCGGCGCTGGAGGAGCTGGCGGTCACCATCAGCTTCGATATCCATGTCTTTCGCCGGGAGGCGTGAGGCTGCCGAAAATTTTTCTGCCGGTGGGCGCTGCATAGCAGCGCCCACTTTTTGTGAAATTCTCTGTTTTTTCTTGACATATTGCAGTCTATATTATACATTATAGTCACAATTTATCGTCATCTGGTGTAAAGAAGGAGGTATCCCATGAACCGTTTTTCCCGCCGCCTGTCGCTTCTTCTGTGCGTCCTACTGCTGCTGATAACGGCTCTCAGCGGCTGCAGCGCATCCCCTGCCGCTCCCTCTGGCCCCTCCACACCTCAGGCCCCCACGGCGGAGGATGCGGCTCTGCGCCGTGCGCCCTTCCAGCCGGTCATCACCTGTGAGCTGGCCGGGGAGGCGGAGACCCTGACGGAGGAACAGCAGCAGGCCATCCTCTCCTATACCACCATGCTTTGCACCGCTCTGGCCCGGCCCGATGATCCTCTGCCGGAGGAGCCCTATACCACGGACACCCTGCGTCAGGAGGCACTGACCCGTGGCTTCCTGTGGTCCAGCTATATCTGGGGGGAGCAGCGGGTACAGGTATATCCCATGAACCCTATTTACCGCAGCGAGGATACGGTGGAGGTGTGGGCCTCTCTCCGGGTGGAGGCCAATTATTCCAGCGACCTCACCCAGACCACCGGCGATACCTTCGGCTACGGCTCTCTGCACCATCTGACCCTGAACCGTACCGCCCAAGGCTGGCAGGTGGTGGGCGACGACTGCGAGGAGTCCGATCTGTGCGGCTATCTCAGCGGCTGCGGCACCGCCTCCCTCCCGCCGGAGGACATCCTCGCCGCCATCCAGAATTATCTGGACCTGCGGGCCGCCGTCATGGCCGGGCGAACCCCCGCTGCCCCGGATCGCTGCACCGCTCCCCTGCGGGAGGATGCACAGGCTCTGGCGGAGACCGCCGTGGACGAATACGCCGTCATTTACGATGTACAGTGCCGCCCCGCCTACTTTGCCCCCATGCAGCAGAGCGGGGAGACGGTGCAGGTGACCCTTCGGGAGATCCTACGGGTGGATCACCTGCGGCAGGGCGTCATCGCCGCCACACGGACCTCCGTGGATCATACCCTGACCCTCCGGCGGCAGACGGACGGCTGGTGGCAGGTCTGTGGCGACAGCTATGAAGCGCTGGGACACGCCTGCGCCGTCACACCCTGATGGGCAGCTTTGCAGAATATGGCTTTCAAAAAACCGGCAGACGCCTGACGTCTGCCGGTTTTTGTTGGCTGCACCGTGTCGTGGGGCCTTATGCTCGCTGGCGCTCCTTCATCCGTCTCCAGTTGATGAAGCCGTACAGGTCGTTCACCAAAAAAGCCACGAAGCAAACGACCACCGAGAGATACCGGGTGTCGGCAAGGCTGGCCAGCACCCACAGCGCGATCAGCACGATATCGTTGCTGGCATAGGCCAGCGCAAAATAGGCACTTCTGCGGAAGGTCAGATACACCGCCAGAAAGCTGGTGGTGACGGAGAGGGTACTGGGAAGGAGGTTGGCCGTGTGGAACATCTTCAATATCCAGTAGAACACCCCCGTGGCCACCACCGCCGCAAGGCACATGAGCACGATCTCTTTTTTGCCGATGGTATTCACCTTGACCTCCGACCTCCTCCCGTTGTAGGGGTTTTTCAGCCATGAGATCAGGGCAAACACCGCCATCGGCATGGTCATGCCCAGATAGGTGATCATCTCGCCGTAGTAGGCAAAGGTATAGGAGATGATGCCGTACAGCAGGCTAAAGAGCACCATCAGCACCTGTCCGATGGGGTTTCCCTTGGCGTTGAAGATAAGCGACGTGACGCCTATCAGCGAGGCGGCCAGCGTCAGATAATTCTCCCGGTCAAAGGCGCAGAAGGATCCAACGATGAACACCACCGACAGGCCCCACAGGAGCCTCTCGGCTCCGGAAAAGTATTGAAGCAACTTTCTCCGCATAAGATCCACCTCCAAAAAAACAGCACCCGCATACACATCTTCTAAGACCTGACGATGTGCAAACGAATGCTTCACATTCTACTACTCGGTAGCAGTATCCATATTGTGTTGGTAAGCATTTTACCATGAAATCCCGTGAGATGCAACCGCTTGTTTTCCTATGCGGCAGGGCGGCACAGAATTTTTCTACGCCGCCCTGTGGGTTTTATGGTTTTCTCATGGGGTGTGTGGGCTTCCCTGCCCCGTTACCGCAGCGCCACACCCTCCGGCGTGAAGCGCAGGCTGCTCTCATAGCAGGCCCGCACGGCCCGGACAAAGGCCTCCACGTCCCGGCTGCCCATGGTCTCGAAGCAGGAGTGCATGGCCAGCTGGGCCATGCCGATGTCCACCGTGGGGATGGGCAGCTTGGTGTCGGCGATGTTCCCCAGCGTGGCCCCGCCCATCTGATCGGGACGGTTGGCGTAGTGCTGCACCGGCACCTCTGCCCGGCGGCAGAGCTCCGTAAACACGGCGGTGGACACGCCGTCCGTGGCGTAGCGGGGGGAGTGCTTCACCACCACGCCGCCGTTGAGCACCGGGGCCTCGTTGGTGTCCGCCAGCTCCGGGTGGTTGGGATGGCGGGCATGGCCGTTGTCACAGGAGAGCATCATGCTGTCCGCCAGCAGCGCCCGGTGGTCGGCGGCGGAGAGGCCCAGCGCCTCCGAGATGGCCGCCAGCGTCTCCGGCAGGAATACGGAGGCCGCCCCCTGCTTGGTCTCGGAGCCGATCTCCTCGTTGTCAAACACGCACAGCACCGGCACCATGTCCCGCTCCTGCGCCGTCAGAAAGCCCTCGGTGCAGGCAAACACACAGGCCAGATCGTCCAGCCGGGGGGCCGACACGAACTCGCCCTCCGGCCCCCAGACGGTCCCCGGTTGGTTGTTGTACAGCACCAGATCCCCGGCTGCCACGTCCTCCGGGGCGCAGTCCGCCGTTCTGGCCACCTCCCGATAGAAGCTGCCGCTGCCGGTCCCGGCGGCGTACAGGGCCACCAGATCACGGGCCGGGTCGTATTTGACCCCGCTGTTGGCCTCCCGGTTCAGGTGGATGGCCACACGGGGGATCAGGGCCACATCCCGCTTCAGATCCACCAGACGGGCCTCCAGTCCGCCCTCCCGGCGGACCAGTACCCGGCCCGCCACGCTGAGGGGCCGATCCAGCCAGCTGTCATTGATCATGCCGCCGTAGCGCTCAGCGGACAGGCGGATATACTCCCCCGTCAGCTCCGCATGATCCCGCAGACGGAAGCAGGGGGAGTCGGAATGGCTGGCGGTCAGCAGGAAGCCGGCAGGGGCCTCCTGCGGGAGGCGGAAGGCCATCATGGAGGAGCCGTTCTTGGTGGTGAAGTACTTCCCCCCTGCCGTCAGCTGCCACCGGCCGGGCCGCAGCTCCGTGTAGCCCTCCCGCAGCAGACGCTGGCGCAGCTCCTCCACGGCGTGGAAGCAGTCGGGGCTGCGCTGGATGTATTGCAGCATTGCAGAGATCATCTTATTCTTCCTTTCTCATCATGGGTGGCTGCTCTCCCGGAGAGCAGCGTATGGCATGAAAAAGGGTGCGCTGCCGGAAGCAGCACACCCTTTCGGTTCAGTGCAGAAGCAGCGTCAACAGCCAGATACACAGGCCAAGACCGCCCAGAAACGCCAGTGCGATCAGCAGGGACGCCTTCATGGTACCCAGCAGGAACGCCCATCGGTCACCTCGGGACAAGGGCGGCACATATTCGCCGCCGGACTGCTCCGACTCCTGCTGCTTCTTCCGGGAGCCCCCCTCTTTATGGCCGAACAGGGTCGGTCGGTCCAAACCGGACATATCCGCTACCGTGCGGCCGTCGTCCTCCCACTCCTTGCGCTTGCCGCTCATGCCTCGTCGTACAGATGGCAGACCACATAGTGGCCCGGCTCGATCTCACGCTGCTGAGGCACCTCGGTCTTGCACTTCTCCATGCAGTTGGCGCAGCGGGTATGGAACTTGCAGCCAGCCGGCGGATTCGCCGGGGAGGGAATGGAGCCCTCCAGCACGATACGATCCATCTTTACCGTGGGATCCGGCACCGGGATGGCAGAGAACAGAGCCTTGGTGTAGGGGTGCAGCGGATTGCGGAAGATGTCCTCCGTAGCGCCGTACTCCACCAGATTGCCCAGATACATGACACCCACCGTGTCGGAGATGTACTCCACCACGGACAGATCGTGGGAGATGAAGAGATACGTCAGGTTGTACTTCTTCTGCAAATTCTTCAGCAGGTTGATGATCTGAGCCTGAATGGACACATCCAGAGCCGACACAGGCTCGTCGCAGACGATGAACTCCGGGTTCAGGGCCAGCGCACGGGCAATGCAGATACGCTGCCGCTGGCCGCCGGAAAACTCGTGAGGATAGCGGTCCTTGTGGAAGGGCTGCAGGCCACAGTTATCCATGACCTGATCGATGTAATCATCGAACTCCTCCTTGCTCACCAGACCGTGCTCACGCACCGCCTCGCCGATGATCTCGCCCACGGGCATACGGGGCTGCAGAGAGGAGAAGGGATCCTGAAAGATGATCTGCATCTTCGTGCGCATATCCCGCATTTCCTTGTCAGAGAGGGCATACACGTCCTTACCGTTAAACAGCACCTGACCGCCGGTCTTTTCGCCGGCCAGACGCAGGATGGTGCGGCCGGTGGTGGTCTTGCCACAGCCGGACTCGCCCACCAGGCCCATGGTAGTACCGCGCTTGAGGTTAAAGGTGACGCCGTCCACGGCCTTCACATGGCCTACGGTCTTGCTGATCATACCGCCCTTGATGGGGAAGTGCTTCTTCAGATCCTTGACCTGCAGAATGTACTGGGGATCATACTCCACCGGCGTTTCAACGACTTTCTTCTCGTGTGCCATGGTTATTCACCCACCTTTCCGTCAAAGTAACGATAGCAGCTGACCATATGAGTGGGGGAGAGCTGGATCATATGGGGATACTCGCCGCAGCACTTCTCCACCTGCATCTCACAGCGATCCTTGAAGTAGCAGTAGTCCGGCATATTGATGGGGTTAGGCACCTTGCCGGGGATGGAGTACAGCTTATCCACCTTCTTGCCCACCACGGGCTTAGAGGCCATCAGGCCGATGGTGTAGGGATGGGCGGGATTGGCGAAGATCTCCTCCACCGTACCCTTCTCCACCACACGACCGGCGTACATGACCACCACGTAGTCCGCCATCTCAGCGATAACACCCAAGTCGTGGGTGATGAGCATGATGGAGGAATTGATCTTGTTTTTCAGGTTCCGCAGCAGATCCAGGATCTGTGCCTGAATGGTCACGTCCAGAGCCGTAGTGGGCTCGTCAGCGATGATCAGCTTGGGGTTGCAGGACAGGGCCATGGCGATCATGACACGCTGGCGCATACCGCCGGACAGCTCGTGGGGGAACATATTATACACGCCCTCGCAGTTGGCGATACCGGCCATCTCCAGCAGGTGGATGGAGCGTTCCTTGATCTCCTCCTTGCTCTTGCCCTCGCCGTCGTGGAGGGCAATGACCTCGTCCAGCTGAGCGCCGATGCGGAACACCGGGTTCAGGCTGGTCATGGGCTCCTGAAAGATCATGGACATATAGTTGCCCCGCAGATTCTGCATCCGCTCCGTGGGGGTCTTGGTGATGTCGTAGCACTTGCCGTTGCCGAGGTTCAGGCGAATTTCGCCGTCCACGATCTGGCCCTGCGGACGCTGCAGCAGCTGCATGATGGAGAGGCTGGTAACGGACTTACCGCAGCCGGACTCGCCCACCACGCCCACGGTCTTGCCGATGGGGACGTCGAAGGAGACGCCGTCCACAGCACGGACGGTACCCACATCCGAGAAGAAGTAGGTATGCAGATTCTCGATTTCCAGTGCGTTGTTGGGATCCTTCATCTGAGTCAGATACTCGGACTCCGGCACATTCTTGCGCTTATGGCGCTTTTCCAGCTGATCTGTGATGCGGCGGTTCTCACGGGAGATGCGCCGGGATTCCTTAGCGGACAGATAGCCGGTCTCATTCTTCTTAGACATACAGGCTCCTCCTTTCTCAGCGCTTCATCTTCGGGTCGAACGCATCCCGCAGACCGTCGCCGGCCAGGTTGAAGGCCAGAACCGTCAGCAGCAGCAGCAGACCGGCGGGGATCCACACCCACCAGTAGTTGGTCAGCACGTGGGTGTTGTTCACGTCGCTGATAATGTTGCCCCAGGAAGCGAAGGGGAACTTCACGCCCAAGCCAAGGAAGGACAGGGTGGCCTCGGTGATGATCACGGAGCCCAAGCCCATGGTGCAGTTGACGATCAGCTGAGGAATGACGTTGGGGATCAGGTGCTTGAAGATCCGGCGGGAGACGCTGATGCCGCAGGCCTCGGTGGCAGTCATGAACTCCTGCTCACGCAGGGACAGGATCTGGCCACGGACCAGACGGGCGATACCGGCCCAGCCCAGGAAGCCCAGGATCAGCATCAGGTATATCATTCGCAGCCAGCCATCCACACGCTGAGCGTCCATGGCGGCGCCCAGAATGATGATGATGGGCATGGAGGGGATGCAGTAGAAAATATCCACCACACGCATGATGAGGTTATCCACCCAGCCGCCGAAGTAACCGGCAATGCCGCCGAAGATAACGCCGATGACGGTCTCAATGACGATGACGATGAAGCCGATCATCAGGGACACACGGCCGCCGTACATCAGGCGGGTCAGCATATCCATGCCGTAGCCGTCGGTACCCATCAGGTGTTCCTTGCTGGGAGCGGAATACTTATCGTACTGGCGGCTGGTCTGCTCCTGCAGAACGGACCAGCTGTTGGTGGCAGCGTCGAAGGAGATATCATACTCCGCCGTAGCGCTCTGGGGCGTGTCATCAGGCACCTGACTGTCGTCGGGGGTGATGGCGCTGCTGGTACCCTCCTCCTCATCGGTGGCGGGCTCCTCATCCACGATGAGGGACTCGTCGGTGTAGGTGAACTTTTCGCCGCCGGCGTTGATGGTGTCGATGAGCTTATCCTTGAAGTCACGGGACAGGAACACGTCCGGCATCAGAGCCTGCACCACGTAGGGGCTGACATAGGCCACCTCGGTGGCGCCGTCCATGACGCTGCCGCTTTCATCCACGGTGTAGGTCTTGCCGTCCGCCGTGAAGGTATCCGCACCGTCGGTGAGATAGGCCTTCAGGGCCTGATAGGTGAACTCGAAGGACAGGGTGGCGTCCGAAGCGGAGGGACTCACCACGCTCTTGTAGGCAAGACCCACCACCTGACCATTTACGGAGACGCTGTAAAAGTCCTCCGCCTCCTTGGTCAGGGCGAATCGGTTGTCACGGTAGGTAAAGCCGTCCTTCTGCTGTTGGATGGCCAGCATAGCCTGCGCCTGAGCAGGCAGGCCGAACACGGAATCGTCCGCCGAAGAATAGCGGAACTCCGTATTCTTGATGACCGCCGCAAACTCCCGGCGGATGGTCTTATCGGCGTAGAAGAACTTATCCTGCTCATAGGGGGAGATCAGTCCGCCGATAAAGGAGAAAACAAACATGAACACGAGGATCGCCATACCGGTCACCGCCAGACGGTTCCGGAAGAAGCGCTTGGCCACCAGCATACCGGGGGACAGCACCTTCACACGGCGGTCGTCGTTCAGAGAATAGTGCTCCTCCGCCGGCTTCTGGTCGGCGTGCTCGATCTCTTCATTCAAAGTATCCTTCAGATTCTCGTTATGATCTGCCATCGTTTATTTCCTCCTTTCTTAAGCGATACGTACACGGGGATCGACCACCGCATACAGGACGTCGGAGATCAGGTTGCCCAGCAGGGTCAGGATCGCCAAAAACGTCATATAGAACATGGAGAACGGGATATCGCCGCCCACCATGGCATTATACGAGGTCAAGCCGATGCCGGGGATGCCGAACAGGGTCTCGGTGATCAGAGCACCGGAGAACAGACCCGGCAGGCTGCCGCCAATGATGGTGACCAGCGGGATCAGCGTGTTGCGGAAGGCGTGGTGATAGATGACCTTCCGCTCGGACAGGCCCTTGGCCCGTGCGGTACGGATGTAGTCGGCGTTCAGCACCTCCAGCATATTGGTGCGGGTATAGCGCATCAGGGAACCGACGCTGATGACCACCAGCGTCACGATGGGCAGCACCAAATGATGCGCCTTGTCCCAAAACTGACCGGCCGCAGACAGCTGCTGGTAGTTACGGCCGATGAGACCGTACAGGTCGAACCAGCCCAGCTTCACGGAAAAGACCAGCTTCAGCAGGGACGCAAAGAAGAACGTAGGCAGGGAGATACCGGCCAACGCAAAAACAGAGATGGCATAGTCCGTCTTGCTGTACTGCTTGGTGGCAGCCAGCACGCCCAGGGGGATGGCAATGATGATCTCCAGAATGAAGGCGATACCGCCCATGATAAAGGACAGCCACACCGTGTCGTTAAACTTCTGGAGCACCGGCACCGTGTATAGCCAGCTGTCACCGAAGTTGCCAGTGAACATCTCGCCCATCCACGCAAAAAAGCCGGAAATGATCCCGCCGTTCATATGATACATCTCTTCCAGCTGGGCCAGCCACTCCTCATAGCTCTTGGAGCCGGGTGCCATAGCCTTCTGCTGTGCCATTCTCTCGATATAGGACGTCGGGAGACAGCGCATCAAGCCATAGATGATGAACGAAACAAAGAACAGGATCACAATGGAAATCAGTATTCTTTTCAAAACATATTTTCGCACAAATTCAACCTCCGTTCTGATGATACAACGGGCCGGCGCCGCTCAGGCGCCATGCCGCAAAGCCCACTGCACATCAGGCAGCGACCTGCAATTTTTGAAAGTCACTTCCCGATATGCAGCCGGGGCGAACCGGCCACCGGTTCGCCGGGTCTGCTCAGTCAGTCAGCAGGACTGACCGGATACCGTTATAAGCACGAAGCTTAGTTCAGCTCCATGTTCTCGATGCCGTTCAGCCAGCCGTAGAAGGTGGTGATATCGGGCAGCACGGTCTCCATCTTCACACGCTCGGTGCTGAAGATGATGGCGTTCTGACGCTGATAGACAGGCACCTCGGTGGCCCAGTCAACGATGGTGTCCAGGCAAGCCTTGTACAGGGTCTTACGATAGGACTGATCCAGAGACTTACGAGCCTCCAGGATCATGTTATCCAGCTCCTCGTCAGCGACGCAGTACATGTAGCTGGAGTTACCCTGATCGGGACCACCCATGGGGTTGTAGCCATTGCCCATGTCGCCGTTGAAGTCGGCAACGTCGGCGTAGTAGATCTGATACATATCAGGATCCACAGTGGCGCTCCAAGCGGCACACCACATATCTACCTGACGGGCCCGGATGCCATCCCACAGAGCGGTAGCATCGGACAGGTCGGTGACCACGATATCCATACCGATCTCAGCCAGGGCCTTCTTAGCCTCGGTGACCATCATGAAGGAGGGGTGGTTGCCGGTACCGTCGGCGGGGATCTGAACCTCATACTGCATCTTGGCGCCCTCGGGAGCGGCAGTGATCTTGCCGTTCTCGACGGTATAGCCGGCGGCCTGGAAGAAGCCCAGAGCAGCGGTCTTAGCGGCGGCATACTTGTCATCGGCGCTCATGCCGGAGGTGTAGATGGGCTTGCCATCGACATCCACGGAGAAAGCCACCTGATAGCCGGCGTCAGTTGCCTGAGGAGCAGCCCAGGAGGTGTTGGAGATGGGGTAGTTGATCACGCTGGCACGCTCGCCATAGTAGGACTCGACGCTCAGCTCACGGTAAGCGGCAAACACAGTGGCCAGACCCTTACGCAGGTTCTTGGAGGCGTCGGAACCGGGATCGCCGCCCACGTTCACGGCCACAGAGGAGATGCCCATGTAGCCGTAGCCCAGGTTATCCACGGTGTTGACGGTGATCTTGTCGCCGTTCAGCTCGCCGTTGCTGTTCTGCTGCTGGATAGCGTTCACGGTGTCGGCGCTGAAGGAAGGATCGGTGATATCAATGGTGCCGGTGACGACGCCGTTGAGCTTATCGGTCTCCTGAGACTCCAGGAAGTTGACGTGCTTGATCTTGGGAGCGCCCAGATAGTAGGAATCGTTGGCCTCGAAGTTCACAGTACCGTTCTCGAACTTAACGAACTTGTAGGGGCCGGCGCCCATGGGCTGGGTGGTGACGGAACGGACATGGGACAGATCGCCCTTGTCGAAGCCGAACTTGTTGTTGGCGTAATCGTACTTGTCCTTCTCACCATAGTAGTGCATAGGAGCGATCACAACGCCCAGCTGATACACGGCGGTAGCGGAGACCTCGCTGAGCACAACACGCATGCTGTAATCGCCGGTCTTCTGGATACCGGTGATGCTGGCAGCGGACTCGCCGAAGGTGACAGCCTTGGTGGAGGCGGCGTACACATCCGCAGGCAGCAGATCGGACAGAGCGGAACCGGCAGTCTCAGCCTCCATGGCGGAGAAGTTCCAGTCATACTTGGCAGCAATGGCCAGGAAGAGATCCTTAGCGGTAGCATCGTCAGCCAGGCCATCGAAGCCCCAGCCGGCAGCAGCGGCCTTGACATCGCCCTCGGCAACGCCGGAGTTCGCGACCATGTAGTCCACGATCTCCTGAGCGAACTTCACACCGCCGTCGTTGACGGCATCCCAGAAAGCCTTCTGAGTGGCCTCGTCAACCACGGAGAAATCAGTGCTGCCCTCACCCAGCTTGCCCAGATACTTGGACATGGTGGACATACCGGAACGGTACTCGGCCATACCCTGAATGGGCTGAGCGTACAGGGTGCTGGCACCGTCATAGGTGGGGTCGCACAGAACGTACATGGAGAAGATGACGTCGTCGATGGTGATGGGCTCGCCATCGGAGAACTTCAGATCGTCACGCAGGGTGAAATCATAGTACACGGTGCCGTCGGGGTTCTCGCTGACGGTCATGTCGGCAGGACCATAGTAAGTATAGTCGGTGCCATTGTAGCTGCGGGTCTCGCCCTTGATGCCCTTCTCAACGATAGCGCCAGTACGGTCGCTAGTGAGCAGGCCGAGTGCGGTCATGGTGTAAACATCCTGATCGTAAGCAGTCTCTGAGAAGAAGGGGGAGAACTTGCTGCTGAACGGGGAATAACCCACGACCAGCGTGTCTTTTGCGCCGGAATTGCCGCCATCTTTCTTGCCGCATCCGACGACCAAGCTCAGGCACATCACAACGGAAAGCGCAAGAGCAAGGATACGAGTTACTTTTTTCATTGGGATCCTCCTTAAATATATTTGAACAAAACGGATATCGCTATCCGACGTTCACACATGAAGCATCAGTCCGCCGTTTCCTTCGGCGGCCCTTCCCACGGCAGGGTCTGCACATAGCGCCGCAGCAGCCATGCCCCGGCCAGAAGCGCCGCCTTCAGCAGAAGGCACAGCAGCAGCCCCGCCAGCCGTCCCGCCGTTCCGTGGACGATCATGCACAACACCGTTCCCAGCATTCCGGCCCCGGCGGCGCACATCACCAGCACGGCCCGTCCCGGCAGCGCCTGAACGGTGGCCTTGTAGACGTAGGCCCGCAGCGTTTCGCCGCCGGACGTCAGCCGCACCAGCGCCCAGACGACGCTGCCCACGGCTCCCACCTCCACGAGATAGGGCAGGATCTGGAACACACAGTGGGACATGGCCTCGCCGGAGAAGCCTCCTGCCAGCACCAGCACCACCAGCACGATCCCCAGCGCCCACAGCCGCAGGAGCACCTGCTTCCAGCCGTCCCCGGCAAAGTGGAAATGGCTGCCGTCATAGATATAGGCCCCGGTAAGATCCCGATGAAAATCGTTGAGATAGGCACGGCGGCCAGCCTGTTTTTTCTTCTTGTCAGCCATGCCTGCTCCTTCCGAGGGCCGCCTCCGGCAGCCGCTGAGATCATGGTACACACAGTAGGCGTACATTTATTGCCTTTCTGTGAACACCGATGTTTCTATGATTCTACCACAGTTCCGTCTGCATTTCAACACAAACATCAACTTTTTTGTCATTTTGCAGAATTTGTACCTTCACCCCGGTTTTTTTGGTAAATAGCAGATTTCCGAAGAAAAATTTCGGCAGAAGTAACAAAGTTTCACAGGAATATCAGCATATGAAAAAACCCTGACTTCCTCCGGCATCATTTTCCATGGCCGTCGGTCATCTTTCCTGTCAAAATGACGTGCCACTTCATCGACATTTCCGTCTCCCGCTTCCGTATCCATTTTCGGATACAACTGTCTACGCAAAGAGCGGCAGGAACTGCGTCAAAGGGGGAGAACCGCCTTACGGCGGCTCTCCCCCTTTGCTATTCTTTGCTCCCCACCAGATCAGTCGATGGTCTTCATCTCAAAGGTTTCGCCGGTGGTGGTCTTCCAGACCATGGCCGTGATGACCTTATCATTTCCGTTCCGGTCCAGCACCTTGCTGCCGGAAACCGCCACATACTGGTTGGATCCGCTGCCCAGCGCCGCCGTATACAGAGACGCCGTGCCGGCAGAGATGGTGTTGCCGTCATCCGTCAGGATAAACTTGCTGGTATTATCCTTCTGACCGATGTTGATGGCCATATTCTTGGTCTCGGAATCTCCGGCCTGCTTGCTGATGTCAAAGGTGTTGTCCAGAATCGTGATCCCGGCCGTGCAGTTCCAGCCGATGCGTTCGATCTTCACCGGACGGGTGCTGGTGACTTTGTTGTTCACGAAGGTAAACTCCTTCAGGGAGTGGACACTCTCATCTGCGCCAGTGCCCCAGTAGCCGGTGCCTGCACGCCACCAGATGGGGTTGGAGTTATTGGCATAGGTCGTATTGGTGTAGTTGTTGAAGGTGCAGCCGTCAAAGGTTGCCTTCTCCGCCGGGCAGGAGCCCACGACGATACCGTTGAAGGTGCAGTTCTTGAAGGTGATGGAGTGCAGATAGCTCCACGGAGAGGTGTACATCTGGATATCGAAGCTCACCACGCCGTTGAAGGTCATGTTCTCGAACACCACATCGCTGTTGCCGGGAACCAGCATATAGACGGAAGTATCCTTCAAATTGTCGATGGAGGAATAGCCCGTGGCGGCGCTGTTGATGGTGCCGTTTTTGAACACGAAGGTGTATTCGCCAGCCTTTGCCGGGGCCGCAGCATAGCTGTTCAGCTTGGTGCTGCCCAGCATCACACCCTTGCCGGTGTAGCCGGAATTATGCTCGCTGTAAGCGATATCGCCGGCTTCCGTGTTGCCCAGTGCGACTTCCACCGGATCATGCTTGCCGGTAGCCTCGTTGGCGGGGATATCCGCCAGCGTCAGACTGGTGTTCAGGGCCTCGTGAGAGGTCACATAGGGCATCGCCGGATACTCGGCGTTGGCATCATAGGTATTGTTGATGCTGTCATACTCCACGGTGTCCTGCGCAGCCACCACAGTGATGGCGATGCCGTCAATGGACTTATTCATGTAGTCGTTGCCGGCGCTCTCCTGCATATGACCCTTGATGGTGAAAGCATCGCCCTGCTGACCGGCAGTCAGATGTCCCTCGGTCAGATCGATAGCGGCATCGTTGATGGTCCAATTAATAACCTCATTGAGTTTAGCATCGCCCTGAATACCGGTGATCTGAATCTTGTACTTCAGAGCAAGGTTGCCCTTGTTGACAACACGGAGCTGCGGCAGCTCGTAGGTGCAGCCCGGCTCCCACAGAACCTGCTCGCCCGCAGCAGCCTTGACGAAGTCCAGCGTTTTGCCCTCGGCGGAGACCCAGTTGCCGCTGGCATCCTTCATTTCCAGCGCCACATCCAGATTACCGGCCTGAATCTTGTTGACACCCGTGCTTGCGGTGTCGGTGAACCATGCGAAGGTAGCGCCTACCAGCATAGCCAGGCACAGAACCATGGCCATGACGCTGCCCAGCAAGGCCCGTTTGGTACTCTTGCGGTTTGTCATAGTATCTTCCTCCTATTTTTTGCGTGTGCGTCGGTGGCCGACGGCTTTGTGGGGGATGCGGGGAGTACGGATCCTCACGTCGGGGCTGCGCCCCTCCTCAGAACGCCACTCCCTTTGAACACCCCTTATCGTTTCTTAGAAACGATAAAAGCCCATGGGCTTTTCGCCGCACACTTGATAGTTGTATCATAGCACCGTTTCCATCAAAATGCAAGTACTATTCGTCAAATTTCGTCATTGTTGATAAATCCATCCCTCTACTTTTACCGGATATGTGCAAGAAAGGGACGTATCCGGCACACTCTCTCTGAAAACCGCATTATGTTGCTTACCTCGAAGCCCTATGCCTTCACAAGCATAAAAAGAGGAGATATCCATTCGGATATCTCCTCTTATGTTGGCGCTACCTATCTTTCCGGGCCGTCTCCAGCCAAGTATTGTGGGCAGAAGCGAGCTTAACTTCCGTGTTCGGGATGGGAACGGGTGGACCCTCGCCCTAATCAGCACCAACTATGAAAGCTTACACCTTCAAAACCGAACAAAGAAGAGGATGGAAGGAAGGCCATTGCCTGCATAAATCGTAGGTCAAGCCCTCGGGCTATTAGTACCGGTCAGCTGCATACATTACTGCACTTCCACCTCCGGCCTATCAACCAGATCGTCTTTCTGGGCCCTTACTCCATAAAGGATGAGAGATCTCATCTTAGGGAGAGTTTCACGCTTAGATGCTTTCAGCGTTTATCTCGTCCGTACATAGCTACCCAG
>OCPX01001404.1_pt1 | contig 18570 bp, 12 predicted proteins | sample 1538771 | NCBI WGS metagenome assembly OCPX01 (sample SAMN04571725, study PRJEB22368) | human gut metagenome | biome: human gut; material: stool | host: Homo sapiens | place: Luxembourg | collected 2012-11-01 | reverse complement strand
GGAGTTGCGATTTCATAGCCCAGGGTTGAGGTGCGCAGCGCCTCTACCCTGGGTATTGATGCAAAAAAAGGATAGCAACTCTGTAGGAGTTGCGTTTAGCCGAAGGCGTTACCCGCAGCAGGATAATTGCAAGAACTGGGTAGGCGGAAACCATAAGATTGAGAATAACGCCTACGGCTAACCGCAACTCTTACAGAGTAGCAAGGTTAGTGGGGGCGCATACCCAGGGTAGAGGGCTAGCCCGCAACCCTGGGCTGGGGAATAGCAACACCTACAGAGTTGCCGCTGCTTACGACGGTTTCGTCATGGAGGGTATAATGTTCGTGTGCATGGATGTAGGAGTCGCCGCTGGGGGCCATCCCCGTATCTCCCTAGGGGAAGGAGTTTTATCTAAACGCCTTAAACACACCAAGTATGAACTCCCGCCCCTTGGGAGGGCACTGAAAAAGTCCCCTTTTTTTATGACCAAAACGGAAAATGCTTACGATTTGTAACTTCTCTTTCTGCAAATCGCCTAAAATAAGGCTAAAATAGACAGATAATAAAGGGTAAAACAGCTGTTTCTCCGTCATCAACTTTCAATTTGATAGTGGGTTTTAGTTTTTCAGTGCCCTCCCTTGGGGAGGGTTAGGGGAGGGGCCTCTCCTCCTGCCGATACCGTCATCGCCACTAAGGCGGAGCCTTCAGATGACGCCATCGGCTTTTTGTGTCTTACTCCATTCTGCCCAAATCTCGTCAATGTACATCGTAAAACGACGCTCATGGTGTGAAATCGTCATTTCGTGGCTTGCATAATGGATGTCCTGGCTTGCAATCACCATTTCACACCACGAAATCGGGTTTTCGATGTGCTCGGGCGTCATTAGGCTGTGCTCGGGACTTTATGCATGGGGCATGGTGTGGGTGTCGCCAACCTCCGCCATCACAACAATCATCCCGCTGCTTGCAAATGCGGGAGGAAAAGGGGTGGACGTGGTGGGAAATGGACGCGGGGGAGCCCTTTGACTATGCTATAAGCCCACTCGGAAACGCTGATTTGGCAGTTTGAGGTTTTTAACAGTACCCCGGATGAATAAAAAATGATTAAATATGCCCCCATGGATAACAATCCGTTAAATATTGTGGCTTTCTAATTATAATTTGTTATCTTCTACAATCGTAATCCTTGATATAAATCATCTGAAAGCACCCTTAAAGGTTAATAAACGTTAACCCCGTAATAATATTTTATATAATCTTTGCTATTTATCATTAATACTATTAATTTTGCACGTACATATAGTTGCAAAACGACTTAAAAACGGCTCTAAGGTTGTGCTTAAAAGATTGTTTTTTGCGCTTTTGGTTTCCAAAATGTCAGCATAATGCTGCCGGAGACGGTGGTTAGACCCCGAAAACTTGTCATTGAGGATGAAATAATAATAATAGTTAATATAGTTTTTAATTTAAAAGAGAGAGATTTTATGGAAAAAAGACTATCGATGTTTTTTGCCTGCCTCTTCCTGAGCATAGGAATGGCGCTGGCACAAACAAAAGTTACAGGTACCGTAGTCAGCAGCGAAGACAACGAGCCTGTAATTGGTGCGTCTGTTAAAGTCGTAGGCACCAAGACTGGTGTCGCCACAGACATTGATGGAAAATTCTCGCTCGTAGTAAACAGCAAGAACGCTGAACTCGAGTTTTCATCCATCGGTATGGTTACCAAGCGTCTTAAAGCCTCTGCCAACATGATGGTCGTGCTCGACCCCGACAGTCATGTATTGGAGCAGGTAGTGGTTACCGGTTACGGCCAGGCCAAGAAGGTGGGTGCCGTTGTAGGTGCCATCGGTACTGTAGGCTCTGAAAAGCTCGGCAAGATTGTTACCCCGAACTTCACCGACGCTCTTGCCGGTCAGGTTTCTGGTCTGTCTGTGCTCAGCTCAGCCGGTGACCCTTCGACCACAGCTACAATCCGTCTGCGTGGTGTCAACTTCCTGCAGACCAGCAACCAGCCCCTCTTCATTCTGGATGGTGCCCCTATCAGCTCTACATTCTTCAGCACCCTCAACCCTGAGGACATTGCCAATATCACCGTGCTCAAGGATGCTGCCTCTACTTCTATCTATGGTGCGCGTGCTGCCAACGGTGTAATCCTTATCACCTCTAAGCAGGGCCGTTACAACGAGAGCGCCCAGGTTAGCGTCAAGGCCCAGTGGGGTGTTTCTTCTCCTACTTCCGACGGTGCAGAGATGATGAACTCTGAGCAGTACGTACAGTTCCGCGATATGATCGGTCAGCCCGTGAGCGACGAAATCCGCAATCTGGTCAAGAACTACGGCCTCAATACCAACTGGTATGACGAGGTGCTGAACAGTTCGGCTCCTACTTATGATATCAATGCCACCATGCAGGGCGGTAGCCAGACAGTCAACTACTATCTGTCATACAACCACCACAAGCAGCAGGGTCTGGTAGAGAAGTCTGCTATGCAGCGCTCTGTCCTCAATGCCCGTATCAACGCTCGTCTGAACAAGTTCTTCAAGGTGGGCTACAGCGCCAACATCGGTGTGCAGGACTTCGAGCAGAACGCCGTATGGAGCGCCATGCAGAGTGCGAACAAAATTTATACTAACAACCCTCTGGTATTTGCCCGTAAGGCTCTGCCCTTCGACGTACCTTATTATTATAGCTTCGACGACAGCGGCAAGCTCATCAAGGGCGCCAAGGCCGAATATCTGCACTACTCTGGTATGAAGACCATGGAGCAGGACAGCAGATACCGTCGCTCTTTCCGCAAGCGTATCACCCTCAACACTTCACTCAATGAGGTGCTTACTCCTATCGACGGTCTTACCCTGACAGCCCAGCAGTCGCTCGAGCTGGTCAACCAGACCCTCGACAACCGCAACCTGCCTTGGGAGACCTTCACGACTCCTATGGGCGACATCGTAGGTGATGGCGCTGTAGGCTCTGTCAACACCGGTGCCGTACAGAACCGTTATACCTCTTCTTATCAGTACAACCTCATCCACACTGCTGAATACCGCAAGGGCTTTGGCGACCACAACATCGACGTGCTGGTCGGCGAGGAAACCCGCATCACCAAGGACTGGCAGTTTGGTGCTTTCGTTGAGGGTCATAAGGATGCCCGTCTGATGAACATCACCAGCGGTACTAACGTTGCCCTCTCTGACCTCGAGGACGCTCAGTCCAAGATTGTTGCCAACTCACTCTTCGCCACTCTGGAGTACAACTTCAAGGAGAAGTATTATTTCTACAGCTCTATCCGTCGCGATGGTAGCTCCAAGTTTGCTCCCGACCACCGCTGGGGTACCTTCTGGTCACTCGGTGTGAAGTGGGATGCCAAGAAGGAGAGCTTCCTCAAGGACGTAAGTTGGCTCAACGATGCCTCACTGAGTCTCAACTATGGTACTACCGGTAGTGACGCAGGTCCTGGTGCCTACGAGTACTTCGGTCTCTATGGCCAGGGTTCGCTCTACAATGGCCAGACCACTCTGGGTATCGCACAGGCTGCCAACTATATGCTGACATGGGAGAAGGTGGGCAAGCTCAACTTCGGTATCAATGCCCGCGTCTTCGACCGTCTGGGTGTCAACATCAACCTCTACAAGAACAAGAGTACCGATATGATTATGGACGTTCCTTACTCTTTCACCACTGGTTTCTCTGCTGGTGTGGGTAACGTAGGTTCGATGGTCAACAAGGGATTTGAAGCCGACGTCGATGTAGACATCATCAAGACTCGCGACATGCGCTGGACCTTCAAGGCCAACGTAGGTTACAACAAGAACGAAATCACCGAGCTCTTTGCCGGTCGTGACAACTATACCATCGGCAACACCGGTCAACGCTACGAGGTAGGCTGCACCTTCGGTGAGTTCTATCTGCCCCGCCGTGCAGGCGTTGACCCACGCGACGGTGCCCCCATGTGGTACGACAAGGATGGCAACATCACCAAGACCTTCAGCGAGGAGAACTGTACTGTATGGACTGGCAAGAACCGTTATGCCCCCTGGATTGGTGGTTTCGGTACCAACTTCACCTGGAAGGGCTTTGCCATCATCGCTGACTTCGCTTGGCAGAACGGCAAGTACCTGCTGATGAACGAGGAAGTCTTCACCGCCAACCCCGCCAACGCTACTTCATGGAACCAGCAGACCAAGATGCTGAACATCTGGACCACTCCCGGTCAGATTACCGACATCCCTGCTGCTGGATACAACGTGACCATGCTCGACGACAATCTGCTCGACAATGCTTCATTCCTGCGAATGAAGACCCTGAGCCTCCAGTACGACCTGCCCAAGAAGTGGCTTGCTCCTCTGCGCTATGTCAAGGGCTTCAAGGTATTTGGTATCGCCCGTAACCTCTTCACCATTACTTCGTTCTCTGGTTATGACCCAGAGCCCGATATCAACCTGGTTGCGTTCAACTATCCTAACTCCCGCCAGTTCGTGCTCGGTGCCGAAGTTACATTCTAACAATATAACACGATAAATGGAAAAGAATATGAAAAAAATATATTTTTCACTGATGTTGCTTGCGACATTGTTCGTTACTTCATGTAGCATGGACCAGAAGCCCTTCGGAGCTCTCGACGACCAGTCAGCAATTCGCAACGAGAAGGACCTCTATCAGTTCCGTAACATCCTCTACAGCAATCTTCGCGGTCTTACTTCCGGCGGCTGGCTCTACCAGCCCGACCTGGTAGCCGACGAGTTTGTAGGCTTGTTGAGCAACGGTAACCGTAACGGTGAGCTCAACAGCGGTCACATCCTCGCTTCTACCGGCGAAATCGAGAGCATGTGGGGTAGCTGCTACAGCGTCATCAAGAACTGTAACAAGCTGATGGAAGAGGCCGACAAGCTGCTGGGTCAGGAGGGTCTTACCGATGCCCAGGTGCTTGCCATCAAACGCTATCGCGCAGAGGCTTCGTTTACCCGTGCCTATGCTTACTTTTTCCTGGCCGACCACTTCTGCCAGTCTTACACACAGACCAATCCCGAGGCAGAGCACTCTGGTCTGCCCCTGCAGACGGTCTACTATCCTACAGCCAGTGCATCTTACTATCCCGACCGCAGCACATTGGCAGAGACCTTCAGTCTCATCGAGACCGACCTTGCCAATGCCTACGACGGCATCAAGGCATACGAGGCCAGCGGTGCTTCTGATGTAGCCGACCTGCTCAAGCCCAACGCCGCTTACGTATCTTCGTTTGCCGTAGAGGCTATGATGGCTCGCGTGGCTCTCGTCAAGGGCGACTATCCCACTGCTCTTGCCAAGGCCAAGGACGTAATCACCAACGGTGCCTATACTCTTACCACCATTGCCGATTACAAGAAGCTCTGGACCAATGACACCGGTACCGAGGTAATCTTCCGCCCCTTCATGTCCAACACTGAGCTTGGCGGTTCGGTAGGTGGTGCTTACATCTCTTCCGACAACCAGACTTGCGACTATATCCCCACCTACGCCACTCTGAATACCTTTGCTGTTGAAGGCGACGTGCGCTTCGACACATTCTTCGAGGTCAACGAGGGTGTAAAGGTTGAGGGTAGCACCTATGCTCTGTACCAGTTTGTCAAGTTCCCCGGCAACACCACACTGCGTACCGGTAGCGCTAACAACCTGGTCAACATGTGCAAGCCTTTCCGTCTCTCTGAGATGTACCTCATCGCTGCCGAGGCTGCTGCCCGCACCAATGTGGATGGCTCAAGCTATCTGAACACCTTCCTCAAGAACCGTATCGAGGACTATCAGGCCGCTTCGTTCACCTCTGAGCAGCTGCTCACCTCTGCTCTGCGTCAGCGTCAGCTTGAGTTTGTAGGCGAGGGCTTCCGTCTGAGCGACCTGCGTCGTCTGGGTCTCGGCTTCAGCCGTACTGCCGACTATCCTGCCGCTATGGGTATCAACGGTATCATTACCGTGAAGAGCGCAAGCGTTACCTATAAGGCTGGTGACTATCGTTACACATGGCCTATTCCTCAGAGCGAGCTCGACAGCAACCCCAAGCTGAAGACTCAGCAGAACCCCGGATACGCCGATTAATCAGTATAACTATTAAAGAATACATCACAGTATGAAATATATCAAATTGTTTATGCTCCTTGCAGTGACCGCTTTCTTTGCGGCCTGCTCGGACGATGATGCCAGCTGGAACACCAATGCCGACGTAACCGTCGAGATGGGCAAGACAGAAGTCAAGGTCAAGGAAGGTGCAGGTCTTTTCAATGTGCCTATCGTTGTCAAAGGTGAGACTACAGCTCCCGTGCGTGTACATGTGTCAATGAGAGAGTCGGGCAGCAACCCTGCCAAGAAGGACGTCAACTATATGGTCACCGATACCACCATCGTCATCTCTGACGGTGCCGGCAAGGTAGAAGTCAAGACCGTCGATGACGATGAAATCAATGAAAACCGTACCTTCGAAGTATATATCGTTTCTGCCGATGGCGCCAAGGTAGGCGCCAACTCTTCTACCAATGTTGTACTTCGTGACAACGACTCTGAGTTCTATGAGAAACTCCAGGGTGTATGGAAGATGAAGTGCGTCACCACCAAGGGTGCTGCTCAGGAGTGGTCAGTAACCGTGACCGGCGGCGATGAGGAAAGCGAGGACTACAACCACTATCTCTATGTCTCTGGCATGATGGGCTATGACTGGACAATGGCCGTGCTCAAGTATGACTACGACAAGGCTACCAAACAGGGCTCACTGGCATTCGACGAACTGGGTTCTTACAAGTTTGCCGACGGTGTCGACTTCGGTCTTGGCAACACCCCCAACTACGTATGCCTCTACCAGAGCACATCACAGGGTCTTACCATCGAGCCTATCGATGGTAGCTGGAGTGCAGACTTCAAGACTGTCACCTTCGATCCCGACAAGGTCTTGGCTGGTGCCATCTTCGGTGCTGATGGAACATTCCTGCGCGCTGCATGGTTCCAGGTTAAGAGCATCACCATGACCCGCTAATCGAGCATCACTTTCTGCGTGATGACTCATGCGGAAATGACAATAAAAAAGATTGCCGGGACAGCGCCGGCAATCTTTTTTTATGCCATGACCTCATTTTGTTGCCCGATGATAGCCGTTAGGTTGGAAAAAATAATTATTTTTGCATACGAGTTTGCTAATGAACACGTTACCGACAAAAATGTCAAATAAAATAATTCAAATCATGATGAAAAGATTCCTTACTGCACTGTTGCTGTTGGTAGCTACAGTAGCAGTCCATGCCGTCCCCGCCGACCCAAGCGTGTGGCGCATCTTCAAGACCGCCGATGGCAAGACTGTTCGCGTACAGCTGTGTGGCGACGAGTTTATGCGTTACTGGAAAGCCGAGAACGGCGCCTGTTACACCCTTGAGAGCAACGATGTGCTGCGTGTGGCAGACATGCAGCAGCTGCAGCTCAACGCCAGCATCATGCGCAGCCAGATGGAGCCTGCCCGCAGTCAGGGCAAGCAGCGCAAGTCGTGGAGAGAGAAGGTGGCACAGCGTGTCAACTTCACCGGCGACAAGCGTTGCCTCATTATCCTCGCCCAGTTCTCTGACGTTGCTTTCACGATGGACGACCCCCAGGCTTACTACAACCGCGTGGCCAATGAGAAAGGTCTCAAAGAAGGTAAGTTTGTAGGCAGCGTGGCAGACTACTTCAGCGCCCAGAGCGGTGGCGTGTTCAACATCACCTTCGACGTGGTAGGTCCCTATACCCTCGGTTCGCAGGTTTCTTATGGTGGCAATGTCAACGGCAACGACCAGAACGCCCGTGGTATGATACTTGATGCCTGCAACAAGGCTTATGCCGATGGCCTCGACTTCTCGCCCTATGACTGGGACGGCGACGGCTTTGTCGAGGAAGTCTATGTCATCTATGCCGGCCGTGGCGAGGCTACTGGTGGCGGCGCCGATACCGTATGGCCCCACAAGTGGCAGCTCGCTTCGCCCGTGAAGTATGGCAACAAGTATGTCAGCGTCTACGCCTGCTCCAACGAGTTGCGCAGTGCCAGCAGCTATATGGGCATCGGCACCATCTGCCACGAGTTCTCCCACTGCTTGGGTTATCCCGACATGTATGACACCCGCGGCAACTCTGGTACCAGCAACACCTGGTATGGCATGGGCACCTGGGACCTCATGTGCTCGGGCAGCTACAATGGCAACGAGTATTGTCCTGCCGGCTACACCGCTTACGAGAAGATGGTCGGCGGATGGATCAAGCCCGTTGACCTCTCTGAAACTCTTACCTGCAGCGTCAAGGATCTGAAGACCACTGCCAAGGGTGGCGAAGTCTACAAGGTGACCAACCCCGGCAGCAGCAATGAGTACTATCTCATCGAGAACCGTCAGCAGGAAGGTTGGGACAAGTATATCGCGGCTTCGGGCATACTGATCAATCATATCGACTATAATCCTACTCTCTGGCAGTGGAACTGCCCCAATACTCCTGATAGAGGCAACGACCACGAGCGCATCACCATCATCCCTGCCGACAATGACAAGAGCGGTACTACCGAGGCGGGTGACGCATGGCCCTATGGCGGTCACAACAGTCTGGGCAACAGCACCAGTCCGGCCTGTGTGGTGTATAACGACAACAACGGCAAGATGCTCATGAACATCCTCATCAGCAAGATGTCTTGCTCGGGCGGTCTGGCTTCGTTCAACTTTGCCAACCTCAACAACGGTGCTTCTCAGGAAGGCTATCTGCTCAAGGAGACCTTCGACCGCTGTCTCGGTACCGGAGCCAACGACGACAAGGGCTTCTACAAGCCCACCGTCCACCTGCAAGCATTGAACTTTGCCAACGGTACTTTTGAACCCGATGTTACAGGATGGGAAGCTGGCATGACCCTCAAGGGTGCTTACCAGTGTGCGGTCATCGGCCGCAATGGCAACGCATCAGGCACCTATGATCTGACGAGTCCTTCATTCAATGTCGATACCAACACGCCTGTCACCATCAAGTTCAAGGCTGCTCCCTTCGACAAGAACAACAGCAATACGCTCACCCTCTCTACCAGCAACGGTACGCTGTCGACCACTACTTTCAACCTGACCGAAGGCCAGTGGACCGACTGCAGCACCACGCTGAGAGCATCGGGCAAGACTCAGCTCACCTTCAACTCCTGCCGTCTCTTCCTCGATGAGGTTGAAATCCAGACCAGCGTAGAGTCGGGTATCGACAATGTCTACACTCCCTCTGCCCGTCCCGCCAAGGTGGGAATCTACACCCTCTCGGGTGTCTATCTCGGCACCGACGCCAGCTCGCTCCCCCACGGCGTCTACATCATCAACGGCCACAAGGTAGTGAAGTAAGGGTTACACCTTATTAATATATATAGGCATCGCCGACATCGTGTCCTCCGTGGACATGGTGTCGGCGATGTGGGTTGTAGTTGTAAGCCCTTTGGGAGAACTGGGGTGGGGTACGCTGCTGGTCCCTTTTGTTGTGGAGCTTGTCAGCAGCAGCAACTCTGTAGGAGTTGCGCTTTCCCAGCCCAGGGTTGCGGGCGTAGTCCGCTACCCTGGGTAGCTGCACAACTATTATAGCTACTCTGAAGGAGTTGCGATTAGCCGAAGGCGTTATGCTCGGTTAATACTAATCGTCTACACCTTTTTTTTCCATTATCCTGCTGGAGGTAACGCCTACGGCTAAGCGCAACACTTACAGCGTTGCTACCTTTTTTGTACCCATACCCAGGGTAGAGGCGCTTCGCACCTCAACCCTGGGCTATGTAATCGCAACTCCTACAGAGTTGCCGGGGGTGTGTACCGTCTGCGCCGTACTGCCTATATCATTGACCAAGGTAAAACAACTCCGCACCTCTACCTTGAGCTATGTAATCGCAACTCCATTACCTTTCCGCGTCGCATTGCGCCGTGCCGGTGACCTTCGGTTCACAGTTGCCGGTGATGTGTACCGTCTGCGCCGTATTGCCTATATCATTGACCAAGGTAAAACCACTCCGCACCTCAACCTGGGCTATGTAATCACAACTCCATTACCTTTCCGCGTCGCATTGCGCCGCGCCGGTGACCTTCGGTTTAGAGTTGCCGGTGATGTGTACCGTCTGCGCCGTATTATCTATGCCGTTGTCAGGTGTCAAATCGCTATTTACCCTCATGGGAAGACTGGGGTGGGGTACGCTGCTGGTCACTTTTGTTGTGGAGTTTGTCAGCAGCAGCAACTCTGTAGGAGTTGCGCTTTCCCAGCCCAGGGTTGCGGGCGTAGTCCGCTACCCTGGGTAGCAGCACAACTATTATAGCTACTCTGAAGGAGTTGCGATTAGCCGCAGGCGTTATGCTCGGTTAATACTAATCGTCTCTACATTGCATCCCATTATCCTGCATTACTCTATTTGTCTGTCCTCGGTCTATGGCGGGGTTCTCAAAATCTTGGGGGATAGTCTGCTAAAAAGCTGACATTCGTTTGGCTCTTTCAGCCAAAATCCTTAACTTTGTGTGCGTTATAACAATCATCAATGTCATGAAGAAAATTTCAACACTACTCCTGCTGATGGTGGCATGCCTTACCGCCTCGGCTCAGTATCAGGCTTCGCCCGAAATCCTCAAGGCCCGTACCGAATTCCAGGACAACAAGTTTGGCATCTACATCCACTGGGGACTCTACTCCATGCTCGGCAACGGCGAGTGGGTGATGAGTAACCGCAACATTAATTATAAGGAATATACCCACCTGGCCGACGGCTTCTATCCCTCCAAGTTCGACGCCGAGGAATGGGTCAAGGCGTTCAAGGCCGCCGGTGCCCGCTACGTCACCTTTACCACCCGTCATCACGATGGCTTCTCGATGTTCAAGACATCGGCCAATAACTATAACATCGTCGATGGTACTCCCTTCCACCGCGATGTGCTCAAAGAGCTCGCTGATGCCTGTCAGAAGTATGGCATCAAGCTCCACCTCTACTATTCACACGTAGACTGGTCGCGCCCCGACTATCCTCAGGGATGGAGCGGTATGGGTATCGGCAAGCCCAAGGACCAGTACAACTATGACTCCTACCTCGCTTTCATGAAGCACCAGCTCACCGAGCTGCTCACCAACTATGGCCCCATCGGTGCCATCTGGTTTGACGGCTACTGGGACCAGAAGAACAACCCCAAGTTTGACTGGCGTCTCGACGAGCAGTACAGCCTTATCCACCGCCTGCAGCCCGGCTGTCTCGTGGCCAACAACCACCACAAGGCCCCCAAGCCCGGCGAAGACCTGCAAACCTTTGAGCAGGACCTGCCCGGTCAGAACACAGCCGGTTATTCCAAGGGAACGGTGATAGGACAGTTGCCTCTGGAGACTGTGATGACCATGAACAAGGTCTGGGGCTACGACATCACCGACAAGAAGTACAAGAGCTCTGAATATATCATCCAGCACATCATCAAGGCTGCCGGCAACAATGCCAACTATGTCATCAACATCGGTCCCCGCCCCGACGGCAAGCTGCCCGTAGAGGCTGTCGAGCGCCTCAAGGCTATTGGTGACTGGATGGGCCGCTATGGCGAGACCATCTATGGTACCCGCGGTGGCATCGTGCGTCCCCATGACTGGGGCGTTACCACCCAGAAGGGCAACACCCTCTATGTGCATATCATGAACTGCCAGGACCGTGCCCTCTTCCTCCCCCTCACCGAACGCCGTGTGGCCAGTGCGCGTATGTATGACGGTCACCAGAAGGTGCGTGTCAGCAAGAACGCTGAGGGCGTGACCCTCGAACTCCCCGCTGTGCCCAAGGGTGTGGACACCATCGTTGAGCTGACTCTCAAATAGTCTGCCGTCTCTCCCCACGAGAACCAACAAAGCCCGAAACCATCAGCAGGTTTCGGGCTTTGTCATATCTTTGAGCTTGGGGGTGGGGGAAGGGGCTGTAGGTGGTATCAGATTTGCCTCACATTACCCCTTCAGATGCTCAAAATCAGGCAGTCCGTAGTCAGTCCTTGCCTCGCCCTGCCCAGTAATTACTTGAATGATTGAAAAAATAACACGAATTAATGCTCAACTTTTTGTGTGTCACTCTGTTTTTTGCTATCTTTGCCTTATCATGAAGAAGACCGTATCATTCATCCTCATGGCGATGCTGTCGCTCAGCCTCGGCGCCGCCAAAGTGGTTACCTCGGCGTCGCTCAAGCTCGTTGCCGATGGCAAGACCCTTAACACCGAAGCTATCCAGAACGCCATCGACCGTCTGTCTAAGAAGGGCGGTGGCAAGTTGACAATCAGCAAGGGCCTTTACCTCACCGGGGCCATCCAGCTGAAGAGTGGGGTAGAGCTCCACCTCGAGCGCGGTGCCGTGCTCTTGGGCAGCACCAATCCCGATGACTATTACCAGCTGCAGGTGATGGGCGACGGCGACGTGGTGCGCAAGGACAACTCCAAGTATGCCCTCGTGCTCGCCCAGGGTGCCCGCAACATAGCCCTCACCGGCGAGGGAGTCATCGACGGACAGGGTCAGGAGCTGGCGCTCACTATCGACTCGCTCGTGAAATGTGGCGTGAAGAGTGACCCCAACTACAGCAAGCGTCTGCGTCGCCCCAGTGAGATTATGCGCCCCAAGCTATTCTTCTTCTCCGAGTGCGTCGGAGTCGAAATCGCCGGCCTCCATCTGCGCAACAGCGCCTGCTGGGGTCTCTCCTTCGACCTCTGCTCCAATATGAACCTCCATCATCTTGATGTCTACAACCGTGCCTACTGGAACAACGACGGTATCGACATGACCGACTGCCGCGACTCGCGCATCACCAACTGCCGCATCAACGCAGCCGACGACGGTATCTGCCTGAAGAGCTACCACAAGCGCGGCGTAAGCCAGAACCTCGTCATCGACAGCTGCGAGATACGCAGCTCTGCCTCGGCTGTCAAGTTCGGCACTGCCACTTGGGGTAATTTCCGCGACATCACCATTACCAACATCCGCGTAATCGACACCTTCCGCTCGTGCATCGCCATCGAGAGCGTCGACGGTTCGCAGATCGAGAACATCGTAGTCGACGGTCTCAAGGCAACCAATACCGGCAACGCCATCTTCGTCAAGTTGGGCAACCGTGCCAAGAACGACCAGGGCTATATCCGCAACATCACCCTGCGCAATATGGATGTTGAGCTCGCCTTCGGCCGTCCCGACACCGACTATGATATCCGCGGCCCCGAGGTGAGCTACTTCCACAACCCCTTCCCCTCAAGTATCACCGGTTGGCCCGGTCATCCTGTAGAGAACGTGGTGCTCGAGAACATCAATATCAGCGCTCCCGGTCGTGCCGACAAGGGTATGGCCTATGTCAAGGCGCCCGAGGTTCCCGAAAACTACGACCGCTACCCTGAGTTCACCATGTTTGGCGAGCTCCCCGCCTGGGCCTTCTTCCTGCGCCATGTCGAGGGCATCACCCTGCGCAATGTCAACCTCACCCTGCGCGACCGCGACTTCCGTCCCGCCATCTGCCAGGTCAATGTCAACGGCTACAAGGACGAGGGAGTCAACATCACTCTGCCCGAGCCCAAGCACTGTGGCAAGTGCCATCGTCACGATTAATCTACATATACTTATATAGACATTAGTAACAACCACAACTATCATCGGGCAGACGCTGCCCATAGCAAACATTATGAAATACCGTAACTATATTCTCGTGGCAGCCATGATGCTCGTTGCCACTGTGGCCGAAGCTGCCAAGACCGTGAGCTCTACGGCTCTCAAACTCGTAGCCGACGGTCAGACCGTCAACACTCCCGCCATCCAGCGCGCCATCGACGACCTGAGTCGTAAGGGCGGCGGCACCATCGTCTTCGAGCCCGGCAACTATGTCATCGGTACCCTCGAGCTGCGTTCCAATATCGAGCTCCACCTCAAGAGCGGCGCCACCCTCTTGGGCAGTACTAATCCCTATGACTACATCGATATCACCAAGGAGGGCGCCGACCGCAGCGACCCTAAGAAGTGGAACTATCTGAGCCTCGCGCTCATCGAGGCATACCAAGCCAAGAACATCAAGCTCACCGGCGAGGGCACCATCGACGCCCGTGGCTGCGAGCTGGCTCTCGCTATCGACAGCCTGCACAAGGCTGGCGTGCGCCCCGACCCCAACTACTTTGACCGACTCAACCGCCCACGTGAGGCCATGCGCCCCAACCTCTTCACCATCAATGCCTGTGACGGTATCGAGGTGAGCGGACTCCATCTGCGCAACGGCGCCTGCTGGGGACTCGTCTTCTTCCAGTGCAAGAACCTGCTCATCGAGCGCGTGGATGTGCTCAACCGCGCCTACTGGAACAACGACGGTATCGACATCGTAGACTGCCAGCACGTCATCATCCGCGACAGCCACGTCAATGCTGCCGACGACGGTATCTGCCTCAAGTCAGACAAGCTCGAGCTCGCCTGCGACGACATCCAGGTCTACAACTGCGCTGTGGAGAGCTCGGCGTCGGCCATCAAGTTCGGTACCAACTCTGCCGGTGGTTTCAAGAACATTACCATCCGTGACATCAAGGTCAGCAACACCTTCCGCTCTGCCATAGCCATCGAGGCTGTCGACGGCGGCGAAGTGCGCAACGTGCTCGTTGAGAATATCCACGCCCTCAATACCGGCAACCCCATCTTCATCCGCTTAGGCAAGCGCCAGGCCGACCGCCGCGACGGCATCGTCGACGGTGTGACCATCCGCAACATGGTGTGCGAAGTTCCCTTCGAGCGCCCCGATGTAGGCTATAAGTTGCGCGGCCCCATCACCAACACCATGCGCAACCCCATGCCTTCGAGCATCGTGGGCATCCCTGGCGTCAAGGTGCGCAATGTGCTCATCGACAATGTCACCATCATCTATCCCGGTGGAGCCGACAAGGGTCTGCGCTACCTCACCATGGGCGAGCTCAGCAAGATACCCGAGCAGATTAACCGTTATCCCGAGTTTGATATGTTTGGCGAGCTGCCCTGCTACGGTTTCTACGTGCGCCATGCCGATGGCGTCACCTTCCGCAATGTCAACCTCCTGCTCCGCAACGACGACTTCCGTCCTGCCTTCGTTCTCGACGACGCTTCGAATGTCAAGTTTGAGAACATCTCTTACCCCTTTGGCAAGACGAACGGACAAATCTACGATAACTCCAAGCAATGAAACGTAAGCTCTTCACCCCTCTGAGCATGGGCGCCATGGCGCTCGCTCTCGTCATGGTGGCCTGCGGCAAAGCGCCGCAGCTCACCCGCGACAATGTCGATGACGTGCTCGCCCACATGACCCTCGACGAGAAAATCAACATCGTCGTGGGCGCCGGCAACGAGACCTTCACCGGCTATGGCAACACCAAGAAGCTCGTGCCCGGTGCTGCCGGAACCACCTCGCCCATCCCCCGCCTCGGCATCCCGCCCACCGCGCTCACCGACGGTCCTGCCGGTCTCCGCATCGATACCATGCGCGAGGGCCAGAGCCGCCGCTACTACCACACCGGCTTCCCCATCGGCACCGCCCTTGCCTCGTCGTGGAACCAGCCCCTCATCTATGAGGTGGGAGAGGCCATCGGCAACGAGGCCCATGAATACGGGCTCGACCTCATCTTCGGCCCGGGCATGAACCTGCACCGCGACCCGCTCGGAGGCCGCAACTTCGAGTACTACTCCGAAGACCCGCTGCTCACCGGTAAGATGGCGGCAGCCTTTGTGCGCGGCATCCAGAGCCAGCATGTCGGCGCCACCCTCAAGCACTTTGCCGTGAACAACCAGGAGACCAACCGCAAGGACGTCGATGTGCGCATCGTCCAGCGACCCCTGCGTGAGCTCTACCTGAAGCCCTTCGAGATAGCCGTGCGTGAGAGCGACCCCTGGTCGGTGATGAGTGCGTACAATATGATCAACGGCCAGCAGTGTATGGAGAGTCGCGACCTGCTCACCACCATCCTCCGCGGCGACTTCGGCTTCCGCGGCTTCGTGGTGAGCGACTGGGCAGCCCCCGGATGGCGCGACTCCGGCCGCGAGATATGGGCTGGCAACGACCTGCTCGCCCCCGGCACCGCCCAGCAGCGCCAGGAGATCAAGGCCGCCGTCAAGGCCGGCACCCTCTCTGTGGCTGCCCTCGACAGCTGTGCCCGCCGCATGCTCCAGTTTGTAGCCCGCACCGAGCGCATCACCCCCCGCACCTATAGCGAGAACCCCGATCTCAAGGCCCACGCCATTAAGTCGCGCGAGGCTGCCGAGGAAGGCATCGTGCTGCTCGAGAACCATAACCAGACCCTGCCCCTCGCCAAGGAGACCCGGCGTGTGGGTATGTTTGGTGTCTCCTCTTACAACTTCATCTCCGTCGGCACCGGCTCGGGTAATGTCAAGACCCCCCATACCGTCAATCTCCTTGAGGGATTTGCCAATGTGGGCGTCGAGACCAATGCCGACGTGGCACAGACCTACCAGCGCATCATCCGCGATACCATCGCAGCCCGCGCCTACGACCCGCTGGGCTACGCCGCCATCCCCGAGCTCACCATCGACTCGGCTGTCATAGCCCGCAGTGCCCAGACCGACGACGTCGCCATCATCACCATCGGCCGCAGCTGTGGTGAGGGAGCCGACCGCCTGCAGCAGACCGAATATCTGCTCTCCGACGTCGAATACAGGCTCATCGCCCAGGTGAGCCGAGCCTTCCACGCCGCCCGGAAGCGCGTGATAGTGGTGCTCAATGTGTCGGGCGTGGTCGAGGTGGCATCCTGGCGCTCGCTTGCCGACGCAGTGGTGCTCTCGTGGTTGCCCGGACAGGAAGCCGGCGACGCCGTATGCCGCGTCCTCACCGGCAAGGTGTGTCCCTCGGGCCGCCTGACCATGACTTTCCCTCTGCGCTACGAAGACTGCAGCACCTACGACAACTTCCCCTACGACTACCACGGCCCCAAAGCTATCGGTAACTACCCCAAGATACCGCGTACGCCGGCCATTAAGAACGTACACTACGTAGACTATGTTGAGGGTATGTACGTGGGATACCGCTACTTCGACACCTTCAACCGCCCTGTGGCCTATCCCTTTGGCTTCGGACTCAGCTACACCACCTTCGCCTACAGCGACGCCGTCTGCCGCGCCCAGGCCGATGGCAACTTCGCCCTCAGCGTCAAGGTCACCAACACTGGAACCTGCGCCGGCAAGGAGGTGGTACAGGTTTATGCCCCCGTGCGCTCGCTGCGCCATCAGCTCGTCGCCTTTGGCAAGACCCGCACGCTCCAGCCCGGCGAGAGCGAGACCCTCAGTCTCACCATCACCCAGCGCGACCTCGCCTGCTTCGACGAGGCGCAGAACGCATGGGTACTCGATGCCGGCGACTATACCCTCGAGATTGGCGCCAATGCCCGCGAAGCCCGGCTGAAAGCCCACATCCAGGTGTCGGCACCCCTCGTCGTCGAGCGGGTCAACGGCGTGCTCCGCTAAGCGGTCTGCCCCATACAAAGAGAGCGGGGAGACGTGCCTGTCTATGGCATGCCTCCCCGCTCTTGTTGTATGGGGCTGCGTTATGGCTTCACATATTCGCCGTTGACCTTGACCGGCTCCACGTGCAGATTGATATACGTTTCCTCGCCAAACCGCTCCCTCAGCGCTGCTCTATGTTGGTGGCGTGCTGATGGGCTTCGTAGAGCGAGAGCGCTCCCGGCATGCGCACGTGCATCTCGATGGCGATGTGGCTGCCTATGCGGCGCGTGCGCAGATGGTGGATGGCGCTCACCGTGGGCTCTTCGCTGGCGATGTCGGCTATCTGCCGCTCCATGTCTTCGGGCAGACTCTTCTCGAGCAGCTCGCCCATCGACTGGCCCACCAGTGTATAGGCGGTGCGCATGATGAAGACGCTCACCACCACGGCGGCGATGGGGTCGAGCACAGCCCAGCGGCTGCCCAGGATGATGGCGCCGCCGATGCCTATGGCTGTGCCGATGCTCGAGAGCGCGTCAGAGCGGTGATGCCATGCGTTGGCGACCACGGCGGGCGAGTCCAACCGTCGGCCTACGCTCACCGTGAAGCGGTAAGCCCACTCCTTGAGCGCTATGCTCATCAGCGCTGCCGCCAGAGCTATCCACCCCGGCTGCTCGAGCGCCTCGCCCCTCATGGCGTCCACTATCTTGTCTGCGCCACCATAGCAGAGCATTGCGCCCACCACGCCCAGCGCCATGCCGATGGCTGCCGTCGCCAGCGTCTCATACTTGCCGTGACCGTAGTCATGGTCTCCGTCTTCGGGCTTGCTGCCCAGCCTTACGAAGACCACCACCACCACGTCGGTCAGAAAGTCCGACAGCAAGTGCACCGCATCGGCTATCATCGCAGCCGAACCGCCCACGATGCCGGCGACAAACTTGAATATCAGCAGCACCACATTGATGATGCTGCCCTTGATGGTCACCCTGTTGATGGCGCGCACCCGCTCGTCGGCGACCATCTGTTCCTCCTTCTTCGTTATTGTCATGATATTTTGCATTTACGTTGGCCCCGAAGATAGGGTCAACGGTGCAAAAGTACACATTATTTATATATATAGTATCACTACTGTCCCGTTAAAGTGGACTAATCGCTCTTTGAATTAATTGAAATACAGT
>OCPX01001383.1_pt1 | contig 18871 bp, 17 predicted proteins | sample 1538771 | NCBI WGS metagenome assembly OCPX01 (sample SAMN04571725, study PRJEB22368) | human gut metagenome | biome: human gut; material: stool | host: Homo sapiens | place: Luxembourg | collected 2012-11-01 | reverse complement strand
CATCGTCCGGGTCCACCTGCTCCAGCCTGCCGTCCTCGCCCTCAATGTTGGCGTAGTCCGGGCGGATATCCATCAGGCTGGAAATGCTCTGGCGGCTCTTGCCCACGGCCACGCTCTGGAACAGCTCGCCGATCTGGTAGAAGATGATAACGGCACAGCCCTCCACATAATCGCCCAGCGCAAACGCGCCCACGGTGGCAACAGCCATCAGGAAGCACTCGTCAAAGGGCTGGCGGTTCTTGATGCCCAGCAGTGCCTTGCGGAGCACATCCCAGCCGACCACCAGATAGGGGATGCAGTAGAGCAGCAGCTCCACCGGCGTGGGGAACTGGGGCAGCAATTTGAGGATGAGCACCAGCACCAGAGCAGCAATGATCCGGTACAGGTTCTTCTTCTGCTTTTTATTCATATCTGTACTCTCCTTTTTTCTGGGTTCTGGGCCGCAATACGCTGCGGCGGGCGGGGTGGATTCAACAGGTTTTCCCCACGGGGTAGACTTTTCCACGTTTTCCCCTGAGTTTTCCACGGACTTTTCCCGGAGAAAACCTGCTTTTTCGCGTTTCTTTTTGCACTTTTTCGCAGAGGCTGTTGAAAACCCGGTGGAAACTGTTGAAAACCCGTTTTCTTTTCCACAGTTTTCCGCACCGGCTTTTGGGCCGTTCTGCCCGAAAATGCGTCACAAAAAGCTCCCCCGCAGGGGAGCCGTACCGGAGTTACAAACCCCTGTTTCCTCAGATATCAAAGATCTCGCAGTCGTCCTCGACCTTTTTGCAGGCGGCCAGAACGTTCACCATGGTGTCGTGGGGGTCTGCGCCCTCTGCGAACTCCACCTTCATCTTTTGGGTCATGAAGCTGACGGTCGCATTTGCCACACCGGCCACGGTGTTGGCGGCGTCTTCCATCTTCTGGGCGCAGTTTGCGCAATCGACTTCGATCTTGTAGCTCTTCTTCATAATAAGTACCTGCCTTTCGGTTATTCTTCGATATGGTCCATCCCCATGGAGAGGATGCTGCGCACATGGTCATCGTCCAGTGCGTAGTAAACGGTCTTTCCGTCCCGGCGGAACCGCACGAGCTTCGAGTCCTTCAGCACCCGGAGCTGGTGGCTCACCGCAGACTGGCTCAGCTGCACCGCATTCGCGAGGTCCTGCACACACAGCTCGCTGTCGTGGAGCGCATACAGGATCTTGATGCGGGAGGAGTCGCCGAACACCCGGAACAGGTCGGCCAGCTCATACAGCACTTCGTCGTCCGGCATCACAAGAGGCCCCGGCTGCGCGGCGGGCAGAGCGTCTTTGGGGTCGTTCATGGCAGTCTCTCCTTTCGCGGCACATTCATGTGAACGCTTGTTCATGTGTTCATAGTATCACGCAGAAGGAACCCTGTCAAGGCTTTTTGCAAAGATTTTGAGCAGAACCTCAAAATTGTAAAAAAATACCCCAATACGCAAGAAAATTGCAATTTCAATCTGCAAAAAGGGTGCGTTTTGAGCGTGGAAAAGTAAGCGGAAAAAGCGTCAATGTTTTCGTCGATCTTCGGTGAAGTTTTTTGCTGCCCATGGCAGATACATCACCGCCAGTGCCGCAGCGATGGCGGGCAGGAAGCCGAGTATATAATACCGTTCACCCAGAAATCTCGTGAAGGCACAGGTGATGACGTTGGCGGTTGGGTTGTTCAGGAAATAGAAGTTCGTGTACAGAGACTTGTTGAGAAAATAGATGGGCAAGGCGGTGCCGAACAGGAAAGCCAGTACCTGCGGCACCCGGCGGGGGCTGGGGCGGTAGCCGCCCACAACGAGAAGGACCGGGTAAAGCACCAGCAGGGCGTGGATGGAGACCGAGTGCAAGTTGATGAGCGTCCACCATGAAGGCACATCCAACCAGCTTGGGCAGAGCAGGGCCAGCGCCGCGCCGGGGATGCAGAGGGCGTAAAGTTCCTCTTTGCACCAGTTCTGGTCGAACAGGGTGTTGTACAGGCAGACGAAAACGTTGATGCTGCATAGGTGGAGTGGGAGATAGCTCCAATTCCACTGGCCAGTCAGGGCCATGCCGAGCAGAAGGGCCGCTTCGTCAAGAAGCAGAAGCACCGTGACCCCCACCAGGATGCGCCGCCGCTGTTTTGGCCCGCTGTGCCTGTACCAGAGCGCAGCACTCAGGATGAAGATCAGTGAAAGCGCCAGTTCGGTGAGATGGATTCTTCCATACAGTGGGTAACACTGATAATTCACTCCGTACTCCAGCGCGGTGATATCGTAGGATTTCCAGAAGTCGTTCATAGGCGTACCCTCCCCCATTTTGCCCTATCATAACGCGTTTTGGGCTGACAGGAAAGAGGAAAATGCAGAAATCCACCAAAAACAGGTGCATCGACGCGGAAAATGTGGTATCCTATCAGGAGATCGGAAATTTACTGCCGCAAGGCGATTCTGGAAAGGAAGTTTTTTTTATGTTGACTGTTGGTATTCACGGCGAGCAGAGCCAGCTCGTGACGAACGAAAACACTGCAAAGACCATGGGCAGCGGCACACTGGACGTGTTCGCAACGCCCGCACTGGTGGCACTGGCCGAAAAGACCTGCTGGATGAGCGTCGCGTCCGAGCTGGACGAGGGCTGCGGCTCGGTGGGCACGAAGCTGGAGCTGGAGCACACCGCCCCCACCCCCGTGGGCATGACCGTGACCTGTGAGAGCGAGCTGACCGCCGTGGAAGGCCGGAAGCTGGTGTTCAAGGTCTCGCTGCACGACGAAAAAGGCCCCGTGGGCGGCGGCGTGCATGAGCGCTTCGTCGTCAATGACGCGAAGTTCGCGGCGAAGGCGGAGAGCAAGAAGGGCTAAGGTGTTCCTTCGTACAACCTCTCCGTCACCTTCGGTGACACCTCTCCTTGTAGGAGAGGCTTTGGCATTCCGCAAACTTCGTCTTCTCGCCAGTGGCTCCCCTACCAGGGGAGCTGGCATCGCGAAGCGATGACTGAGAGGTTGTACTACATGCCGCGTTTCCGTTTCGCTTCACGGTTTCCGGGCCTTGCCCTCCCTTGAGTGGGGACGGAGCGGTTCTTCCAACCGCAGCGGCGGTTCATCCTCCGCCATCACCTGTTCTTCGGCCCGCTGCTGGGCCTCGTGGAGGAGGCGGGCGGCCTGTTCGCTGGCGCGGAACAGTTCAAAGTACAGCGCTTTATAATCCGGCGCGGCAAACACCCCCTTCCCTGTCTGGTTGGGGATAGTCTGCCCCGCGCTGAGGCAAAAAATCAAAAGAGGAATCAGATCTTATGAAAAAAGTCAATCTTTCGTGGGCGGGCGCCGTGCTGGTGTTCGCTCTGCTGCTGTGGTGCACGGCGGCAACACCCGGCACCATTGCCGACCCGTCTACCTACACCTGCGCCGTGTACAGCACGGCGCTCTCCCTGCTGCCGCCGGTGGTGGCCATCGTGCTGGCACTGAACACCAAGGAGGTCTACACCTCGCTGCTGGTGGGCATCGCGACGGGTGCGCTGCTCTTTGCCAACGGCAACCTGGAACTGGCCCTGAACACCCTGTTCTTCAACGAAGACGGCGGCATGGTCGCCAAGCTGTCCGACTCCAGCAATGTGGGCATTCTGGTCTTTCTGGTCATGCTGGGCATCCTGGTGGCCCTGATGAACAAGGCGGGCGGCAGCGCGGCCTTTGGCCGCTGGGCGTCCACCCACATCCACACCCGCGCGGGGGCGCAGTTCATGACCCTTGTTCTGGGTGTGCTCATCTTTGTGGACGACTACTTCAACTGCCTGACCGTAGGCTCCGTCATGCGGCCTGTGACCGACCGGCAGAAGGTCTCCCGCGCAAAGCTGGCCTACCTCATCGACGCCACGGCGGCCCCGGTCTGCATCATCGCGCCGGTGTCCAGCTGGGCGGCGGCCGTCACCTCCTCGGTGCCGGAAGGTTCGGGCATCAACGGCTTTACCATGTTCCTGCGCACCATTCCGTATAACTACTACGCCCTGCTGACCCTCATCATGATCCTCTTCCTCATCTTCACGGGCACCGACTACGGCCCCATGAAGCTCAACGAGGACAACGCGCTGAAGGGCGACCTCTTCACCACCGAAGACCGCCCCTACGGCGACGATGTGGACGACGGCACCGTAGCCTGCGGCCATGTCATCGACCTGATTTTGCCGGTGCTGGTGCTCATTGCGGCCTGCATCTTCGGCCTCATCTACACCGGCGGCTTCTTTGAAGGCGTGGACTTCATCACCGCCTTCTCCGACTGCAACGCCTCGGCGGGCCTGGTGCTGGGCAGCAGCATCGCGCTGCTGTTCACCTTCGTGTTCTACCGGGTGCGCGGCGTGATGACCTTTCAGGACTTCGCGGCCTGCATCCCGGAGGGCTTCAAGGCCATGGTCAGCCCCATGCTCATCCTGACGCTGGCGTGGACCCTTTCCGGCATGACCAACCTGCTGGGTGCCAAGTATTACGTGGCCAACCTGCTCAATGGCTCGGCGGCTGCGCTGCAATATCTGCTGCCGACCATCATCTTTCTGGTGGCGGTGTTCCTGGCCTTTGCCACCGGCACGTCCTGGGGCACCTTCTCCATCCTCATCCCCATCGTCTGCCATGCGTTCCCGCAGGGGGAGATGCTGGTCATCTCCATTGCGGCCTGCCTGTCCGGCGCGGTGTGCGGCGACCACTGCTCCCCCATCTCGGACACCTCCATCATGGCGTCCGCCGGTGCCCATTGCAGCCATGTGAACCATGTGTCCACCCAGCTGCCCTATGCCATCACGGCGGCGGCTATCTCGGCGGTGTGCTATGTCGTCACCGGCCTGAGCCAGATGTTCCTGGGCGCCAGCGCCAGCCTGCTCACCTCGCTGGTGCTGCTGGCCGTGGCCATCGTGCTGGAGCTGGTGGTGCTGAACGTCATCCGGCTGCGAACGGCCAAAGCAGACTGACCCAACCGGCGTTTTTGGCCCTGTCAAGGGGGCAAAAATCGTCATTCGCGCAGTTTTCAGGGTGTTTCACGCGGCTTTGCTTTCCTTCCGGTTGTTTCTGTGGTATGATGGACCCAGAAACGAACGACCGTGCAGCCTTTGGCAGAAGAGGAGGACGACCCCAATGAAAAAACGCATTCTCAGCCTGATCCTGGCACTGAGCATGGTGCTCTCCGTGCTCCCCCTGGGGGCCTTTGCAGCAGACCCCCCAGAACTCGTCATGGAGAACGGCTACCCGGTCGGCACCATTGGCAACGGCTGGAAGTACAGTGACAGCACACTGACTCTGACGAGAGGAACGTTTGATTTCAGCTCCACCCATCCCCAAGGCAAGACCCCAGGAACACCGACCACAACGCCTGTGGCGTGCGCGATTGAGATTCAATCGGGTGTGACAATTACCGACGGTACCTTCAATGCAACAGTGTACAACGGACAAGTGTACAACGGACAGAACAGCCCCGGCGGAACAATCTCTAACGGCACCTTCAATGGAACAGTGATAAACAACGGCATCATCACTGGCAACGGCACCTTTGAGGGAGAAGTGATAAACCACGCTGGAACGATTTCTGGCGGCACCTTTAAGAAAAAAGTGGTAAACAACGCCAACGGAACAATCTCTGACGGAACCTTCAAGGGCGATGTGACAAACTACTCCAGCGGAACGATCTCTGGCGGAACCTTCGCGGGCAGTGTGGACAACAGATCCGGCACCGTGACCGGCGGCGTGTTCAACCTCAAGGCAAACCCGACCAACGTAACTGGCTACGCCATCAAATGGGATGATGCCTACTCCAATGCCAACCCCAATGCCAAGATCGTGGCTGTCAACGATGTGTCTGCGGAGTGGGACCCCTACGTTGTCGTGACCAACTCGACCATGAACCAGAAAGTGACCATCACCGCCAGCACCGAAATCTACAGCCTGAACGGCCAGCCCATCGTCGATGGCAACTGCAAGAGCAGCTACGACGGCAGCAACAAGACGATTGTGAAATTCACCATGCCGAACGAGGACGTGGTGCTCAGCACCGGCGAACTCGTCATGGAGAACGGCTACCCGGTCGGCACCAGTGGCAACGGCTGGAGTTACGATAGCAGCACCAAGACACTGACTCTGACGGATGGAACGTTTGATTTCAACTCCACCCATCCCCAAGGCAAGACCCCAGGAACATCGACCACAACGCCTGTGGCGTGTGCGATTCAATCGTATGCGACAATTACCGGCGGCATCTTCGCGGGCAGTGTGACAAACGACACTGAAGGAATGATCTCTGGCAACGGCACCTTTAAGGGAGAAGTGAAAAACCACAATGGAACGATTTCTGGCGGCAAATTTGAGGGAACAGTGATAAACGACGTCAACGGAACAATCTCTGACGGAACCTTCAATAAAGAAGTATCAAACATCAACGGAAACATCTCTAACGGAACCTTCAATGAAACAGTGACAAACGACGCCGGAGGAACGATCTATGGCGGCACCTTCGCGGGTGGTGTGAACAACAAGAACGACCGCATCTATGGCGGCGTGTTCAACGGCAATGCAACTCTAACCAACGTAACAGGTCTCCACTCCATCACCGTGGCCTCCGGTGCCAAGATCAAGGAAGTCAACGGTATGTCTGCGGATTGGGACCCCTACGTCGTCGTGACCGAAAATGCCACGACGAAGGAAGTGACCATCACTGCCGACACCGAGATCTTCAGCCTGAACGGCCAGCCCATCGCCGAAAGCAGCTACGGCAGCGACAAGACGACCGTGACCTTTACCATGCCGGACGATGACGTGGTGCTGAACGGAACAATCACCAGCACCGACCTCGTCATGGAGAATGGCTGGCCGAAGGATTCCAACGGCGGCAAAACCCCCTGCAAGGGCGACGGCTGGGAGTACATCCCCAATGACCCGACCTATGGCAACATGCTGCTTCTGACGGGCAGCAACCAGACTGGCGGGCTGTTCGATTTCAGCACCATCGGAGATGATTCGGCGGTGGAGTGCAACGTCTTTGTGGGCAAGCCGACGGCCATCACGGGCGGCGAGTTCAACGGCAAAGTGTTCAACAACAGCGGCATTCTGGGCGGCACCTTCAACGGCGAGGTCGAGAATATGGGACCGGGCCGCATCATGAATGGCACGTTCAAGAACTCGGTCGAGAACAACGGCATGATCGAAAACGGTGCGTTCCACGACGCTGTCGAGAACAACGGCACCATCAACGACGGCACCTTCCACGGCAAGGTCGAGAATAACAGCGTCATCAACAGCGGCACCTTCAACAGCCTGGTCGACAATATGACCATGGGCCGCATCGAGAATGGTACGTTCAACGATGCAGTCGAGAATAATGGCACCATCGAGAAGGGCACCTTCCACGATGCAGTCAAGAACAACGGCACCATCAACGACGGTACCTTCAACGGCAAAGTTGAGAATAACAGTACCATCAACGGCGGTGCGTTCAACGGCGCTGTGACCAGCAGCGGCACAGTCAGCAAGAACATCACCGGCAGCGGTACGCTGAACGGCGAACTCATCACCAAGACGCCGGAACCGAAACCCGAACCGAAACCGGAACCGGAACCGAAACCGGAGCCCGAACCGACGCCGGAACCCAAACCGGAACCGACGCCTGAACCGAAACCCAATCCGGAGCCTCAACCGGAACCTGAACCCACCACCTACACCGTGACCGTCATCGGCGGCACGATCGACGGCAAGACGTCTGTTTCCGCCAAGGAGAACGACACCCTGACCGTGGTGCTGGACCAGAACGACATTCCGGACGGCATGACGTTTGACCTGTGGAGCATTTCGTCGGACAAGCTCAGCGGCGATATCAACGTCGATTACCGGGCCGAGGCCATGACCTTCCAGATGCCTGCCGAGGATGTGACCATCCGGGCGCAGTACCGCTCGGCAGAGATCATCGAGGACGCAGCGCCCTCTCCGCTGGCAACGGCGGCGACCATCGCGGTGGGCGGCGCAGCCGCAGGCATCGTGGTGTGGCAGGGCGTGAACCTGGGTGTAGACCTCTACCTCGCCAATGCGCTGCCCCAGGGTGTGCCGGTGCCGACCGACCGCCGTGCGCTGGCGCTGCTCCTGTGGGAGACCGCAGGCAAACCGGAGGTGGCTCTGCCCACCCTTTACGGCGATATCCCCGCCGAAGAGATCGAGCTGCAAAAGGCCACCCGCTGGGCGGTCCAGAACGGCCTGATGGACGCGGCCGACAAGAAGGATGCGTCCTTCTTTGACCCGGACCATTATGTCACCAAGATGGACGTCTTCGGCGCATGGCTCCGACTCAAAAAGCTCCTCGGCACCACCTGAACATCCCCGACGCAGTGAGCGTCCCCCTTAACGCAAAGGACCTCCCGGCCTGCATGGGCTGGGGGGCCCTTTGTTTCAAAACGGAAAAATTCCGTTGCTTCTGGGAAAAAACATGGTATACTAAAGGAAATTGAGCGATCGGAAGGAGCCGTACCATGCTGGAAAAAGCATTCAACGACGTTTACACAAAATTCAAGCTGCACTTCTATCAGAACGTGTTTCAGCGCTTTGCCACCCGCGAGGCGACCCTGACCACGGTGGAGTCCTTCTGCATGGAGGGCATCATGGCCATGGGCGAGCCCACCATTGCGGAGTTCTCGCGGATGATGAAGATCTCTACCCCCAACGCGGCGTATAAGATCGGCAGCCTGATGCGCAAGGGCTACGTGGAAAAGATCCAGTCCGCCAAGGACCGGCGCGAGTACCACCTGCGCCCCACCCAGAAGTATTTCGAGTATTACAACATCAGCTATTCCTACCTGCACACCGTGGTCGAGCGTGTGCGGGAGCGCTTCCCCGCCGAGGACGTGGACAAAATGGAACAGATGCTCACCATCATCAGCGAGGAGCTGATGCCAGAGCTGGATCTGAAATCAAAGACGGAGGACGAATAAGCGCCGTTTCACCCCGTTGGAGTAAAACGGCCGGGGCAATTGCAATCCGTGCGCCGGAATGATACAATAGGAGCCAGCGAGAACCGCCGCCGGACGTTTTTCCGGCAAGTGCAAGTGTAAGAAAGAAGGCTTTTATCATGAGCATGAATACAGTCCCTGAGCGTCTGGCTGCGCTGCGTGCCGCCATGGACGCCAATGGCGTGGACCTCTACCTCATCCCGGTGGGCGACCCGCACTCCAGCGAGTATCTGCCCGACCACTACACCTCCCTGACCTATTTCTCCGGCTTCCACGGCGAGAACTCGAACTTCGTCGTGACCAGAGACAAGAGCGCCCTGTGGGCCGACGGCCGCTATTTTGTGCAGGCCGAAAAGGAGATCGCGGGCACCGAGATCGAGCTGGAACGGATGGGCGAGCCGGGTGTGCCCACCGTGGAGCAGTACTGCGCCGATGCCCTGCCGGAAGGCGGTGTACTGGGCCTGTGCGGCCTGACCGCTTCCTGCCAGCTGGTGCGCAGCGTACAGAAAGCGCTGGATGCCAAGCACGGCACCATCAAGACCCTGAATCTGGAAGATGAGCTGTGGACCGAGGGCCGCCCCGCTCTGCCGGAGACCCCGGCCTGGCTCCTGAGCAAGGAGTATGCAGGCTTTGCCCCCGCCGAGAAGCTGGAGCAGCTGCGGGCCAAGCTCAAGGAGCTGGGCTGCACGGCCCAGCTGGTGGGCAAGCTGGACAACCTGGCCTGGCTGCTGAACCTCCGCGCGATGGACATTCAGTGCACCCCCTATGCCATGGCCTACTGCTATGTGACCGGGGACCGTGCCGTCCTCTTCATCAACACCCGTCGTCTGGGCGCGGAGGCCGCTGCCGAGCTGAAGGAGAACGGCGTCGAGATCGCCGAATATGACGACATCCTCACCTTCCTGGCCGCAGAGACCGAGGCCCAGACCGTTCTGGCCGACCCGGCTTCCGTCAACTATGCGGTCTATGAGACCCTGCGCAACAACCCGGTCCTGACCGTCAAGGACGAGGCCGACCCCCTGCTGCCGATGAAGGGCGTCAAGAACGAGACCGAGCTGAACCACAACCGTGAGGCCCATCTGCGCGATGCCGTGGCCATGGTGCGGTTCCAGAAGGAGCTGGAAGAGCGTCTGGCCGCAGGCGAGGAGCTGACGGAGCTGACCGTGGACGAGATCCTCCACAAGTACCGCTCGGCACAGGACAAGTTCATCGTGGAGAGCTTCGGCACCATTGCAGCCTATGGCGGCAACGCGGCCATGATGCACTACCACGCCACCGAGGAAGACCACGCCAAGCTCGAAAAGAAGGGCTTTTTGCTGGTGGACAGCGGCGCGACCTACATGGACGGCACCACCGACATCACCCGCACCTACCCGCTGGGCGAGCTGACCGAGGACGAAAAGCGGTTCTACACCTGGACGCTGCAGTGCCACATCGACATTGCCAAGGCCGTCTGGCTGAACTACTGCGACGGCCACATGCTGGATACCATCGCCCGTGAGCCGCTGTGGCAGCACCTCATCAATTACCGCTGCGGCACCGGCCACAGCGTCAGCTTCGTGGGCAATGTCCACGAAGGCCCCCACGCTCTGAACGGCCGCAACACCACCGTGTTCCAGCCGGGCATGATCGTCACCGACGAGCCGGGCGTCTACGAGAGCGGCGTCGTCGGCATCCGCATCGAGAACGAGCTGGAGTGCTACCACAAGGCCGACAACCAGTACGGCACCTTCCTGGCCTTCCGCCCGCTGACCTTTGTGCCCATCGCCACCTCGCCTGTGGTGCCCGGCATCCTGACCAAGGACGAGATCGAGTGGCTGAACGCCTACCACCGCGAGGTCTTCACCAAGCTCGCTCCCCGCCTGACCGAGGAGGAGCGCGACTGGCTGGCCAAGAAGTGCGCCGCCATCGGAGCGTAAATAAGGATAAAAAGACCCTCTCAGTCTCGCTGGCGCTCGCCAGCTCCCCCGATGGGGGAGCTTTGATGCAGGTTCAACTCGACATCAAAACCTCGCCCTTTGATAGACTCCCCCGGCCGGGGGAGGTGGCACGTTAGTGCCAGAAGGGGACAAGGTGGCATTGCACAGCAATGACGGAGAGGGTTCTTTGTTATTCCTGTTCCGGTTTGTGCTCTTTCCAGTAGGCTTTTGCCTCATCAATGGCCTTTTTGAACGGGCCGGAGGGGTAGGTGCTCTCGGCGATGTCCACCAAGAACTTGTACAGCTGGGGGCGCACCTCCTCATACATGCCCAGGCGGGTGTAGAGGTCTTTGTAATAGCGGAACACCTGCAGCTTGTTCTGCACCACGGTGGATACGTGGACCTGGGTGTGGCAGATGCTCTGCGGGTTCTGGACGTAGTAATAACCGGCCTTGCCGATGGAAACGAAGGTCTCGGCGTACTGGATATACCGCAGGTTGAAGACGAGGTCTTCGGCCCAGTGCATCTCGCTGACGAACTGGATGTCGTTCCGGGTCAGGAGGTCGCGACGGTAGAGCTTGTTCCAGAGCACGCTGTAAAAATAGGAGGCGGGCTTGTCCATCAGGCGGAGGGCGAAGGTGTCCTTGTCATAAACGCCTGCGGGCAGAAAGCCGTACTCCCGCATCTCCGGGGGCCGGGCGACGCTCATGACGCCCAGCTCGTCCTGGATCTTATCGAGCACCTGTTCGGGCTTGGAAGCGCCCGCCGGGATGACCATCTTGTAGGGTGCGATGACGAGGTCGGCGGTGTGCTCCTCGGCCGCGGCCACAAGAGCGGCCGTGAAGTCCGGGTCGAGATAGTCGTCGCTGTCCACGAACTGCACATACTTGCCGCCGGCCAGCTTCAGGCCCAGGTTGCGGGTGTCCGCTACGCCAGAGTTTTCCTTGTCCACCAGCACGATGCGGGGGTCTTTGGCGCGGAACTCTTCGCAGACGGGCAGGCTCTGGTCCTTGGAACCGTCGTTCAGGATGATGATCTCGATGTTGGAATAGGTCTGTGCGCAGATGCTGCCCACGCAGCGGGCCAGATGGTTCTGGGCGTTGTACACGGGCAGGATGATGCTGACAAGGGGCTGATTCATGGCGGCGTCTCCTTTTCTGATTTTATAGTAACTATACTCCCGTGCGGCGCAAAATGCAAGCGCCCGGAAGGCCGGGCAGGAGGAAGGAATTGAAAAAATGATCTTTCACATTGCGGTCTGCAGCCCGGATGCGGTGCTGCGGGGGCGGGTGCAGCGGCACTGCCTTGAATATTATGCCCGCCGGGCAGACGCCTGCATCGTGGAACAGCTGGAGGATGCGGGGGCACTGCTCCGGAAAGAGGATGCGGGCAGCCGGTTTGAGCTGTATCTCATCGAGCTGACAGCGGTAAACCCGGCGGCAGGTCTGCAGGCGGCGGCGCAGCTGCGGCAGCGCGGGGTGCGGGCACCGCTGGCCTTTCTAGCCCACACGCCTGCCTACGCCTACGAGGCGTTCCGGGTGGATGCGATGCAGTATTTGCAGATCCCCTTCCGGCCCGAACAGCTCACCGCCCTGCTGGACCGCGCCACCGAGCCGGAGTACGGCCCCGTCATCCCGGTGACGACGGCGACCGGCCTGCGGGCCCTCCCCTTTGCGGACATCGAGTATCTGGAATGCACCCACCATGTGGTGCATTTCCACCTTGCCAGCGGCGAGGATGTGGCCTCGCTCTCGCTGCGGGTGCCCTTTTCCGAAGTGGCAAAGCCGCTGCTGGCCGACCGGCGCTTTTTGCAGCCCCACCGCTCCTATGTGGTCAACCTGGCGGCGGCATCGCAGCTGTCCGTGGGGGAGCTGTGGATGCGCAGCGGTGCCCGCGTCCCCATCCCCCGCGGCCGCGAAGCCGCCGTGAGGGCAGCCTTCCGGAAGTTTTTGGAACGATAAACGATAGAAAAGAGGTCTTGTCCAACGGGCAAGGCCTCTTTTTGTCAGAACTTCAACTCCGCCCACCGGGTCAGGAACTGGTCGCTGACGCGGCGGAGGGCGGGTTCATCGGCGGCGCTGGCGGCGTCGGCGATGCCGATGACGTAAAATCCTGCGTCGTGGGCGGTGCGGGCCGCGTAGAGGGAATCCTCGCAGACGGCGCAGCGGTGCGGGTCGGTGCCGCCGAGGCGCTGTAAGGCCGCGAAAAAGACGTCCGGGCGGCTCTTGTGCAGGGGGCCCTGGGCTTCGATGTAGAACTCGAAGCAGTCGTCCACACCCAGGCGGGTGAGCACCGTTTTGCACTGGTCGCTCCAGGTGTTGGAGCAGATGCACATCCGGGCACCCTCGGCCTTGAGGCGGGCCAGCAGCTCCCGCACACCGGGCTTGAGCTCCACGGTCTCGTACAGCTCGGCGATGACCGAGCGCATCACGCCGAAGTAGTCCTCCGGCCGCAGGGGCAGCGCGTATTCGCGGATGAGGTACTGTGCCCCATCCGCCATGCCCATGCTCAGGAGCGTGGAGCGCAGGTCGGCCCTTGGGGTGCGGCCGTAGCGGCGCAGCAGCGCCAGCGGGGCGTTCTCCCACACCGCAGTCATGCTGTCGGTCAGGGTGCCGTCCATATCAAAGATCCATTGGTTGCAGTTCATGCAGTCCTCCTCACAGTCATAATTTACTAAATTATACCACGCTTTTTGTTCCAAAAACAGGGAGAAATTTTCCCGAAAATATGGTATACTTTTTGCAGGTTTGAATCGGACGACAAGGAGGCGTATTGGATGGCGCAGAACGATACCCCCAGAAAGGCACTGGTGCTTGCCGGCGGCGGGGCCCGCGGCAGCTATCAGGTGGGCGTCTGGCGTGCCCTGACCGAACTCGGCTGGAACCCGCAGATCATCACCGGCACCAGTGTGGGCAGCCTGAACGGCGCGATGTTCGCGCTGGACCTGTACGAGACCGCACGGGATATGTGGACCAGCATCCGCAGCCAGGACGTGATGGAGCTGCCGGAGGAGACCCGGAACCTGACCGAGCTGCACCAGTTCCTGCGGGATGTGGTGCGCGCGGGCGGCATGGATGTCACCCCGCTGGAAGAGATCGTGGAGCGGGTGCTGGACGAGGACGCGCTGCGCGCCTCGCCCATCCGGTTCGGGCTCGTCACGGTGGAAAAGCGGGGCCTGAAGCCCCGTGAGCTGCCGCTGGAAGAGATCCCGAAGGGCAAGGTGAAAGATTACCTGCTGGCTTCGGCTGCCTGCTTCCCGGCGCTGCGGGCCAAACAGATCGACGGGGTGCAGTTTCTGGACGGCGGCTACCGCGACAACATGCCCACGGCGCTGGCCCAGAAAATGGGGGCCGAGGAGCTGGTCTGTGTCGATCTGGAAGGGGTGGGCATCACCCTGCCCAACCGCACCGGCCTGCCCACCACCATGGTGCGCAGCTATTGGGAGCTGGGCGATATCCTCCACTTTGATCCGGATACGGCCAGACGGAACATCGAGCTGGGCTATTACGACACCCTGCGGGCCTTCGGGCGGCTGCGCGGCTGTGCCTACGCGGTGGCGAAGAATGAGCAGACCGCACAGGACGCGGCCGCATTCCGGCAGCGGTTCGACGCCGTGCAGAAGGCGGTGAAGGCAAAGTACCCGGTGACACTGACGGCAGACCTGGCGCTCAAGCTGGCCAACATGCAGGACGCAGAGCTGGCCCCGCTGGAAGCGGCCGCTGAGGACGTGGGCGTGGACCCCACCCGGTATTACACGGTGGAGACGCTGGCAAAGGCCTTTCTGGAGACCTGTGACCGCACCCGCATCGAGGGATTTGAACCGCTGTTCGAGGGCAGCGGAAACGCGGCGCAGGCCGCATGGGCAGCGCTGCTGCCCAATACATTCCTGCAGGCGCTGGTCTTCCGCACGCTGACCGCGCCTGCCCCAACGGAGGTGACGGAGGAATGAAAGTCTATCAGGGATATGCCGCCTCGTCCGGCCTGGTGCTGGGGCAGGTGAGCCGTGTGGAGCGCAGGACCGAGAGCTTCGGCACAGGGCCGTTCAACCCGGACCGGGAACAGCGGCTGCTGGACCGGGCCGTCAAGACGGCACAGGCCGAGCTGGACTCGATGGCTGAGCGCAGCGGCCCAACCGAACAGGCCATCTTCCTGTTCCAGAGCATGATGCTGGAGGACGAGGGCTTCATGAACGAAGTCCGGTTCCAGATCAAGGCGGGCGGGCCGGCCGCCGCTATGCCGACCAGCTGGCCCAGATGGAAGACAACGCCTATATGCAGCTGCGCAGCGTGGACATCCTCGATGCTGCCCGCCGCGTGGTGAACATCCTGACCAACCGCCCCCGCGTCTGGCTGGCGCTGGACCACCCCGTCATCCTGGCGGCAGAGGTGCTCATGCCGAGCGACCTGTTCAGTGTGCCCGCCGGAATGATCCTGGGCATCATCACGGCAGAAGGCAATAAGCAGAGCCATGCGGCCATCATTGCGCGGGCCATGCACATCCCCGGTATCGTGCAGGTGGGCAGCGATTTTCTGAACGACTGCGACGGCCGCACGGCCATCCTGGATGCCGACAACGGCGAGTGCATCCTCGACCCGGATGCCGTCACCCGCCAGCAGGCGATGTCCCGCATCTGCGAGAAGCAGTGGGAGAACGAGGAGATGAACCGCGTCTGCGCCTTGCCGTGCCGGACGAAGGACGGCCAGCCTTTTGAGCTGCTGGCCAACTGCTTCGGGCAGGAGGACATCGAAACAGCGCGGCAGTCCGGCGCGTCCGGCGTGGGTCTGCTGCGCAGCGGTTACATGATGCTGCCAGGCCGCCCGGTGGACGAGCAGGAGCAGTATGTGTTCTATCACTCCTGCCTGGCGGCGGCAAAGGGCGGGGTGGTCACGGTGCGCACCTTTGATTTTGGCGCAGACCGCACCATGGCCGACGCCCATCAGGGGCCGGAGTCCTCCAAGCTGGGCCTGCGGGGCATCCGCAGCAGCCTGCGCCGTCCCCATCAGTTCGAGACCCAGATCTGTGCGCTGTTCCGTGCGGCGGCAGACGGCCCGCTGCGGGTGATGTTCCCGATGGTGACCAATCTGGAAGACTGGGACGAAGCCATGAAGCTGGTGGAGCACTGCCGCCAGCACCTGCGGGAGCGGGGAGAGCGCTTCAACGAGAAGATGCCCTTCGGCGTCATGCTCAGCGTACCGTCGGCCTGCCTGACGGCGGAAGAATTTGTGGCCCACGGGTGTGAGTTCTTCGTCATCGAGACGAACGACCTCATCCAGTACACCCATGCCGTGGACCGCGACCTCTCCATCGCCGAGCGCTACTACCGCCCGGCCAGCCACGCGATGAAAAAGCTCATCGCCATGGTCGTGGAGGCGGCGGACGCAGGCCAGATCCCCGTGACCATCTGCGGTCTGGCCGTGGGCAACCCGGCCAATACCGTGCAGTACCTGAAACTCGGCCTGCGCAGCTTCTCCGTGAGCCCGCAGAGCCTCATCAGCGTGAAGCGCGCGCTGCTGGAGGCGGACAGCCGGGATTGACAAAAATCTGATCCGTGTTCCATTGTACTTGCGGTGCCCTTTCGGCATACAAAACACCCCATGTGTGAGACAGTATACTGTCTCACACATGGGGTGAAGTTCGCCCTGCGGCGGAAAGCTCTTTTTCAGATCGTGATTCAGCCCTCGATGAGCTCGACGGTCTTCATCCGGACCGGGGTCTTGGGCTTATCGTTCCAGTCGGTGGCGACTGCAGCGATCTTGTCCACCACGTCCATACCGGCCACGACCTTGCCGAATGCGGCATACTGGCCGTCCAGATGGGGGGCATCCTGGTGCATGATGAAGAACTGGCTGCCGGCGCTGTTCGGGCTCATGCTGCGGGCCATGCTGATGACGCCGCGGGTGTGCTTGATCGGGTTGTTGACGCCATTGGCAGCAAACTCACCCTTGATGCTCCAGCCGGGGCCGCCGGTGCCGTTGCCCAGCGGGCAACCGCCCTGGATCATAAAGCCGGGGATGACGCGGTGGAAGGTCAGGCCGTTGTAAAAGCCCTGACCGACCAGCTTTTTGAAATTCTCACAGGTGAGAGGGGCGGCTTCCTCATTCAGCTCAATGTCGATGACGCCGCCGTCTTCCATAGTAATGCGAACCATAATGTTCCAATGCTCCTTTATCTTGGCCCCTCAGCGGGGCATTTGCGGCAGAAGTTCTGCCAGAATCCTCTTATAGTATACCATACCTTTTGGCTTGTGCAACGGCACAGTTGCAACGTTTTTGTAAATTTGGGGGCGATTTTCATGATCTGAAACGTACCGAAAATCGCCCTGCCCGGCACCTAGGTACCGGCAAGGGGCGGCCGCCTGCGTTTTGGACACAGCGCCTTCAATACCGCCGTTCGGCGGTATTGTTATTTTCAATGATAAAACGTATCAAAATTGACCTGCCGATAGAACCGCTGCTGGAGCTGGTCGAAGCTCTCGCAGTTCTGGGCCAGCAGCCACATCACCTTCGTGACGACGGCCTCAATGGTCATGTCGTGGGCTTCCAGGAAGCGGAACCGGTTCCGGACCCGCTTGCCGACCTCGTAAATGCCCACATCGCTGCCCTCGTAGGTGACCTGTGTGGTTAAGATCAGGATCTTGCGGGTCTTGTCGTAATCGCCCAGATTCTCTGCAAAAGCGTCCATGAGCCGCTGCGGGATGCCGCCCACGCCGAAGCTTTCCACAATGACGCAGTCGTATTGTTGAAAAATGGCCGGGATGAGCTCCGGGCCAAGGCCGGGCGTCAGCTTGAGCAGAAAGACCTTCGGGTTCAGCGCCCGGCCAAACTCCACTGGGCCGGTGGGCCAGGGCGAGGGGATATACCGCACCAGCCGGTCGCCCTGCACCAGCGCCAGCGCCGGGAAATTGACCGACGCAAAGGCATCGTAGCTGATGGTCTTGTTCTTCTTGGCGCGGGTGCCCGCGATGACATGCCCGCCGAACACCACCATCACGCCCCGGCTGCCGGGGTCCAGCGCGCAGATGACGCTGTCGCGCAGGTTTTTCTTCGCATCGGTGATCTCGTTGGAGATGGGCTGCTGCGCACCGGTGAGGATGATCGGCTTGTCCGCATTCTGGATGAGGTAGGACAGCGCCGCCGCCGAATAGGCCAGCGTATCGGTGCCGTGGCAGATGATGAAGCCATCGTAGAGCGCATAATTCTCCTGCACGGCCCGCGCCATCAGCAGCCAGTGTTCGGGGCCGAGGTCTGTGCTGTCGATGCTGCACAGCGCCAGCGTCTCCGGGCAGCACAGCTCGTTCAGTTCCGGCAGATGGGCCAGCAGTTCCTCGCTGGTCAGAACGGGCCGCAGCCCCTGTGCGGTGCGCACACTGGCGATGGTACCGCCGGTGGTGATAAAAAGCAAACGCTGCTTGGACATGTTCGGTGCCTCCCTGGGTCAAATTCAATCGATTCAGTATAACACACTCGGCCCCGGATGAAAAGTGTGCAGTTTTGAGACCTGGTCACAGATTTTTGCGGGAAAAGGTGTATACTATACTTAATAGATTCGTTGAAACGTTTTCCTCTGTACAACCTCTCCGTCTCGCTTGCGCTCGACAGCTCTCCTGGTAGGAGAGCCTCTGGCGAAACCGGAGACGTTGCAAGGACTGCCAAGGCCTCTCCTACTAGGAGAGGTGGCATTGCGAAGCAATGACGGAGAGGTTGCAGGAAGGTGAACCAAATAAGGAGTAACTTATGCCCAACATCGTCATCATCGGTTCCGGCCCGGCCGGCGTGTCGGCCGCTCTGTACACGGCCCGCGCAGGGGTCGAAACGACCGTTCTCACCAAAGGGCCCGGCGCACTGGACCGCGCCGCACACATCCAGAACTACTACGGCTTTGCCGAGCCCATCTCCGGTGCCGAACTGGAACGCCGGGGCATCGAAGGGGCCAGAGCGCTGGGGGTGCAGTTCGTTACCACCGAGGCCGTGGGCTTGACTTACACCGACAAACTCACCGTCGAGACGCTGGCGGGCGAGT
>OCPX01001360.1_pt1 | contig 19142 bp, 19 predicted proteins | sample 1538771 | NCBI WGS metagenome assembly OCPX01 (sample SAMN04571725, study PRJEB22368) | human gut metagenome | biome: human gut; material: stool | host: Homo sapiens | place: Luxembourg | collected 2012-11-01 | reverse complement strand
CCGGCTGCTGGCGGAGCAGCAGGGTCATGCAGCGATGCTCGATGTCCCGCTCCATGTTGTTGATCCGGCCATCGCCCTTGACGATGGCGGCAGCGGCCGCGGCGTCAGCGGTGCAGAGGGCCTCCAGCGCGGCCTCCACCGCGTCGGCGGAGTTCTGGCCCATCTCGACCAGCGCCGCCTTCAGGGCGGTAAGGTCGGCCTCGTATTGTGTGCGAACTGTCATACTGTGACCTCCCTCATCAGCCGAACCGGCCGGAAATGTAATCTTCGGTGCGCTTGTCCTGCGGGGTGCTGAAGATCTGCGCCGTGGGGCCGACCTCCACCAGTTCGCCCAGCAGGAAGAACGCGGTGCGGTCGCTGATGCGGGCCGCCTGCTGCATGTTGTGGGTGACGATGACCACGGTGTAGTCCTTTTTCAGCTCGCTCATCAGCTCTTCGACCTTCATCGTGGAGCCGGGGTCGAGGGCGCTGGTGGGCTCATCCATCAGCAGCACTTCGGGCTTGACGGCCAAAGCGCGTGCGATGCACAGGCGCTGCTGCTGGCCGCCGGAAAGGCCCAGAGCGCTCTTCTTCAGGCGGTCCTTGACCTCGTTCCAGAGGGCAGCGCCCTTCAGGGAACTTTCCACCAGCTCGTCAAGCTCGGCTTTGTTGCGCACACCGTGGAGCTTGGGGCCGTAGGTGATGTTATCGTAGATACTCATGGGGAAGGGGTTGGCCTTCTGGAACACCATGCCCACCCGGCGGCGCAGTTCGGTAAGCTGCATCTCGCGGGCGAAGATATCCTGCCCCCGCAGCCGGACATCGCCCTCGATGCGGACACCGGGGACCAGGTCGTTCATCCGGTTCAGTGTTTTCAGAAAGGTGGACTTGCCGCAGCCGGACGGGCCGATGAGCGCGGTGATCTCGCGCTCGCCCACATCCAGCGAAATATCCTTCAGTGCCTTGAAATCACCGTACCAGAGGTTGAGGTCCTTAGCGGTGATGATGGGAGCAGTCTCTGTCATAGACAAAATCCTCGTATTTGATCGGAAACGACCCTCTCAGTCTCGCTGCGCTCGCCAGCTCTCCCAAAAGGAGAGCTTTTGTGCTGCATTGACCGGCACTTCTGAACCTCGCCCTTCGGGAGAGGTGTCAGTGCGGAAGCACTGACGGAGAGGGTTCTTTTTCCCTTTTATTGTTTCTGTTTCAACTTGGTCTTGGCCAGGCGAGCAGCCAGGTTGATGACCAACACCAACACCAGCAGCACCGCGCCGATGGCCCAGGCGGAATCGAAGTCGCCGTCCTCAAAGGCCCGCAGATAGAGCAGGACCGAGAGGGTCGCACCGTTGGAGGTGTAGGCCTTCGCAACGCCCTTGGCGATGACCTCGGCAGCACCGGCGGTGAAGAGCAGCGCGGCGCTTTCGCCCACGATGCGGCCCACGGCCAGGATGCAGCCGGTCACGACGCCGTCGATGCTGCAGGGCAGCACGATGGTGCGGATGATGTGCCACTTGCCCGCGCCCAGACCCATGGCACCCTCGCGGTAGCCCTGGGGCACCGTCTTCAGGGATTCCTGGGTGGTGCGGATGATGGTGGGCAGGTTCATGATGACCAGCGTCAGGCAGCCGGAGAGCAGGCAGGTCTGGAAGCCCAGCGCCTGGGCGAAGACCAACATCCCCACCAGACCATAGATGATGCTGGGGATGCCCGCCAGCGTCTCGTTGGTGAACTCGATGACCTCGATGATGCGGCGGTTGGTGGCGTACTCGGTCAGGTAGACCGCAGCCCCCACGCCCAGCGGCAGCACGATGAGCAACGTCAGCACGATGACATACAGCGTGTTGAGGATGGCCGGCAGGATGCCGTCCGTCCCCTTGAGGACGCTGGCCGTGGTGGTCAGGAACTTCCAGCTGATGTGGGGCAGGCCCCGCACCAGCACCATCCCGATGATGCCCGCCACCAGCGCCATGACCAGAATGGCCGCGGCCCAGACAGCGGCGGTGAAGAAGCGGTTCCAGGCCCTGCGGGCCGGGGAGAACTCAGCGTTCATCGCGGTCTCCTCCCTTCAGCACAACATTCAGCACCACATTGATGAGCATGATGAAGACGAACAGCACCAGCGCGATGCTGAACAGTGCCTGCTTCTGCAGGCCGCTGGCGTAGCTCATCTCCTTGGCAATGGCGGTGGTCAGGAAGGTGACGCTCCGGAACAGGCTGTCCGGCATGTTGGGGCTGTTGCCCGCCACCATCATCACGGCCATGGCCTCGCCGATGGCGCGGCCGATGCCCAGCACGATGCCGGCGGCGATGCCGCTCTTCGCGGCGGGGACACTGATCTTGAACCAGGTCTCGGTGTCGGTGGCCCCCAGCGCCAGACTGCCCTGCTCATACTCCGGCGGGACGGCGTTCAGCGCTGTGACCGACACGGACACGATACTGGGCAGGATCATGATGGCCAGCACCACGATGGCGCTCAGCAGGCAGGCACCGGATGCCTTGCCAAAGGCTCTGGCCACTGCGGGGACGAGCACCTGCATCCCCAGCAGGCCGAATACGACGCTGGGGATGCCGCTCAGCAGCTCGATGGCTGTGACGACCACCGTGCGCACACGGGGCCCGGCGGCCTTCGAGAGGAACACCGCCGTCAGCAGGCCCACCGGCACACCGATGAGGGTCGCACCCAGTGTGCCGTACACGCTGGACAGGATGAAGGGCAGGATGCCGTACTTCGGGTCTGCGGCCGTAGAGGCCCACTCGGTGCCGAACAGGAAGCGGAACAGGCCGATCTTCCGGATGGCAGGTACGCCCGAAGCGATCATGTACACCGAGATGAGCACCACGCAGCCCACTGCCAGGATGCCGCAGAGGAAGAAAAGGAAATTCATCACAGCTTCCAGCCACGCGGCAGGGGTGCGGGGCAGCTCGATCTTTTTCAGAAGCGAAGCGTTTTGTTTCATACTCGATTACTCATTCACAGGCACTGCACCGGCGGTACGGATGAGGTCCGCAGCATCGGCGCTGGTGGCGAAGTCGAAGAAGGCCTGCGCCTGCTCGGACAGGGTGACGGACTTGTTGGTGACGAAGACGAAGGGACGCTGGACCTCATAGCTGCCGTCCTTGACGGTCTCCTCGCTGCAGGCCACACCGCCGACCGTGACCATCTTCACGGTCTCGCCGACGGCAGACAGGGAAGCGTAGCCGATGGCCAGCGGGTTGGCCTCGACGGCGCTGATGACAGCGCCGGTCGCGGTCAGCTCCTGTGCATACTTGCAGGAGTCCTTGACATCCACGATGCTCTCGAAGCCGTCGCGGGTGCCGGAGCCAGCCTCACGGCCGATCAGAACGATCTCGCCGTCGTCGCCGCCGACCTCAGACCAGTTGGTGATCTCGCCGGTGAACATCTGCTTGAGCTGATCGACGGTCAGATCCTCGACCTTGCTGGCCTTGTTCACGATGATGGCGATGCCGTCCAGTGCGATGACGGTGCCGTCCACATCGTTCTTCTCGTCGTCCTTCAGGGCGCGGGAGGACAGGCCGATGTCCAGAGTCTTATCGGTCGCACCGGTGATGCCGGCACCGGAACCGGTGGGGTCATAACTGACCGTGACGCCCGGCTCCACCTCAGCGAAGCCTTCGGTCAGGGCGGCGATGACATTCTTCATGGAAGTGGAACCGCCGGTGGCCACATTGCCGGACAGGCTGCCGGAAGCAGTGGAAGCGGCCGCAGAAGAGGCCGTGGATGCAGCGGCGGAAGAAGCCGCAGTGGAAGAAGCGGAACCGCCGCAGGCGGTCAGGGCAGCAGCAGCGGCTGCGGCACCACAAACAGCAAGGAACGAACGGCGCGTGATCTTTTTCATCATGTTTTCCTCCATAACCATATCCGGGTCGTATTTTCCCGGTTCTTTTTTCCTTTTTGTGTTTTCCCTTGGAACGCCTTTATTGTACCGCCGTCCTTCTGCCGCTGCGACCACGCGCGGGAAAAATCGAAGTAAATTGTTTGCACAGGCTTTTCCTGCTTTGTAAAATTCCGGCTCTTCCGGTGTGAAAATCGTTGCGCCGGATTTTACAGTTCCGCGCCAACTGCCGAAAATGCCCCGCTCTGCTTGTGCAGACGACACAATCAAAAAAGCCGGAGCTGTGCGGCTCGCACAGCTCCGGCTTGGAGGGTTTTGGTCTGGCGCTCAGATGCCCAGCATCAGGGAGGCCTCCTTGGCTGCGATCTTGCAGCACAGGTAGGTCTTGGCGTCCTGCGGGTTCGGGTAGAACAGCACCTGCACGTAATCGAACTTCGACACGCCGCTGCCCTTGCCGCACAGATGGCCCTTTGCGTACTGGCCGCGGTTCAGGGTGCGGGTATCCAGCGCGTTCAGCTTAGAGTTCTTGTCCAGAATGGCCATGGTGTCGGAGTTGATGTCCAGTTCCTCCGAGCCGTTCACCCGCAGCTTGAAGCTGCCGCCGGTGGGGTTCAGCGGGATTCCGGCCGCGCTGCCGTTGTTGATGAGCACTTCCGGCACCAGATAGAAGGTGCCGTCCGAATAGCTTGCGTAAGCCAGAGACCGCACGGTCATCTTGATGCCCTTCAGCTCAGCGGGATCGTTCAGGCCGTTGGCGTTGCCCACCATCTCGCCGCCTTCGCAGCCACCCAGCAGGCCCACAGCAGCCACAGCCAGCGTTGCTGCGCCCACACTCTTCAAAAATCCACGACGGGTCAGTTCCATCTTCAATTCCTCCTTATCCAATCTTTTCGACCGTTTTGGTCAGCGTACCAAAATTCAGGGTATATACAGCCGTCTGGCCCGAAAGCTTGACGGTCAGTTTCAGGTCTACCGCACCGCTGTTGACCTGCTGGTACAGGTCGGCGTCTTCGATGATGAAGCTGGGGGTGCACTCGGTCGGCACCCGCATCGGCAGAGTGGCGAACTCCGTCTTGGAGTTGCCCGCTTTCAGCTCCGTCTTCCCGGCATACAGCGAGGGGAACATGCTCCGGATGAAAGGCATCGCGGCAGCACCGGCGTCGTTGTTGGTCACAAAGACCGACAGCTTGACGGTCGCGCTGCCATCCCCGTTTTTGCCCAGTACGGAGCGCTTCAGGTCCAGGTCCACTTTATAGTCGCCCAGGATCACCGCCGTGGACGGCTCTGCTCCGGCATCTGTGCTGCATCCGGTCAGGCCCATGGCCGAGACGGCCAGCGCCGCAGCGGCGGCACCCTTCAAAAATCCGCGGCGGGAAAATGTTTGTTCCATGTCTTGTTTCCTCCTTGCCCGGTCTTATCCATTTTCAGTCGTTTGTCAAGTTAAGCATACCATATTGTTCCAGCCTGTCAAGCGTCTTTTTTTCAGTAAAAAAGCCGCCCACCCCCGCAAGGTGCAGAGGCAGGCGGCACAGTTTGAATGCAAACTTTGGTCAGAACCGGGCTTCGGCCCCATCCGGGCGGTAGAATGTGACGTGTTTTTTCCACTGCGAATCGCCCATCGTGCGGCGGTAGCAGTCAGCCAGCCCCTGCACGGTGGTCTCCGCATCCGGGGTGGTCCGGCCGCAGGGCAGCACCAGCACCCGGAACCAGGCATCGAAGAGATGCTCCGTCCAGCCCACATCCACAGCCCCGCACCGGGCGTAGAAGCCCAGACGGCGGACGGCCATGGCCTCGTCCTCGGCCTTTTCGGGGCACTCAGCCTCGATGAGGATGGCCTGACAGCCGTTTTCGTGGCCGGGCAGCTCTGCCAGCAATGCCGCGCCCAGACCGGAGGCCCGGTACCGGGGCAGGACCGCAAAGTAGTCCAGCTGGCTCATGGCACAGCCCATGGGGCGCACCATCAGCAGATAGGCGGCCAGTGCATCGCCGTCGTAGATGCCCCAGGTGTGGGCGGTTCCGGCGGCTTCACTGTTCAGGATCATGCTCAGGGGCTTGAGCTCGCTCTGGGGAAAATCGCGGCGCATCTCGTCGAGGTACACCTTCGTCAGCTCTTCGGCGGTCAGCAACCGCCAGGTCAGGGGCACGGGATTCATACGATGCGGGTTCCTTTCTGGATGACAGCCTGAATGTTGAGCGCTTCGTCGGCCAGAATGACGTTGCCGTACCGTCCGGCGCTCAGGCTGCCGTAGTCGTTGTCGATGCCGATGCTCCGGGCGGGGTTTTCGCTGGCGGCGCGGACGGCACTCTCCAGCGGGACGCCCATCTCCAGCACAGCCCGCTTCATGCAGTCGTACAGGCAGGTCGCGCTTCCGGCGATGGTGCCGGGCTGTTCGGTCAGCGTGGCGCGCGGGCCCTTGACCGTGACCGCCTGTCCGCCCAGGCTGTACTGCCCATCGGGCAGGCCGCAGGCCATCATGCTGTCAGCGATGAGGATAACGTGGTCGTCGCCGAAGGTGCGGAAGGTGAAGCGGACCATGGCCGGATGGATGTGGACATTGTCGGTGATAAGCTCGACTTCTGCGCCGCGCTCCAGCGCCGCAATGATGGGGCCGGGCGCGCGGTGGGTGATGCCGGGCATGGCATTGTAGAGGTGGGTCATGTGGGTGGCACCGGCGTCAAAAGCCGCGCAGGCGGTATCGTAGCTGGTGCAGGTGTGGGCGATGGAGATGCGGACCTCCCCGCAGCACTCCCGGATGAACTCCAGCGCACCCGGCTCTTCGGGGGCCACATCCACCAGCTTGATGAGGCCGTTCGCGCGCTTCTGCAAACGGCGGAACATTCCCACATCGGCAGGATGGAGGTATTCCGGGTTCTGTGCGCCGACCTTTTTCGGGCTGATGAAGGGGCCTTCCATGTTGATGCCGACAAGGTCTGCGCCCTTGCCGTTCCGGTGGGCCGCAGCCGCATCCATGACGCCGTTCAGGATCTCTTCCGAGAAGGTCATGGTCGCGGGGCAGATGGCCAGCACACCCTTGCTGGCTTCAAAGTCGGCCAGCGTCTGGATGGCCTCTTCCGTTCCGTCGCAGAAGTCCTTGCCCATGGCACCGTGGAAATGGATATCCACAAGGCCAGGCAGGGCATAGGCACCCTTGGCATCTAGAACTTCTTCGCCCGCTTCCGGCTGCGCAAAGGGCACGATGCGCCCCTCCCGGATGAACAGGTCCCCCTCCTCGAACGTGTGGCGGGGGGTATAGATCTTTGCATGTTTGATGATCATAATTGAAGCCTCTATAATCGAGCTGTTTGCTGCTGTTTTTCTTTATGCTCCCGCAATGCCTTGCTGCCAATGGCTCCCCCTTTGGGGGAGCTGGCAAAGCCACAAGGCTTTGCCTGAGAGGGTCACAGCAGGCTCAGTGCCTCTTCGTCAGCCACCAGGATGCAGTCGGGGTGCATCTGCAGGATGGAACCCGGACACTCCGGGGTGACGGGGCCGGACACGACGGCCTTGACGGCCTTGGCCTTGGCCAGACCGTTGGCCACCACCAGCACCTTGCGGGCCTGCATGATGGTCTTGATGCCCATGGTGTAGGCCTGCTTGGGCACGAGGTCCTCGTTGCCGTCAAAGAAGCGTTTGTTGGCCTCGATGGTGGCAGGGGTCAGGTCCACGCAGTGGGTCTCCAGCTCAAAGGCTTCGCCCGGCTCATTGAAGCCGATGTGGCCGTTGGGGCCAAGGCCCAGCAGCTGCAGGTCGATGCCGCCAACGCTGTGGATGACCTCGTTGTACTTTGCGCAGGCGTCTGCTGCATCGGGGTTGGTGCCGTCGGGCAGGTGGATGGCCTCCGGGCGGATGTTCACATGGTCAAACAGGTTCTTGTGCATGAAGCTCCAGTAGCTCTCCGGATGCTCCTTGGGCAGGCCGCGGTACTCGTCCAGGTTGACGGTGGTGACTTCCGAGAAGTCCACATCGCCCTTGTTGTACCACTCCACCAGCTGGGCATACGCGCCCACAGGGGTGCCGCCGGTGGCCAGGCCCAGCACACAGTTCGGCTTCATGATGACCTGCGCGGAGATGATGTTTGCCGCCTTGCGGGACATATCCTTGTAATCCTTTGCACGAATGATCTTCATAGTGGAAACCTCCTGATTTTTTCTCGTTGTCTTTAGTATAGCACAGTCGCAGTGCTCAAAAAACGGTTTTGTGTGAACAAAAAAGGGCCGCCGAAGATGGGCGTGAACGCCCGCCCTCAGCGGCCCTTCGGGAACGGATGCAGGATCAACCAGTCTCCTGCATAAAATTACGGTTCAGGATGCGATCACAGCATCTTCTTCAGCTCGTCGTACACGAACTGGACCTTGGTGCCGATGATGACCTGGCAGGTAGTCTTGTCAGGACGGATGACACCGGCTGCGCCTGCTGCCTTGACAGCCTTTTCATCGACCTGCGTGTAGTCCTTGATGGTGAAACGCAGGCGGGTAGCGCAGTAGTCCACGCTGGAGACGTTTGCCTTGCCGCCGATGGCCTTCAGCACACCAGAAGCAACTTCGGTGTAGTTGTTGTTGGCCAGGGTGATCTTCTTTTCGGCCTCTTCAGCGTCCTCGTCCTCACGGCCGGGGGTCTTCAGGTCGAACTTGGTGATGGCAAAGTAGAACACCAGATAGAACACGATGAAAGCAGCGATGCCCAGAGGAATGATCATCCAAGTCTTAGCAGCTGCGGGCAGGGATGCGGAGAAGACCAGGTCGGTCGCACCGGCAGAGAAGCAGAAGCCAGCACGGAAGCCGGAGTAGTAGGTGATGACGGTGAAGATGCCGTACAGAGCAGAGTACACAACGTACAGCGGGAAGCACAGGAACATGAAGCCGAACTCGAACGGCTCGGTGACGCCGCAGACGAAAGCGCAGATCGCAGCGGACAGAACCAGACCGATGGCAGCCTTCTTGTTCTTCGCGGTCTTGACCATTGCCAGAGCAGCACCGGCGATACCGAACATCATGCAGGGGAAGAAGCCGGACATGTACATGCCGAGGCTCCAGCCCACATCTGCAGAGGTCTCACCAGCCCAGAAGTGGGACAGGTCGCCCAGGCCGATGGTATCGAACCAGAACACGTTGTTCAGAGCGTGGTGCAGGCCGGTGGGGATCAGCAGACGGTTCAGGAAGGCGTAGATGCCAGCGCCGATGCCGTCCATGCCTGCGATGCCCTTGCCCAGAGCGACCAGCGCGCCGAAGATGACGGGCCAGACGAACAGCAGAACAACAGAGACCACAATGGAGATCAGGCCGGTGGCAATTGCAACGAAGCGCTTGCCGGAGAAGAAAGCCAGCCAGTCAGGCATCTGGGTGTTCTTGAACTTGTTGTAGCAGGTCGCGCCCACCACAGCGGCCAGAATGCCGATGAACGAGTTGCCAGCGACCTTCTGGAAAGCAATGTAGGTAGCGGTGCCCTCTTCGAGGGTGCGGACTGCACCGACGACGGCGGGGCTCAGCAGCTGCTGCATCATCAGGAAGCTGACGAGGCCAGCCAGACCAGCGGTACCATCGTGGTCATCTGCCAGACCGACTGCTGCACCGATTGCAAACAGCCAAGCCATGTTGTCGATCAGAGCGCCGCCTGCCTTGACCAGCAGGAAGCCAACGGTGTAAGCTGCACCGGAAGTTGCTGCACCGGGCACACCCATAACGCCCGGAGCAAAGGCATAGCCAAGACCCATCAGGATGCCGCAGATCGGCAGGACCGCGACGGGAAGCATCAGTGCCTTGCCCAGTTTCTGGAGATGTTTCATCATAAGACACATTCCTCCTTAAAGAATGTTGTTGTTATGGAGGCCCCTGGTTGCAGGCTGTCCATAATTGCGTAACAATATCTTAACACATGTTAAGAAAAAAAGAAAGGGGGTTTTCGCCATTTTCTTTGCGAATGATACAAAAATCCTTGATTTTGCATTTTTCAGTCAAAAGTTTTTGGGGTTTTTGATGGGATACAAGCTTCCTCTTTGAAAATAATTTTCTTATTTGTGAATTTTCTATATTCTGCCGCCTCTGCCGCGCACTTCTTGCACCGGGGCGGCGTCTATGTTACTATATAGGTATTCCCGAACCGTGTACAACATCCCGAAGGAGGTTTTATCAATGGAATGGACCGACATCCGCCTGACCGTGGCCAAAGCCGACGCTGACAACGCCGAGGCCGTCGCCACGATGATCGCCGAAGGCGGCATCTATATCGAAGACTACAGCGACATCGAACAGCAGGTGGCCGAGATCGCACACGTAGACCTCATCGAGCAGGAGCTGCTGGACAAGCCCCGCGACCAGGTCATCATCCACCTGTATCTGGAGCCGGGCGCTTCGCCGGTGGAGACGCTGGCCCTCATCGCCGCCCGGATGGAGGCGGCAGGCATCGCCTACACCGTCGAGACCGAGGGCGTGGAGCAGGAGGACTGGCAGAACGGCTGGCGCAAATACTATCACCCCATGGAGATCGGCCAGCGGCTCGCCGTCGTGCCCTCCTGGCAGGAATATGACACCGACCGCGTCAAGCTCATCCTCGACCCCGGTCTGGCCTTCGGCACCGGCGGCCACGAGACCACCAGCCTCTGCCTGGAAGCGCTGGACGAGCGGGTGAAGGGCGGCGAGCGGGTGCTGGACATCGGCACCGGCTCCGGCATCCTCGCCATCGCTGCCCTCAAGCTGGGCGCGGCCTCTGCCGAAGGCGTGGACATCGACCCCGTGGCCGTCCGCACCGCCGGGGAAAACGCCGCACTGAACGGCGTGGCCGACCAGCTCACCGTTCTGGTGGGCGACCTGTCCGACAAGGCCAGCGGCACGTATGACATCATCACCGCCAACATCGTCGCCAACGCCATCCTGTCTCTGGCTCCCGCCGTCCCCGGCCTGATGGCCGAGGATGCCGTCTTCATCGCCAGCGGCATCATCGACAGCCGCAAGGATGAGGTCATCGCCGGGCTGGAAGCCGCCGGTCTCGCCGTGCAAGAAGTCAAGGAAAAGCGCGGCTGGGAGTGCATCGTCTGCCGCAGGAAATAATCGCTCAGGCGTTCCGCGCCAGCTCCCCTGTTCGGGGAGCTCTTGGCAGTCGGATACAGTTTGTATAAGCCAAGCAAAACTTTCCGAATCGGAACGTTTTGGAGCGAGCAAGTTCAGGATAGGAGCCACTATGCCGCACCGCTATTTTACCACTGAGATCGCCGACGGCACCGCCACCCTGCGGGGTGCGGACGCCCACCACCTCGCCCGCGTGATGCGGGGCAAGCTGGGCGACACCGTCATCCTCTGCGACGGCAACGCCGTCGAATACACCGCCGTCATCACCGGCTTCGGCCCGGAGACCGTAGAGTTCAGCGTAGAGCCGGGCTACCCCAGCGCCGCCGAACCCAGCGTGGAGGTGACCCTCTTCGCAGGCTATCCCAAGCAGGACAAGCTGGAACAGGTCATCCGCCACGGCGTCGAGCTGGGCTGCGCTCATTTCGTTCCCTTCTTCAGCCGCTACTGTGTGGCCGCCCCCAAGAAAGAGGAGCAGAAGAACGAGCGCTACAACCGCATCGCCTTCGAGGCCGCCAAGCAGTGCGGCCGGGGCATCCTGCCGGATGTGGCCCTGCCGCTGCCCAACTTCGGCGCGGTCTGCCGCAGTCTGGAAGGGTACGACCTCGTGCTCTTCTGCTACGAGTGCGGCGGTGCCCCGCTGCGGGAGCTGCTGGCCAATGTCCACCCCGCCGACGGCAAAAAGCCGAAGATCGCCGTCATCACCGGTGCCGAGGGCGGCTTTGCCGCCGAGGAAGCCGAGATGGCCGCCCAGGCCGGTGCTAAAACAGTCGGCCTCGGCCCCCGCATCCTCCGCTGCGAGACGGCCCCTCTGGCCGTTCTCTCCGCCGTCATGACCCTGACGGGGAATCTGGAATAAGCGCTTTACAAAACAGGAGGGACAGCCCGCAAGCTGTCCCTCCTGTTTTGTTTATCATTGGTCTGCGAATGCGAACGCCTTTTGAATTGCAAAATGATTTTTCAGTTGCTATACTGGGCTTATCAAAGTTTTTTCGGGAGGACATCGCAGTGACCACACAGACAATGCAAATCGGGAACAAACCTTGCCGCATTTACGGCGAGCCCCATGCAGAATACCTACTGCTCCAAATGACCGGCGAACACGAGCTGCAAAGCATGGAAAGTGAGGTTACCGCTATTGCACAGAGTGCGCACCACTTTTTGTTTGCGGCTATTCCGGTGGAAAGCTGGAACGATGCACTTTCTCCGTGGAAGTCTCCTGCCGTGTGGGGAAAACAAGGTTTCGGCGGCAAAGCCGGGGAGACATTGTGCTTCCTGACAGAGCAGATCATTCCGTCACTGAAGCAGCAGTATCCTCTCCCGAAAAACGTCAAAATCATTCTGGGTGGCTATTCGCTGGCGGGATTGTTTGCTTTGTGGGCATCCACCCAGACTGATCTGTTCTACGGTATCGCTGCCGCCTCGCCCTCTGTTTGGTTTCCGGGCTGGATGGAGTTTGAACAGCGGCACCCGATGCAGGCACAGCACATTTATCTGAGCCTTGGCGACAAGGAAGAGCATACGAAAAATGCTGTCATGGCTGCGGTGGGTGATAACATCCGCACCTTGCACAGCCGACTTATAGAGCGTGGCGCAGACTGCACCCTTGAGTGGAACAGCGGCGGGCACTTTAAGGACGCTGATTTGCGTACCGCAAGAGCATTTCGGTGGGCGATGGAGGAACGCACATGACCATTTTGATTGATGCAGACGGCTGCCCGGTCGTCGATCTGACGTTGCAGATTGCAAAGCGGTTCGGCGTTCCGGTCATCATCCTGTGCGACACAGCTCACCAGATCGAGCGAGAAGGTGCGCAGACGCTGGTGTTCGACAAAGGAGCGGACAGCGTGGACTTTGCGCTGGTGAACCGGGTAAAACCAGGGGATGTGGTCGTGACACAGGACTACGGGCTGGCGAGTATGTGCCTTGCCAAGTGCGCACGAGTGCTGAACCAGAACGGTCTGGAATACACCGCCGACAACATAGACGCTCTTATGCTGCGGCGGTATGAAAACAAAAAGCTCCTCCGTGCCGGAAAGCACCCCAAGGGGAGCGCAAAGCGGACGAAGGAGCAGGATGTCAGGTTTGCGGACACGCTTGAGAAGATTCTGAGCAAAAATTATTGATACATACTTTTTGGAAGGCTGGAGAAATCCAGTCTTCTTTTTTCATGAGAAAATTGTAACATTTTTTGCAATTTGGTTGCGTTTTGAGGGGGAGTGAATCGGCCCCGTCGTTCTTTCGGCTCGTTTTCTTGCATCTGCTTTCCCGAATCTGCTATACTGAAGTCACTTTTTTAATCGGAGGCTTTCATGACAACTCTTCTTCTCCTGCGCCATTCCATCCCGGAGCGCGGCGGTTCCAGCCCCGACCCCGGCCTTTCTGCCGAAGGTCTTCAGCGGGCCGCCGCAGTCTTTCAAAATGACGCTTTCCGCACGGTCTCGCTCGTCTGGTCGTCCCCTTCGCTGCGTGCGCTCCAGACCGCACAGCTGCTGGGGCTTCCCGTCCGGCAGGATACCCGCCTTGCCGAGCGCCGCACCGGCGACACGACCGGGCAGGACGCTTCGTTCTGGAAACGCCAATACGAAGACCCGGACTTCAAAAATCCGGACGGCGAGTCCTTCCGTGAGGTCAGCGCCCGGATGGCAGACTGCATCCACGAACTGCTGGATTCGCTCCCGGAGGGGCAGAACGCCCTTGTCGTCTCCCACGCCGCCGCTATTTGCAGCTACTTGCAGCGCTTTTGCACCGTTGAGGTGACCGACGCTGCACAGAAGCTCCGCCGGATTACATTTCAGGGCGAGGTTCTGTTGGATGGGCACTTTTGGGAGGCTGATGGATTTGTGCTGCACATCGAAAATCGCCGCCCTGTTCTCATCCACACCATCTAGCCGCAAAAAAGGCACCAGCCTAAGCTGATGCCTTTTGTTGGCGGAGATGGTGGGCATTCTCCCGCGGGCTAAGCAACAGCCCGCAGGGCTGATTGCTTGCGGCCTGCGGGCCGCCGCCCTGTTCTCATCCGCACCATCTTAGCCGCAAAAAAGGCACCAGCCTGAGCTGATGCCTTTTGTTGGCGGAGATGGTGGGATTCGAACCCACGTGCCCGGTTAAGGACAAAACGATTTCGAGTCTTTGAAATTGTTGGATGAAGCTGGTCCCTTGCGGCTGTCATTGGCAGCTGAGGGCATTTTTGCAACCTCCAAAAAGGCACGTCACACCGCAATTTGCAGGCAAAAACCAGCCACTTTTTGCGAAATGACGTTAGAAAAAGCCTTTTTCACACGGGGCGTCAACGGCTGCATTTCAGGTGTAGTTGTGTTAGATGTCCGTTAGAAATATGCAGTGCTGCCGTTGCTGTGCCAGCTCACAGCAGGCTTCCCTGTCTGAACGCAGCGTTTCCCGAAAGCCGGGAGATGCTGCGTTTTCTCTTGCCCGCATTGGGCTGAAAGGGAAGCCGCCATGTCAACATTCCGCGTCAATAAAAACGTCAACTACACCGTCATGAGCAACCACCACCTGCAGGATAAGAGGCTGTCCCTGAAGGCCAAGGGACTGCTGTCCTATATGCTCTCCCTGCCGGACGATTGGGATTACAGCCTGAAAGGGCTGACCGTTGGTTGCAAGGATGGTCTGGACAGTGTACGCACCGCTGTTCTGGAACTGGAAGAACACGGCTATGTCCGCCGTCAGAAAGTCCGCAATGCCAAAGGGCAGATCATCGACTACGATTATCAGGTCTATGAATCGCCTGTCGAGGACGCTCCTGCCGTTCCCGGCAAGGAAGGTGAGCCGTCGGACCCGTCCGCAACCAAAAGCCCGAAAAGCCGCATGAAACCTTGTTCTTCACCATTTTTGGATTTTCCAAATTTGGCTGAGCCCAATTTGGAAAAGGCAACGCAACAAAATACTAATAAACAAAATACTAAAAGACAAAGTACTAATCTATCAGGGCCGACAGGCGAATCCGCAGATTTTGACCAGATGGAAGCACAGGTACGGGAGAAGTTTCGGGAACGTTTGGAGATCGACACCCTTGCCCAGCGGTACGACCCCGACAAGCTGGAGGAACTGCTGGACAACATTGTGGAGATGTACTGCTGTCCTCGGCAGACCCAGTATGTCGGCAAGCAGCCGCAGACCACCAAAGCCATCCGGCTGCGGCTGGACAAGCTGACCAGCCAGCACATTGAGTACATCTTCGATGTGTTGTCCAACACCACCCAGCCCATCAAGAACATCATGGCCTATCTGCGCACCACCATCCTGAACGCCCCCACCACGATGGAGCACTACTATCAGGCGCAGGGCAACTGGCTGACAGCGCAAAACCGGAAGAAGTAAGTGCTGTTTTCCACAAAGACCACAACACACGTTGAAAATGCAAAGGAGAATTTCCATGAAAAGCACGAATGCCGTCCGCACCGAGATCCATTACGCACAGGTCGGGGAGTATCAGCTGCCCCTGCTCACCCTGCCGCAGACCGATGATTCCGAACTGCTGGGCAAGTATGGCCGGATGCGGCTGGTCTATCTCAAAAATCAGCGTCCTGTGCTGTACAACCGGATGTTGCTGAACGGTACGCTCTGGCCGCATTTGCAGGAAGTCCAGAGAACCGCCTCAGAGCAGGCAGAGCGCACGATTTCGGCCTTGGCAGACAAGTTCCCTGCGCCGGACAAAGAGTGCTCACAGCTCCTCTGGGCGGCCCATATGAACGGGCTGAAAGCGCAGGCGGAGGAAGTGGTGGTAAGGGAGATCGTGTATCAATGATTTTTCTTGTCTATCCGCCCGAACATGGTATAATGAAGATAAAAAGCTGTATTTGAAGCTCTTTCATCCTGCCATTGAATACATTTGGGGGAAATTTATGAATCGCGAATATTACTTTTCCACCATCAAAGATTTTATATCCACCAATCCAACTTCGATCTTAGGGGAACTGATGGTTCACGATGAATTCAAAACTACGGACCAGCAGAAAAATGCATGGTTAAAGGAAATTTCAATTCTGCAAAATCAACTGACCGACTATCCAGAAGGGGAAATTTCTTTTGAGTATACGATTCCCCGCATCGGACATCGCATTGATACGATTTGTATTATAGATGGCATTATCTTTTTACTTGAATTTAAAGTCGGAAGTTCCAAATACACAAAGAATGCCGATGATCAAGTAACCGATTACGCGCTTGACCTTAAGTATTTCCACGAAGCCAGCAAAGACCGTTATCTTATTCCAATTGTCGTTGCCACGGAAGGGGCCGTTCAGCCCGTCAGCATCCAGTTGATGCACGATAAGATTTCCATGCCTTTGCATTGTAGTCAAGAAAGCATCGCCACTGCTATCACCGCTACACTTTCCATCCTACATGATGCACCTCTCTCATTATCCACATGGCAGAATGCTCGGTATGCCCCAACGCCTACCATTATCGAGGCAGCGCAGGCTATGTACCGGAATCATTCTGTATATGATCTCTCGCGGAATGATGCTGGTGCTCAAAATTTAACAGCCACTACAATGGCTATTAATCGCATCATCGACCACTGTAAGCGCTTCCATGAAAAGGGGATTTGTTTTATTACCGGTGTTCCGGGCGCAGGAAAAACTCTTGCAGGATTGAACATTGCAAATGCACGACATCGGTTTGAAACCGACGAGCACGCAGTTTTCCTTTCCGGAAACGGCCCGCTGGTAGATGTTTTGCAAGCCGCATTGTCAAAAGACCGTGCCGAGCGCAATCACATTCCTCTTAAAACTGCAGAGCGCGAGGCAAAGACTTTTATTCAGATTATCCATAAATTTCGAGACGATGCCATGATAACTGCTTCTGCTCCCAAAGAAAAAGTAGCTATCTTTGACGAAGCCCAACGTGCGTGGGATGCACCCAGTCTATCCAATTTTATGAAACGGAAGAAAAACGTCACAGACTTCAACCAATCCGAGCCGGAATTTCTTATCAGTATTATGGACCGGCATAAGGATTGGGCCGTTATCGTCTGCCTCGTTGGCGGTGGTCAGGAAATTTATACCGGCGAAGCAGGAATTCAAGATTGGTTCCTAGCATTGAGAGAACATTTTCCGGATTGGAAAGTTTATATTTCGGACAAAATGACAGATTCTGAATATGTTGGAACTGCCTCTATTGGAAATTCCCTCCAAAATTTGGACTGTACCATTGTTCCAGAACTCCATTTAGGGGTATCACTTCGATCTTTTAGAAGTGATAAACTTTCCGCATTTATAAAAGCACTTCTTGACAATCATCCGCAGCAAGCCGCTGACTTATGTCAAGAACTCCAATCTTCCTATCCCATCGTATTAACACGAAATTTTGATACGGCAAAGCTATGGGTAAAATCCCATGCCCGCGGCACCGAACGATATGGTCTCTTGGCAAGTTCGGAGGGGAAACGACTCCGTGGCGCAGGCATTTGGGTTCCCACTCAAATCGACCATGTCAACTGGTTTTTAAAGGGAAAAGATCATGTTGATTCTTCCTACTACTTAGAGGTGGCCGCATCTGAATTTAAGGTGCAGGGTTTGGAAGTGGATTACGCCATTGTGGCATGGGATGCGGATTTTCGCTATATAAATGGCGATTTTGATTGCTTTCGATTCCGTGGAACTCGCTGGAACCATACCAACATAGAACAACGCCAGCAATATCAGAAAAATGCTTATCGGGTTCTTTTGACAAGAGCGCGTCAGGGGTTGGTCATATACATTCCCGAAGGCTCCCAAGAAGATCAAAGTCGCATTCCTGCACTTTACGACGGAACCTACCGCTATTTGCTATCATGCGGTATTCCAGAAATTTAATAGGAGGGTTTCATGAAAACTGTCCGCGTTGTTGCCGCTGTCATCTGCGACTCCATCCATGTAAAACATAAAATTTATTCTACCGCCCGCGGCCATGGTGACTACAAAGGCCAGTGGGAATTTCCGGGCGGAAAAATCGAACCGGGTGAAACGCCACAGCAGGCGCTGAAAAGAGAGATTGAAGAAGAACTGGATACGGAAATTGCAGTGCATAACAAGATCGGCACCATCGAATACGATTATCCGACATTTCATCTTTCCATGGACTGCTTCTGGTGTACAGTCGTCTCCGGTGAACTCGTTCTAAAAGAAGCCGAGGCTGCGCGCTGGCAGACAAAAGATGAGTTGGATTCCGTACAATGGATCCCGGCCGACAGGACAATTTTGAAACAAATTCAAAAAGTCATGCAATAACAACAGTGCACATTTCCATGCCATGCAAGATTCGACAGCACAACAAAAGAGCAGTCTTCAAAAAATCGTATCTCAATAATTTTTCTTGTCTATCCACCCGAACATGGTATAATTAAGCAAAGGAGTGTGATACCATGAGCCCAATCGAAATGCCTTCTAACATTCAGCTAGTGGAAAAGCGCGAAACCCGGACGAGCCGCGGGATGCTTTCAAAGGGCTGGTATCGCGTGGATGGCCAGCTTGTCATGGTCAAGGGAAACTCCATCACCGAAGCCGGAACAGCCGGATATGAGCCTTATTCCGAAGTCATGGCATCGCTGATTGCAGAGGTGCTGAAGCTTCCTCATGTGGAATATTCCCTGATGCCTGCCAGACTATTTCCTGACATTCAAACCTATTCCTGCGATGTGGTCAGCGTCTGTCCCAAGTTCACAACGGACGATGAACAACTGTATCATTTTGCAGACTTGGCTGATGCCCATTTCCTTGCCAGCGGTCGGGCCGCTTCACCGGAGGCACTGTTTCAGTATGCGGTAGAATTGTATGGCAAGAAGTGGCTCTATCAAATGCTGGCGTTCGACGCCTTTATTGGCAACGAAGACCGCCACGAGAACAATTTTGATGTAATCGTCCGGGATGGAAAAAATTATGCTCCGCCTATTTACGACAATGGCGGCAGTCTGCTTGCGTGGGCAACGGATGAAGAATTGACAGACACGAAGCTCCGTTATCAGTTCGATAAATCGAAGCCATTCCGCAGTCATCACGCCCAGCAGATCAAGCTGATCGATGAGCCTGTGCTGCCTGTGTGTGATCTGGATGCGCTGTATCAGGAAATCATTCAATCTATTTCGCCTATTCTTGCATTGTTGAGCGAAAAAAGAGCATCTGCGATCCGTCAATACCTGAAATATCGTCTGCACTACCTGAAAGTCGCTATGGGGTGATAAAATGGCCTATCTGAAATTGATGATGGATGAAAAAGAAATCGCACACCTAAGCGAAGATGGGCAGT
>OCPX01001354.1_pt1 | contig 19193 bp, 9 predicted proteins | sample 1538771 | NCBI WGS metagenome assembly OCPX01 (sample SAMN04571725, study PRJEB22368) | human gut metagenome | biome: human gut; material: stool | host: Homo sapiens | place: Luxembourg | collected 2012-11-01 | reverse complement strand
CGGAGGCCCTCCTTGTTATAATTCTATATCTCTCTTACAGCTTTGTGACCATGGGGATGATCATGGGGCTGCGCTTGGTGTGCTTATAGAGGTAGCTGCTCACCGCCGAGCGCACGGCACGGCACACCTCATTGTCGTCCTTGCGCCGCCGGGCAGCCATTCCGTCCACCGTGGACATGGCCAGCGCCCGCAGCTCCTGCAAAAGCTCCTCGGACTCCTTCACATACACGAAGCCGCGGGTGACGATCTCCGGCTCACACAGCAGCCGGTGGTCGTGGGAGGACATACTCAGTACCACCACCACCATGCCGTCCTCGGCCAGCAGCTTCCGGTCATTGAGCACCACAGCACCCACCTCACCCACGCCGGAGCCGTCCACAAAGACCTCTCCGGCGGGTACGGAGGCCTCGCACTTGATGTGCTTGGTGGTCAGCTCGATGACGGAGCCGTTTTCGGCCACGCAGATGTTCCGGGGGTCCATGCCCATGGCCTCCGCCACCCGCTTGTGGATCTGCAGCATCCGCTGCTCACCGTGCAGGGGAATGAAGAACTTGGGCTTGGTCAGGGCGTGGATGATCTTCAGCTCCTCCTGGCAGGCGTGGCCCGACACGTGCAGCATATCCGCCTTGTCGTACACCACGTCGGCGCCCTTGCGGAACAGCTCATTGATGACCCGGCCCACCGTTACCTCGTTGCCAGGGATGGCGGAGGCGGAGATAATGACCTTGTCCTGCGGCCCGATATCGATCTGCTTGTGGGTGGAAAACGCCATCCGGTACAGGGCGCTCATCTCCTCGCCCTGAGAGCCGGTGGTGATGATGACCTGCTGCTGGGGCGGCAGACCCTTGATGCGGTTGATGTCCATCAGCACCCCCTTGGGGATCTTCATATACCCCAGCTCCGTGGAGACCTTCATGATGTTCTCCATGCTGCGGCCGGTAACGGCCACCTTCCGCCCGCAGGCGGCGGCAGCGTCAATGATCTGCTGGATGCGGTGGACGTTGCTGGCGAAGGTGGTGACGATGATGCGCTGCTTGCAGCCGGTGAACTGCCGCTGGAAGGTCTTGCCCACCATCCGCTCGCTCATGGTGTAGCCGGGGCGCTCCACGTTGGTGGAGTCCGCCAGCAGCGCCAGCACCCCCTCCTTGCCCAGAGCGCCGAACCGGGCCAGATCGATGACCTCTCCGTCAATGGGGGTGGAGTCGATCTTGAAGTCGCCGGTGTGGACCACCACACCCATGCGGGTGTGGATGGCGAAGGCCACGGAGTCGGCAATGGAGTGGTTCACGTGGATAAATTCTACTTGAAATTTCCCGGCCTTCACCGTCTGGCCCGCCTCCACTGTCACCAGCTTGGTGCTGTCCAGCAGCCGGTGCTCCTGCAGCTTCAGCTTGATGAGTCCGGCGGTAAAGCGGGTGCAGTAGATGGGCATATTTACCTGCTTGAGGACGTAGGGGATGGCCCCGATATGATCCTCATGACCATGGGTGATGAACAGGCCCCGCAGCCGGGATCTGTTCTTGATGAGATAGGTGACGTCGGGGATGACGCAGTCGATGCCGTACATATCATCGCCAGGGAATGCCATGCCGCAGTCCACCACAATGATCTCCCCGCCGTACTCATAGGCGGTCATGTTCTTGCCGATCTCGTTGAGACCGCCCAGAGGAATGATCTTCAATTTTTCTGCCATATGTGTTGTATATTCTCCTTTACAAGATAAGTAGCGCACAGACAGACTGCCCGTCGGCGGACGCAGCTGCTCCGCAAACGGACACGGCAAAATAGAGGCGGCTCCCGACGTTTCTCTGCGGCGCTGTATCGCCGGAGAAGTCCGGCGGCCCGCCCGACTGTCCTGTGCAAAAGTGGTGAGGGGAATCCCCCTCGTTTATTTGATCACGAAGGCCCGCCGCCTCCGCAAAAAATACAAAAAAGGCCATCGCTTTTCAACGATTTACACAAAGTATATCACATTTCTCCGCATTTGTACAGCCTTTCTTTCCCCCTTTTTTCGCCGCCCCTCGCAAAGCCCGCATTTCCCCGATCCCTCCGCCGAAAAAATACCCCGGAAAAGACTTTTTCAAACCGATAAGAAAGACGTTGTAGCAGAGGAAAAACTATGCTATAATAATGTAATTCAAAATGGCGGAACAGCGCACTCCGCCAAAACAGGGAGGGATGCGCCTTGAATAAACGGATCGCCCGACTCCTCCGGACGAATATCACGATCTTCTCGCTGTGCCTGGTGCTGTTTGCCCTGGCAGCGATCCCCTTTGACGTGCGCCTCGCCATTGGCGAGGGCGTGGCCGCCGTGGCCTTCTTCCTGCTGGGCCGCCGCCGCAGCAAGGCTACCCAGCAGAGTCTGCGCCAGTATATCCAGCGGTTTTACGGCGGCATGGACTCCGCCCGCTCCAGCAATATGCTCTTCACCCCCCTGCCCATGATGGTCTTTGATCTGGCCACGGAGGATATCCTCTGGAGCAGCGAGAGCTTCCTTCAGCTGACGGAGCAGCGGGAGGGCATCTTCGATGCCCATCTGGAGACGGTGTTCCCCAATACCTCCTTCCACTGGCTGCTGGAGGGCAAGACCGAGGCACCGGAGACCGTGGTGTGGAACCACCGCACCTATCGAGTGTTCGGCGGCGTCAGCCACCCGGAGGGCGGCCAGAGCGCACTGGCCACCACCTACTGGATGGACGTCACCGACACCGAGGAGATGCGCCGGACGCTGGAGCTGACCCGGCCGGTGGTGGCCATCCTCATGGTGGATAACTACGAGGACCTGATGAAGGCCACCCCGGAGGGCAAGCGCTCTGCGGTGCGGGCCATGCTGGAGGAAAAGCTGAGCCAGTGGTCCGCCGGCAGCGAGGGGATGATGCTGAGATACGACCGGGACCGCTACCTCTTTGTGTTCGAGGAGAAGAGCTTCTCCGACTTTGCCGCCAAGCGCTTCGACGTGCTGGATGCCGTCCGTGAGGTGGTGGCCGGGGAGGGCGTGGCAGCCACCCTGTCCATCGGCGTGGGCCGGGATGCCGACAGCTTTGAGGCCCTGTTCAAAAACGCCTCCGTGGCGCTGGAAATGGCCCTGAGCCGCGGCGGCGATCAGGCAGTGGTGAAGGACAAGCTGAATTTCGAGTTCTACGGCGGCCGCTCCAAGGCTACGGAGAAGCGCACCAAGGTGAAGTCACGGGTCATGGCCAATGCGCTGGCGGAGCTCATCGACGAGGCCAAGCAGGTCTACGTCATGGGCCACAGCTATGCGGATATGGACGCACTGGGCGCCGCCGCAGGCGTGTGCGCCATCGTCCGCAAACGTGGCAAGAAGTGCCGCATCGTCATCGATACGGAGAATAACGCCGCCCATCCGATGCTGCGCCGCCTGCAGGCCCTGCCGGAGTATCAGGGGGCCTTCCTCAGCGGCGATGATGCCTTCCTGCGGGTCCAGCCGGAGACACTGCTGGTGGTGGTGGATACCAACCGCCCCGGCAGCGTGGAGTCCGAACCTCTGCTGGACGCCTGCAACCGGGTGGCGGTCATTGACCACCACCGCCGGGGCAGCAGCTACATCGACAAGATGGCCCTGAACTACCACGAACCCTACGCCTCCTCAGCGTCGGAGCTGGTGACGGAGCTGCTCCAGTACCTCATCGAGCCGGGCGACCTGTTGAAGGCGGAGTCCGAGGCGCTGCTGGCCGGCATCGTGCTGGACACCAAGAATTTCACCAACCGCACCGGCGGCCGCACCTTCGAGGCGGCAGCGTACCTGCGCCGGGCCGGGGCGGATACGGCGGACGTACAGCGGATGTTCCAGAGCGACCTCCAGTCCATGATCTCCCGCTACGATATCATCCGCCGGGCGGAGCTCTACCACGGCGACATCGCCATTGCGGCGCTGGATCAGGAGTGCGACCGGGTCATTGCCGCCAAGGCCGCCGATGAGATGCTGACCCTGCAGGGGGTCCGTGCTTCCTTCGTGCTGTACCGCAAGGACGACGGCATTTACATCTCCGCCCGTTCTCTGGGCGAGATCAACGTACAGGTGCTGGTAGAGACGCTGGGGGGCGGAGGCAACTCCACCACCGCCGGCGGCCAGTGTTCCGGCATGACGGTGGCGGAGGCGAAGGCCACGCTGCTGCGTGCCATTGATAAGTATTTTGAAGAATAAGGAGGAATAATTCCATGAAAGTGATTTTGCAGCAGGATGTCCGGGGTAAGGGCAAGAAGGGACAGATGATCGAGGTAGCCGAAGGCTACGCCCGCAACTTTCTGCTTCCCAAGAATCTGGCGGTTTTGGCTACCGCCGATGCCATGAACACCATGAAGCTGCAGGCCAAGGCCAAGGCCAAGGCCGACGCAGAGGCCAAGGCCGCCGCACAGGAGCTTGCCGGGAAGCTGAAGGGCTGTCAGGTGAAGATCGCCGCCAAGGGCGGCGCCGGCGGCAAGCTCTTCGGTGCCGTCACCGCCAAGGAGATCTCCGAGCAGCTGAAGGCCCAGCACGATATGGAGCTGGACAGCAAGAAGCTGGTGCTGGCGGAGCCCATCAAGACCTTCGGCAGCTTCGAGGTCAAGGCCAAGCTGGGCTTTGAGATCACCGGCACCGTCTATGTGCTGGTCTGCGAGGAGAAGTAACTCCCCTTTGGTCTTGCCGGCGCTTTAGGGGCTTGACAGTCCCTTCTGTTTGTCTCCGACGGGTGACTTTCTGCCTTTTTGTCTCCGACGGCATACTTTTTGCCAACAGCAGCAAAAAGCTTTCACCGTCGTGTCAACCGGTTTCCAGCCACGTTGTGGCGTGAAAACCGGGACACTTCCTCGAAACCGCCTCGCTTCATCCGCCACAGGCGGCGCTTCGACGGTTTCCTCGGAATGACATGAAAAAGAAGTGTCATTGCGAAGCCAGTGCGCACACTGGCTGTGGCAATCCGTCCTCCACGGCGGCAGACCCACACGCCCCTTCCTCTGAGTGGGAGCGGCAGCGGGTCTGTTGCTGAGTCGATTCCCTTTACGTCCCATAACAAGCAAGGCTCTTGAGAGTCAAGGAGGCTTTGAAACCATCGGTTTCAAACGACGTTTTTGCATACTTTTTGTCGCTGTTGACAAAAAGCCCCCGCCGGAGGCAATAGAAGTGAAGAGTATCATGGACCGCTGAAGGCTATCTTTATAAATATAGCCCGTCATTCCGAGAAAACCGCCGAAGCGCCGCCCCTCCTGTCATTGCGAGGGTGCGAAGCACCCGTGGCAATCCGCTCCCCACATTAGAACAGTAATCTTCTTCAACCACCCAATAAAGCGGTAGCGTGAGTAGAAGTAGACCAATTCCCTGCTTCGGCAGGATTTAGGAAGCAGCTCTTACACACCACAAAGGAAGTGCGGAAACCATGGGTTTCTGCTGGCGTTCTTTGGTGACTTTCTGCCGCTATTGGCAGAAAGTTACCCGTCGGAGACACGTTCCTTATGCAAAAGAGTCTACTGAAAGAAAGTTACCCGCCGGAGGCAAACAAAAAGCCCCCGCCGGAGGCAAAAAGAAAAGCACACCCCCCTTCAGAAAAATCCCCGAAAGGAGTTCCCTCATGGATGAATTGCTTCTGCGGCAAATGCCGCACTCCACAGAGGCAGAGCAGGCCGTGCTGGGCTCCATGCTCATTGACGCCGCCTGCGTCAAGGACGTGATGGACCAGCTTCAGCCGGACGATTTCTACCTCCGCCAGAACCGGGAGATCTTCGAAACCATCTACACCATGTTCGTCTACTCCCGCCCCATCGACGGACTTACCGTGGCCGGGGAGCTGGAGAAGGCGGGCCTCGCCAACGATGGCACACGGGCGTATCTGGCCCAGCTGATGGAGGTGACACCCACTTCCGCCAATGTGCTGGAGTATGTGCGTCTGGTGCGTGAGAAGGCCCTGCTGCGGTCGGTGGCCGCAGCGGCGGCGGAGATCACCGCCATGGTGCAGGAGGGGACCGGCGCCCCCGGCGACGTGCTGGAGGCGGCGGAGCAGAAGATCTACGCCATCCGCCGGGGCCGCAGCGCCCAGAGCATGGCCACCATTCAGGTGGTGCTGCAGGAGGTCATGGAGCATCTGGCGGAGCTCAGCGCTCAGGGGGGCAAGACCCTGCCGGGTCTGTCCACCGGCTTTTCGGCGGTGGACGGTAAGATCAACGGCTTGAACAAGTCGGACCTGCTGTTGCTGGCCGCCCGTCCCGGCATGGGCAAGACCAGTATGGCTCTGAACGTGGCCCTGAATGCCGCCAAGGAGTCCGGCCAGACGGTGGCCGTCTTCTCGCTGGAGATGTCCCGTGACCAGCTGGTGACCCGCCTGCTGGCCAGCGAGGGTCTCATCGAAAATACCCGCCTCATCAGCGGCGACCTCCGGGAGAGCGACTGGGTGAAGATCGCTGAGGGCGCCTCCTCCCTGAGCCGTCTGGATATCCGCATCGACGATAATCCCCTGCTGACGGTGGCGGACATGAACGCCAAGTGCCGCCGCATCGACAACTTGGGGCTGGTGGTCATTGACTACCTCCAGCTGATGACCTCCGCCGGCGGAAAGGGGTATAGCGGCGAGAACCGCCAACAGGCGGTGTCGGATATCAGCCGTATGCTGAAGATCATGGCCAAGGAGCTGCAGGTGCCGGTGCTGTGCCTGTCCCAGCTGTCCCGTGCCAACGAAAAGCGTGAAGACAAGCGCCCCATGCTGTCGGACCTGCGTGAGTCCGGCGCCATTGAGCAGGATGCCGATATCGTCATGTTCCTGTATCGTGACGATTACTATAAAGAGGATTCGGAAAAGCGCAACATCGCCGAGTGCATCGTGGCCAAGAACCGCCACGGCGAGACCGGCAAGGTGGAGCTGCGCTGGATGCCGGAGTATACCACCTTCGGCACCTTGGAAAACCGCTACGACGAGGAGTAACGAGTCATGGATCTGATGCCGTGGATGCAGCAGCAGGGGATGCTGCCCGCCGCCGGGGAGACGGTGCTGTGCGCCGTGTCCGGGGGCCGGGACTCCGTGTGCCTGCTGCACTATCTGGCGTCGCTGGGCCGCCGCCGGGGCTTTGCCGTGGCCGCCGCCCACTATAACCATCTGATGCGCCCCACGGCGGGACGGGACGAGGCTTTCGTGGCCGGGCTCTGCCGGGAGTTGAGCGTGCCGCTCTATGTGGAGCGGGGCAACGTCCGGGCCATCGCCCGGCAGGAGGGCTGGGGCGTGGAGGAGGCAGGCCGCCGCCTGCGCTACGACTTTCTGGAGCGCACGGCCGACGCCATCGGAGCCTCCCGCATCGCCACCGCCCACCACCTGTCGGATCAGGCGGAGACGGTGGTGCTGAACCTGCTGCGCGGCACCGGCCCGGAGGGGCTGGCGGGCATTCCCCCGGTGCGGGGACGGCTGATCCGCCCCCTACTCCAGACCCCTCGGCCGGAGATCGAGGCATATCTCAAGGCCCACGGTCTGGGCCATGTGGAGGACGAGACTAACGACAGTATGGACTTCACCCGCAACCGCCTGCGACAGGAGGTGTGGCCCCTGCTGACCCGGCTCCACCCTGCCCCGGAGCGGAGCATTGCGCGGGCTGCCGCCATCCTGCGGCGGGAGAATGTTTTTCTGGATCGGCTGGCCCGCTCCTATCTGGAGACAGGCGTATCCGATTGCCCGTCAGCCGGTGAGCCCAATGCTCCGGAGATCTTTGGCCGCCGGGACCCCGCTGCACCCAGCTCTGCACCGCTTCCCGGCACGTTGCCGGAGGAGCCGCCAAAGTCGGATAAGCCCTCAGAGTGTACACGAGCGGGCGATATTTCACCTGATTTCACATCGGCACCCACCGCCGTATCGGTGTCTGAAGCCGTGCTGCGATCGGCACCGGAGGAGCTGCGGCCCCGGATGCTCCGGCTGCTGCTGGAGCGGCTCCCCGTGGGGAAGAAGGATGTATCCGCCGCCCACATAGAGGCCCTGCTGTCCCTCCGGGAGGGGGGGATGCTGGATCTGCCGGAGGGCGTCACGGCATGGCGGGAGAAGGATGTGCTGCATCTGGAGATGACCCCACCCTTGCCCCCGCCCCTGACCCTGTCGGAGGGGGAGCAGGTCTGGGGAGACTATCTCGTCCGGGTGTGGAGAAGCGAAAAAAATACCCCGCCCCCTGACGGAGAAGGGCTGTCCAAAACGGGTCGGTTTTCGGACCATATCCTGACGCTTTCGGACGGTGGGAAAATGTCCGAATGGACACTCCGCTGTCCGAAAAGGGGAGACGGTCTGACCCTGCCGGGGGCCAGAGGCCGCCGCAGCATCAAACGTCTGCTGACGGAGCGGGGGATGCCGCCCCGGCGACGGCGAACCACCCCGGTGGTGTGTATAAACGGAGAACCCGCCGCCGTATACGGCGTGGGAATGGATCAGAGATTTTTGCCGGAAAAAGACGGCAGCAATATAAATATTTTGATGATCGAGAAAGATCAGGAGGAAGAAAGTAATGGCTAAGAACAATATGGATCAGGATATCCTGAAGGTCCTGTTCAGTGAGCAGGAGATCCATGACCGCATTCAGGAGATGGGCGATCAGCTCTACGATAAGTTCCACGACAGGAATCCGCTGTTTGTGGGGGTTCTGAACGGGTGCTTCCTGTTTATGGCGGATCTGGTGCGGGCCACCCAGTGCAAGAGCGAGGTGGAGTTCATCGGCCTGTCCTCCTATCAGAACGCCACCAAGTCCTCCGGCGTGGTGCAGATCACCCGTGATCTGCAGCGGGATATCTCCGGCCGGGACATCATCGTGGTGGAGGATATTCTGGACTCCGGCAATACCCTGTACTTTTTGAAGGACTATATGCTGGCCAAGGGAGCCAATAGCATCACCATCGTCACCCTGCTGGACAAGCCCTCCCGCCGGGAAAAGCCCATTTACCCCGATCTGGCGGGCTTTGAGGTGCCGGACGAGTTCGTGGTGGGCTTCGGGCTGGACTACTGCCAGCAGTATCGCAATATGCCCTACATCGGCGTGCTGAAGCCGGAGGTATACAGTAAGTAAGCGACAGCGCAGGAGAAGCGGCGCTGTGCCGGCAGAGGGCCGGCGGTCGGAAGGAGGAATGGTCTGTGGAGGAACGGAAGCGGGGTTATCAGGGCCGACGGCTGGCCGGTGCGACCCCCAGGCAGGAGCCGGAACGCCGGGGCAGCCGTACCCGGCAGGCGGAGGATAAGGCCCGCCGGGGGCGGGACCCGTGGGAGATGACCCCGGAGGAGAAGGTATCTCCGGTAGAGGCCACGTCGGCAGAGGAGGCTCAGGCAGAGCTGCGGGAGCAGTCTGTCCAGCAGGCGGAGGATAAGGCCCGCCGGGAGCGGGATCCGTGGGAGATGACCTCGGAGGAGACTGCTCCGGTAACGGCGGGAGACGGCGAGTCCGTCTCGGTCGGCCGGAGAGCCGCTTCGGTGGCCGGAGGTAAAGCGGCACCGGCGGCGGACTTTGACAGCATGAGCGGTTCTGCCGATGGGACGAGCGCCGACTCTGCAGCCGGTGCGGTGGACTCCGATGCGATGGCCGGACCCGGTGAGGGAAGCGGCTCCGGCGGGGCGGCGGTCAAGAAGAAAAAGAGCGGCTTTGCCGCCTTTTGGTCGGATTTCGGCTATCTCATCGTCACGGCGGTGGTGGTGGTGCTGGTGTTCCGGGTAATTTTACAGCTGAGTTGGGTACCCTCCGGCTCCATGGAGACCACCATCCCCAAAAAGACGCTGCTGATCTCGTGGCAGCTGCCCTATGTGATGGGCGACCCGGTGCCGGAGCGGGGGAACATCGTCACTTTCTGGAGCGACGAGCTGGATAAGCTGCTGGTAAAGCGGGTCATCGGCCTGCCGGGGGACACGGTGTCCTTCTCTGGCGGCTATGTCTACATCAACGGCCAGCGGCTGGAGGAGGAGTATCTGGATCAGCAGGGTGGTACCATCAGCCCCGACCAGTCCTCCTTCACCGTGCCGGAGGGGTGCCTGTTCTTTCTGGGCGATAACCGCTCCGGCTCCAACGACGCCCGGTACTGGGAGGAGAGCTATATCCCGGTGGGCAATGTGAAGGCCCATGTGCTGCTGGCCATTTCCCTGACCGGGGGCAGCAGCTGGCAGGGCGTGCGGGCCATTGGCTGAGAGGAGGAAGGCATTTGACAGAACGAAGAAAAATCAGCTTCGGCACCATTCTGATGGTGATTTTGGCGGTATGCGTGGTGGCCTATGTGGTGTCCACCATGCGGACCGCCGGGGACATCCCCTACTCTGAGCTGCGGCAATACTTTTTAGAGGAGAAGGTGCAGGAGTTCTCCATCAGCGACACCCGGATCACGGCCAAGCTGAAGGGGGGCAGCACCGTTACCTCCGACCTGTACGACTTCGACCTGTTCTATCAGGATCTCAACGAGCTGGTGCAGAAGCAGTATGACAGTGGTATTATCACCGCCTATAACTATCACGCAGACCACTCCACCAACTGGCTGCAGCTGCTGCTGCCGTATGTGCTGGCGTTTTTGGGCTTCATTTTGCTGATGAATCTCATGAACCGCATGGCCGGCGGCGGAGCCGGGGCGCAGGACAAGCTGTCCCGGTTTGGAGAGGCCAAGGTCAGTACGCCGGGAGAGAAAAAGGTCACGTTTCAGGATGTGGCCGGGGCCGACGAGGAGAAGGAGGAGCTGCGGGAGATCGTGGAGTTTCTCCGGGAGCCCCAGAAGTATCTGGACCTGGGGGCGCATATCCCCAAGGGCGTGCTGCTGGTAGGCCCTCCGGGTACCGGTAAGACGCTGCTGGCCAAGGCGGTGGCCGGTGAGGCAGGAGTACAGTTTCTGTCCATCTCTGGCTCGGACTTTGTGGAGATGTATGTGGGCGTAGGCGCCTCCCGTGTGCGGGATCTGTTCCAGCAGGCCAAGAAGAGCGCCCCGGCCATCATCTTCATCGACGAGATCGACGCCGTGGGCCGCCAGCGCGGCAGCGGCCTGGGCGGCGGACACGACGAGCGGGAGCAGACCCTGAACCAGCTGCTGGTGGAAATGGACGGCTTCGGCTCCAACGAGGGCGTGGTGGTGCTGGCTGCCACCAACCGTGTGGATATTCTGGACCCGGCGCTGCTGCGTCCGGGACGGTTCGACCGGCAGGTCTATGTGGGGCTGCCGGACATCAAGGGCCGGGAGGAGATCTTGCAGGTACACGCCAAGAACAAGCCCCTGGCGGAGGACGTGGATCTGAAGCAGATCGCCCGTGGCACCGCAGGCTTTACCGGCGCCGATCTGGAGAACCTCCTCAACGAGGCGGCCCTGCTGGCGGGACGGCGCAGCGAGTCCTTCATCACCATGAAGGACCTGCAGGAGTCCATCATCAAGGTCATCGCCGGGCCGGAGAAGCACAGCCGGGTCATCCCGGAGAGGGAGCGGCGGCTGACCGCCTATCACGAGGCGGGACACGCCGTGGTGATGCACGCACTGCCCGATCTGGACCCGGTGCATCAGATCACCATCGTTCCCCGGGGCGAGGCGGGCGGCATGACCATCTATCTGCCGGACGAGGATCGGTCGTACCTCTCCCGCAGCTATATGCTGGACCGCATCGCCGGGCTGCTGGGCGGCCGGGCGGCGGAGCAGCTGGTGCTGGGGGATATCTCCACCGGCGCTTCCAACGATATCAGCCGGGCCACCCAGATGGCCCGGAAGATGGTGGGGACCTACGGCATGTCCGACCGCATGGGCAACGCGGCCTTCGACGCCGGACACGACGAGGTGTTCATCGGCAAGTCCATGGCCCAGACCCGACCCTACTCCGAGAAAACGGCGGCGGAGATGGACGGCGAGATCCGCCGCATCATGGACGACGCCTACGCCCGCTGCACCGCCATTCTGGAGCAGTACCGGCCCCAGCTGGTGGAGGTGGCGGAGTATCTGCTGGCCAACGAGACCATGACGGCAGAGGAGTTCGAGAAGGTATTCCGGACGGAGTGAGGCATTGACAGCGCCTTGCTTATGGGGTAAAATAACGGGGTATCCGCCTCCGTAGCTCAGCTGTATAGAGCGACCGCCTCCTAAGCGGTAGGCCGCCAGTTAGAATCTGGCCGGGGGTGCCATATAAAACACCGCAGGACGGGGAATTTCCCCACCCTGCGGTGTTTTTTGCTGTCTGTGGCGCTTTTTTGAAGAAAATGACGAAAAAATGCAAAAAACGCCTTGTGCTTTTTTGGCTGCGGTGCTATGATATGCGCATCCATGTGTACGCCGAACCGCCCATGGGCGGTTATCGTTTCATCTGAAACGATAAGGGGGGTCAAAGGGAGTGGCGTTCTGAGGAGGGGTGCAGCCCCGACGTGAGGATCCGTACTCCCCATGCGAAAGTCTCGTCGCCGCACACACAAAAAAATAGGAAGAAGATACGATGACAAACCGCAAGAGTACCAAACGGGCCTTGCTGGGCAGCGTCATGGCCATGGTTCTGTGCCTGGCTATGCTGGTAGGCGCTACCTTCGCATGGTTCACCGACACCGCAAGCACGGGTGTCAACAAAATTCAGGCCGGCAAGCTGGATGTGGCGCTGGAAATGAAGGATGCCAGCGGCAACTGGGTTCCCGCTGAGGGCAAAACGCTGGACTTCGTCAAGGCCGCTGATGCCAAGGGCGAAGCCATCCTGTGGGAGCCGGGCTGTACCTATACCCTGCCCGAGCTGCGTGTGGTCAACAACGGCAATCTGGCCCTGAAGTACAAGGTGGCCATCACCGGTATCAACGGCAGCGCCAAGCTGAACGAGGCCATCGAGTGGACCATCGGCGATGTGGCGATGGGCACCGAGCAGCATCTGGCGGCCGGCGAGAGCAATGCCTTCACCATCAAGGGCCACATGAAGGAGTCTGCCGGCAATGAGTACATGAACGAGTCCATCGACGGCATCGCCATCACCGTGGTGGCCACGCAGGACACCGTGGAGAGCGACAGCTTCGACAAGGACTATGATGCGGGTGCGGAGTATCCGGTGGTGGCCGTGGCCAATGTGAACACCAATGGCGACACCGTGCTGAAGGACAAGGAAGAGGATCACACCATTCAGGTAACGGTGCCTGCGGGCGCTCTGGATGAGGGCGTGCAGTCCCTGAAGCTGGAGGTGGTGAAGAGCGCCGCGCCCGCTGGGGTGCAGGTTGCAAGCACCGAGAGCAGCCAGAGCTATGAGGTCACGATGAAGGACCAGAACGGCAACGCTGTCAGCACGAATGGTACGCTGATGACGGTGGAGATGAACGTCGGCAAGAACCGTACCGCTCTGAAGCTCTATCATGATGGCGAGAAAATGACAAACGACATTGGGACCCTAACGGATGCGGCGGATCACTATGTGTACGACGCCGCCACCGGCTATGTCACCATGAAGGTCAGCCACTTCTCTCCCTTCACCGCTGTGTTTGCCAGAGATTACTGGACTGACCATGCGGCGGACGGCTATGCCACGCCGGTGGATACCGCCAACAAGGTGGTGACGGTGTCCTCTGCCGAGGAGCTGGCCCTGTTTGCCAAGGAAGTCACGGACGACGGTAAGAATTACAGCGGTTATACCCTGGATCTCGCCAATGATGTAGATCTGGGTGAGTACCTGTGGAAGCCCATTAACGGCTATAAGCGGCTTTCCGGTATTGTCGTGAACGGCAACGGCCACACCATCCGGAATATGAAGGTACGTGGCTGCACGAATAGCAGCGTTTACGGTGTAGGCTTCATCGGTGATATCAACGGTGCAGTCACTGTTAAGGATATCGCCTTTGATGGAGCGGATGTGTTCTTTGTGAATTATGCAAAACCGCAGTTTGCGGGCAACGTGGGCGGTATCGTGCTGGGTTATACCTATGGCACGACTCTGTTCGAGAATGTCAGCGTCACCAACAGCTCCATTTGGGGCTACGGCAAGATCGGCATCCTGCTGGGCATGGGCGCCGATCCCGGCGTGAAGGTCACCTTCAAGGACTGCGTTTCCAAGAACAACACCATCCACGCCGCCTATGACATGGGCGGTCTGGCCGGCATGATCCAGCGTGGCAACGGCGTGGACAACGCCCGCGTGGAGAACTGCACGGTGGAGAACATCACGGTGGATTTTGATCCGAGCAGTACCTACGTGGATGTGAAGGGTACGGCGACTTTGAAGAGCAACGATCAGCCCAGCGGCACCGATATGACCAAGGCCATCGACGGTAAGTATCTGGACGAGCGCGGCTATTATTGGTGCGCTTACGGAGATTATTATGTCTCCTATGGCAATTCCAGCTATGATGCGCCGGTGGAGGGGTACAGAATGCGCCTTGCCAACAGCGAGTACTGCGTGAACAAGTAAGCCGGGAAGTATCCGGGCAAAAGTGAAGAAGGCTCCCTGCGCTGGGGGGAAGGCTCCGGCGCAGGGAGCTTTTGCGTGGGGCGGGGTAAAATACACTCTGGGGGGGAGGCAAAGTCTCCCTTGCAATGGGGGAAGGCTTGTGGTATACTGATAAACGTCGAAACATCCTGAACGGGGACGAACCCCGCCGAAAAGAGAATAGAAGATCGAGCGGTCTGCCCCATGCTGCGGGGCAGGCGGAATAGGGTGCAAAGCCCTGCGAGTGGGTCACTGTGAAGCCGGCCGAGCCGGATAAGTCAGATACGCCGGCCGCTGGATCGGATGCCTGCCGACACTGGGACATCCGCCGGGCCGCTTGGAAACAAAGCGGGTCCGCATCGGTATGCCGGTGCGGACCCGCTTTTTTGCATCCGTTCCTTCCGATTTTCTCCTCCGGCGGCGGAAATGTCTCCGTGCGGGAGACAACGAGAGTATCAGAGAAAGGAAGAAAGCAACATGAAAAAGAGACTGCTCTCCATGGTGCTGACGGTGATCATGCTGGTGAGCCTGATCCCCACGTCGGTCTTTGCGGCCAAGAAGTCCGTTGACGACTATTTCGACGGGCTCCCCATCGCCGCTGATCCCGGCGCCGGCACCACCGCATGGAAGGTCAGTACCAAGGACGGCGAGGAGGTCCTCATGTCCGGCAATGCCGGAAAGAACCGCTCCTCCAGCACCCTGACCCTGACCTTTACAGAAGATACCCACCTGACCTTCGAGTATAAGGTCTCCTCCGAGGCCAAGTACGACAAGTGTACCATCACACTGGGCAGCACCACCCTCGTCGACGGCGAGAGCGGCGACCAGAACTGGAAGGGTCTGGAGCTGGACGCCAAGCGGGGCGAAAAGCTGACCGTGCGGTATGAGAAGGACGGCTCGGGCGACAAGTTTGACGACTGCGTCTATCTGCGGAACTTCTCCGCCGGTGAGGCGCTGGTGGTGACCTTCCACGCCAACAACGGCACGGAGGACACCGCCACGCAGAAGATCTTCGGCGGCAAGGGTACCCTGAAGGCCAATCCCTTCACCTGCGAGGGAAAGATCTTCGCCGGTTGGGCCACCTCCGCCGACGGGGCTGTGGTCTATGCCGACGGTGCCGCCATCACCACGGAGACGGATCTGGAGCTGTACGCCGTGTGGTCGGACGCTTACACCGTCACGCTCCGCAACGGCGACACCGACACCACCGTTCTGGTCCCCCAGAACAGCGCCATCGGCAGCCGTATTCCCGCAGACCCCACCAAGAAGGGCTATACCTTCGAGGGCTGGTTCAACGGCGAGGAGAAGCTGACGGCGGAGACGGTGATCTCCGGCGACGTCATCTACACCGCTCAGTGGAGCCCCATTACCTACACCATCGCCTTCAGCGGCGGTGAGGGCGGCCAGGGAGCCATGGACTCCATCCCCGCTACCTATGATCAGGAGGTCACGCTGCCCAAGAACACCTTTACCCGCCCCGGCTACTACTTCAACGGCTGGAGCGCATCCTCCGGCGCCTCCAGCGGCAGCTATGCCGACGAGAAGCCGGTGAAGAACCTGACCACCAAGCAGGGGGAGACGGTCACGCTCTACGCCGCTTGGTACGGCCTGCCGGTGAATGTGACCCTGCACCCGAACTATGACGGTGCAGAGAACGGCACCCGCACCTGCATCGTGGGCAGCAACTACAACTACATCCTTAAGGAGGGCGGCGGCACCAAGTTTGACGCCATTGAGGACCCCGTCCGCACCGGCTATATCTTTGACGGCTGGTTCGATGCGGCGGAGGGCGGCAATGCGGTGGGTCCGTCCTACAAGTTCACCGCCGAGGACGCCGAAAACGGCTTCCATCTGTACGCCCACTGGACCAAGGGCATCACCGTCCACTTCGACGGCAACGGCTATAAGAACACGCTGAAGGACAAGACCGTGACGCCGGATAAGGTATTCTCCAGCCTGCCCTCTCTGAGCAGCTACTACTATCCCGCCAACAAGGCGCTGGACGGCTGGTACATCAAGAATGCCGACGGCTCCTTCGGTGAGGCCGTCACCAAGGACACCGTGTTCAGCGGCGACGAGGTGACTCTCATCGCCAAGTGGCGTGACTATCAGTACATCATCAAGTATAACGTCAAGTACAGCGACAAGAACACCACCACCGGCACCATGGCCGACCAGACGGCACCCTTCGGCCAGGATGTGCAGCTGACGCCCTGCGGCTACAGTCGGGAGGGCTATACCTTCGCCGGTTGGGCGGAGAGCAGCTACGGCAGCACCGTCAAGTATGCCGACGGCGCCACCATCAACCGCCCCTTCGAGGAGGGTGACTCTTGGGACGACGGCAGCGAGGACGGCGAGACATACAACCTCTATGCCGTCTGGACGGAGAGCAAGTCTCCGGAGCAGTCGGAGGCCGAGGCCAAGCTGGAGGCCGCCGAGAAGGCCATTGGCGGTACCTACAACGTCACCTACGGCAAGGACACCAATGCACTGACCATGCTCCGGGCCAAGCTGGAGGCTGCCGGGATCACGGATGTCACCGTCAGCATGAAGGAGGCGTCTTACAGCAGCTATAACCACGTGGGCATCACGGCCGACGGCACCATCCAGTATAAGTGGAACGAAAACGGCAGCACCGCGGCGGCTTCCGGCACCGTGCGGCCTACGCTGGTGCTGACCTGCAATACCTACACCAAGGAGTCCACCGGGTGCCTGTTCAGCATTCCTCTGGACGAGGAAAAGGCCATGGAGGCTCTGCGTACCGTGGCGGCTCGCATCAGCGTGCCTGAGACGGTGGAGAGTGCCTCCGACCTCACCAGCCTGCCCAAATATCCCCTGAAGGCCGGCGTGGACGAGAGCAAGGTGGACTACAGCAGCGGTACGGATCAGGAACTGTGGACCACTGCCACGTGGACCTCCAGCAACACCGGCGTGATCTCCTTCAAGGAGGTCTCTTACCCCTACTTTGCCCCTTATACGGTCACGGTGGCCCAGCCCAAGAAGGACACCAGCGTGACCCTGACCCTGAAGCTGGTCTATAACGGCCGGGAGGATCTGAACCTGAACAAGGTCTATACCGTGGTGGTCAAGAGTGACAATACGCCTCCCGCCATGGACTATCAGGCGCTGCTGGAGGCGGCGGTGCGTGAGATCGGCCTGAAGGATCCCCGTGACGATTCCAAGCTCGACACCGCAAATGTGGTCTGCGACATCCAGCTGCCCACCACTAAGCAGCTCAGTGTCATTTCCGCCAGAGACTATCAGCAGGAGTTCGACGGCAAGTACACCCCCATCCTGCTGTATACCAGCGACGCCGATGTGGTGGTGTCCGCCGGCCCCAACATGGCCAATGTGGCCCGGATGCTGACCTATCGCCCCCTGCCCGGTCAGGAGGCCAAGACCGTCACCATCACCATGAAGATCCTCTCCCGCCCCAGCGGCGAGGGTACGGATTACGCCTCCATGCCGGTGCTGGCCAGCAAGGATATCACCCTCACCGTTCAGCCTCTGACCCAGGAGGAACTGGACACTGCCGCCGCCTTCATGAAGCTGGTATGCACCGAGGATGTGTACTGGGAGGGCATCCGCAAGGCCAACGCCGACCGTGACCACGTCACCGGCGATATGCGCTCCTTCATCGAGATCGTCCCCGCCACCACCGGCTATAAGTTCATCCGCAACATGGACAGCTACAATGCCGTGGGCGTCAAGGCGGACGAAATTCCCGGCTGGTACGAAGCTCAGCAGTACCGCTGCTTCCGCTCCAGCAACAGCGCTGTGGTGGCCCACGAGACGCTGCGGGTGACCCAGCCCAAGTACAACACCCGCATCACCGTGGACAGTCTTCTGACCTACACCCAGTACGCCAAATACTACGAGAAGTTCCAGGGCAATGCCGACTATGAGCAGTTTGCCCAGTTCTACAAGCAGCCCATTTCCACCACCGTCACCGTCATCGGCACCGAGGGCATCGAGGATCCCAATTTGCAGCCCCTGACCGTTACCGTGAATGTGGAGGGCAGCACCTTCAAGGAGGACTTCACCGATCTGGAGGGCGCCACCTACACCTGCTCCACCGGAGATCACCGCACGGCAGCGGATGCCGTGATGGCGGCTCTGACGAAGAACCAGTATACCTACACCGGCAGCAGCACCTATCTCTCCGGTATCACCGATCCCAACAGCGTGAGCCTTACCGGCGGCGACAGCGCCTTCGGCAGTTGGTCCGGCTGGATGTTCACCGTCAATGGGGAGATGCCCATTGAGCGCTACGACAACGGCCAGCCCATCTATGCCACACTGGGGACTTACCAGCTGAAGGACGGCGATGTAGTGCGGATGTACTACGTGGCCTGCCCCACGGAGAGCGGCCAGCACACGTGGAATGACGGTCAGGTCACCACGGCGGCTACCTGCACCGAGAATGGCGTCATGACCTACACCTGCACCATGTGCAGCGATACCAAGACGGAGGTCATCCCCGCCACCGGCCACGCCTACGGTGAGCCTGTGTGGAGCTGGACGGATGATTTCGAGGCCACTGCCACCTTCACCTGCGCCAACGACGCCACCCATGTGGAAAACGTCACGGCAGAGGTGACCAGCGCTGTCACCACGCCCGCCGCTTGCGAGACCACCGGCGTCCGCACCTATACCGCCAAGGTCACCTTCGAGGATAAGGAGTATACCTCCAGCAAGACCGATGTCATTCCCGCCGCCGGTCATACCCTGACCGCCGTGGCAGAGGTGCCTGCCACCTGCGAGACCGCCGGCACCTCCGCTCACTGGAAGTGCTCCGTCTGCGGCAAGCTGTTCAGCGATGCCGAGGGCAAGACCGAGACAACGCTGGAGAAGCTG
>OCPX01001349.1_pt1 | contig 19237 bp, 13 predicted proteins | sample 1538771 | NCBI WGS metagenome assembly OCPX01 (sample SAMN04571725, study PRJEB22368) | human gut metagenome | biome: human gut; material: stool | host: Homo sapiens | place: Luxembourg | collected 2012-11-01 | reverse complement strand
GATTCGCAAAAATCGAAAGTCCTTTTTTGTGTTCATGGAGCTATTATTTCACAGCCCCTTTTTTATGGTATAATAGGTCAGGTGCCATCAGCAAGCACGGTAGCGGTATGTTTTCTGCCCCTGCGTTCAACAACAAGGGGGGATGATGCCAATGACTGCATATGATTTTTTGCTAGTTGTGGTTTGTATAACCCTCTGTATCGTAGCAATACGAAGCTAAAATCTTTCTTTTCATTCCATCAACAGAAAAACCGCCCACTCCTAGCAAAGTCCGGCGGTTAATCTGTTGAACTATTGAGGGGCCATCCGTTGCCGTTTGGCACCTTTTCTATTGCTATTATACCATAAGGAAATTCGTTGTCCAATGGAAAATGGTATCCTGCCCTTCCATGCTCCATTTTTATACTTCGCAGCGCTTTTCACTTTTTAACACCGTACCGCCATTTCTCATTTCTAATTTCGCATTTCTCATTCCATAAAAAAGACCGCCGAAGCGGTCTTTTTTTATTGTTCCTATTTCAGTACAGACGGCAGCCAGGTGGCAATGCCCGGGAAGAAGCAGAGAAGCGCGATCTCCAGCACCATGATGAAAGCAAAAGGGGCAGAGCCGGCGATGATATCCTGGATCGAGCTGTCCTCGCTGATGCCCTTGATGACGAAGAGATTCATGCCGACCGGCGGTGTAATGAGGGCCAGCTCCATATTGATCAGGAGCACGACATTGAACCAGATGGGGTCGAAGCCCAGCGCCTTGATGATCGGGTAGAGCATCGGCAGCGTGATGAGGATGATGGAAACTGTTTCCAGCACACACCCCAGAATGAGCAGCACGATATTGATGCCGATGAGGATGACCCAGCGGTTCATATGCCCTTCCGTCACGAGAAACATGAGCGCCTGCGGGACCTGCAGCACCGTCAGGATATAGCCGAAAAGCATAGCGCCGACCATGATGGCAAAGATCATGCAGGATGTCTTGATGGTCGAGCGGAGGATCCCCGGCATATCACTGACAGAAAGGCTCCGGTAGACGAAGAATGTGATGACAAGCGCATAGATCGTGCCGACAGCAGCGGCTTCCGTCGGCGTGAAAACACCGGTATAGATGCCGCCGATGATGATGACCGGCAGCAAAAGCCCCCAGATATTATCACGGAGCGCTTTCATCTTTTCTTCCGTCGAAGCCTTTTCTTCTCTTGGCTTATTCCAAGAGGCAATGACGATGTACGCCACGAAAGCAAGCGTCAGAAGCGCGCCCGGTACGACGCCGGACATGAACAGCTTTCCGACGGATTCATCGGTGATGGTACCGTAAAGGATCATCGGAATGGACGGCGGGATGAGGATGCCGAGGGTACCGCCGGCAGCGACAGAGCCGACGACGAGCTTTCTGTCATAGCCGCGCTTCAGCATTTCCGGAATCGCCATCGCACCGATAGTGACCGCAGTCGCCACAGAAGAGCCGGAGATCGCCGCAAAGATCGCACAGGCGAAAATAGTCGCGATGCCAAGGCCGCCGGGAAGATGGCCCATCCACTTGCTGCCAAGCTCGAAAAGCCCGCTGCCGACCTTGCCCGTCAGCATGATCTGGCTCATCAGGATATAGAGCGGCACCGACGTCAGGACATAAGAGTCCAGCGTCTTGTACGCGATGACAGGCACCTGCGAAAGGGTGGACATGTCGATAAACTGGATGATCCCCAGGATACCGGCAATGCTCAGCGTAAAAGCGACCGGCATACCGATGACAAGGAGGAAGATGATGAACAGCGCAAAACCTGCAAGGATCATAGGTCAGTCCTCCTCTTGTGCAAAGAAATCACCCAGAAAATGATTCAGGGTTTCCAAAAACAGCAGAACAAAGCCGATCACCATGAAGGTCTGCGGGATCCAGAGCGGCACACGCAGAAGCGTCGGCGAAACGATGCCATTCTCAAGGCTCATCAGCATGTAATTCGTAGACTCCGTCATGCAGACATAGAGCGCAAAGAGCGACAAAAGCGAAGTGAAGATATCCATGCCCCTGCGCACCCCCTTCGGGAAGCGGGAGTACAGGAAATCCACAAAGATATGACCATGCGTGCGCATGGTATAGGACATGCCGAAAAAGCCTGCAAGGATCAGGAGATAGGTAGAGATCTCCATCGCCCAGACAGTCGGGCGATGCAGGATGCTTCTGGCAATGATCTCATAACAAATGATGAAGGCTGTCGCCAGAATAGCCAGCCCCGCGATCGCAGCAGCCGTGCATGTCACGCAGCCAAGAGCTCGATCAAACATTTTATAAACAGAACGCATGACAGCCCTCCTTTATTTAATACAAATATATAGGGTAAGGGTTCAAGGTTCAGGGTTCAGGGTTCAGGGTTGTGGCAGCGGCTTCGCCGCAAATAGTAATGGGGCGCTTCGCGCCGGTCCTATTAGCCTTCCCCTCGCGGGGAAGGCTGTGTTTCGGGGATAGCGGTATTCTCGTATCGCAGCCTTCCCCATTGGGGAAGGGGGACCGCGTCAGCGGTGGATGGGGTACTCTCGTATATCGTCGACTTGAGACGCATTTCCCCACTTATCTTTCATGCCGCTAGAACCCTATCCGGCTCGCTTCGCTCGCCACCTTCCCCTCGCGGGGAAGGCTTTGTTCGCCCGTATTGTTTTTCCACATATGCGTGTATTCGCTCTGGCAATGCGAGAAAAGCGATGCTCCCGTATCGTAGCCTTCCCCATTGGGGAAGGGGGACCGCGCAGCGGTGGATAGGGTGCTCTCGTATATCGTCGACTTGAGACGCATTTCCCCACTTATCTTTCATACCGCTAGAACCCTATCCGGCTCGCTCCGCTCGCCACCTTCCCCTCGAGGGGAAGGCTTTGTGTCGAGGATAGCGTTGTTCTCGTATCGCAGCCTTCCCCATTGGGGAAGGGGGACCGCGTCAGCGGTGGATAGGGTGCTCTCGTATATCGTCGACTTGAGACGCTTCCTCTTTCAGCTATATCGCCTACTTGAGGCGATCTTACTTTTTGCCCGCTGAGCCCAGCGGCAAACCAGTCCCTTATTTCTTCGATGCTTTTCTGCAGTCTTCCACGAGCTGCTTGCCGAAATCACCCTGTTCCTGTTCGAACTTCTCGATGACAGAGGCGGTCGCATCCTGCCACAGCTTCACTTCATCCGCCGGAACCGTATAGACATCCATTCCCTTGGCAGCGAGCTCCTTCAGGCAGCGGTCATCCTCCGCTTTGGTCTCCTTACGGATCTCATCCCGGATCTCCTTAGCGACTTCATTCACCAGCTTCTGCTGATCCGGAGACAGCTTTTTCCATGAGTTATCATTGATCGCGAGCAGGAAGCCGACATAGGAATGGTTCGTGGTGGTGAAGTACTTGCAGACTTCATAGATCTTGCGGGACAGGATCGCCGTCTGACCGGAGGACTGTCCGTCGATGGTGCCATTCTTGATCGCCATGTACACTTCCGAAGAGCTCATGGTCGTCGGAGAAGCGCCGAGCGCCTGGATGATGTCAGCCGATGTTTCAGAGTAAGAACGGATCTTCAGTCCCTTGAAATCCTCCGGTTTTTCGATCTTTTTGGCATTGTTGCAGAACTGTACATAGCCATAGTCAGCCCAGATCAGCGGATGAACGCTCTTCTTTTCCATTTCTGCCGTCAGCTTCGAGCCCAGATCCCCATCGAGCGCATTGTCAGCCGCTTCGATGGTCGGCAGGACGAACGGCAGGTCGAGGACCTTGAGTGCCGGTACGACCATGGACCAGCGCGCGGTAGAGTTCAGACCGATATCCAGCCCGCCGCTCATGAGCGCATCATTCATATTCTGGTCATTGTAGAGCTGTCCGGCCGGGTATACCTTGACCTCGATCGAGCCCTTGGATCTTTCATTGACCTCTTTGGCAAATTTTTCTACACTCTTGGACAGATGATGCTCGGACGGCAGCTGATACGCCAGCTTCAGCTCGACCTTCTGCCCATTGCCGGATGCTGCCGCCTTCTTATCTCCGCCGGACATGCCGCATCCCGTCATCATACCTGCCATTGCCAGAGCAGCCAGAGAAGCGGCTGCGATCTTCATCGATTTCTTACCCATCATAGATCTCCCTTTCTGCTATACTTACATCAACCTATAAAACACCCTTCTTGAATAAAGTCCTCGAGGGAGACAGCAGATTTCGCGACTACCTGCTGCCTCAAGCCCGCTCTCCCTTTCTCAGGTATCAAAAAACGCCCTGACTGATAAAAATCAGCCAGGGCGTAAACCTTCACGCGGTACCACCTCGCACTATACTCGGAGGCCTTGTAACGCTGCCAAACGCCGCATCCTACTTCATTCAGATACGGGACTTGCGGACGACTTTGTGAGGACCCTCTGCTGCCTTTCACCATACGGCAGCTCTCTGCCAGAGAACCGATTCACTCGCTTCCGTTCCTTGTCTTTATTCAAAATTAAGCTTGTGACAAGTATACACGCTGCATTTATGTTTGTAAAGAGGAAATTTTAAGCTCACGAAAAGAACACGGCGCCCTGCGAGAGGAGGATATGCCGCCAATGGCATCCTCCTCCCGCCTGCGATATAATGAAGAAGCGATACACCCTGTCAGATCCCCCTGCATTTCGAGGTATATTTTCGAGGTATATGATGACATTCATACAGCACTTAGACTCCCCGCTCGGCGCCATCCTCCTCGCAGCGGATGACGTAGGACTCACCGGCCTTTGGTTCGAGGGGCAGAAATACTTTGCCGCCACTCTCCCGGCGGAGGTACAGACAAAAGAAACGCCCGCGCTGAGAGAAGGAAAGCGCTGGCTGGACCTGTACTTTGCGGGAAAAGAGCCGAAGACCTCTCCGCCCCTCCATCTCATCGGCACTCCGTTTCGCCTGTCCGTATGGAAGATCCTCTCCGAGATCCCCTACGGAAAAACGACGACCTACGGAGACATTGCGCAAAGACTTGCCCAAGAGCGCGGTCTTCCCCGCCTATCCGCCCGCGCCGTCGGAAGCGCCGTCGGAAGAAATCCCATCTCCCTCATCATCCCCTGCCACCGCGTCATAGGCAGGAACGGCCGCCTCACCGGCTACGCCGGAGGACTTCACCGAAAAGCCTATCTGCTCGCGATGGAGAGAAGACAGGGAGATAGGGAGACGTTAGACTAGGAGACATTAGACTTCAGATCTCTGACCTCTGACCTCTAATGTCTCCTAGTCTCTGATCCCTAGTCACTAAAAACAGAAAGGAACCCCTCTCATGACCCACATTCTCTTCGTCTGCCACGGCAACATCTGCCGCTCCCCCATGGCGGAATTTATCATGAAAGCGCTCATCCGCAAAGCCGGATGCGAGAAGGCGATCACCGTGGACTCTGTCGCAGCGACCACGGAAGAGATCGGAAATGATATGTACCCGCCCGCCAAGCGTATGCTCACGAAGAAGGGCATCCCCTTCTCTCCCCGCCGCGCCCGTCTCATCACGGCGTCGGACTATGCCCGTGCAGACTATATCCTCTGCATGGACGAGGAAAACCTCACCGATCTTGCCCGCCTGACGCGCGGCGATCCGGAGAAAAAAGTCTCTCTCCTTCTCTCCTGGGCAGGACGGCGCGCCGAGGTGGCAGATCCGTGGTATACGGGAAATTTCGAGGAGACGTATGAGGATATCCTCGAAGGCTGTGAAGCGCTGCTGAAAAGCATACGCCGGCAAGGCGTTGCCGGCTCTTGTTGAATGTTCGTTTGGCGATCGCTGCCAAGGGTCTTGCTTGGGATCTGTGATCCGCTTTTCCTTTATCCACAGAGTTGTTCACAGTTATTCACAAAACTGTGAATTGCGAAAGCCTCCTCTTCGCAGCTCCGACAATGAGCTGAATATCACACTTGTCCATCTTAGATATACACAGAAAATTGTGAATATCTGTGAACAAGTGCGGAATGCTCACGCAGCCCTCTTGAAAAAGTCCCGATCCTGTCGGACTGTCTCGCCTCCATGTCTTTGTTCACAGCTGTGGATTTTGTGAATAGCCTATTCACACCCCGATCTGCATCATTCATTTTTTTGTCAAGTCCGTGTCAAAAAGATGTCTCATCCCGCAAAGGAGCGAGAAAAGAGGCAAAATAGCGAGATCGGACGAGAACGGAGCTGCCGTCATCCTGTCCGCGGTACGCGGATAGTGGGATAGCGGGGAGCCTTCCTCCTTAGGGTAATGCTATTAAGTTAAGGAAATTGTTAGCTACGTAACGTCTTGCTTCCCCCCGATGGGGAGCCAAGAACGTTCTGCCGCTTCACTTAATAGCATTAGATATCGGGGGAATGCGTGACTGGTGACTAAGAGACTAAGAGACTTGGAGACATCAGACTCCCGTATCGTCATTTCGAGCGCAAGCGAGAAATCTTTGTCATTCGCGGTCAGGCGGACAATGTTTGGAAAGTTCAAAACGGGAAACCTGCTATCAAGAGACCTTCGGGCATCGCTATTATTTATACTTCGCGGCACGTCCCATAGGCTAAGTCTGAAAGCAGGGATAAAGATTAGTGGCTAGGGATTAGTGGCTAGAGATTAGGAGTCTCAAGTGACTGGTGACTGGAATGCCAGCTCATGGCATCGCCATTATTTATACTCTGCGGCGCTTCTTTTTTATGCGCCGCACCACCCCCGTTGAACCCGCTGAACCTGTTGAACCCGCTGAACCTCTTTCGCACGTAATCAAAGGACACCTCGACCCACGGGCTAACCCCAAGCCAAAAAGAGCAGCGACATGGCCGCTGCTCTTTTTTCATGCTATATGGATTTCTTATTTCTTTTCTTCTTCGATGGGATAGTCCTGCAGAGCATCGTATCCTTCTTCACCGGTGCGGATCTTCACCGCATTGTCAATGGTGGAGACAAAGACCTTGCCATCGCCATACTTGCCGGTGTAGAGAGCCTTCTTCGCTACCTCGATGATGGTGCGGGGAGAGATCTTGGATACCACGATGTCGATGCGGACCTTTGGCAGAAGCTTTGCCGAGACGGCAGCGCCGCGGTACATCTGCGTCTGTCCTTTTTCGAGACCGTAGCCCAGTGCTTTCGTGACGGTCATGCCCGTGATGCCGATGGCTTCCATGGCAGCCTTCAGGATCTCGAAGCGTTTATCCGAAGTAATGATAGTGACGCAGTAGAGACGGTGTCCATCAGCTGGCAGTTCTTTCGGCACGATCTTTTCTGCTTCCGCTTTCTTTTCTTCCGCAAGCGGTACTTCGACGGCATCTTTCGGTGCCTTGCCTGCTTCCAGCGCATCGACTGTGGTGTCCGGTGCCATCATGAAGTCTGCATACGCAGAGACGAGACCGTGTTCTTCGAAGTCAAGGCCATTGATCTCTTCTTCACGGGTGACGCGAAGACCATTCGTGGCTTTAATGATACGGAATACAATGTTTATCACAACGAATACGTAGAGGGCTACGACGACAACGCCTAAGATCTGGATCATGAGGAAATGCGGATCTCCTGTGTAGAGAAGGCCGTCCTTGACAGAGAATACACCGGTCAGGATGGTGCCGAGTGCGCCGCACACGCCGTGAGCGGAGATGGCGCCGACAGGATCATCGATCTTCAGCTTCTGATCGACGAATTCGACCGCATAGACGATCGCGATGCCGGCGATGACGCCGATCCAGAAGGAACCGGCCACGGAAACGACATCCGTGCCTGCGGTGATGGCTACGAGACCGGCAAGACCGCCGTTCAGTGTCATCGAAACATCCGGTTTTCCATATTTCACCCAGGTGAGAAGCATGGTGGTGACAGCACCGGCAGCGGCTGCCATATTCGTGGTGACCATGATGCTGCCGACGGAGAGGATCGTATCATCGCCGGTCATGGAAACGGTGGAGCCGCCATTGAATCCGAACCAGCCCATCCACAGGATGAACATGCCAAGGCAGGCAAGAGTGATGGAGTGACCGGGAATCGCATTGACGCTGCCATCCTTATTGTACTTGCCAATTCTTGGTCCAAGCAGAGATGCACCGACCAGAGCGCAGACGCCGCCGACCATGTGTACACAGGTGGATCCGGCGAAGTCATGGAAGCCGAGCTCGGAGAGCCAGCCGCCGCCCCAGATCCAGTGTCCGGAGATCGGATAGATCAGGAGAGAGATCAAAACGGAATAGATGCAGTAGGAGGAGAATTTCGTACGTTCAGCCATCGCGCCGGAGACGATCGTCGCAGCGGTCGCACAGAAGACGGTCTGGAAGAAGAGGTAGACCAGCGGAGGATAGCCTGCATCGCCGGTGTCATAGTGAGTGACGAAGAAATCCGGCGTGCCGATGATACCGCCGATGTCTTCCCCGAACATAAGACCGAAGCCCAGGATCCAGAAAACGATGGTGCCAAGTGCAAAGTCCATGAAATTCTTCATGACGATGTTGCCTGCATTCTTTGCTCTCGTGAGCCCAGTCTCCACCATCGCAAATCCCGGCTGCATGAAGAATACCAGGATAGCCCCCAGCAGTGTCCAGGTCGTATCCGCAGAGGAGTACTTTCCCTCCGCATCCGCCGCCATGATCATGGTCGGCGTGCACAAGGCCGCCGCCAGGAGCGGCCACTTGGCTAAAATTTTTCTCATTTTTACCACACCCTTCTAAAAAAAGAAATAAGAATTTTCTCGTACATAGAGAAAGCCCGGACCTATGTCCGGGCTTCATTGTCCAAAAGAAAAAGTCTCGATGCCCCTGCATCAAGACCTCTTTGTCCTCTGTGTACTTGTCATTCATTGCTGAATATGCAGATATGATAACGCTAAGAGGCGCCGCCGTCAAGGGGGAAAATGGGAAAAGTTGTCAGAAAGGGAATCAGCAAAGGATTCGGGGAAAGGGTTCGCCCCCGGGTAATGCTATTAAGTTAAGCGGCAGAACGTTCTTGGCTCCCCATCGGGGGAGCTCCCCGAAGGGGTTGTGCAAGCGAACTGGATTTTTAGGAGTGAAGCGACGCGAAAATCCAGTGAGACGCCATTTCGAACGAAGTGAGATGAGGGGGCTACGTAGCGGTATTGCATGAAAGTGTTGGAATGTCAATAGCATCGGACTATTCAACTATACCTATGACGATACACGCAGCCCCTTTTTTCTCCCTCCTTCCTTTGGAAGGAGGTGCCCCGAAGGGGCGGAGGTTGGCCGCGTGAAACGGTACTCCCACATTCGGGGAAGCCAACCCCGCCTCGCTTCGCTCGTCTGCCCCTTCCAGAGGAAGGGGCGCGAATGATTTTTAAGGAAACACTGATTCAATCGTTGTCATTCGCGGTCAGGGACTCACGCTTCCCCCGCATATGCCGCGCACTTCTCCGCTTTCCTCATCTGTCTTTCATACCGCCTGTGCCCTATCCGCCCCTTCGGGCATCGCCCCATATATTCGCGGCGAAGCCGCCACCTTCATTCCTAATTCCTAATTCAAATCCCTTCCCCCCCTGAAAATTCCCTCTTGACTTCCCATCCCCGAAAGTGTATAGTAGTTTCAACTTCATAAAGGCAGTGAAGAGAAGAGTACATGAAGGACGCTGGCAAAGAGAGCTCGGGCAGGTGAAAACGAGTACAGACGAATCCATGGAAGATGGCCTCTGAGCCTGGCATGCTGAATGATGAAGCAGCCCGGGATCTCCCGATATAGAGACAAGGTATCAAGGCCATAGCCGTCGTACCTCATAAGGTGTCCCGAAGTGATTCGGACATAAAATTGGGTGGTAACACGAAGTATCTCGTCCCTTTCAGGGAGCGGGATTTTTTTATTGCCCCGCATTTCCTATCAAGGAGGAATTCACTATGAAACTGACAAAAGCAATCGCACTGTCCCTCGCAGCCCTCGTCGCTGCAGGCGCTATCGCCGGCTGCGGCGACCAGAAGAAAGAAGCCAAAGCACCGGCTGACAAGAAAGAGATCACCGTCGGCATCACTTCCGGCTATTCGGAACAGGTCATGGAGTTCGTCGCAAAGGAAGCAGAAAAAGACGGGCTCAAGGTGAACCTCAAGTCCTTCGGTGACTATGTCACTCCGGATGCCGCCCTTGCTGTCGGCGAGATCGACCTGAACTCCTACCAGCACGGCCCGTACCTCGAAGCCTACAATGAAAAGAACGGCACGAAGCTTGTTTCCATCGGCAATACCTATCTTGCTCCGCTGCGCATCTACTCCAACAAGTACAAAGACCTGAAGGATGTGCCGGACGGCGCCAAGGTCTCCATCCCGAACGATCCGTCCAACGGCGGCCGTGCGCTCCTCCTGCTCGATAAGCAAGGTCTCCTCAAGCTGAAGGAAGGCACCGATCCGACCAAGGCTGTCGTCGGTGATATCGCAGAAAATCCGAAGCACCTTGAGATCCTCGAGCTCGAAGCACCGCAGCTCCCGCGTTCCTTGGATGACGTAGCGATCTCTGTCATCAATGCCGGCTACGCAAAGGCTGCCAACCTCGACAGCAAGACCGCCCTCGCGACCGAAGACAATACCTCGCCTTATGTCAATATCATCGCAGCCCGCGAGCAGGATAAAGAGAACCCGACCTACCAGAAATTCGTCAAGATCTTCCAGTCTGAGAATGTCAAGAAATACATCAATGACAACTTCAGCGACGGCCTCGTTCCGGCCTTCTGATAGCCGCCGGCTATGCGCCATGAAAGGCCCATCGGAGCATCTTCCCAAAAATGGAAATGCCCCGACGGGCCTTTTGTGTGCCTGACCGGAATGAGGGATTAGGGATTAGTCACTGGGGACTGGGGACTAGTGACTAGGAGACGGGGAGCCACCAGTCTCGCTGTCATCCCGAGCGCAGCCGAGGGATCTTTGTTGCACAGCGTTTCCTTAGCATCACTCCTGCCCCTGCACGGAAAAACGTCTTCGTGCTGCGTTTTTCGGTTTTCAAGCTCTCTCCGCTCATCGGTCTGCAAGGGAGATCTCTCGACTTCGCTCGAGATGACGACGGCGCGAAGCGCCATCAAAATTCTGCAATCGTTCCATATTTTTCTGCGCCACGCCACCATTTCTCCCAGTCACCAGCTTCCCGTCACCATTTCTCCCCTAGACAAATCCTCTATCCCATGTTAGAATGTCATCCATACATAGGAAAACGCATGGAAGAGAAATAGTACGTTCCGAAAGGGATCGCAGAGAGCCGCTGGATGGTGAAAAGCGGCAGACCGACGGAAGGGAACTCATCTCTGAGCAGCGCGGCTGAAACAAGTAGGCCGCGACGGAGCCTCACCGTTACAGAGAGGGGATGGGATCCATCCGAAGAGCCTCCTCCGGGAGGGAAATAGAGTGGTAACACGCAGGCAAAGCCTTTCGTCTCTTGACGAAAGGCTTTTTGTTTTCTCTTCGGTATCTCCCATCGGCAAAGCGCACCGGCAGGGTGAATCAGAGTGGTACCGCGGAAATCAGGCATCTTTCGTCTCTTATGTACGAAGGATGCTTTTTCTTTTGGGACGAGCGGTCTGAGGCTTGGGGCTTTTCTCCTTTTTCCTCTACGCCCGTCCCCGTTTCCGAGAAGAAAGGACGATCCATTATGATGAACCCGCAGAAATACCGCAAAGGATACTTCATGCCCCCCGCCTGTGACATGCGCTGGATGATGAAAGACGCTGTCGATCACGCTCCGATATGGTGCAGCGTGGACCTGCGTGACGGAAATCAGGCGCTCGTCATCCCGATGAGCCTCGAAGAGAAGCTGGAATTCTACCAGAAGCTCATTGCCATCGGCTTCAAGGAAATCGAAGTCGGATTTCCTGCGGCCTCGGAGACAGAGTATGCATTCCTCCGCACACTGGTCGAAAAGGACATGATCCCGGATGACGTCACCGTCCAGGTACTGACACAGGCGAGAGAGCACATCATCCGCCGCACCTTCGAAGCCCTGGACGGCGTAAAGAATGCCATCGTCCATGTCTACAACTCCACCTCCGTCGCCCAGCGCGAGCAGGTCTTCCATAAATCGAAGGACGACATCAAAGCCATTGCCCTCGAAGGTGCGACGATGCTGAAAGAGCTCACCGAAGCCGCCGGACGCGCGTACTGTTTCGAATACTCACCGGAGAGCTTCACCGGCACCGAGGTCGACTACGCGCTGGACGTGTGCAATGCCGTCCTCGACGTATGGCAGCCGACGGCGGAGAGGAAAGCCATCATCAATCTCCCCTCGACCGTGCAGCTGTCCATGCCCCATGTCTACGGCATGCAGATCGCCTACATGGACCAGCACCTCAAGTACAGAGACAGCGTCATCCTCTCCCTCCATCCACACAATGACCGCGGCTCAGGCGTAGCGGATGCCGAGATGGGACTTCTCGCCGGCGCGGACCGCATCGAAGGGACGCTCTTCGGCAATGGCGAACGCACGGGCAACGTCGACATCGTCACCGTCGCCATGAACATGTACACCCACGGCATCGATCCGCATCTGGACTTCACCCACATGCCTCAGCTCATCGAGATGTACGAGCGCCTCACCCGCATGAAGGTCGGCGACCGCCAGCCCTACGCCGGAAAGCTCGTCTTTGCCGCCTTCTCCGGCTCTCATCAGGACGCCATCGCCAAAGGCATGAAGCACCACGCCGAAGGCATGTACGACTACTGGAATGTCCCCTACCTGCCGCTCGACCCGGAAGACATCGGCAGAAAATATGAAGCGGACGTCATCCGCATCAACAGCCAGTCCGGCAAAGGCGGCGTCGCCTACATTCTGGAAAATACCTACGGCATCCGCCTGCCGAAAGACATGCGAGAAGGATTCGGCTACCTCATCAAAGACATCTCCGACAAACGCCATCAGGAGCTCTCGGCAGAAGAGATCAAGAGCATCTTCGAGACCACCTATGTGAACCGGGAGTCCCCCATCGCCCTCTCCGACTTCCACTTCCGCCGAAGCGGCGACACCTGGAAGGGCTGCGTCACCCTCTCCGTCCACGGCAGGGAGAAACACATCGAAGCCTGCGGCAAAGGCCAGCTCGATGCCATCAGCCGCGCGCTGTGCAAGACCTACGATATCCATGTCACCCACCTGGTCTATGAAGAGCATGACCTTGACCGTGACCCCGCCTCCCGCGGCATCGCCTACTTCGGCCTCACCGATGAGACCGGCAAGACGACCTGGGGAGCCGGCATCGACCGCGATACCATCACCGCCTCCGTCAAGGCCTTCCTCTCCGCCGTCAACCGCATGGACGGGATCAGTGATAAAGTCACGCGAAAAATGTGAGTGGCCGGGTTAGGGACTGGTGACTGGTGACTGGGAGACAGCAGTCTCTCTGTCATCCCGAGCGCAGCCGAGGGATCTTTGTTGCACAGCGATTAGCATCACTCCTGACCCTGCACGGAAAAACGCCTTCGTGCTGCGTTTTTCGGTTTTCAAGCTCTCGCCATTCATCGATCTGCAAGGAAGATTTCTCGGCTTCGCTTTCAATGACGATACGCTTAGAACGCAGCCCCATAGATTCACGGCGAAGCCGCCACCTTCATTCCTCATTTTTCATTCACACATCCCCCCTTTTCCTTTATAATAGATATAACTAAAAGGAAAAGGGGAGATTTTTATGTTACGCATTGCAACGGTCGACGACAATCCGGCTGACCTCAAAGAGATCCGGATGTGCCTCTCACATTATTTTCAGAAAAGGGCAGGACAGACGCCCATCGACTACACCATCTCAGCCTACACCAGCGGCCCATCCTTTCTGGAAAATTTTAAAAAAGGCGACTACGACCTCATCCTCCTTGACATCTACATGCCCCGCATGACCGGTATGCAGGTAGCCGAAGAGATCCGCGCCATCGATGAGGACGCATGGATCATCTTCCTCACCACCAGCCGCGACCACGCACTCGAAAGCTACAACGTCTTCGCCTCCGGCTACGTGCTAAAGCCGCTCCTTGAAAATGCGCCGCAGCTCGAAGCCCTTCTGACGCGCCTCCTCCCGGAGGATGCGCTCGCCGCAAAGACGCTCACCGTAAAGCTCGCCGGCGGCGAATGCCTCTCCGTCCCCTACAGCCACATCCTCTACATGGACTGTCAGGGCAGCCGCGGCGCCATCCTCCATCTCGAAGACCGCACCCTTGCCTCGCAGAACAGCTACCAGGAGCTATCAGACATTCTCCTTACCGATGAGCGCTTCCTCGAGACCTACCATCGCCTCATTCTCAATATGAATGCCGTCACCGCCATGAAGGAGGATACCTTCCTATTGAAAGGAGATCTGTCTCTCCCTATCAGCCGCCGGAAAAAGAAAGAAGTCAAGCAGCAGTACATGCAGTTTCTGCTGTCAAGATAGAGCTAGTGACTGGTGACTGGTGACTGGTAGCTGGTAGCTGGTGGCTAGGGATTAGGGATTAGGGATTAGTGGTGCCGAGTGACTGGGGACTAGTGACTGGGAGACTAAGAGACACCCGTCCCCCTGTCATCCCGAGCGCAGCCGAGGGATCTTTGTTGCACAGCGATTAGTATCCCTCCTGCCCCTGCACGGAAAAACGCCTTCGTGCTGCGTTTTTAGGTTTTCAAGCTCTCACCACTCATCGGTCTGCAAGGAAGATTTCTCGGCAACGCTTTCAATGACGATACGCTTGGAACGCAGCACATCCTATTCGCAGCGAAGCCGCCACCACAAGTTTGAAAACAGGGATGCGTGGCTAGGGATTAGAGATTAGGGGTGCCGAGTGACTGGTGACTGAAATGCCATCTTCGGGCATCGCCCCATATATATTCGCGGCGAAGCCGCCACCTTCACTCCTAATTCCTCATTTCTAATTTCTCATTCGAGCGAGGCTTTCCATCGCAATCAAGAGGCAGCACGCCCCTCGGATTAAGGAAACACCGGGCACTCATTTCATAAGGAGCAAACCCATGATCGACATCATTCTTCTGGTCTCTGCCATCACCATCCTTCAGGTGGGCGGAGCCTATGTACGCTATACGCCCTTTGCGGGCATCATGGACGCCAAGGCGAAACGCCGCCTTTTTTACACGGACTGTCTCGTCCTGCTCTTCAATATGAGCTGGATGGCCCTCCTCGTAAACCAGCTCGGTCTCAACGTCTTCACATACAAGTGCTGTCTTACCCTCGGATGGATTCCCTTCTTTCTCTCGATGTTTTTCATCTTTCCCAACGCTAAAGCCGCGCAGATCTTCATCCTTGGCATGCAGGGCATCTACATGTTTGCCCTCCACGGTATCTCCGCCATCTTTATCCTCCTCGTATTCCCAGATACCCCCGCGGAGAATTTCCTGATCGAGCATCTCCTCGTCTATGACTTCTTCTTTGCGATGACGCTTCCCGGTGCCTACCGCGTCTTTTCTCCCATGCTGCCCTCGAAGCGTTTCATGAATGAAAAGTCTTACTCCTACTACATAGCGGCCATCCCGATAATCCTTGTCACAGCCGCCACACCAACCAGCCTTTTGGGCGAACTTTGGTCTATCGATAAACTCTTTGTCTGGCTTATCCTCACCATTTTCTTCATCGCCTTTGACCGATACATCATTCTGGAAAAGAAAGACTTCGAGAATTTGACGAATATCCAGAGTGCAAACCACCTGATGGAGAAATCCATTTCCTTCCTCCAATCCTATGCCCAGATCCTGCAGGATAACGGGAAAGAAATGTCCCTCTTCCGGCACGACCTGCGCCACCGGATCCTTGCACTCCACGGACTCCTGCAGCAAGGACAGACAGAGGAAGCCCTTGCCCTTTTGGAAAGCTCTCACGAAGACTTAGAGCGCACCGCCACCCACCCCTACTGCCTGAATCCGATCATCAACGCCATCATCTCTATCTATTTCGAAAAAGCGAAAGAACTCTCCGTCCGCACCAGCCACAAGATCTCCTTCCCGCAGAGCCTTCCCTCCATCGAAAGCCCGCTCGCCTACGTACTTGCGAACCTTCTCGAAAATGCCATCCAAGCCTCCGCTGCCATGCCCAAAGAGAAACGCACCGTCGACCTCACGCTCCTTATGAAGGGAAATCAGATCGCACTCTCCGTCGTAAACCAATACGACACGCCCATCCGCTTTGATGAGAATGGCTACCCCAAGACAGACAAGGAAGGCCATGGCTTCGGCATGGTCTCCATCGCCCGCTTCCTAGATACCCACAATGCCTATAAAAATTTCACGCAGGAGGACGGTATAGTACGCTTCGAAGCGTACTTCACCGTGGAAGATGAAAAGGCGGCGCCCCGGGACTAGAAAATCCGTTTTACTGTTTTTTTACATTCGAAAGATATAATAAGGATAAGAAGAGCTCTCGCTCCGCTCGAAATGAGGTCGCAAGAGCCAAACGGTCACCCCTATCCCCAGTCACTCCCCATTTCATAGAAAGGAGTCTCATCATGATCCGTCTTCTCTTTATCTCGCACACAGGAAACAACGAACCGCCGATGGCTCAATGCATCATGGACCACCTCATTCAGAAGGCTGGTCTGACAGACTCACTCTCCGTCTCTGCCGCCTCATTTGCCAAAGAAGGCGCTCCCCTTTCCAAGGCGGCGCAGGAGACGCTCTCTGCCCACGGCATCCCCTATACGATGAAAAAGACCTTCCCCATCGCCTGGAAGACCTATGATGACTACGACTTCATCCTCCTCATGAATGATAAGAACAATCCCGACATCTTCAATACCCTGGGCGGCGATGTCGATGCGAAGATCCATCTCCTTGCCGAATACGCTGGAAAAGAAGCCGATATCCCGAACCCGCACAAAGGCGCTGCCTTCGAAGATGCATATGAGCTGGAAGAAAAAGCCTGCGAAGGCCTTTTGAAGAAGCTCGAAGCATGGATACGGTGAGGAGAAAGAGACCGTCCCCTTCCCCCAAAAGATCCATTCCCCTTTTTACTTTGCTTTCATTTGGTTCAGGGTTCAAGGTTCAGGTGGCGACTTCGCCGCAAATATACCTATGACGATATACGCAGCCCATTTTTCCCTCCTTCCTTTGGAAGGAGGTGCCCCGAAGGGGCGGAGGTTGGCCGCGTGAAACGGTACTCCCACATTCGGGGAAACCAACCCCGCCTCGCTTCGCTCGTCTGCCCCTTCCAGAGGAAGGGGCGCGAATGATTTTTAAGGAAACGCTGATTCAACCAAGCAAAAAAAGGAAGCTCTCACGAGCTTCCTTTTTGGCTTGTACTTTATTCCGCTTTCTTTTCCAGGATCTCCATGAACTGTTCTCCCGTGATGGTTTCCTTTTCATAGAGGTACTTTGCTAGCTCATCGAGCTTTTTGCGATGTTCCTCAAGGAGGCGCCTTGCCTTCTCATGCTGCGTTTTGATGAGATCGGAGACGGCCTTGTCGATGCGTGCCTGTGTCTCCGGCGAGCAAGCGAGGGTGGTATCGCCGCCTAGATACTGGTTCGTCACATTTTCCATGGCGACCATGCCGAATTCATCACTCATCCCGTACCGTGTGATCATCGCACGCGCCAGACGGGTGGCTTTCTCGATATCGTTCGATGCCCCATTGGTGGATGTGCCGAAGACGACCTCCTCCGCCGCACGGCCGCCGGTCAGGGTGGCGATCTGATCAAGCATTTCCTCTTTATTCATGAGGTAATGATTGCCCTGCTCCACCTGCATGGTGTAGCCCAGCGCCCCGCTGGTCCTTGGGATAATGGTGATCTTCTGCACCGGTGCGCTATGGGACGCAAGCGCTGCGACAAGGGCATGGCCGATCTCATGATAGGAAACGATGCATTTCTCTTTGTCCGTCAAGATCGCATGCTTCTTCTGATAGCCGGCGATGACGACCTCAATGGACTCCTCCATGTCTTCCTGTGTCGCATAGGGTCGATGGTCGCGGACAGCGCGGAGAGCGGCTTCATTCACGATGTTTGCGAGCTCTGCCCCCGATGCACCGGAGGCCATGCGCGCCACCTTGTCGTAGTCGATGGCGGGCGCGGTCTTGATCTTCGCCGCATGGACCTTGAGGATCGCGACGCGCCCCTGCAGGTCCGGTAGCGTGACCGGCACCTGACGGTCAAAGCGTCCCGGACGAGTGAGCGCCGGGTCAAGTGACTCCGGACGGTTCGTCGCTGCCAGGATGATGACGCCCGCATTGTCTTCGAAGCCATCCATCTCTGTCAGGAGCTGGTTCAGCGTCTGCTCGCGCTCATCATTGCCGCCCAAGGCACCGCCGCCGCGCTTCTTGCCGATGGCATCGATTTCATCGATGAAGACAATGCACGGCGCTTTTTCCTTCGCCTGCTTGAAGAGGTCGCGAACCTTCGCCGCCCCCATGCCGACGAACATTTCTACAAATTCCGAGCCGGAAATGGAGAAGAATGGCACTTCTGACTCGCCGGCGACGGCCTTCGCCAGCATGGTCTTGCCGGTGCCTGGCGGGCCCACGAGAAGGATGCCCTTCGGCATCTTGGCACCGATGTCTCTGTACTTCGTCGGATCGTGCAGGTACTCGACGACCTCCTGCAGGCTGTCCTTCGCTTCATCTTCACCGGCGACATCGGAGAATTTGATCCCGTTCGTCGGCTTGACGAAGATCTTCGCATTCGATTTTCCCATGCCGAACTGCATCGCGCCGGGGCCTCCCATGTTCTTCATCAGCCGCTTATTCATGTAGTGGCCGATGCCGAAGAAGATGAGGATCGGCAGTACCCAGGAGAGCAGCGCCGATAAGAGCGGATTCATCGCTTCGACGATCTCTCCGGTGAAATCTGCGCCCGACTTGTGCAGACGCTCCACCAGCTCTGGGTCATTCATGATGGCGGTCTTGTATGCCTGCTTGTCGTCCTTCTTCGTAAAGAGGATCTTGTCCTGCTCCACCTGTACCTTGTCGATCTCCTGATTCTCCGTCATCGTCATGAAAGAGGAGTAGTCCACTTCTTTCACGGCATTCTCACGGAGCATCGGCACGAAGATCGAGTTGAACAGGAAGATCGCAAGGAAGATCAAAATGTAATACGCCAGTATGGGCCGTTTCGGCATTTTGACTTCGTTCATAGCGTTTCCTTTCTTTGAAATATATTTTTGACCATTGGTCAGTAATTATATTATACGCCCTTTGAAGAGGAAATGGTAGGGGGGGGGACAGCGGATACAGCAGAGAAGGCATCGGCTTCGCCGCAAATAGACCTATGACGATACATGAAACCCTTTTTTCTCCCTCCTTCCTTTGGAAGGAGGTGCCCCGAAGGGGCGGAGGTTGGCCGCGTGAAACGGTACTCCCGCATTTGAAGTGGTAAACTAAAATTGGACACAGAGGGGGTAATCTTTAGACATACAGTGT
>OCPX01001343.1_pt1 | contig 19283 bp, 17 predicted proteins | sample 1538771 | NCBI WGS metagenome assembly OCPX01 (sample SAMN04571725, study PRJEB22368) | human gut metagenome | biome: human gut; material: stool | host: Homo sapiens | place: Luxembourg | collected 2012-11-01 | reverse complement strand
CCCATCCTGGACCTTGATATACGCACGGGTATGCTCTGCTGTATGGGTGACCTGCATCTCCTCATATTCTTTCTCATGGTTGATATCAAGCAGCTCTTTTTTTACTTTATGCTGAGCATTGTAATACTCGTCCAGAATCGCGATCAGGTCTTTCTTTTTATTATTTCCAACTACGATGTCCACACAAGGGTCGATATCTTCTCCTCTTGCCTGCACATAACAGCCTGTCGCCACAACTACCGCATCCGGGTTCATTTTCCGTGCTTTATGAAGCATCTGCCGGGATTTGCGGTCTGCAACATTGGTGACTGTACATGTATTGATAATATAGACATCTGCCCCTTCTTTAAATGGCACGATCTCATATCCATTCTGCTCCAGAAGCTCCTGCATAGCCTCTGTCTCATATGCATTTACTTTGCAGCCCAGATTATGGAGCGCAGCTTTCTTTTTCATTTTACACATTCCTTTCAAAATATTTGGTAATTTGTTTCTTGACTTTTATCTGTCATACTTTTAAGATAGAGATGATAGAAGTATGATAAATAAGGAGGTAACGTACAATGAAAACTGTACAGGTTTATTTAAATTCAATCCAAAAGGTGAACTCTTTTTCTCACGAGCTTGAACAATTCGACAACGACTTTGATCTTGTTTCCGGAAGATATATCGTAGACGCTAAGTCTGTTATGGGAATCTTCAGTCTGGATCTGAATGAGCCAACAACTCTGAATATCCACGCAACAGATTCTGAGATGGGTCCTATTCTTGAAGCAATCAAGCCTTATATCGTAAGCGAAGATCCTAAGTAGGATTCAGGCCAAAAAACATATATCAAAAGCAAAGCAGCAAAGATAACAGGGCAGTTCTTCCTTTCGAAGGGCTGCCCCTTTTTATTTCACTTTTTCTATTTCACTTCAATGATCTCTGCTGTATCTAACGCTGTCTGCATAAGTTCATCGATCTTCTCTGCCAGATTCTCCTCAGAACGGCGGATAACCTCGATATTCGGCTTTGTGACCGGATGCTTTGCCACGAAAATGGTACAGCAATCCTCAAATGGAAGAATGGAGGTCTCATAAGTATCGATCTTCTCTGCCACATCTACAATGTCCTGCTTATCAAATCCAATCAGTGGACGATATACCGGCATCGTACATACATCATTCGTTGCAGCCAGGCTCTGCATAGTCTGACTTGCCACCTGTCCGATACTCTCTCCCGTCACCAGTCCAAGGCAGCCATCACGTCTTGCGAATTCTTCCGCAATACGCATCATATAGCGGCGCATAATAATAGTCAGCTCGTCATGCGGGCATTTGTCATAAATATACAACTGAATATCTGTAAAGTTCACAACATGTAATTTGATCGGTCCGGAATATCTTGCCACAATCTTCGCAAGATCAACTACTTTTTGCTTTGCACGCTCACTTGTGTACGGCGGTGCATGGAAATAAGTTGCCTCAAGACCAACTCCTCGTTTGGATACCATATAGCCTGCGACCGGACTGTCAATTCCGCCGGATAACAGAAGCATAGCGTTTCCATTGGTTCCTACCGGCATTCCGCCTGCTCCTGGAATAATCTCAGAATAAACATAGATTTCATTTCTCACTTCTACATTTACCAGTACATCCGGGTGATGTACGTCTACTTTGATCTCCGGGAACGCATAGAGAATCGCCTCTCCAAGGTCACGGCTTATTTCCATAGAGTTCTTCGGATATGACTTTCTGGCACGGCGTGACTCTACCTTAAATGTAAAGTTGCGGTCCGGATACATCTCTGCCATATAAGCTACCACGTCTTTTTTCAATTCCTCGAAACCTTTATCCTCCATACGGACAACCGGGCAGATTCCGACCAGTCCGAACACTCTTTTCAAATGTTCCACCGTGTCCTCGTAATCATAATCACCCTCACAGTCCACATAGATTCTTGCCTGGGATTTGTGGACATCAAAGTTCCCGTCTACATCCTTTAACGCATAACGCACCTGTCTTACAAGAGCATCTTCAAAAAGATAACGGTTCTTTCCTTTGATACCAATCTCCCCGTATTTCAATAAAAATGTATGAAATCTCATCGATCTTCTCCTCATTTATCTCTAATGTCTGGTATATTTTCTAAGCATCGGTACTATATTATACAGAGTATCTAATGTATAGTCAATCTCTTCCATCGTATTAAACTCAGAAAGACTGAATCTAAGCGTTGCATCCAAAAACTGCTGACCGGCTCCGATTCCTTTTAACACGCCACTGATCTGCGGATGGTTGGAAGCACATGCAGAACCACTGGATACATAGATGCCTTTATCTTCCAGCGCATGCAGAAGAACCTCGCTTCGGATTCCCGCAAATCCAACACTGATAATGTGTGGCGCACTGGTCTCATCATAAAGACCATGGATGGTCGTATCCGGGATCTGCTTCACGCCTTCAATAAAATGCTCCTTCATCGCACGCATCGCTGCAACTTTTTCATCCAGATTTTCATAAATCATCTTCGCAGCAAGACCAATTCCTGCAATTCCAGGTACATTTTCCGTACCGGAACGGACATTTTTCTGTTGTTCACCGCCAAATACGATTGGTTTTATCTTCACATGTTCATCAATATAAAGCACTCCAATTCCTTTTGGTCCATGAATCTTATGTCCACTGATGGAACACATATCCACCTTCAGGCGCTTCGGGTAAATGTGATACTTTCCAAATCCCTGCACGGCATCCACATGGAACAAAATGTTCTTGTTATACGCTTTTACCATGCTGGCAGCCTCCTGGATCGGCTGTACGGATCCCACCTCATTATTCACATACATCACAGATACAAGGATCGTGTCTTCACAGAGTGCATCCTTCAGTGCATCCAGACTGATTCTTCCAAAGCGGTCCACTGGAAGAAATGTAACACGAAATCCTTCCTCTTCCAGATAGCGCATCGTATTAATGATTGCCGGATGCTCAATTCCGGATGCGATCAGATGATTCCCTGCTCTTCGATTCGCTTTTGCTGCCCCGATCAATGCCAGATTATCACTTTCCGTACCTCCGGAGGTGAAAAAAATTTCTTTCTCCTGCACCTTTAAAAGCTTTGCAAATGTCTCTTTCGCTTCTTTTATATATTTTTCAGCCTCCACGCCCTTACGGTGCATGGAAGATGGATTTCCATAATCTTCACACAATACCTTACGGACCAGATCTCCCACTTCCGGGTAGGCTCTCGTCGTAGCAGAATTGTCCAGATATACTTCTTTCATTCTATCTCACTTCCTGTTTCCTTTTTTCCAATAACAGTTGATCACTGTCTCTTCTTATCATCAATATATGTCCTTGCAATTTAATATGTAACTTGCTCCAGTTGAAACATCAGCACAGACAATAGCGCAAGTCCCGCTGTCTCTGTCCGTAAAATACGCTTTCCGAGAGTTATGACCTGACCGCCTGTCTCACATGCAAGCGCAATCTCATCTGGATCAAATCCACCTTCCGGTCCGATAAATATTCAACAGACTGTCCCGGCTTTATGGACTGTATCAGTTTCTTTGTGTGATCCATACCTTCTGCACACTCATAAGGCACCAATACAACATCCAAATCTTTTGCCATCTCAAGGGCTTCCTTATAAGTCTTCACAGACGTCACTTCCGGCACGATCCCCCGCCCGGACTGTTTGGCTGCGCTGGCTGCAATTGTATTCCAACGCTCCACTTTCTTCGCCCCTTTTTTCGCATCCAGCTTCACCACACACCGCTTCATGGAGACCGGGACTACCGCATAGATCCCAAGCTCCACACATTTCTGCACGATCAATTCCATCTTCTCCTGCTTCGGAAGACCCTGAAACAGATAGATCTTTGATGGAAGTTCCGCATCTGAAGCTTTCGTCTCTACGATTTTCAACTGCACCTGCTCCTCTTCAAAATCCCGAACCTGGCAGAGATATTCTTTTCCCTGACCGTCACTGACCGTCACTTCCTCACCAATTCGCATACGGAGCACATTTTTCATATGATTCACATCAGAACCTTCGATCCGGATTGTTTCTTCCGATACCTGAGAGGCATCTACAAAAAAATGCTGCATTTTCTCTTTACTCCTCTAAGCATTCTTTCTTGCTACAACAGATACCCACTCGCCCTGGTGATTCACTTCCAGAAGTTCCAGCCCGGCAGCCTTCACAGCTTCTACTACAACATTTTCTTTATCTTCGATAATTCCACTTGTAATATATACAGCCCCAGGCTTCATCTGATGAATGATGACCGGCGTCAGCGGAACAAGGACATCTGCCAGAATATTTGCTGCTACAATATCATATTTTTCATATCCAACCGCATCCTGAACAGCTTTATCGTCAATGATGTTTCCAATCATGACCTCGTACTGATCCTTGCGGATCCCATTCACTTCCATATTCTCGTGAGTCGCATCAATGGCACATGGATCAAGATCTGTTCCAAGAGAATGCTTTGCCCCGAACTTAAGCGCCAGCATTCCAAGAATCCCGCTTCCACAACCAACATCTAAAATCTCCGTCTCGGATGTCACATATTTTTTCAACGCCCGGATGCAAAGCTGTGTCGTCTCATGCATACCTGTTCCGAACGCTGTACCCGGATCAATGTGAATGACCATCTTGTCGCTGTCCTCTGGCTTTACATTTTCCCAGGATGGGATTACAAGAATGTCGTCTATATAGAATTGATGGAAGTACTGCTTCCAGTTGTTGACCCAGTCTACATCTTCCGTCTCAGATTCCTCAATAGTACACTCCCCAACATCAAGAAATGCACGCATATCTTCCAGTTCTTTTCTCACGTTCATAAGAACCGGCGCCACATCTTCTTCCTCATCCAGATAAAATGTCAAATATGCTGTCCCGTCATCATCTGGAATATCCGGCAGAATATCCACGAACATCTGCTCCTTATCCTGTTCTGTAAGCGGAATCTTATCCTCAATCTGCACACCTTCAATTCCAAGATCTGCCAGCATACTGCTCACAATATCCTCCGCCTGTGTCGTTGTTTTTAAACGAAACTGCTTCCATTTCATAATACTTTCTCCTTCTTTACGTTCATTATCTTCCTTTGATGATACCCGGTTTCTAACCTCGTTATCATTTATTTCATTTCTTCTCTTACAGCCTGTAACGCCGCATCCACTACATGATGCATATCCATATAACGGTAAAGTCCCAGACGCCCTCCAAAGATTACGTTCTCTTCCTTCTCTGCCAGCTCTTTGTATTTTGCATAAAGTGCTGTATTCTTCTCATCATTGACCGGATAATAAGGTTCGTCCCCTTTCTTCCATGTCACCGGATACTCTCTGGAAATAACGGTCTTCTCCTGGGTTCCAAATTCAAAATGCTTATGCTCAATGATTCTTGTATATGGAACTTCATACTCTGTATAATTGACCACCGCATTTCCCTGATAATTGTCTGTATCCAGAATCTCTGTCTCAAAACGGACCGTACGATATTCTAATTCACCAAAACAATAGTCAAAATATGCATCTACAGGTCCAGTATACACTACTTTTTTACCGAGTGGGCGAAGATTTTCTTTTTCTTTCAGATAATCCACATTCAAACGGACCTCCGCGCCTTCCAGCATCTTCTCAATGATCTGCGTGTAGCCTCCCACCGGAATCCCCTGATAAAGGTCATTAAAATAATTGTTATCATAAGTCAGGCGGACCGGCAGTCTCTTAATGATCTCCGGCGGCAGCTCTGTCGCACGCCTTCCCCACTGCTTCTCAGTGTACCCCTTGACCAGGATCTCATAAATATCTTTTCCAACCAGGCTGATTGCCTGCTCTTCCAGGTTCTTCGGCTCCTTCACGCCATATTCCTTCACCTGTTCCTCAATCTTAGCCTTCGCCTCTGCCGGTGTAATCACACCCCAGATCTTATGAAATGTATTCATATTGAACGGCATATTGTACATCTGGCCTTTATAATATGCCACCGGGCAGTTCGTATAACGGTTAAATGTTGCAAACTGTCCAATGTAATCCCACACCTCTTTATTACTTGTGTGGAAAATATGTGCTCCATACTGATGCACCTGGATTCCTTCCATCTCTTTTGTATAAATGTTTCCACCGATATGCGAACGCCTCTCTACAACGAGGCAGCTCTTTCCTGCCTTCATAACCTCATGGGCAAAGATTGCTCCATAAAGCCCAGACCCTACAATAATATAATCGTACATAATCCCTCCTGCTGCCTTTTAAGCTCCATTTATGCCTTTCAAACTCCATTTATGCCTTTTAAGTTCCATTTATTAAGAGAGGAATGCATCTTACATTATGCATTCCTCCCTGGTTACTCATTTCACTCTTATTAATCCAGATCAATATAATCTACCTGGAATGTGTCATCCTTCTCAGAATGGCTGCGTCTCTCCTTCGGACGCTCGCTGAGCAGATCATCTAAATCATCTACCATATCATCCTCTTCTTCCTCATCCATCACAAATGATTCGAAGTTCTCATCTTCATATAAAGACATATCCGTAATGGTATTAAAATCATCGAATTTCACTGTACGAAGCGGTGCTTCTCTGACTTCATCAAATTCCTCTTCTTCAAAGTCATCATCTGCATAATCATCTTCGTCATCATAACGCTTGCTATCATAACGATCGTCATCATCATCATCATCGTCAAATTCGTCATCATCGTAGTCATCAAAATCATCTTCGTCTACGACTTTTTTCTTTTTGCCTTTTTTCGGAGCTGGCTGAGCTTTCTTTTTATTTTTCTTCTTCGGAGCCGGTTCCGGTTCTTCCTCTTCTAAGTCGATTCCATACTCATCATACAGATCATCCAGCTCAATATCACGGTTACGAAGCTTCACACGAACCACGATCAGACGGATAATGAGAAGAAGTAAAATAACAATAAAGATAATCGCAAATACTTTAAAATGTCCGTCGATCACATTCTGCATCTTATTAAAGAAACCATTGGCCTTTTTCTTAGCATTGCTTGCTCCGGTATCCTGCTTTACATCACATCTCTGATACGTATTCTCCTGAGAATCATACTCGTAGAAATTCTTCGTACCATTGTTGTTTACAGCATACATCAGATAGAATCCATCTTTGTCATTGTCCTGCCATACAGGAAATTCCTGTCCATTCAGTGTCAGCGTTGTCTGCGCATAATTAGATGGCAGCTTCACACTTGTATCACTTAACAGGACAATCGTTGTTGTATCGGAAATATCAATCTCTTCATATGGTGCAAATGTTGCATTTGAATCATCATATAAGAAGAAATTAGAATTACCATCCGCTGATGTCAGATAAGCAAGGTAAACACCATTTGTCTCATTATAAGCCATTGGGCGGTCAGCGCCCTCATAATTCATTGTTGTCTTTGTAAATCCTGCTGGAACAGAAGCTTCTACAAAATCACTCAGCGTATAAGATGTACCGTTCACCTCAACGGTTGCATCACCACTAGCTGCTGTGTCAGCACCTTCTGCTGCCTGAGTATCGTCCACGATCTTAGAAGGATCTCCGGCAGCGATTGTCACTGTAGATTTTCCTTCTGTCAACTTAACCTCTGAACCAGAACTGGATTTCACATCCTGAGATGCTACCGTAATCTCTGTGGGACCTTCTTTCAGTGCCTGGAATGTCATGGTAAATGACACTTCTGAAGAACCGCCATCTCCTGAGTACGTCAGGGTTCCATCACCACCGGTCACTCCATCACCGGAATTAAACTTCAATGCACTGGCATCATAAGAAAGTGTTACTGATGAACTTCCAAGAGATCCACTGCTGGATTTTAAAACACATTTTACGTCTACCATATCTCCCACAGCCGTACTCGGATCTGCAAAAGAAATTCTACCGCCAGCTGCATGGGATGTCAGTGTCACGCTGGTAGCCAGCACACATACACAGGCAACTGCAGCCAGTACTTTCTTTAAAAACTTCATGTACTTTACCTCTTTTTTCTATAGTTTCTGTATTTTAAGAATGGTTATGCATTATTCTGCACTTTCACCACCGGAAGATTCTCCGCCGCCGGAGCTGCTGCCGCCAGATTCACTTCCGCCACCGGAGCTACTGCCTGAACTACTGTTGCCGGAGCCACTGCCTGCTCCGCTGTCTGATTTACTGCCACCGGAGCTTCCACTGCCAGAGGAATTGCCGCTACCGGAGCCTCTACTTGAAGCTCCTGAAGATTTATTGGAACTGCTTCCTGATGAACCCTTAGAAGAACTGTTGGAGCTGTGGAAGAACTGCCACTGGAATCGTCATCATAATAGCTGTCCTCGTCCTTTGTCGTACCTTTTCCAACATCAGTTGCTTTCTTTTTTATTCCTGCTTCAATATTTTGCACAGTTTCAGACGGCGTATATCCGTCATCTCCAAAGAAGAACTGATGCAATTGTTGTACATCGCTAGTTAAACTAGTCGGAATAACTGTACTTCCAATTCCACTCAAAGTTCCTGTTGAAACATTATATGGAAATCCTGTTGTCTCTCCTAATTTATAACTTTTAAAATCTTTCGCATAAGATAATATTTCCGGCAAAGTAAAGTTTGTTCCAACTTCATCAAATACATCATCAATAATTTTATTTATTGTAGCTAAATTAGCAGACTGTAATTTTTCAACAATTTTTTCAATAACAAGTCTTTGACGTTCTGTTCTTTTAAAATCATCACCTTGTGTATAGCGAATACGACAAAAAGCTGTTGCCTGCCCACCATTCACATGAATCAATCCTTCATAACCATCTACCATTTCAAATTCACGTCCAGTAACCTTTGCAACTTCTTCAAAATATCCATTTGTTAATTCTGCTTCTGTATGTGTCATTTCAATATCTAATCCACCTAATGCATCAACCACATCACTAAGCGCATTAAAATTCACAGTCACGTAATGTTCAATATTCATATCCAGATTTTTGTTCAAAAGCGCCACAGCACCTTCTACTCCACCGAATGAATATGCAGCATTTGCTTTATTGTAACTTCCGTCTGATTGTTGTAATAAGGAATCTCTATAAACAGAACATAATTTAATCTCTCCTGTTTCCTGATTCAAACTAGCAACAATAATTGTATCACTACGAGTTCCTTTTCCAAGTGACAACTCTCTTGAATCCACTCCAAATAATGCTACATTCAAGTATCCTGTTTTATGTTCTACTTCTTGATTAATTTCCAATTTATTAGCATCCAGCTGCTTGACTTCCATCTTATCCATCTTGCTAGTCACATATGCCGCAGCTGCTGCTCCACCACCAATCACAATTACAAGCAGCATACTAACAAAAATCACACCTATTTTTTTCCCCAGTGACCAAGTAGAAAACCCTCTTTTTTTTCTTCTACCTCTATGTACTTTCCTATTACTTCTTCTTTGCTTTGCCATCGAAACTTCCTTTCTTTGAACAGAATTAAACAGATTAATAATATCCTATTTTTCTACAAATTTCAACAGAAATTGTGTTTCTTAAGATTTTTTCCAGTATTTTATACTTGACGTACATTTTAATACAACCCATTTTGGTAACTTTTCGTATCTCTTTCCTAAGAAATATCCTATATATTTACATCCTGACTGATATACCAGATTCCATATTTTCAAAGGCTGTCCGCTCCGGATCAGGTATTTTGCAGTCGCTTTTACCATACGGATTCCTTCTCCTTCTGACGGAACTCCTTCAAATACTTCCGGATGCTGTGCCTGTGACACTGCAAGATCAAAATTACGATGAAACTGCTGGCTTCCCGTATAATTATGCGAATGTATCACTTTCGCTTCTGCCACATATGCCACCTTATCTCCAGCTAATATCCTCTTTCCAGCAAAGATCATATCTTCATTGAATATAGTTGGATCTTCAAATCCTCCTGCACTCAAAAGATAATTTCTTCGATAAGCTGCACATACATCTGAGCAAAAAAATGTTTTGATTCCAAGCTGTGGTAAATCAACTTTTGATTTGATTCTGCTTTTTTCTGGATAATTAAATCGTCTCGTATATCGTTCAATTACGTTACAGTCTTCCCTTGGCAGCTGCCTTCCATATGCAATTCCAATCTCCGGATGTTTTTCAAATACATTTGCAAATGTTTCAATTAAATGTTCATCTTCCGGAACCGCGTCTTGAGTCATATACAAAACAATATCAGCTTGTGAAATACTTGCTCCCATGTTTCTTGTTCCACCATGATCAAAATCTTCCGGTCTGATATGCGTGACCTCTATCTGATATGGTTCTGATTCTAATTCTGTCGGAAAGACTCCTGTTTGTGTATTGATAATAATAATCCTGTGTATGGGATATGTCTGCTTTTGAAGCCTGCATATTAACTCTTCAAATTCTTTTCCCGGCTTATATGTCGGAATTATCACATCTACTTTCAATTTCTTTAACCCCTTTATTTAATTCTCAGAATCATCTCCACCACTTTTATAAGTATAATCTGTCGTTGTCTTATAAGTTTCCGGATCCACGCCTGTCATATAAATCACCTCGTTGCTGATATCTTTTACCGTAGAAGATGGCTCATAATCCTCTTCTCCAAAAAGAAATTCATGCAATTCACTTACATTTTTTTCAAGTCCTACTGCAGTCACATAAGACCCTTTATGATTCTTTACCTTTTCACAAGTTGTTACTTCAAACGGGAATCCTGACATCTGTCCTAATTTGTAATCTGCAGCATGAGCAGCGAGTCCGAGCATGTTTGCAGTCGATAAATTAGTCGAAATCTGAGGCATTACTTTATTTACAATATTATTCAAAGTAATTACATTTGCTTTTTGTGCTTTTTCAGCAATTTTTTCCAATACGATTCGCTGTCTTTGTGTACGTTTAAAATCCATACCTTCTGTATAACGAATCCGGGCATAGGACACTGCCTGAACGCCATCTAATTTATGAACACCTGCGCCACTCAATTCAGTTGTCTCTCTTCCAACTACTTTTGAAGTCTCTGTGCAGTACCCATTCGTCCAATATACCTCTTCCTCTGTCATATCTATTTCAATGCCACCCAATGCATCTACCACATCTGCCAGTGCATTAAAATTCACACTAATATATTTTTCAATATCCAAATCCAGATTCCGGTTCAAAAGTGCAATTGCATCTGTCGGTCCACCACTATTATATGCCGAATTAGCTTTTCCATATTTTTCCGATGTCACTTTCATTAATGTATCTCGATATACTGAAACAAGCTTTATTTCATTCGTCTTATTGTTAATGCTTGCAACCATAATGCAATCGCTCTGTACTCCTCCATCCAGTTCACCTTCTCTGGAATCCAAACCAAACAATGCTATATTCGTATAATCTCCAGTATCCTTATACACTTCCAATTTATCTTTATTTAATGTTGTAGTGTCCATTTTGTCCATTACAAACATTCCATACGCCACAACTCCAAGTCCTGCAAGTATTATAATTTCAATCAATATAATAGCCAGTCTCTTACGACGTTTTTTCTTTATTCTACGTTGCCGTTCCAACCTCTGTTGTCGTTTATTCATCCGTTTCTGTGCCATCTTACACTCCCCTTTTCTAGTATGCATTCTTGTTGATAAAACCTTTAAAGAATGTCAGGAAAATAATTTTAAAATCAAATCCCAATGTCCAATTTTCAATATAATAAAGATCATATTCAATTCTCTTGCGAATAGACGTATCTCCCCTGTATCCATTCACCTGCGCCCAACCGGTTAACCCCGGGCGTACTTGATGCTTTATCATATATCTTGGTATCTCTTCTTTGAATTTCTCTACGAACTGTGGTCGTTCTGGTCTTGGTCCCACAAGAGACATGTCCCCTTTTAAAATATTAAATAGCTGTGGCAGCTCATCAATACTTGCCTTACGTATAAACTTTCCGATTGGAGTTACACGCGGATCATTCTTGGTTGTCCAGCCTTTTTTCTCATCCTTCTCATCTTGTACAACCATAGAACGGAATTTGTACATATAGAATGGTCTATTATGTCTACCTATCCTTTCCTGCTTAAAAATCAATGGTCCTGGTGATGTTGCCTTTATAATAAACGAAGTCACTAACATAACTGGCGAAAATAAAATAATTGCCACTACAGCGCCAAAAATATCAACTGACCGTTTCACAAATGCATTTAACATATTACTGTTAAGTGGCACATGCCGGATATTAATCACTGGCATTCCCAGAATATCTTCTGTATATGGCTTTGTTGGTATGACATTATTATAGTCAGGAACAAATTTTGTATGAACACCTGACTTTTCACACATGTTTACAATATGTGCCAATTTATGATATTCTGACAACCCTAATGTAATTACAATTTCATCCATTTTATTTTCCGGCAAAATGTGAGCTAATTCTTCAGTGCCTCCCAAAACTCTAACACCTCGATATACTGTATTATCCGGCACATTATCTGCAAGAATTCCATTCACAATATATCCCCACTCAGGATGTGTCATCACACGATCCAAGTATCCTTCTGCCGCCTGACTATATCCTACTAATAACACATGTTTTTGATTATATCCTTGCTTTCTATACTTTCTTAAAACCATGCGAATAAAATTACGTACAACGATTTCTAAGAAAATATTTACACAATAAAAAACAAAAAACATTTTACGGGAATAATCCATCATTTTCCCCAAATATAGGAATAATATCAGAATCATTAATCCGACCGAATTCGCCTGAACAATATGCCAGGCTTCCAGCCTTCTTCCCTGAACTCTTTTAGATGTGTATAAATGAAACGCATAGTACAAAATCAAATACAACGGAACAATATAAATCAATAATTTCATATATTGTTCCAGTGATAAATACCATGATGATAATTCAAAAAAACCACTTTTAAATCGTATCAGCCATGATACTCCATATGAAAATACTATAATTAATGCATCTAATACTACATGCAATCTATTTAATAATTTCTGATTATCTTTTATCAATTTTTCCACCCATTCTAGATATAGCTTTATTTTCTTCCAAATTATACTATATCTCATCACAATCGACAACCCTTCGCCCCTCCCATTTTCTTAACATTTTATTAATAATTTCGCAACATTTGTTAAATATGCAAATCTCTGTTATAATAAGTAAAAATTATTTATCAGAATTGAGGACATATAATGAAAGTAACAATAGTTATTCCCAATTATAACGGAAAACACTTCATGGAACCATGTTTAAGTTCTTTATCCGAACAAACTTACAAAAATTTTCACATTCTCGTTGTCGACAACGCTTCTTCTGATGGCAGTATTGAATATATGGAAGAAAACTATCCAGACATAGAACTTATTAAACTCCAGAAAAACTTTGGATTCAGTAAAGCTGTTAATATAGGTATTCAACATTCCAGAACACCTTATGTAATTTTATTGAATAATGATACTACCGTAGACACTCGCTATGTTGAAGAGATGGTCAAGGCTATAGAAAAATCGCCAAAGATTTTCTCCGTCAGCAGTAAAATGATTCAAATGTACCACCCTGAACTCATTGACAGTGCAGGTGATTTGTATACATTATTAGGCTGGGGAGTCTGCCGTGGCTGCGGTCGTCCAGTCTCCAATTACCAAAAATATGATGAAATCTTCACAGCCTGCGCCGGAGCTGCTATTTATCGTCGCAGTGTCTTTGATGAAATCGGCTATTTTGACGAGAATCATTTTGCTTATTTAGAGGACATTGATATTGGTTACCGCGCACGTATTTACGGTTATTATAATATGTATTGTCCTACCGCTCTTGTTTATCATGTCGGAAGTGGTACAAGCGGTTCCAAGTACAACTCTTTCAAAGTAAAACTGGCAGCACGCAACAATCTTTATCTGAATTATAAAAATATGCCAGCTTTACAATTAGTTTTAAATTTTATTCCTTTAGCTATTGGATATTTTGTAAAATATCTATTTTTCTGTAAAATTGGTTTTGGAAAAGATTATAAAGAAGGATTCATAGAAGGGCTACAAACTGCAAAACAGCAGAAAAAAGTAAAATTCCAATTCAAACACCTTGGTAATTATCTGGTAATTGAGATTGATTTAATAAAATATACTTTCGACTATATCAAAGACTGGTTTTCAAGAAAGCTATTTAAGAAATAAATCGGACGGGCAAATTGCCCGCCCTTTTTGTTACTTAAAAATGAAATGTATCTTTCAGTCCTACCCAAAGCTGATCTTTGTCGCTTAAGTTCAATGCTGTTCCATCTTCCAGATGATATCCTTCTGCGGAGGCATTGCCCTTATACTCCCCTACAAGCTGTGGCCATTCTACACCAATCTCAGGGTCGTTCCATGCGAGACCACCCTCATCTCCCGGATGATAGAAGTCTGTACACTTGTAGCAGAACTCTGCAATCTCACTTAAAACAAGAAATCCATGGGCGAATCCTTCCGGAATATAGAACTGTTTCTTGTTCTCTTCTGTCAGTTCTACACCGAACCATTTTCCGTATGTCTCACTGTCACTTCTAAGATCAACAGCTACGTCAAATACTGAACCTTTTACGACACGTACAAGTTTTCCCTGTGGAAACTCTTTCTGGAAATGTAATCCACGAAGAACACCTTTTGTAGAACAAGACTGATTGTCCTGTACGAACTGCATCGTAAGTCCTGCCTCTTCCATATCCTTCTGATTGTATGTCTCCATAAAGTATCCTCTTGCATCACCATGAACCGTTGGCTCAATGACACAAAGTCCCTTTATTCCACCTGCATTTTTTTCTACTTTAATCTGTCCCATCTTGCATATCTCCTTTTTTACGATTATGATGCATACGGGCACACATATATTATGTGCACCCGTCCATTTCATTTTCACTCTTTTTATTCGTCTTACAATGTCTCTTATCTGAGTCTATACGCATCTCATGAAACTTTTAGAGTTCACCTATGTTCAACTCTTTCAGATAACGTCCAAGTGCATCCTGCCAGGTCGGGAGTGGTGTAAAGCCATTCTCCACCAGTTTCTTCTTATCCAGTCTGCTGTTAAATGGTCTTGCAGCTTTGGACACTCCGTACTCTGCAGTTGTAACCGGATCAACTGTAATTCTGTCTTCTCCGTACTCTGTATGTCCCTGTTCTACAGCCTGACGGAAGATTTCTTTTGTAAAATCATACCAGCTGATGTATCCGCCCTCGTTTGTCGCATGATAATAACCATACTTATCTGTCTCGATCATGTCTACAAGCAGTCTTGCCAGATCAAATGTGTAAGTCGGTGTACCAATCTGATCATTCACTACACGAAGTTTATCATGATTTTTTCCAACTTTCAACATGGTCTTTATAAAGTTGTTACCATTCTTTCCAAATACCCATGCAATCCTCACGATAAAGTATTTGTCCAGTGTCTCAGAAACTGCCAACTCTCCGTCCAGTTTTGACTGTCCGTAAACATTTAACGGCTGATAATCCTTACAGTCCGGCTGCCATGGTTCTTCTCCCTGACCATTGAATACATAGTCCGTACTGGTATAGACCATCTTACTGTCAAGCTTCTTACATACTTCCGCAATATTTTTCGTTCCTTCTGCGTTTACTGCATGAACCTTATCCTTTTTATCCTCATCTTCTGCAAGGTCAACTGCCGTCCATGCTGCACAATGTATCACTGCGTCCGCATTTACTTCTGTAAGAACTTTCTCTACAGATGCTTTATCTGTAATGTCCATCTGCACATATGGCATAGATACAACCGGTGTACCATCCTGGATTCCATTATAGCTTTTCGCGATATCGGAACCGATTCCTTCGTAGCCACGCTTTGCCAGTTCATTCATCACATCATGTCCGAGCTGACCTGCTACTCCAGTTACCAGTACTTTCATTATTTCATGCCCTCCCGGTTTGCATACATTTTCTCATAGTAATTCTGATACTCTCCGGAAATGATCGTCTCCCACCACTCCTTGTTATCCAGATACCATTGGATTGTCTTTTTGATACCATCTGCAAATTTTGTCTCCGGCAGCCATCCAAGCTCATTGTGGATCTTTGTCGGGTCGATTGCATAACGCATATCGTGTCCTTTACGGTCTGCTACATATGTGATCAGGCTTTCCGGTTTTCCAAGCTCTTTGCAGATCATCTTAACGATGTCAATGTTCTTCATCTCATTGTGTCCACCAACATTGTAAACTTCTCCCACACGTCCGTTATGGATGATCAGGTCGATGGCTCTGCAGTGATCCTCTACATATAACCAGTCACGCACATTTTCACCTTTTCCATACACCGGAAGCGGTTTATCATTCAGTGCATTTGCAATCATAAGCGGAATTAGCTTCTCCGGGAAGTGGTATGGTCCGTAGTTGTTAGAGCATCTGCTAATTGTTACAGGCAGTCCGTATGTTCTGTGGTATGCAAGAACAAGAAGGTCTGCACCAGCTTTTGATGAGCTGTATGGGCTGCTTGTGTGGATTGGTGTCTCCTCTGTAAAGAACAGGTCTGGTCTGTCCAGTGGAAGATCTCCGTAAACCTCATCTGTAGATACCTGATGATAACGTTTGATACCATATTTTCTGCAAGCGTCCATAAGAACTGCTGTACCTTTGATATTGGTGTCCAGGAAAACTTCCGGGTTCTCGATAGAACGGTCTACATGACTCTCTGCTGCAAAGTTTACAACCATATCCGGATGCTCTTCCTCAAATAATTTGTAAACAGCCTCACGGTCTGTGATGCTCTCTTTTACAAAACGGAAATTCGGGTTGTCCATCACTGGTGCAAGTGTAGATAAGTTACCTGCATATGTCAGGCAGTCCAGACAAACGATACGATAATCCGGATATTTGTCTAACATGTGAAAAATAAAGTTACTTCCAATAAATCCAGCTCCGCCGGTTACGATAATTGTCATAATTAAAAATCTCCTTTGAATTACTTAGTCAAAATTTATAAAAATTCTTCGTTTTTTATTCTTATATCTTAGTACAGATTCTCTCGGTATTTTCCGTCTAAGACATCTTTCAGATATTGACCATACTGGTTCTTTTTCAATACCTCGTAAACTTCCAGAACTTCTTCTTTTGAAATCCATCCGTTTAAGTATGCAATCTCTTCCAGACATGCAATCTTACGATGCTGATGTGTCTCAACTGTCTTTACAAAGTTTGTAGCATCTACAAGGCTCTCGTGTGTACCTGTATCCAGCCATGTGAATCCCTGTCCGAGAAGTTCTACATTCAGGTTGCCCTTCTCAAGATATACTCGGTTCAGGTCTGTGATTTCCAATTCTCCACGGGCACTTGGTTTCAGGCTCTTTGCATACTCTACAACTTTATTATCATAGAAGTAAAGTCCTGTTACACAGTAGTTGCTCTTTGGATGCTCCGGCTTCTCCTCGATGGAAATTGCTTTTCCTTCGTGATCGAACTCAACGATACCGAAACGCTCCGGATCATCTACATAGTAACCAAATACTGTAGCACCTTTGCCTGTCTCAGCATTTTCTACTGCTGCCTTCAGACGCTTGTTCAGTCCATGACCTGCGAAAATGTTATCTCCAAGAACCATAGCAACTGTATCATCACCGATAAACTCCTCGCCAATGATAAATGCCTGGGCAAGTCCGTCCGGGCTTGGCTGTACTGCATAAGAAAGATGTACACCAAACTGATGTCCGTCCCCTAACAGTTCTTTGAATCTCGGTGTATCCTGCGGTGTAGAGATAATCAAGATATCACGGATACCTGCATTCATCAGCACAGACATCGGATAATAAATCATCGGTTTATCATAAATAGGTAATAACTGTTTTGATGTTACCATAGTCAGAGGATAAAGACGTGTTCCTGATCCTCCTGCCAAAATAATTCCTTTCATATAGGAACCTCCTTGTAATAAATACAATACATAGTTTCACCATATCTTCTAAAGTTATGGCATGTTCATGATTGCATTATAAAAGGTGACCCTAGGTCACCTTCAAGTACTTTTTACAAAAAATGTAACTTTTTTGTAATATTTAAGAAAATCTTCAGGAACTCCATGCTATAAACACTCCCGCGTCTTTTGTAATCCGGAAGCCTTTTTCCGTCTTTTTTTGCACATAAGTCTGGAACTCTTTATATCGTTCCAATATATACTGGCTCTGATTTCCATGACAGGACAATATATAAGAAATCAATGGTTCCGGATCTGGAATTACAAGTTCATCTTCGTATGTTCTCCAATGAACATCCGTAAAATATTGCTCCAGTATCTCCGCCCCATTCTCTCTTCCAAATCTTTCATACAGTTTTTCTGCCGAAAGAACAATTCTGTCATCAAAGCTCTGTACCAATTCACTGACTTCTTTCATATGCTCGCTACCATAAGTGCTGCACACAAATCTTCCGCCAGGCTTTAGTACACGCTTTACTTCCCGGCACACCTGTGATATATCCTCACAGTAAAACAATACATGTCCGGCAACTACCAGATCAAAGCTCTGATCCTCATACGGAATTCTGTGGCAGTCAAAATGCCGGAACCGGAACCTATGGTCTCCAATCCCCACATTACGTCTCGCATCCCGGAGCATACCTTCCGATATATCTGACAATGTAATCTCTATATTCTCTGGAAGTTTGTCTTTATTTTCCTTCCAGAGCGTTCCATCACCACAGCCGATTTCCAGTACCTTCATGCCATCTCTCACACAAAGCTGCTCATAAATCCACGGAAACCATCCCTGTTTATTCACGGAATAAAGGCTGTGCAGATTAATTCTGGCCGATATATTGGACGCATCCTGATACTGGTTCTTCATGCTCTTCTCCATACCTGTCAGATGGATTAGATTCAGCATCTGGCTCCAGTCAATGGTATGTTCTTTCTGAATCAACTCAGATGTATCCTGTATTGCTTTTTCTACAAGCTGCATCTGCTCAATCTTATCTCTCACAAGCTTAAGCTGGATATTCAGAGCATTCAGCATAAAATGATAATCCGCATCATCAATGGTCATCTCTCTGATATCATCCAGTGTAAATCCAAGATACTTTAAAAGAAGAATCTGCTGCAGTCTGGCAAAATCTTCATCTGTATAGAATCTGGCTCCCGCTTCCGTCACATACGATGGTTTCAAAATATTCTGTTTGTCATAATACCTGATTGTCCGAAGCGTCACATGCGCCATCCGCGCAAACTCTCCGGACGAATAATAACCTGGCTTTTTCATTCTACCTTTGTTACACCTTTATTCTTCACATCTGCCAATCAGACAACTCTTCCGATAAAAT
>OCPX01001329.1_pt1 | contig 19425 bp, 18 predicted proteins | sample 1538771 | NCBI WGS metagenome assembly OCPX01 (sample SAMN04571725, study PRJEB22368) | human gut metagenome | biome: human gut; material: stool | host: Homo sapiens | place: Luxembourg | collected 2012-11-01 | reverse complement strand
TTTCGACATATCTGGCAACAAATCTTAATTTGGGTGGCGCATTGACGAAGTCAGGAAATATTCGCACGGCCATGGGACGCATTAAGGCTGCGCTTGGCAAACTCAAATGATATACGCCATCTAAAAAATTCACAAATATCTTGTTAAAACTTCTTAATTAAGTGGCGGATATATATTAATTTGCTATCTTTGCTTGTCAAAAGATACAATCAGTTCAAGTGTGCAAAACAAGGGAAAGAAAACAAGAAGAAATAGATTAACTTATAACATTTTATTAATAACCAAAAATTAATTGTAACATTATGGCAACTACAAAAAAAGCAGCCCCCAAGAAGGGCTTTCAGGGAGTTAGAGATGCAATTTGGATCATCGTTGTTTGCTTCGGTCTGGCCGTAGCTTTCTACGAGGGATTCCTCGGTAACGGAGCTAACTTCCACGGTGGAGACAACAGCGGTGAGCCCGCTAACCTGCTCGGTACAATCTACAAAGGTGGTATCGTAGTACCTGTAATCTTCACTCTGTTGTTCACCGTTATCGCACTCGGTGTTGAGCGTTTCTTCGCCCTCCGCTCTGCTTTCGGTAAGATGTCTCTCGCTAAGTTCACTGCTGAGGTTAAGGTAGCTATCAAGGCTGGCGATTTCGCTAAGGCTCACCAGCTCTGCGACAAGATGCAGGGTACTGTAGCTAACGTAGTTAACGCTTCTCTGAACACTTATGAGGAGATGGAGAAGACTACTGGCGTTAAGAAGAGCCAGAAGATCGCTAAGATTCAGCAGGCTCACGAGGAAGCAACTCAGCTTGAGATGCCTACTCTCCAGATGAACCTCCCCATCGTAGCAACTATCGTTACTCTCGGTACTCTTACCGCTCTGTTCGGTACCGTTGTTGGTATGATCCGTTCATTCGCCGCTCTGGCAGCAGGTGGTGGTGCTGACTCACAGGCACTTTCTACTGGTATTTCTGAGGCCTTGGTTAATACCGCATCTGGTATCTTGACATCTTGGTTCGCCGTTGTTATCTACAACTTCTTCACAAACAAGATCGACAAGCTGACTTACGCTCTTGATGAAGTTGGTTACACTATTGCTCAGACATACGAAGCCAACCACGGAGAAGAAGCTTAATTTTTGCTAACCCTTTAAAATTTTATCGCTATGGGTAAAGTAAAAATTGAGAAGAAAGATGTCTGGATCGACATGACTCCTATGTCCGATGTCATGGTGCTCCTGCTGACATTCTTCATGTTGACATCAACATTCGTGAAGAATGAGCCAGTAAAGGTAAACACCCCTGGATCGGTTTCGGAGATTAAAGTGCCCGAGAAGGACGTGCTGACCATCAGTGTAGCCAAGGATGGCAAGGTATTCATGAGCATCGAAAATGCCAACGACCTCGTTAGTGTTGTTGATGCCATGACCAGCCGATTTGGTGTGACTTTGAATGGAGCACAGCGTGAAGCTCTCAAGAAGCATTCAATGCTTGGTGTGAGCGTAGAAAAATTGCCCGCATATCTGAGTCTTCCCGAAGACCAGATGACTGACGCCATACAGAAAGAAGGTATTCCTACCGACAGTATCGACAATGGCGATGGCAAGAAGGGTATGAGCGAGTTCCAGTTGTGGGTTGCTGAAGCGGTCTCAGTCAATGAGGATATGAAGATTGCCATCAAGGCAGACTCTGACACTCCTTACAAGACAGTGAAGACTGTAATGTCTGAGCTTCAGGATATGAACCAGAACCGCTATTATCTTATCACTTCTTTAAAGAAAGAGGAGGACTAAAGAATGGCAAAGCAGAAAGCAAGTAAACAAAAGAAAATGAATGTCCGCGTAGACTTTACGCCTATGGTGGATATGATGATGCTTCTTATCACGTTCTTTATGCTCTGTACGTCTTTGGCCAAACCTCAGACTATGGAATTGAGTATGCCAAGTAATGACAAGAACACGAAAGATGAAGACAAGTCTGTGACCAAGGCTTCTTACACCATTACAATATATGTAGGTGCCGATGACCAGATTTACTACATCGCTGGTTTGCCCAAATACGATGACCCTACCTGCCTGAAGAAGACAACTTGGGGTAAGGACGGTATTCGTAAGGTGCTCATTACCCACGTTACTGAAGATGGCACTCAGCCTGTACAGCAAGTGATGTTGGCCAAGGCTAAACTTGATGAAAAGAAGCTCAACGAGCCCAACTTCCCCGACACGCTCTACAACAGCGAGCTGTCTAAGATTAAGGCCGGTGACCTCGGTAATGGCCAGAAGATTTCGACCATGACCATCATCATCAAGGCTACTGACAAGGCCAGCTACAAGAACTTGATAGATGCTCTCGATGAAATGCAGTTGTGCAGCATCGGTAAGTATGTGATTGATAAAGTTAACCCAGACGACCAAAAGCTGCTTGATAAGGCAGGCGTTAAGTAGTCGTTATTGTTGAATTATTAAAATTAAGAAGACTATGTCAAAAATTGATTTGATTTCTTCAGACTGGGTTGATTTGGTATTTGAAGGGCGCAATAAGGCCTACGGTGCCTATAGACTCCGTAAGAGCACAACCAAGCGTAATATCCTCGCTATGGTTGCAGTTGTATTACTGTTGATTGTTGCCTTTATCATCCTCACAGTCAAGAATTTTGTAGATGAGCAGCGTGCCAAGGTCGCAATGACCCAGGTGGCTGAGCTTACTAACTATAAGCAGCCCGAGAAGAAGGCTGAGGTTAAGCAGAAGAAAGTCGAGGTTGAACCCGAGCGTGTCGTAGAGCGCGTAAAGAGCTCTATCAAGTTTACCGCTCCTGTCATCAAGAAGGATGAAGAGGTGAAGCCCGACGAAGAGCTTAAGACTCAGGACGAATTGATGAGTACCAAGACCGCCATCGGTACCTTTGATGTAAAGGGTAACGATGATGCCAATGGTGAGATTCTCAAGGCCAAGGAAGTTATTGCCGAGCCCGAGCCACCTAAGCATGAGGAGGAAAACAAGGTATTCGATATCGTAGAGCAGCAGCCTTTGTTCCCCGGTGGACCTGCAGCGCTTATGAAGTATCTCTCTGAGCATACTAAGTATCCCGTTGTAGCCCAGGAGAATGGTGTTCAGGGCCGTGTAACCGTACAGTTCGTGGTTGAGAAGGATGGTTCTATCTCAGACGTACACGTTTTGAGAGGTGTAGACCCATCACTCGACAAGGAAGCCGTACGCGTGGTTAAGTCAATGCCACGTTGGACTCCTGGTAAGCAGAATGGTATTACCGTTCGTGTGAACTACCGCGTTCCTGTATTGTTCAGATTGCAATAGTAAACGTTTGAATAATGAAGAAGACCGTATTCTACAGTATTGTAGGATTAACACTTTTCGCCTGCTTTTGTCTTTCTTGCTCCGGTAAGAAAAACAAAAGCGGACGAACAGATACATATTCGTCAGGGGTGGCCAGTTTCGCCTCTGACGAAAGTTTTAGCCCCATTATTGATGAGGAAGTTGAGCTCTTCCAATTCACTTATCCCCAGGCTACGCTCAAGCCTATCTACACCAACGAGTCAGACGCTATCACGATGTTGCTGCAAGGAAAGATTTGTCTTGCCGTGACAGCCCGCGATTATAGGGATATGGAGCGTCAGAGCTTGCGTGACAAGAGTTTCAATCCCCGTGCCATACCTATCGCTTACGATGGCTTGGCACTTATTGTCAACAAGGCCAACAATGACACCTGTATATCTGTCAAGGATTTTGCTGCCATCATGTCGGGTAAGATTACCCAGTGGAAGCAACTCAATCCCAAGTCAGACAAAGGCGAGGTGCTCATAGTCTTTGACAATAAGAAATCCAGTACCGTCCACTTCGTGGAAGACAGCATCCTTGGCGGCAAGCCCATTACCAACCCCAATATGGCAGCCACCAACAACACCGCCGACGTCATCAAGTATGTTGAAGAGAATGTCAATGCCATTGGCATTATCGGCAGCAACTGGCTCAATGACAAGCGCGACACCACCAACCTCACATTCAAGAAGAATATCCGTACGATGTCGGTTTCCCGGCTTGACAAGGCTACGCCCGAGAACAGCTGGAAGCCCTATCAATACTATATTTATAATGGCAACTATCCCCTTTCGCGCACCATCTATGCGCTTCTCAACGACCCGTTGCGCGGTCTGCCGTGGGGCTTTGCCAACTTCATGCACTCCCCCAAGGGCCAGCTCATCATTTTCAAGTCTGGCCTGCTCCCTGTTCAGGGTAATATCACCATTCGTGATGTTAATATAACCAAATAGCCGTAACATTGAAAATTGGTAAAACGTCCTATAATTAAGTAACCCTAAAACTTAGAATTATGAAGTCGATTAAATATTTCTTTATCGGAGCTCTGCTGATGGGTTTCAGCGCTCCCGCAATGTCACAGGATATGAAGAGTGACATCGAGAACATTACTAAACTGGTTAAGGAAAACAAGTCCAATCCTGCTGCTATCAAGGATGAGATTAAGGCTTTCCGCAAGAACTACAAGAAGAACGCTGAGGCACTGACAGCTCTCGGCCGCGCTTATCTTGATGTCAAGGATACCACCAATGCCGTGGCTTTGGCCGAGAATGCCTTGAAGGTCAACAGCAAGTATGGTCCTGGCTACGTGCTCATGGGCGATATCGAAGTTGCCAAGGACAATGGTGGTAGCGCATCCGCTTGGTTTGAGCAGGCCACTATGATGGACCCCCAGAACATTGAGGGCTACCGTCGTTATGCCCAGGTCAACAGCAAGGCCAACCCCACTATGGCTGTGATGAAGCTCGAGGAACTCCGCAAGGTTCGGCCCGACTATCCCGTTGACATCATCTCTGCCGAGATTTTCGACAAGGCTGGTCGCCTCGAGAAAGCTGTCGAGTATTATGACAAGGTTGACCGCAGCCAGATGGAAGACTATCAGCTGGCAGCCTATGCCACCGACTGCTTCCTGCTCGGCAAGTACGAGAAGAGTCTTGAGATAGCCCAGATGGGTGCTGGCAAATTCCCTTCCAACTCTGCCCTCAACCGTCTGTGCATGTTCAACAACACCGAGTTGAAGAAATTCCCCGAGGCAGTGGCTGCCGGCAAGGCTCTCTTCGCTTGCGAGGGTGCCAAGATTTCTGGCAACGACCACCTCTATTACGCTACAGCGCTTAAGGGGAACAAGGAGCTTGACAGCGCTATCGAGCAGTACATCAAGGCTGCAGAGGTGGCTCCCGAGGACAAGGACCTGCAGATTTCTGTTTACAGAGACCTCGCCGAGGTTTATGGCCAGAAGGGCGACATCGACAAGGCTGTTGAAAACTTCAACAAGTACATCGAAATCTCTCCCAAGCGCACCGCTTCTATGTATGGTCAGCTCGCTGCTCTCTACAAGAACCAGGCTGCCAAGGTAGAGGGAGCCGAAATGGAGAAGTATCTGCTCGAGGCCGACAAGGTATATGCTACCATCGCCGAGCAGTTCTCAACCTTTGCTGACTACGCTACTCTCCAGCGTGCTCACATCGGCTTCCAGCTCGACCCCGAGACCAAGACCGGTGCTGCCAAGCCCCACTACGAGAAGCTCGTAGAGATTATCCAGGGTCACGAGACCATGGATGACCACGACAAGGCCAACCTCCTCGAGGCTTACAGATACCTCGGCTACTATTACACTCTCGCCAAAGAGAACGACAAGGCAGCCGAATACTGGCACAAGGTGCTCGAGCTCGACCCAGAGAATGCTGCCGCCAAGGCCGCTCTCGGTATCAAGGAGTAAGACAACCATTCAACCATAATAGCAGAGCGGGAATAAGTTCACACTATTCCCGCTCTCTTTTTTACCCGTTTCCTTATCCCCTTTATCCCATTCCTATCCCCATGAGTGCAGAAGAACAGCAGAAGAAAGACCTCTTCTATATGTCAAAGGCCCTCGAGCAGGCCCGCATAGCCCTCGATGCCGACGAGATACCCATCGGAGCTGTCATCGTGTGTGGCGACCGCATCATCGCCCGCGCCTCCAACCTCACCGAAGCCCTCAACGATGTCACCGCCCATGCCGAGATGCAGGCCATCACCTCTGCCGCCAACCTTCTCGGTGGAAAATATCTCAAGGGCTGCACCCTCTATGTCACCGTCGAACCTTGCGTGATGTGCGCTGGAGCCCTCGGCTGGTCCCAGATAGACCGAGTCGTCTATGGCGCCCCCGATGCCAAGCGCGGCTATGCCCTCTATGCTCCCCATGCCTTCCATCCCAAGACCCGCGTCACTGCCGGAGTGATGGAAGATGAGTGTCGGCAGCTGATGCAAGATTTCTTTAAGTCCAAACGATGACCGCGCCCGCTTCGTCACAGTCGCACGGGCTGACGCCACTATTCATTTGGTTTCCTATGAGGCGTTACCTATTTCTTGTCTTCCTCGCCCTGTGCTGCGCAGCGTGCACCAGGCGCCGGTCTGCCTCCGAGCCTTCGCTCCCTGCCGACAAAAAGCCCTTTACCATCTACCTGCAGCCCTATGAAGATTTTCCTCAACGCGAGGCAGAGGCGCTGCGAGCCTCCATCACCCAGGCACTTGGCAGAGTCTATCGCGGCGACTGGTCGCATGTCGAGGTGCTGCCCAGCCGCCCCCAGCCGCCCCACGCCTATTACAAGCCACGCCAGCGCTATCTCGCCAGTGCCTTGCTTTGCGACCTCACCGTTGCCGGTCCCGACGCTTTTGTTATAGGACTCACCCACAAAGACATCTCCTTCAACATCCACAACACCAAGAACTACGGCATTATGGGCCTTACCACCCGTGGCCACTTCAAGACCATCGTGTCAGACTATCGTGCCAAGGGCGACAACTTCCTTGCCGTCATAGTCCACGAGTTTGGCCATGGCTACTACAAAGCCCCACACTGCACCGACTCCACTTGCATCATGTGCGATTACCAGGCGCATAAAGGCAAGCCCTTCGTCTACGGCCTGTGCCCCGCCCATCAGTACATGCATTACCCCCCCTCACCATTATCCATTCCCCCCTTCTGCCCCTGGCGGTCGCTGCAGAAAGGGAGATTGCGTTTCTCCTTCTCCGCCATTGCCTTTGTCCCCTTGCAGCAGCCCGTCGCCGGCTCGTAACGGAAGGAACGAGCCCTCGTGCCTATTGTCACGTGCTTCCGTATCGTATGTCACGAGCCCACGTGTCAATTGATACGAGCTGCCAACGTGCATCTCGGCGGCGACAGACGGCGTCTGCGTGGGATAAGGTCCAATGAAATTACTCATGGTCCAATGTTATGGAGTTTCATCTATATGTAGAAAACTACTTTAACCTCCTTTCTTATTTACAACTGAAATCAATATTAGGACAGGCTCTTGTCATAAATATCCAAAAAACCAGCTCAAAAATCTGGAATTATGCTTTTAATACTGTATCTTTGTAGATGATTTAATGATGGTGAATTATGAACTTTGCAGAATTAAGGTCAGCGATAAAGAACAGTATTGACCTGGACTTTCAGGTAGCCAGCAGTCGACTCCAGACTACAATATTCGGTCTTGACAGGGCCGACATATTGCCGCTTGTAGTAGAAATCGGCATCATACCAGAGGATATAAAGCACGACTCAACAGAGGAGAAGTTATATACCAAAGTGTCTGACATCCTTTTGGCCAAGTCGCTCAGTGAGATGAATCTCGAGGTCGCTGTATTGACGCAACGGAGTGACAGTGCTGATATTATAGCGCAAAGTCGTTATCATGGCTATAGCCTGGTCGGTGATGCTAAAACCTTCAGGCTCAGCAGGACCGCCAAAAATGCCAAGGACTTCAAGGTAGTTTCTATGGCTCAGTGGAAGGGTGATTGCGATTACTCTGTTTTGGTTTGCCCTTACTACCAATATCCCAAAAGCGTTAGCACGATTTATAAGGAAGCTCTCGACCACAATGTCTCTTTGTTCAGCTGGGAATACCTTTATATGTTGCTAAAAGAGGGAGTAAAAGAAAGCCCTTCCTGCAATCTTAGAGAATTGTTCAACCAAAGTGCGATAATAGCCAATGCTACTACAGTGGTCAATGCCAAAGCCAACTTCTTGCAGCAGCAGAACGTGAATATCGCCGATATTGTTAATATGCCGCAAAGTAGGTTTGACGATTATCTTAAGGAAATCGTCAAGATACTCGTAGAACGCGGCAATGCCGAAATTGGTTATTACGAGAGTGAGCAGCAGCGCGTAAAGCAGTTGAGTAGAGAGGATGCTATCAACGAGCTCCTTAAATGTCTGAAGCTGGATAACAAAATCTCAACGATTAAGCAATTTATTGAGCAAATACAAAAATGATAACGGACTATATTGATAAGATAATCAATGGTAATTGCGTGGATGTGATGAAGCAGTTACCGGACAACTCCATTGATTTGGTCGTAACTTCACCTCCATACGACAATCTGAGAACATATAAAGGCTATACCTTCCCTTTCGAGGATATCGTTGCCCAATTGTATAGGATTATCAAGGAAGGCGGTGTGGTTGTCTGGGTCGTTTCCGACGCTACTGTCAATGGTAGCGAGACCTGTACCAGTTTCAGACAGGCACTAACCTTCGTTGCAAAAGGTTTCAAGTTGCACGATACGATGATATTCCAGAAAACCAATCCCGTACCCCAAATATACAGGAAGAGATATACCAACGTGTTTGAGTATATGTTTGTTTTCTCAAAAGGCAATGTGGCTACCCACAATCCTATTAAGGTCCCCTGCCTCCATGCGGGATTAGAGCTAAAGGGCACAACCTATAAAAACTATTCCAAAGGTGAACAAAGTCGAACTAAATTGGCCAATCCTGTAAAGGCCGAAAAACTTAAGGGTAATATCTGGGAATATGTTGTTGGTAAAAAGGCTGTAGACCAAGAGGCCAAGAAGCACCCGGCTCCCTTCCCTTATGACCTCGCTTTAGACCATATAAGAAGTTGGTCCAATGAGGGTGATGTCGTTCTTGACCCTATGTGTGGTAGTGGTACAACCTGTGTGGCTGCCAAAGACTCTGGTAGGAAATACATAGGTATCGATATCAGTAAAGAGTACTGCCAGTTGGCAGAGAGCAGAATTAAGATGCACTCCAATACAGAGCCGTCACTATTTGTTAACATGGGTGGTTTCGCCGTTTGTCATAAGTGCTAATGGCATTGGGGGTAGTATTTGCAGACAGCTACATACAGCCAGCGGTCATATCTTTATTCTCCTTGTCGCCACCTCCGCCTCCGCCATCATCTACATAACGCCAAACGAGCACGGCCTTTTGGGTCGTGCTCGTTTGGCTTATTGGGTGGGGCGGTATGTGGGCTGCTGTCGGCTTGTCTTTGGCGTTGTGGCTATTGGGCCTTGTCGTCGTCTTCGTCCACATAGTCTACATATTCGCCTTCGTCGCTGCCGAATATCTTCTGGTTTGATTGCTCCGGTGTGCGCTGGTCTATCACGCCGTCGCCTCTGCCGTTGTCGGTCTTGCGGTTAGTGCGCTGGGCGTTGCCGCCACGTAGCTGGTCTATGGCGCTTCTTACGCGCACCCACAGACCTACGCCCATCACGATGATGGCTATGATGCCTACGATGAAGATGAAGGCTATGAGCTTGAGGAGTATCATTGCTGCTTGAGTTTGTCAGTGAAATTCTTGTACACCGAGACCAGTATGTACCACACGATGATGAGCGATATGCCAGCTACTCCACACACGAGCAGGATGGGGATGCAACAGAGGATGAAGATGTACTTCAGCTGGTTTTCGGCCCATCCCCAGTGCTTGAACTTGAGTGCAAACATGGGTATCTCGGCTATGAGCAGATAGCAGCTCAGCAGTATCAGCACCAGCAGCAGGGGGAGCGCCCAGGGCGAGCTCTCCAGCTGGTCGCGCCATCCGAGGATGAACGAGCCCCAGAAGAGGGCGTTGGCAGGGGTGGGCAGTCCGATGAAGCCCATGGACTGGCGCTCGTCGAGATTGAACTTGGCCAGACGCAGTGCTGAGAAGGCTGCCATGACAAAGGCTGCGAAGGGGATGTAATCGCTCACGGGCATGAGGAAGGCGGGGTAGTGTACCATGGTGAGCTCGAAGCCCACGATGGCTGCGGGTGCCAGTCCGAAGGTGATGTCGTCGGCCAGCGAGTCGAGCTCCTTGCCTATGGGCGACGATACGTGGAGCAGTCGGGCGCTCATGCCGTCGAAGAAGTCGAAGGCTGCGCCTATGACAATCCATAGGAGTGCGATGTCTACATTGCCTGTGAAGGCATGGAATGTAGCAATACATCCTGCAATGAGATTGCAGGATGTCAGTGTGTTGGGGATGATTTTCTTGATGGTCTGTAACATGGTTGTATCAGTCCTTTAGTTTGGCTATCACTGTCTGGTCGCCCGTGGTGGTCTGGCCCATCTTGACACACACCTCGGTGCCTATGGGCAGATATACGTCTACGCGCGAACCGAACTTGATGAAGCCCAGATGTTCGTCGATGAAGCATTCCTCTCCGGGCTTGGCGTAGGTCACGATGCGGCGTGCCACGGCGCCGGCTATCTGTCGGCAGAGGATGTCGGTACCCTCGGGCGTGGTAATCATGATGTCGGCGTGCTCGTTTTCCTCGCTTGCCTTGGGCAGCCATGCCTTGTGGAAGTTGCCGTTGCGGTGGTTTACAAACTTCACCTTGCCGTCTACGGGGAACCAGTTGGCATGCACGTTGAAGAGGCTCATGAAGATTGATACCATGAGGCGGCGCTCATGGAAGTACTCGTTCTCCTCTACCTCTTCGATTACTACTATCTTGCCGTCGGCGGGCGCAACGACCAGCCGCTCGGTGTCTTCGCTGCCGAAGTAGCGTATAGGACATCTGAAGAAATTGAGGATGATGGCATATATGGAGCCGAAAATGACAAGGAACGACCAGAAGGGAATCTTGGTCTCAAACGAACGGTGCAATATCAGCGCGACGGCGGCAATGAAAATGAAACCATAGATGATGGTGTCTGTGCCCTCGCGGTGGATACGTATCTTTTTTAGTTTTTTAATTCTATTGCCCATAAGGTTACTCTATATTCTATGCAAAGATACATTAATTAATATGATGTCGCAAATATTGGCCGCGTTTTTTTTGTGGATGTCGGCAAATGTATGTAACTTTGAAACCCCAAACACAATTTTCGCCACCATTATGGAAGATTTTATACACCTGCACGTACACACCCACTACTCTATACTCGACGGTCAGTCCAAGATACCCCACCTGGTCGACAAGGCCATTGCCGACGGCATGCGCGGTATGGCGGTCACCGACCACGGCGTGATGTATGGCATCAAGGAACTGGCCGACTACTGCGCCGGTGTCAACAAGAAGCGCAAGGAGGAGGGGCTCGAGCCTTTCAAGCCCATCCTGGGTTGTGAGATGTATGTGGCGCGCCGCCGCAAGGAAGACAAGGTCAAGGAGATGGGCGACAACAGCGGTTACCACCTCATCGTGCTGGCCAAGAACTATAATGGTTACAAGAATCTCATCAAGCTCGTCTCCAATGCGTGGACAGATGGCTACTACTATCGTCCGCGTACCGACCGCGCCGACCTCGAGCGCTACCACGAAGACCTCATCGTCTGCTCGGCATGTATCGCCGGCGAGGTACCCTCCAAGATTCTGCATGGCGACATCGAGGGAGCCCGCGAGGCGTGTGAGTGGTATCATCGCGTGTTTGGCGACGACTATTACCTCGAGCTCCAGCGCCACGAGGTGACCGACCCCACCATCCTGGCCAACCGCGAAGCCTTCCCCCTGCAGCAGAAGGCCAACAAGGTGCTCATCGAGATGGCCCGTGAGTATGGCATCAAGCTCGTCTGCACCAACGACTGCCACTTTGAGGACAAGGAGACCGCCGAAGCCCACGACCATCTGCTCTGTATCTCTACGGGCAAGGACCTGGACGACCCCAACCGCATGCGCTACTCCAAGCAGGAGTGGTTTAAGACCCGCCAGGAGATGAACGACATCTTCAGCGATGTGCCCGAGGCGCTTGCCAACACCACCGAGATACTCGACAAGGTCGAGATATACAGCATCGACCACGGCCCCATCATGCCCTTCTTCCCCATCCCCGAAGACTTTGGTACCGAGGAAGAGTGGCGCCGCCGCTTCACCGAGGAGCAGCTCTTCCACGAGTTTACCTCCGACGAGAACGGTGAAAACCCGCTGCCTCCCGACGAGGCCCAGAAGGTGATAGACCGCCTGGGCGGCTACGACAAGATATACCGCATCAAGTTTGAGGCCGACTATCTGGCCCACCTCGCCTACGAGGGTGCCAAGGAGCTCTACGGCGACCCGCTGCCCGACAATGTGAAGGAGCATATCAACTTCGAGCTCCATGTCATGAAGACCATGGGTTTCCCCGGTTACTTCCTTATCGTGTCAGACTTCATCAATGCCGCCCGTCGCGACCTCGGCGTGTGGGTAGGTCCGGGCCGTGGCTCGGCTGCGGGTTCGGTTGTGGCCTACTGTCTGGGCATTACGCGCATAGACCCGCTCAAGTACGACCTGCTGTTCGAGCGTTTCCTCAACCCCGACCGTGTGAACCTCCCCGATATCGATACCGACTTCGACGACGACGGCCGAGGCAAGGTGCTGCGCTGGGTGATGGACAAGTACGGCCATGAGAACTGTGCCCATATCATTACCTATCAGGCCATGGCCACCAAGAACTCCATCAAGGATGTGGCGCGCGTGGAGCGTCTGCCCCTCGACAAGGCCAACGCCCTCTGCAAGGCCATACCCGACCGTCTGCCCGACGGCATGAAGATGAATCTCACCAATGCCATCAAGGCCACACCCGAACTGCGTGATGCCGAGGCGTCGTCCAATCCCCAGGAGCGCAATACCATCAAGTATGCCAAGATGCTCGAGGGTACCGTGCGCGGTGTGGGTCTCCATGCTTGCGGCTTCATTATCTGCCGCGACCCCATCAGCAACTGGGTACCCGTGTCTACTGCCGACGACCCCGACTTCCCTGAGTTCAAGACGGCTGTCACCCAGTACGACGGCCACGTCATCGAGTCTACCGGCCTTATCAAGATGGACTTCCTGGGACTGAAGACTCTCTCCGAGTTGAAAGAGGCGGTAAAGAACGTGAAGCTGACCAAGGGCATCGATGTCGACATCGACACCATACCCATCGACGACGAGCTCACCTACAAGCTCTATCAGGAGGGCCGCACCATCGGAACCTTCCAGTTTGAGTCGCCCGGCATGCAGAAGTATCTGCGTGAGCTCCATCCCACCGTGTTCGAGGACCTCATCGCCATGAACGCCCTCTATCGTCCGGGTCCTATGGACTACATTCCCGACTTCATCAAGCGCAAGCACGACCCCTCGCTGGTGACCTACGACATACCCTGCATGGAGAAATATCTCAAGGACACCTATGGCATCACCGTCTACCAGGAGCAGGTGATGCTCCTGTCGCGCCAGCTGGCCAGCTTCACCCGAGGTGAGAGCGATGCCCTGCGTAAGGCTATGGGTAAGAAGAAAAAAGCCATCGTAGACGCCATGAGACCCAAGTTTATCAAGCAGGGGCAGGCCAACGGCCACGACCCCCAGGTGCTTGAGAAAATCTGGGGCGACTGGGAGAAGTTTGCCTCCTATGCCTTCAACAAGTCTCATGCCACCTGCTACTCCTGGGTGGCCTACCAGACCGCCTATATGAAGGCTCACTATCCGGCCGAGTTTATGGCTGCCATCATGACCCGCCGCAAGAGCGACATCAAGGAGATTACCAAGCTCATGGACGAATGTCGCACCTACGGTGTGCCCACCCTGGGCCCCGATGTCAATGAGAGTTACGAGAACTTCGGTGTAAACCACCATGGCGAGATACGCTTCGGACTGGCTGCCATCAAGGGTATGGGCGAGGCTGCCGCCACCGCCATCATCAACGAGCGCGAGGCCAACGGCCCCTTTGCCGATATCTATGACTTCGCCGAGCGCGTGGACTTCCGCAATGTCAACCGCAAATCCTTTGAAAGCCTTGCCTACAGCGGAGGCTTCGACAGCTTCGGGCTCTATCGTGAGCAGTATTTTGCACCTTGTGGCAAGGAGGGCTCGTTCCTCGATGCCATCGTGCGTTATGGCCAGCGCTTCCAGGCGTCCAAGGCCGAGGCAGCCACTTCGCTCTTCGGTGCCGACGATGTAGAGATAGCCCATCCACAACCATCCAAGCCAGAGCTGTGGAACACACTCGAACGACTCAACAAGGAGCGCGAACTGGTGGGCATCTATCTCTCTGCCCATCCGCTCGACGACTACGAGGTGGCGCTCAAGCACCTCTGCAATACCCAGTGTATCGACATCCGCGGTCGCGACACCGACATGGAGCCGCTGAGCAAACTGCAGGAGGTAACCTTCGGCGGAATCATCACCGAGTCGACCGAGCGCTTCTCCAACTACAGTGGCAAGCCCTTCGGTATCATCCAGATAGAAGATTACAGCGGCACTGGCGAGTTGAGTATCTTTGATGCCGAATGGCCCAAGTGGAACGGCATGCTCAAGAAGGAATATCTCGTGCGCATCACCGCCAAGTGCGTGGAGCGCTACCGTGGTTCGGGCAAGTTCCAGCTCAATATCGTCAACGTAGAGTTCCTCGTCGATGTCAAGAACCGCGGCATCACCAGCATGACGATAGGCATAGACTGCGACAAGTTTGACGAGGAGCTTGAAGATAACCTCGCCACCAAGCTCAACGACAACCTCGGCCAGACACCCCTGCTCATACGCTTCTACAACTGTATGGACCAGAGGGGAGAGATAGTGATGCGCTCGGCCAAGAGCGTCAATGTGACCAGGAAGCTGCTCGACTTCCTCGACGAATATCACTTCAGCTATCAGTTCAATACCTGACGACTCCCTCCGCTGCGTAGCGGCGGTTGCAGATACGAGAAATGGTTCGACAGCAGCTCAATGCAAGCTCTGTCGAACCATTTCTCGTATCTGTAGTAAGGGTGTTATCAGTTGTGAACCAGCGTGCCTATCTCTTCGCCGTCCATCACGCGCTTGAGGTTGCCCACCACATCCATGTTGAATACATAGATAGGCAGATTGTTCTCCTTGCACATCGTGGTGGCGGTGAGGTCCATCACGCGCAGGTTGCGGGTATAAATCTCGTCGAAGGTGATGTCGTGAAACTTGGTGGCAGTGGGGTCCTTCTCGGGGTCGGCGGTGTAGATGCCGTCTACGCGGGTGCCCTTGAGCATCACATCGGCCTCAATCTCTATGCCTCGCAGCGACGAGCCGGTGTCGGTGGTGAAGTAGGGGCTGCCCGTGCCGCCCGAGAAGATGCACACGCGGCCGTCTTCCATAGCCTCGATGGCCTTCCACTTGCTGTAGAACTCGCCGATGGGCTCCATGCGTATGGCGGTGAGCACCTTGGTCTTTACGCCCTCGGCCTCGAGAGCCGAACTCAGCGCCAGCGAGTTGATTACCGTGGCACACATGCCCATCTGGTCGCCCTTGACGCGGTCGAAGCCCTTCTGGCTGCCGCTCAGTCCGCGGAAGATGTTGCCACCGCCGATGACGATACCTATCTGCACACCCATCTCGTGTATCTCCTTGATTTGGCGGGCATAGTCACCCAGTCGCTCAAGGTCGATACCATAATTCTGATTGCCCATCAAGCTCTCGCCCGAGAGTTTGAGGAGGATTCTCTTAAATCTTGCCATAGTCTTATTTGTATTTTCAGATGATAAATTCCACTTCCTTGAACGTATAGCTGCGCTGTCGGCCCTCGCTGTCGCGCAGACTGAGCCTGCCGTCGTAGGCCACGCCCACCAGCTCGGCGTCAAATTCGCCGTCGCCGTCGCGATAGCGGTAGAAACCCTTGCGGCGGTAGAGCGCCTCGTGATACTCGCGGCTTATGCCAGCATAGTCGCCCTCCAGCACCCGTCGGTAGTAGTCGTCGAAGGCTTGGAGAATGCGCTCGAGCAGATGGTCTATGCACTCGTCTCTGCCCGTGATCTGACTGAGCGACACGGGGTTGGGTGCGTCGCTGGTGAAGCGCCGCTGGTTTACGTTGATGCCCGTGCCCAGTATCATGCGCTTCAGTCGGCCGCCGCTTACCGCCGTCTCGATGAGCGTTCCGCTGAGCTTGCGGTCGCGGTGGTAGATGTCGTTGGGCCACTTCAGCTCCATGTCATCGGCATAGGCATCGAGCGCCCGCTTCAGGGCCAGCGCTTCGGCCATAGCCAGCACAAATTGGTGGTCTATCGCCACCTCCACGGGGCGTATCTGTATCGAGAAGAGCAGGTTCTGCCCCTCAGCGTCCTCCCATCGGTTGCCTCCCTGTCCGCGTCCGGCGGTCTGGTGGCGTGCTGTGACCACCACCACATCCTCATCGCCCCGATAGGCGTGCAGATAGGTATTGGTCGAATCGACGGTGTCCAGTCTTATCACTCTCATATCACTCATCTACTCAGTAGCAATGGGTTGAAGGCATCCTCGGTGTGTATCACGTCGCAGTGGCGTGAGTCCATGCCCACCACGGTGATGATGTCAAACCTCACATCGGCGTCAATGCCCATCTGCTTGACATAGGCATTGGCGGCAATGGCGAGATTGCGCATCTTGGTCTCGTCGACGGCCAGGATAGGGTCTATCGTCAAGCCCTCCGAGCGCGTCTTCACCTCGACGATGACCAGCAGGTCCTGCGCCTCGGTAATGGCCACGATGTCCAAATCGCGCTTGCCCAGTCGCCAGTCGCGGTCCTTGATGATATATCCATGGTTCTCCAGGTAGCATGCCGCCACCTCTTCTCCCCATTTGCCTAAGTCGTTGTGTTCAGCCATAACTGTCTGCAAATGTAACACTTTTCCGCCACTCAGCCAACTAAAGGCAAGAGAAATAGGCTGCGCCCCACCAATATTGCCGCCACCGCCGCTCCTGGTTTCCATCTCCGCCGCTTAAGGTGCAGCGGAGTTTCAATGACTGTGTAATGGCTAAATTCGAGTAGGGTGGTTATGCAAACTTCTCCTGGTAATGCACTATATTCAGCTAAATGTGTGTTTTTTGATAGATTTAGCTGAATATACGCCATGTTTTAGTATTTTTGCAACTGAAACATTGATACTTGAATATGTTGTCTGATACGAAAAGTTGAGTAATCTATTAATAAAAATGGCTTTATGAGTAATACTATGCTTAAATTGTTCTTCGCCTGTATATGTATAGGCTATACTGTCTCTATAAATGCTCAAGAAAGCATAAATGGAAGAATATTAGATAAACATGAACAAGGATTTGAAGCTGCAGTTGTCATGTTGGTATCTTTACCTGAGAATGTTCTAATGGAGACCGCTGTAACCGATAGTACTGGGCGTTTTCATTTGCCAGTTCATAAGGGTGAATTCCTTTTATGCATAAGGTCATTGGGGTATAAGGAGAAAACGAAGAATATCACCATATCTGGCCCTAATACCATTCCCGAAATCTATTTGGAGCCTGATGAGATTTTTTTACAAGATGTTGTGGTCACAGCACGCAAATCACGTCCAATTACGTCTTTTTCAAACGGAAAAGAAATATACTATAAGAGTTCATATCTCTCTACATGTTAAATTATTAATTGCTGATAACTATGAGACTGAAGCCAAAACTCCTCAATGCAATAATATTAGGATTGACAATGTTCCTTTCAATGCAAACAGCTTTTGCTGCTTGCAAACAGTCATTTGCCGCTCAACAAAAGAAGGTAGCGACTATTAGCAAAAAGAGAGTTGTCAAGAGCAAGAAGAGAACCTATAGCAAGGCTTCGGCGCGTAAATATTCGCATAGGGAACTGAACGCCATTATGCGGATACTTGAGCGGAAGTTCCTGTCGGAAGACAAGACCCCGGCCTTGCGAAATGTTGTTGGATTTGGAATGGGATCCAACTCCATTGATGTTGCGCTCCGTTGGAACACGAAGGAGAAGCAGCTGGAGTTTCGTAGGCAGATTTACAACTCGCCCGCCATCAGGTTTGAGGGCAAGTTGGACCCTATCATCGACAACAGGGAAGGCGTGAGCACCTACCAAGGCATCTCCCTCAAGGCGGAGAAGCCTTCCTATCCATTGGGCACCACGGAAATCAGATTCACGATTACCAACCATAGTGGCGAGGAATTTGTGTATGGCGATGCCTATAGCATCACAGCCCAAGGAGCGGATGGCAATTGGTTTGTTGTGCCCACCGATTGCTTGTTCACGGCCATCGGTCATGTTTTAAACGATGGTCAAAGCGGCACCATCACTGCCCATCTTTTTCCCGATATTCTTCCCAACAAACCAGGCGTTTACCGCTTTTTTTATGAGGATAGCATAGATGGTGAGAAGGTGCCTTTCATGGCAACCTTTGAGTTGAAGTAAATAAAAAGAATTGTTGCTTATGAAAATACTCTTCAGTTTATTGGCATTTTTGTTTATTTGCCTCATGCGTCCATTCCCAAGAGGCGGTGGACACGGTAAGCGTGCGTGTACAATACAGAGTAAAATATAATGAACGTAATATGAAACTCTTGCCCATTTGTATCCACTATGCCATTTATTCTTTTATTTCCAAAAGAACCAATTCAAAGAAAGAGAGGCCTATATGAAGTATATAGAATTGTTTTGGAATAGGCTATATTATTGCATTTTCTTTACTGCCTTTAGGCAAGACTGCGTTTATCCTTGTCTCAGTAGTACCTTGCCTCTTTATAAATTACTTTTTCTTATGGAGAAAGGATAAATATCTTAGGTACTGGGAGGTGTTTGCTAAAGATACGCCAGGAATCAGACGAGTATGGTATTGCATAACTTGCGTATGTTTGCTCCTCGTCTGGCCTATATTTATATTTAGCATGATAATAATGTCTAACTAAGAAGAATCAAATAATGGAATATTTACGTCTCTGGGGAATCAATTGCTTAGTTCCATTTTTACAGATTCTATTTTCATTTTGTCGTAAATTACGATAGAACATAGCAGATATTCGAGGATTTATGATGGATTATGACAACAAAATGTTATTTTTGTAGCATGGAAATAAGATTAAACCATCATGTATTTGTGCTTTTAACGATAATAGTAATATCGTTAATATCCTTATCTTGCTCTAATCGTCCAATCTGTGTTGATTGTCGGTTGGATGGCTATTGGAATATGGTTCTTGATAGTCTTGTTATAAATAGAAGTGCAAAGGTAGAATTCGGTAGCATAAACTTCAATTTTACTTGTAAGAATGTTGATCTTCCTTTGCTCCAAACTCCACGTGTAGATGTCAAAGGTAAAACATTGTTGGATGCAGATATTAACGAAGACTCTCTTAAGAAAGATTGGTCTAATTATCAAAAAGCAATAAGAGAATCTAATGGAACATGGGAATTATATACCCGTTGGCGGAATTAATTTAAGTTGATAAATATGAGTAAAAAGTTGTACATAT
>OCPX01001319.1_pt1 | contig 19522 bp, 20 predicted proteins | sample 1538771 | NCBI WGS metagenome assembly OCPX01 (sample SAMN04571725, study PRJEB22368) | human gut metagenome | biome: human gut; material: stool | host: Homo sapiens | place: Luxembourg | collected 2012-11-01 | reverse complement strand
CTTACGATGCTGCGCCCGCTGCTCTCACTCACGTTCGACCTGCCGGAGCTCGACGGCGATCATTACCGCGAGGCGGTCGAAGCGCTGAAGGAAACGCTGAACGCCGAGCAGGACAGTGCGCTCGGTGATAGCATAGCTGCGCGGACGCAGGCATATATTGAGGACAAAGCCAGCTCCTTAGGTCTGAGCGTGCGCGCCGAAGTGCAGACCGCTTTACGCGACGGCGTACCGTTTCCGGACAGCGTCACACTGTACGGAGAAAACAGCGCGGCGCTCGGCGCGTACATCGTACAGGAGCTTGGCATTGCAGAGGAGAATCAGCTATGGATCGAACCGAAATGAACGCATCGCCCGTGCAGAAGGCGCTGCAAGGCATCAAGAAGTACAAATACGTCCTCCTGACGGCGCTGCTCGGCGTGCTGCTGTTGCTGCTGCCGCAGAACGAGAAAGCGACGGACACGGGTTCCGCAACGCCGTCCGCCGCGGAAAATTTCGACCGCGAGGCGCTGCAAAACGAGATGGAGGATATTCTTTCCTCGCTCGACGGCGTCGGGAAGCTCTCACTTATGCTGACGGTCGAGGGCGGCGGCGCTTACGAGCTGGCGCAGGATGAGACCGCGTCGCTCAAAGCCCGAGGGGAGGAGGTCGACGAGCAGACGCGAAAGACGGAGACCGTTGTGCTCGGCAGTGGCACGAGCGCCGAGGTCGTCGTGACCCACAGCCGCTATCCGCGCTTTGTCGGCGCGCTCATCGTGTGCGAGGGCGGAGACCGCGCGGATGTCCAGCTCAAGGTGACGCAGGCCGTCAGCGCGCTGACGGGGCTTTCGTCCGAGCGCATCTCCGTTGTTAAAGGAACACCATGAAACTACAATATTTTTATTATGCAAAACGCAGGGAGGAAACAGCTATGAAGCAATTATGGAAGCGGAACGCAGTGGTCGGCACGATCCTGGTCTTTGTCTGCGCGGCAATCTTTCTGAATGGAAAGTACGCCGAAAAGGTCGACAAGCCCACAAAGGTCTTAGGCCAGTCCGAGCTTGTGAGCACGGATAGCGACGCCGCCGAGGTTTCGGCAAACGCGGAGGGGAAGGACTACTTTGCCTCGGCCCGCCTGACGCGCCAGCAGGCGCGCGACAGCGCGCTGTCGCTTTTGAAAGAGGCGAGCGAAAACCAGGACGTGGACGCCGAGACCGCAAGCGAGGCGGCAAAGAGCATCGAAACGCTCGCATCCTATACGCTCAGCGAAGCACAGATCGAAAACATGGTCACGGCCAAGGGCTATGAGGACTGCGTCGTCTTCATGTCCGAAGACGGCGTGAGCGTGGTCGTTTCGACGGGAGAAGAGGGGCTCCAGACCGAGGACATCGCCCGCATCACGGACATTGTCAAGCAGGAAACGGGACTGAGCGCGGAGAGCATCAAGATCATGGAAGTAAATTAGCTGTTGTAATTTTGGGAAAAAGATGATAAAATACTTTCGATATGAGCATTCACAAACAAGGAGAGGATATCTGAATGGCTGAGAATCGAGAGTATCTGACCCGCGCCGAGGAAAACGGCAGCATCAACATCGCAGAAGACGTGGTCGCCGCGATCGCCGCCGACGCTATCGGCGAGATCGAAGGCGTTGGCTCCATGTGCCAGAATATGACCGAACAGATCACCGAGCAGTTCACGGGCAAAAAGGGCCTGCGCGGCGTGCGCGCCGAGGTCAAGGACGGCGAGATCATCGTCGACGTCTACCTGATGGTGCGCTATGGCTACGCCATCCCCGAGACCGCGCGCAAGGTGCAGGACAGCGTGTCCGCCGCCGTGAGCGGCATGACGGGTTACAACGTCCATGCGGTCAACGTCCACGTCGGCGGGATCAGCTTCAACTAAAGAAAGATAAGATCAACAGATAAAGGAACAGACGAGAATGATTCGCAATACAGCGCGAGAGATCGCAGTGCATCTTGCATACGAACTGAGCTTTACGGATAAGACGGTGGAGGAGCTTCTCGACGAGCGGCTGACGAAGGAATACTTCGACACGCTCAAGGACGAGGACGACATCTACGAAAAGGCCCCCGGCGCCGCGCAGGCGGAATACATCCGCTCCATCGTTTCCGGCGTTGCCGAGCACGCGCCGGAGCTGGACGGCTACATCGCCAAGTACGCCAAGGGCTGGAGCTTCGACCGCATCCCGCTCGTCGCCTCGGCGATCATGCGCGTTGCGATGTACGAATCGCTCTACCGCAGTGACATTCCGACGCGCGTGGCCGTCAACGAGGCCGTGGAGATTGCCAAGAAGTACGAAACGCCTGAAACAGTGAAGTTCATCAACGGCATCCTCGGCAGCTTCGTTCGCGGCGAGATCAGCGTGGAATAAAAATGCTCTTAAAAGCAGAGTACCGACAGGCGCTCTGCTTTTCTTCCGTTTTTCATTTTGTTTTGAGAGAGAGGTGACGCGGCGTGGCGCAGGAGCAGATGATCTTCAGCGTATCGGAAGCCAACAATTTCATCAAAGCGCTGCTCGACGCCGTGCCGCAGCTCCAGACCATTTTCGTGCGCGGCGAGATCTCGAACTACAAGCTCTATCCCTCCGGGCACCATTACTTCACGCTCAAGGACGAAGGGAGCGCGCTCAAATGCGTGATGTTCCGCGGCATGGCGGGGAAGCTCCGCTTCCGCCCGGAAAACGGCATGAAGGTCATCGCCTTTGGCCGCATCGGCGTGTTCCCGCGCGACGGCGCGTACCAGCTCTACTGTTCAGAGCTCAGCGTCGAGGGCGTGGGTGACCTGCACGTCGCCTTCGAGCAGCTCAAGGAAAAGCTATTCAAAGAAGGGCTTTTTGACCCCGCGCACAAAAAGCCCTTGCCGAAATATCCAAAGCGTATCGCCATCATCACCTCGTCCGCGGGCGCGGCAGTGCACGATATGCTGCGCATCCTGAATGCGCGCTGGCCGATGAGCGAAGTCGTGCTCCTGCCTGTGCACGTGCAGGGAGCAGAGGCGCCGCCGGAGATCGCAGGCGCGCTGCGCTACGCGAATAAATGGCAGGTCGCCGACCTCATCATCACAGGCCGCGGCGGCGGGTCGATCGAAGATCTGTGGGCATTCAACGATGAGCGCGTGGCGCGCGCGATTTATGCCTCCGACATTCCGGTCATCTCCGCCGTCGGGCACGAGCCAGATGTGACGATCGCCGATTTTGTCGCCGACGCGCGGGCGTCGACGCCGTCGAACGCGGCGGAGATCGCCGTGCCGGACCAGCGCGAAATTTACCGCCGACTCGACGCGCTGCAAATGCGCATGGTGCAGAGCGAGCAAAAGCGCGTGAAAGCCCTGCGCGAGCAGTTTGAAAAGACGTCCCGCAGCCGTGTGCTGCAAGACCCCATGGCATTTATCGACGACAAGCGGATGCTGCTCGACTACACGCAGAAAAACCTTGCCGCGCTTGCGCAGCAGCAGATGGCGCAGCGCACACAGCAGTTTACAGCGCTTGCGGCCAAGCTCGACGCGCTGAGTCCGCTCAAGGTCCTCGGCCGCGGCTACGCCGTGGCGCGAAATGAACAGGGACAAATTCTGCGTGCGGCGCAGGAGGCCGCAGCCGGCGAAAAAATTGAGGTACTGCTCGGGCAGGGAAGTCTCAACTGCACGGTGAACGCGTGCAATATGGGAGGAAATGACGATGGCAAAAACGTTTGAAGACAATATCGCGCGTCTCGAAGAGATCGTGACGGCGCTTGAAAAAGGCGACGCAAAGCTCGCCGATTCCCTCAAGCTCTTTGAAGAGGGGACGAAGCTCGTGCACGACTGCGGCGCGATGCTCGACAAGGCCGAGCAGAAGGTCGCAAAGCTCTCTAAGGGCGCGGACGGCGCGCCGGTCGAGAGCCCATTCATTTCGGAGGAGTAATCCATGGACGAAAAGCTGTTTTCCGCCCGCATGGCGGAGTATAAGTCGGCGGTGGACAAGTATCTTGACGCCTGCCTTTTGGACACGCAGTGCGCAAGTTATCACAAGCTGACCGATTCGATGCACTACAGCCTGACCGCGGGCGGCAAGCGCCTGCGCGCGATCTTAGTGCTCGAATTCTGCCGCATCTGCGGTGGAGACGTCGAAAAGGCGCTGCCCGTGGCCTGCGGCGTTGAGATGCTGCACACGTATTCGCTCATCCACGACGATCTGCCCGTGATGGACAACGATGATCTGCGCCGCGGTAAGCCGTCGAACCACAAGGTCTTCGGCGAATGCACGGCGACGCTCGCGGGCGACGCACTGCAGGCGTTGGCGTTTGAAACGATTTTAAAAGCAGACCTGCCCGCCCTGCGCGCGCTCAAATGCGCGCAGATCTTAGCTAATGCCGCGGGACACGAGGGCATCTGCGGCGGCCAGCAGCTCGACCTTGAGTGGGAGGGCAAAATTTTAAGTGCACCGGAGCTCGAGGAAATTTATCTGCGCAAGACGAGCGCGCTCATCCGCGCGGCGTGCCTGATGGGCGTGGCCGCGGCGGGCGGCACGAAGGAGCAGGAGGAGGCCGCGGCCGGCTACGCCGACAACTTCGGCTTCGCGTTCCAGCTGCGCGACGACATGCTCGATGTCATCGGCGATGAAAAGACGTTCGGCAAGCCCATCGGCTCGGACAGGGAAGAGGGGAAGACGACGTTTGTCGACATTTTAGGTCTCAACGGCTGCCAGCGCGTCATCGAGGCGCACAGCGAGAGCGCGGTCGAAGCGCTGGGCGACATGGAGGACACCGATTTTCTCATTCACCTCGTCCGTGTGCTTGAAAAACGGGAGCAATAAATAAAAAATCCCGCAGAAAACGCCAAAAAAGTGGAAAATCATACAAAAGTGCGCATTTGGTGTTGACAAGCGGAATCGTCGGTGCTACGATACGCACATTGAAACGGAACCCACCCTGTGGGGAATGCTCGAAGGAAAGGATCCATTGGCATGATGACTTCGTACTCTGCCAACTGCATGATGATGCCGATGATGCGCATGTTCAGCATGTGCATGCTTTGTCATGGAGAAAATGGTCATTTCCTTTCAGAAACTGTCTGAGAAAAACAGCGAAGCGGCAGCGGAAGGTCAATGACCTCCCGCTGTTTTTTACTGCTCGAACAGCATACACTCCCCGCGGTCTGTCCGTTCCAAAAAGAAGCTATTATAAAATAAGTAAGGAGAACAAAACGATGAAAAAGCATTCTATTAAGCTGACCGCACTTGTCCTTGCACTGGTCCTCACTGCCGCTCTGGCCCTGACCGGCTGCGGCTCCAAGAGCGATGACTCCGACGGTGCCACCACCATCCAGATCGCCGTCCCCAACGACACGACCAACGAAGCCCGCGCGCTGCTGCTGCTCCAGGACAACGGCATCATCAAGCTCGCTGACGGTGCCGGCATCACCGCCACCAAGAACGACATTGTCGAGAATCCGTACAACGTCGAGATCGTCGAGACCGAGGCTGCGCAGATTCCCAACATCCTGCAGGACGTTGACTACGCCGTCATCAACTCCAACTACGCCATCAACGCGGGCCTGAACCCCGTGGCCGACTCCCTCGTGATCGAAGGCTCCTCCTCCGCTTACGCCAACATCCTGGCCGTGAAGGAAGGCAACGAGTCCTCTCCCAAGGTCCTTGCCCTGATCGCCGCTCTGGAGAGCCAGCAGGTCGTCGACTACATCAACGAGAAGTATGACGGCTCCGTTGTCAGCACCGTGGAGAACCCCACCGACGGCTTTGACGCCACGGTCGACTACGACGCTCTCGCTGGCGAGACCATCTCCATCGCCGCTTCCCCGACCCCGCACGCTGAGATCCTCGAGGTCGTGAAGAGCATCCTTGCCGAAAAGAACATCACTCTCGACATTCAGGTCTATAATGACTATGTCGTGCCCAACACCGTTGTCGAAGACGGCACTGTCGACGCCAACTACTTCCAGCACAAGCCCTACCTCGACGACTTCAACGCCGAGAACAACACCCACATCGTCTCCGTTGCCGCCATCCACGTCGAGCCCATGGGCCTGTACGGCGGCAAGCAGACCACGCTCGATGCGCTGAGCGCCAAGTAAGAAAGAAAGGAGGGAGCGTTCTTGATCGAACTGAAGCATCTAAGCAAAACCTTTGAAACAGCCGGAGGACGGGTAGACGCGCTCAAGGACGTCTCCCTGACCATTCCAGACGGCGACGTCTACGGCATCATCGGCATGAGCGGTGCCGGCAAATCCACGCTCGTGCGCTGTATCAATATGCTCGAGCGCCCGACGGAGGGCGAGGTCATCGTGAACGGACAACGTCTGGACACGATGACCCCCGCGCAGCTCCGCGCGGCGCGGCGCGAGATCACGATGATCTTCCAGCGCTTCAACCTGCTGATGCAAAGAAACTGCCTCGATAACGTCTGCTTCCCGATGGAGCTTTCCGGACTGCGGGGAGAGAAGAAGTGGCGCGAACAGCGAGCTCTGGAGCTCCTCGACATCGTGGGGCTCAAGGATAAGGCCAAGGCCTATCCCGCGCAGCTCTCCGGCGGACAGCAGCAGCGCGTGGCCATCGCCCGCGCGCTTGCCACGAACCCCAAAGTTCTGCTCTGCGACGAGGCCACGAGCGCGCTCGACCCCAAGACGACGCACCAGATCCTCGAGCTGATCGGCGACATCAACAAAAAGCTTGGCATCACCGTCGTCATCATCACACACCAGATGAGCGTGGTGAAGGAGGTCTGCAATCACGTTGCGATCCTCGACGACGGCGAAGTCGTGGAAGAGGGCCTTGTTTCTACCGTCTTTTCCGCGCCCAAGTCCGCGGCGGCGCGCCACCTCGTGTTCCCGCGCGGCGCGGACATCGACGTGTCCGACCCCCAGCAGCAGCGCCGCATCCGCCTCATCTTCCGCAGCGCGAAGACGACGTCCATTCCGCTCGTCGCACAGCTTGCGACCGAAGAGGGCATCAGCGCGACGGTCATTTCGGCCAACACGCAGAAGCTCTCCGAAGAGGTCTACGGCAGTATGCTGCTCGGCGTGCCGAACGCGCAGTTTGAGCAGGCCATGGACTTTTTAAGAGGCATTGAAAATCTTCAGGTAGAGGAGGCGAGCGTCGATGTACAGTAATCTCTTTTCCCCGGATTCCATCGCGGAGCTCACCGTCGCCATGCAGACGCAGTTCCCCAAGGCGATCTGGGAGACGTTTTATGTAACGCTCCTTTCGACGGCGCTGGCCGTCGTCATCGGCCTTCCGCTGGGCGTGCTGCTCGTAGCGGGGGAGAAGGGCGGCGTTCTGCCGCTTCCCAAGGCCTTGATGAGCATTCTGAACGTCATCATCAACCTGCTGCGCTCGATCCCGTTCCTCATCTTAATGATCATGGTCTTCCCGCTCTCGCGCCTCATCATCGGCACGACCGTCGGCACCACCGCGACCATCGTTCCGCTGGTCGTGGCGGCGTTCCCGTTCGTCGCGCGCCTTGTTGAGAGCAGCCTGCGCGAGGTCGACCCCAACATCATTGAGGCCGCGCAGAGCATGGGCGCAACGCCCATGCAGATCATCTGCAAGGTGATGATCCCCGAGAGTGTTCCCTCGCTGCTCCAGAACTTCACCATCGCACTGACGACCATCCTCGGCTACTCGGCGATGAGCGGCATCATCGGCGGCGGCGGCCTCGGCAAAATCGCCATCGACTACGGCTACTATCGCTACAAGTACCTTGTGATGTTCGCGGCAGTCGTGCTGCTCATCATTCTGGTGCAGATCTTCCAGTCCTTGGGCACGCACCTTGCGACCAAGAGCGACAAGCGCCTCAAGAAATAACCGGATATCCTATCCTGCAAAGCGTCCCAACCATGCGGTTGGGACGCTTTTTGTCATTTTTCGCAATTTGACAGAGAAAAATGCGTCAATTTTTGAAAGCAAAATGCAGCAAAAATTGCAAAATCCCTTGTCATGTGGGAAAAGGGCTGTTATAATAGGAATAGAATGCAATGCAAGTCTTCACGATTTGCATATTTTTTACGGAGAAATTGCGTGAACAGTTTTCAGGAATTGCTCCAGTCCATCGACTGGGGCTCGCTGACCGACGCGCTTTTGCGCGTGCTCGGCGTCTTTTTATGCTTGACGGTGCCTGTCACGGCCTTGCAGCCTATGCCCTCGGCGATCCGACGGCCAAGCGCGAGCACCGCTTGAGCTTAAACCCGCTGCACCATATCGACTGGTTCGGCTTGGCTGCCATGCTGCTCGTCGGCTTCGGCTGGGCAAAGCCCGTGCCGGTCGACATGCGGTATTTCAAAAAGCCGAAGCAGGGTATGGCCATCACAGCGCTGGCGGGGCCGGTGTCGAATCTGCTGCTGGCGATGCTGCTCTTGCTCGGCGCGCGCATCACGATCGCGCACTATGTCGATACCGCGTTTTGCAGCGGCCTTTTGAATTTCCTTGCGATGACGGCGTACATGAGCGTCGGTCTGGGGCTTTTCAACCTCATCCCGATCTCGCCGCTCGACGGGTCGAAGGTGCTCTTCGCCTTTCTGCCCGACCGCGCGTACATGACGCTGATGCGGTATGAAAAATACGGCATGCTTGTTCTTTTTATGCTCGTCTGGCTCGGCGTGGGAGACAATATCCTCAGTGAGGGCATCTACCGCATGTACGAGCTTCTGGTCAACTGGATCGTATATTGATAAAGTGAGAGGAATGTCATGGACAATCCCGTTTTCAAGCTGGAGGGCGTGGTGCACGAGCGCAGCGCGGAGACGCTGCAGGACTTTGAAGGGCCGCTCGACCTCATTCTCTTCCTGCTGTCGAAAAATAAAATAGAGATCCAGGACATTCCCATCGCGCTGATCCTGGATCAGTACCTTGCGTATCTCGAGCAGCGAAAGCAGCTCGATCTCGAGGTCGCGAGCGAATTCATCACGATGGCGGCACATTTAATGTACATCAAGACGCGCATGCTGCTTTCGCTTGAGGATGAGCAGGCGCAGAGCGAGATGGACGAGCTCATTGCCTCGCTCAAAGAGCGCCAGCAAAAGGACACGTACCTTCGCATCAAGACGCTGACCGAAACGCTCGGCCCGATGGGCGAGTTTGGCCGCAGCATCATGACGCGCCAGCCCGAGCCCATGCGGCGCGGCAAAATCTACGAGTACAGTCATGAAAAGGCCGACCTCGTGCTTGCCATGCAGACGATCATGGAGCGCGGAGAGAAGCCGAGCGCGGCGCTGAGCGAGATCGTGCGCCGCGAGCCGTATCCCGTCAAGGGCAAGGCGGAGGAAATTCTGCACCGGCTCAAGGAGTTCGGCATGACGCGCTTCAAGCTGCTGTTCCGCGGCAGCCGCAGCCGCAGCGAGATCGTGGCGACGTTCATCGCCGTTCTGGAGCTCTGCCGCGAAAAGGTCATCCATCTGGCCGGTTCTGACACGGACTGCACCGTGGAGTGCGGGGACGACGCCCCCGACCGTATCAATCTGTAAAAAGCGAGGAACGCTATGTCTTTGGAATCTTTGGATCTGCGCGAGGTCGAGTCGGCCATCGAAGGCATTTTGTTCGCCAGCGGCGAACCGCTTCCCATCGACCGCATCTGCCTTGCGCTCGATTTGGACCGTCCGACCGCGGAACAGGTATTGCAAAAGCTCGGCGATTACTACGCCTTTGAGCGCCGCGGCATCCGGCTCGTCCGCATGGAGGACAGCTATCAGCTCTGCTCGTCGCCGGACTATGCCGACGTCATCCGCAAGGCGTTTGAGATCCGCAAGACCGCCAAGCTCTCTCAGCCTGCGCTGGAGGTGCTGACGATCATCGCCTACTACCAGCCCACGACCCGCGCCTACATCGATCAGGTGCGCGGCGTGGACAGCTCGTACACCGTGGGCCTGCTGCTTGAGCGCGGGCTCATTGAGGAGTGCGGACGCTTGCAGGTCCCCGGACGGCCGAGGCTGTACCGCACGACGAAAAAGTTTTTGCGCGACTTCCACTTGGGTTCGCTCGAGGAGCTGCCGGAAATGCCGGGTCTTGAGGCCGACGGTCAGCTCCGCATGACGGAGGACGGCACGATCCTCGACCCCAGCGCCATGACGGAAAAAGAAGGCAGCGTTCCCGAAAACGGGGAACACTGACCGCGTAAAGCATAATAACCGCGTGAAGCGTAAAAAGAGGGAGGTGGTCGATTGACTGCGCTGAAGGTAATTGGCATCATCCTGCTCATTTTTATTTTGATCGGCTTTCTGCGCGTGGGCGCGCTGATGCAGTTCGGCGACGAGCTGCGCGTGCAGCTTTCGGTCGGCCCGTTCCGCTTCACGCTGCTGCCAGCAAAGGAAAAGAAAGAAACGCCGAAAAAAAAGGCAAAGGAGAAGAAGCCAAAGTCAGAGGGAGAAGAGGCGAAGCAAAAGAAAAAGCCCTCGCTCCCCAAGCCGACAAAAGAGGAGCTCAGGGACCTCATCACGACGGCGCTCTCGGCGCTCAAGGAGACAGCGAAACGCACCTGCAAGCGCCTTCGCATCGACCCGCTGGAAATTCTCGTCGTCTTCGGCGGCACGGACCCCGCGGATATCGCGCAGACCTACGGCTATGCGAGCGCCGCGATGTGGGGTGTGATGCCGCACCTTGAAGACCTCTTCCATATCCCTGATCCCTCACTGCACCTGCGCATGGACTACAGCTCTGAAAAGACGCACGCAGAGGGTGCCGTTGGCCTGTCGCTTCGCATCCGCGACGGGCTGCACATCGCACTTGCGCTGCTCATTCCGATGCTCAAATGGTACCTACGCTATAAAAAGGCGCATAAAAACGACGCTCCCGCGGAAAAACCAACGGAGAGCACTCCGCAAAACAGTGAACACAGTGAAAAACTGACCGCATAAAAAGAAAGGATGAACCTCATGGAAAACATCGAAAAGAAGACCCCTCTCAACGATCTCATGGACACCACGATGGATAAGATCCGTGATATGGTCGATTCCAACACCATCATCGGAGAGCCGATCCAAACGCCCGACGGCGTGACCGTCATTCCCGTTTCCCGCGTGAGCTTTGGCTTCGGCGCGGGCGGCGGCGACTACGGCAAGACCGACACCGCACACTTCGGCGGCGGCGCGGGTGCGGGCGTCAAGGTCGACCCCGTCGCGTTCCTCGTCGTCAAGGACGGTCTGACGCGCGTGATGCCCGTGGCCATCCCTGCGGCGGCAACGGTCGACCGAGTGCTTGATCTTGTGCCGGAAGTGCTCGACCGCGTGCAGAATTTCGTGGACAAGAAGAGAGAAGAGAAAGATATCTACTGATTTCGGGCATAATAGGGGCATTCCGAACGAAGGAGTGATCCCATGCCGCGTTTTGCCCGATGCGTATTTGCCGTTTTCCTTGCTGTTTCCTGCCTGTCAAGCAGTTTGACCTGTCAGGCTGCCGCGCCGGAAACTGCCGCCGCCGCGTTCATTCTGATGGAGGCGGGCAGCGGGCGGGTGCTGGCGTCGCGCAATGAAACGCAGGAGCGCAGCATCGCGAGTACGACGAAGATCATGACCTGCTTGGTCGCGCTGGAGCACAGCGAACTCACGGAGCAGGTCACGGTCAAACGCGAGCACTTGCGCGAGGGCTCGTCGATGTACCTTCTCGAGGGCGAAACGCTCACAATGGAAGAACTCCTCTATGGGCTGATGCTGCCGTCCGGCAACGACGCGGCGGAGTGCATCGCCGCCCACTGCGGCGGGAGCGGCGGCAGCGCGCAGTTTGTCCGATGGATGAACGAAAAGGCGAAAGCCCTCGGCATGGAGCACACGTCATTTGCCAACCCGAGCGGGCTCGACGAAGCGGGGCACGGCTCCTGCCCCCTTGATATGGCGCGCCTTGCGGCCTACGCCATGCAGAACCCGACGTTCGCGCGCATCGTTTCAACGCGCACGGCGAGCGTTGGCACGCGCACGATGACGAACCACAATAAGCTGCTCGCGTCGTATTCCGGCTGCGTCGGCCTCAAGACCGGCTACACCGGCGACGCGGGGCGCACGCTCGTCACCTGTGCCGAGCGCGGCGGGATGCGCCTGATCGCCGTCACGCTGCACGACGGCAGCGATTGGGCCGATCATGCTGCACTCTACGACTACGGCTTTTCGGCGTATGCACTCTCAAGCGGTGCCAAAAAAGGCGAGGCCTACGGCAGCGTAAGCGTCGACGGGCAGAGCGTGTCTGCCGTCGCAGCGGAGAGCTTCTGCTATCCTGTCTCGGAGAGTGAATCGTTGAGCGTGCGCGCCGAGCTGCCGCAAACCGTCTCCGCTCCCGTGCGGAAGGGACAAACGTTCGGCACGCTCGTCATCTCCTGCGGCGAGACCGAGGTTGGACGAGTTGACCTCGTCAGCGCGCGCAGCGTACAGGCGCAGGAAATAAAGAGCGAAACAAGCAAAAATAAGTCGCTGGCGGAAAAGCTCTGGCAATTTCTGTCGGCAAAGTAAAGGAGGGATCGACCTGGCCGAAGCAAGAATTCAAAAGCTCATCGCCGAATCGGGGCTCTGCTCCCGGCGCACTGCCGAGCAGTGGATCGCCGCTGGGCGCGTGCACGTAAACGGCGAGACCTCATTCATCGGGCAGAAGGCCGACCCCGAAGTCGACGAGATCACCGTCGACGGCAGGCCGCTCGCGCTGGAGGGGCAGAAGCGCTACCTGATGCTCAACAAGCCGCGCGGCTATGTCTGCACGCTCTCTGACGAAAAAGGGCGAAAGACCGTCGCCGAGCTCGTCAAAGACTGCGGCGAGCGCGTCTATCCCGTCGGTCGGCTCGACCTCGACTCCGAGGGACTGCTGCTTTTGACGAACGACGGTGAATGGATGCAGCATCTTCTGCACCCGCGCTACGAGGTCAACAAGGTCTACGAGGTCAGCGTCGCGGGCGAGGTCAGGGGAGCGGCAGAAGCGCTCGCTTCCATGACACAGCTCGACGGTGAGCCCATCCGGCCCGCGCAAGTGCGCGTGCTGCGGCAGGGGAGGGACACCGCCGTTCTCTCCATCACCATCCATGAAGGAAAAAACCGGCAGATCCGGCGCATGTGCGCCGCCGCCGGATTACACGTCAAGCGCCTAAAGCGCGTGCAGGAGCACGCGCTCAAACTCGGGGCTCTTCCCGTCGGCGTGTGGCGCGATCTAACGGAGCAAGAGCTCCATGCAACAAAATCAAAGTAACAGAGGACGATTTTATGACGAAGAATATCTTACATAATATCGAAAAGAACATGAGCAGCTTTTCCAAGGGGCAAAAGCTCATCGCACGTTTCATTCTGGAAAACTACGATAAGGCCGCGTTTATGACGGCCAGCAAGCTCGGCAAGACCGTGCAGGTCAGCGAGTCGACCGTCGTGCGCTTTGCCACCCAGCTCGGCTACGAGGGGTATCCGAGCATGCAGCGTGCATTGCAGGAGATGATCCGCGGCAAGCTCACGAGCATCCAGCGCATTCAGGCGTCGGACGGCGAGCTCGCAGGCTCTGATCTGATGACGAACGTCTTGCAGCGCGACATGGAGAAGATCCGCATGGCCATCGACCAGACCGACGGCGCGGAATTCGAGCGCGTGGTCGACACGATCATCGGTGCGCGCCGCATCTACATCGTGGGCTTCCGTTCGTCCTCGTTTCTGGCAGGGTACTTAAACTTCTACTTCCGCCTGATCTTCGACAACGTCACTCTGGTCAACGGCGGCGCGGCCGGCTCGTTCGACCAGCTCTTCCGCGTCTCCAAAGACGATGTGGTCATCGGTATCTGCTTCCCGCGCTACAGTGAGCTTGCGCTCAAGACCATCCAGTTCTCGCGTGACCGCGGCGCGACGATCGTCGGCGTAACGGACAGCGAGATGTCGCCCATCAACCAGATGTCCAGCAATTCGCTGCTCGTGCGCAGCGAGATGATCTCGTTCGTCGACTCGCTGGCGGCGCCCATGAGCATGCTCAACGCACTCATTCTGGCCGTAGCCAACAAGAAGGGCGCGGACATCTCCGCGACGTTCTCCGAGCTTGAGCACATCTGGGAGCGCTTCGACATTTTCGGCAAGATCGAAGATGAATAAGGCGATCGTTGTCATCGGCGGCGGCGCGGGCGGCATGATGGCCGCAATCTGCGCCGCGCGCAAGGGTGCGCACGTGACGCTGCTCAATCCAAACGAGCGCCTCGGCAAAAAGGTGAACATCACCGGCAAGGGCCGCTGCAACGTGACGAACGACAGCACTTGCGAAGAGCTGCTCGCCCACGTGCCGCAGAACCCGCGGTTTTTATACTCCGTGTTTTCCCGCTTCGACGGGCACGACGCCATCGATTTTTTCGAGGGGCTCGGTGTGCCGCTCAAGGTCGAGCGCGGCAAGCGCGTGTTTCCCGTGTCCGACCGGTCATTCGACATCACAGCGGCGCTTGAGCGCGAGCTCAAGCGTCTGCACGTCAAGCTCGTGCGCGACCGCGCGCTCGGTATTTCGGTCGAAGACGGCCATGTCGCCGCCGTCAAGGGCGAAAAAGGGGAGTACACCGCCTCCGCCGTCATTCTGGCGACGGGCGGGCTGTCCTATCCCGCGACGGGCTCGACGGGCGACGGCTTCCGCATGGCGGAAGCTCTCGGCCACACAGTCACGCCGCTGCGCGGCTCGCTCGTGCCGCTTGAGGCGCGCGAATGTGCGGTGCTGCAAGGGCTGAGCCTGCGCAACGTCGCGCTGACGGTATATGAAGACAACAAAAAGATCCACTCGGATTTTGGCGAAATGCTGTTCACGCACTTCGGCGTGAGCGGGCCGCTCATCCTGTCGGCCAGCGCGCACATGCGGCATTTCGACAAAAAGCAGTACCGGCTGGAGATCGACCTCAAGCCTGCGCTCGACGAACAGCAGCTTGACAAGCGTTTACTGTCGGACTTTGAAAAGCGTGCGAACAGCGACTACTGTAACGTACTCGGGGCGCTCCTGCCGCAGAAGATGATCGACGAGTTCATCGACCGCTCGGGCATCCCGCCGCACGAAAAGGTGCACGACATCACGCGCGCCCAGCGCGAGACCATCCGCACGCTCTTAAAGCGCTGGACGGTCAATGTCAGCGCGCCGATGCCGGTCGAAAACGCGATCATCACCTCCGGCGGCGTCAAGGTGGGGGAGATCGATCCGAAGACCATGGCGTCGAAAAAGATCGGCGGCCTGTACTTTGCCGGCGAGATCATCGACGTAGACGCCTACACGGGCGGCTACAATCTGCAAATCGCCTGGGCGACCGGCAAGGCCGCGGGCGAGGCTGCCGCGGACGCACTGCTGACGCAGTAAGCACATATTTATTGTAAGAGAGAAGAATTAAACAGATGAAAGAGCATTTTTCCATTGCCATTGACGGCCCCGGCGGCGCGGGCAAGAGTACGCTCGCCAAGGCCGTCGCCAAGAAATTGAACATTCTGCATGTCGACACGGGTGCGATCTACCGCACCATCGGCTACGCGGCGTTTTCCCGCGGACTGGACGCAAAGGACGAATCTCAAATCGCGCCGCTGCTGAAAGAAATTCAGATCGACATGGCATTTGACGAGACAGTCGGGCAGAAGATGCTGCTTGACGGTAAAGACGTCAGCACCGAGATCCGCCTGCCGGAAATTTCGATGTACGCCTCAAACGTCTCGGCGCTGCCGTGCGTGCGCGCATACCTTCTTGAGATGCAGCGCGACATCGCGCGCAGGAGAAGCGTCATCATGGACGGGCGCGACATCGGCACAGTCGTTTTGCCGGACGCCGACCTCAAAATTTACCTGACTGCTTCGGCCGAGGAGCGCGCGCGCCGCCGCTGTCTCGAGCTCTCTGAGCGCGGCACGCCCAAGGCGTATGAAGAGGTGCTGCGCGAGATCAACGAGCGCGACTATCAGGACATGCACCGCGATATCGCCCCGCTGCGCGAGGCAGAGGATGCCGTGCGGCTCGACACGTCGAAGCTCAACTTTGAAGAGAGCGAGCGGGCGCTGCTGAGCCTCATTCAGGAGAAATTGAAATGATGCACCGTATCTTTTTTGCGTTTATCTGGATCATCGGTCGGGTTCTTTTGTGGATCTACCGCGTGGACGTCAAGGGACTTGAAAATCTGCCCAAGCACAGCGTGCTGCTGTGCCCGAACCATTCAACGGACTTAGACCCCGTGCTCATCGGCCTGTGCCTGCCGCTCGACTACCATCTGCACTTTATGGCCAAGGCCGAGCTCTTCGACAACCGCGCGCTCGCGTGGCTCATCCGCACGCTCGGCGCATTTCCCGTCCAGCGCGACGGCAAGGATATCCAGTCCATCAAGACCGCGATGCAGGTGCTCCACAAGGGTGAGAATCTTCTGATCTTCCCCGAGGGGACGACGATCCGGGGCGGCGTTGGCTATCACGACGGACTCCCCGCGCACGCGCACGCGGGCATCGCGATGATCGGCGTGCGCACGGGTGCGACGCTCGTGCCGGTGTTCTGCGACGGGCAGAAAAAGCCCTTCCATAAAACGCACATCATCTTCGGCGAGCCGTATGTGCCTGAGGTCACGGGCCGCCGCGGCACGTCCGAAGAATTGCAGGCCATCGCCGACGAAATGCTGCGTCAGGCCTACGCGCTCGGCGGCCAGCAGGTGGGAGGCGCGCCGCTGTGAAGGTCATCTTAGCTGAGACCGCGGGCTTCTGCTATGGCGTGGAGCGCGCAGTCAACCTTGCGCGCGAAACGGCAAAAGCGCGCGGCGGCGCAATGCTCGGCAGCATCGTGCACAACGCGGGCGTCGTGCGCGAGATCGAAGACCTTGGCATGCGCCTCATCACGTCGCCCGACCAGGCAAAAGTGGGGGAGACCGTGCTCATCCGCGCCCACGGCGAGCCGAGAGCGACGCTTGATGCGCTGCGAGAGCGCGGGGCAGAGGTCGTGAGCGCCGTGTGCCCGCATGTCGAGCGCATCCGAAAGCTTGCACAGGAGGCAGAGCACGAGGGACGCCGCGTCATCCTGATCGGTGAGCGCCATCATCCCGAGGTGCAGGGCATCGCAGGATGGTGCAGCGATCCTCTGATTTTTGAAAATGTGCAGGAAGCGCAAAAATACTTGCAGGAACACCCCGATTTTGCCCATTTACCCAGTATCATGCTGGCGCAAACGACCTGCATTCGTGCGCTTTGGGAAAGTTGCGTGAAATTTCTAAAAAAACAGTGTACAAATCTGAAAATCAATGATACAATATGCAATGCTACGCAGAAACGTCAAACTGAGGCAGCAGAACTTTCCGCCAAGGTAGACGCGATGGTGGTTGTGGGCGACCGAAGAAGCGCCAACACAAGGCATTTGACCGAGATTTGCAGAGAGAACTGCGGAAAAGTCCTCCAGATCGAATCCGCAGACGAGCTCTCACCGGAATTCTTTTCCGGATGCCGTGTGGCGGGACTGACAGCCGGCGCATCTACTCCTGCGAGTATCATTATGGAGGTATTAACAACAATGACGGAAGAAAACATCAACACCACTGCCCCTGAAACCAGCGAATCCTTTGAAGAACTGCTTGAAAAATCTTTCAAGACTCTAAATACAGGAGATAAGGTGACCGGTATCGTGACCGCCATCGGCACGACCGAGATCCAGGTCGACGTCGGCTGCAAGCAGGCAGGCTATATCCCTGTTTCTGAGCTGAGCAGCGACCCCGACGTCAAGCCCGAGGACGTCGTCAAGGTCGGCGACGAGATCGAGGCTTACGTTGTCCGCGTCAACGACGTGGAAGGCTACGCCACCCTCTCCAAGAAGCGTCTCGACGCTGTCAAGCTCTGGGAAGACATTGAGACCGCCGTTGAGGACAAGACCGTTCTCGAAGGCACCGTGACCGAAGTGAACAAGGGCGGCATCGTCGTTTCTGTCAAGGGCGTGCGCGTGTTCGTGCCCGCTTCTCAGAGCGGCATGCCCAAGGACTCCGACCTTGGCCAGATGGTCAAGCAGAAGGTCAAACTCCGCGTGACCGAGGTCAATCGTGCCCGCCGCCGCGTCGTCGGCTCTATCAAGTCCGTGCTGAACGAGGAGCGTCAGGCTGCTCAGGCCGCCATCTGGGAAGGCATCGAGGTCGGCAAGCACTATGACGGCGTTGTCAAGTCCATGACCTCTTACGGCGTGTTCGTCGACATCGGCGGCGTGGACGGCATGGTCCACATCTCCGAGCTGAGCTGGAGCCGCATCAAGAACCCCGCCGAGGTCGTCTCCATCGGCGATCACCTCGACGTGTACGTCATCTCCTTCGACCCCGAGAAGCGCAAGATTTCCCTCGGCGTCAAGGATCGCACCCAGAACCCCTGGGATGTGTTCATGAACACCTACAAGGTCGGCGACGTTGCCAACGTCCGCATCGTCAAGCTGATGACCTTCGGCGCTTTCGCTGAGGTCGTTCCCGGCGTGGACGGCCTGATCCATATCTCCCAGATCGCTGACCGCCGCATCGACAAGCCCTCCGACGTCCTGTCCGAAGGCCAGATGGTCGATGCGAAGATCACCGCCATCGACGAGGAGAAGAAGAAGATCTCCCTCAGCATCCGCGCGCTGCTCAGCGGCGAGGAAGAGGCTCCTGTCGAGGAGTAATTTTCCCGAACTGAAAAGAGACAGGCTCCGGCCTGTCTCTTTTTTACGTTCTTTTTTACGCTGACACGTAAGAAAGACTTTGCAAACGGCGATCGGTATGCTATAATTGTTAAAGTTTCGACATAGTTCCGAAATGATAATCAAATTCACATACATACAGGAGGAATTATCCATGGATTACGCAGCGCTTTATCAGAAGAAGCTGACCTCTGCCGCGGAAGCCGTCAAGGTCGTCAAGAGCGGCGACTGGGTCGACTACGGCTGGTGCACCAACCATCCCTACACGCTCGACAAGGCTCTGGCCGCACGCCAGAATGAGCTCAAGGACGTCAAGGTCCGCGGCGGCGTGACGATGTGGATGCCCGAGATCTGCAAGGCCGAGGACGCCGGTGAGCACTTCACCTGGAACTCCTGGCATTGCAGCGGTATCGACCGCAAGATCATCTCCAAGGGCATGGGCTATTTCATCCCCATGCGCTACAGCGAGCTGCCGCGCTTCTACCGCGACGGCAACGCCACGGTTGATGTTGCGATGATCCAGGTCACGCCGATGGATAAGCACGGCAACTTCAGCTACGCTCTCGCGTGCTCTCACCTTGCCGACATGCTGGATGCCGCCAAGACCGTCATCGTCGAGGTCAACGAGAACCTTCCCTGGGTCTATGGCCTCAACGGCTGCGAGATTAACATCAAGGACGTCGACATGGTCGTGGAAGGGGAGAATCCTCCCGTTGCGCAGCTCGGTGCGGGCGGCGCCCCCACCGAGGTCGACACCGCGGTCGCCAACCTTGTCGTGCCTGAGATCCCGAATGGCGCGTGCCTCCAGCTCGGCATCGGCGGCATGCCAAACACCATCGGCTCGATGATCGCGCAGTCTGACCTCAAGGACCTGTCCGTTCACACCGAAATGTATGTCGACGGCTTTGTCGATATGGCGCTCGCCGGCAAGATCACCGGCAAGCACAAGCAGCTCGACAAGGGCCGTCAGGT
>OCPX01001287.1_pt1 | contig 19844 bp, 11 predicted proteins | sample 1538771 | NCBI WGS metagenome assembly OCPX01 (sample SAMN04571725, study PRJEB22368) | human gut metagenome | biome: human gut; material: stool | host: Homo sapiens | place: Luxembourg | collected 2012-11-01 | reverse complement strand
GCTGGTGTCGCTGGTGATGAACTTCACCAAGCCCTCCGAAACGGCTCCGTCGCTGCTGACGTTCGACGAGCTGGAGACCTTCCTCCACGAATTCGGACACGCGCTGCACGGCATGCTGGGCGAGGGCAAGTACGAGTCGCAGACCGGCACGAACGTCTACCGCGACTTCGTGGAACTGCCCTCGCAGCTGATGGAGAACTGGGCGACCGAGAAGGAGTTCCTCGACCTGTGGGCCGTGCACTACGAGACCGGCGAGCCGATGCCCGCCGAGATCGTCGACCGCATCGTCGCCGCGCAGAACTATCTGGCGGCTTACGCCAACGTGCGCCAGCTGTCGTTCGGTATGACCGACATGGCATGGCATACGCTCACCGAGCCGTTCGAGGGCGACGTGGAGCAGTTCGAAGCCGTCTCGATGGCCCCGACGCAGGTGCTGCCCGTCGTTCCCGGAACGGCGATGGCTCCGGCCTTCGGCCACATCTTCTCGGGCGGTTACGCCGCCGGATACTACGGTTACAAGTGGGCCGAGGTGCTCGAGGCCGACGCTTTCTCGCTCTTCAAGGAGAAGGGCATCTTCAACCGCGAGGCGGCTTCGTCGTTCCGCGAGAACGTCCTCTCGAAGGGCGGCACGGAGCACCCGATGGAACTCTACGTGCGTTTCCGCGGCCACAAGCCCGAAACCCGCGCCCTCATCGAAAAGATGGGTCTGGGAAAATAAGCGATCCGTTCACCGATTCCGGAGGAGGGCCTGTGCAGGCCCTCCTCTTTTCGTATCCCGGGGACCGGAACCGCAGGCTGCGGTTCCGGGTCGGGCATTCGGATCTTCGGCGCCGCGGGCGCCGACGCGTCTGTCCGCCCCCCCCCGCCGGGCGCGATTCAGTTTTGCAACCGTCCGGTTTTTTCGTATCTTTGCGACTTGGGAAGAGAATTTTTTGTTGACTATATCTATGCTTGAAAAATCGAATGCCGCATTGATCGAGGCGATCCATGCGCATACTCCGCAGCATTCGAATCCGGCTTCGCTGCTGATGGACATGCTGAACATAGGCCGCGAGGCCGCTTACAGGAGGCTGCGCGGCGAGGTGCCGTTCACCTTCGGCGAAGCCAGCGCGCTGTGCGCGCGGATGCACTTCTCGCTCGACCGGGTGGTGGGGCTGGCGGCTACGGACAAGTTGTCATTCCAGCTCAAGTTCAAGGAGTTCACCGCGCTGCTCGAAACCTATAACGAGATTCTGGAACGCGACATCGCCTTTATGCGCGAGGTGGCGTCAGACCCCACGACCGAATTTGCCACGGCGACCAATTCGCTGCCGGCGGAGTTCTACGGCAAATACGACAACCTGAACCGGTTCAAGCTCTTCAAATGGCTTTACCAGCACGAAGTGGGCAACCCCGCCGTGAGGACCTTCGAGGAGCTGAAGCTCCCCGCGGAATTGCGGCGCAACTGCCGGGAGTATGTCCGGTGGGTGCAGTCGGTCGCGACGACCTACCTGATCTTCGACGACAGCAATTTCAAGCACTGGCTCAACGCCCTGCGCGCCTACCGGGAGATGCACCTGATTTCGCAGGAGAGCGTTCGCGTGCTCCGGGACGAACTCTTCGCCATGCTCGACGAGATGGAGACGGTGGCGGTCAAGGGGGAGTTCGAGAACGGCAACAAGATCTTCCTCTATCTTTCGGACATCGACCTCGAGTCGTCGTACAGCTATGTCACGACCAGCAGACACCAGGCCGTGAACATCGGAATGTTCTCGCTGAACGGACTGCGGACGCCCGATCCGCTGATGTACGAATATGTGAAGAAATGGATCAAGACCCAGAGCCGGTTTTCGACGCTCATATCCGGCAGCGGAGAGCTGCGGCGCATCCACTATTTCAAGCGTCAGCGCGAGATCGTCGCCCAGCTGGGCTGACGCCCCGTTCCCGATGCGGAGTCTCTCCGGCGGGCACGAAAGGAAAGGGGAGGGTTTCACAACCCTCCCCTCGAAGCCTCCGGATGTGCGGAACATAGTTGCGTCACTGTCAAGCAATCCTTCCAACTTCTGTGGGCGTCACTACATGCAAACTGAATTCTTCATAGCCCCTTTCGGAACTGGTACAAACGTACGCCATTTCAGCGGGCGAACCAAGACGAAAATCGAAACAATCCGAAATGCGATGTTCTAATTTCGTGTATCGAACGGATTATCGCCGCTCCGGTTTCGATAATCGGTTATTCCGGGAGGCGGCGTTTCGATTATCGAAACGAAAGGCCTCCGGCGTCTGGAATCCGAAACGCCGCTTCCGCCCGCCGCAGAAATGAAAAAACGACTAAATTTTGCACGGGCCGCGACGAAGTAGTAAAAAATTACTACTTTTACCCCGTCCCCGTTCATACCGGCTATTTCCCATGGAAGACGAAAGAACACTGCTCGAAAAACTTGCCCGCGGCGACCGCGCGTCGTTCGACGCCCTCTACATGAGGTATGCGGCGAAGACCGAGGAGTTTCTGTGCCGCATGCTCAAGAACCGGGCAGAGGCCGAGGACATCACCCACGACCTGTTCCTGAAAATCTGGCAGAACCGCAGCACGATGGCCGGCGTCACGGCCTTCGGCTCCTACCTGTTCCGCATGGCCCGCAATGCCGTATACGACCGTTTCGACAGCCGCACGGTGCGGACCAACTTCGCCCGGCAGACCAATCTGCTGCCCGAATACGAACTTCCGGACGTGGACAACCGCGATCTGCTGCTGCTGATTCAGCTGGCGGTGGAGAAGATGCCCGGGCAGCGGCAGCGCATCTTCCGCATGAGCCGTGAGGAGGGCATCGCCAACGACGAAATCGCCCGGCGTCTTGGCATCTCCACGCGCACCGTCGAAAATCAGATTTCGAGGGCCTTGTCCGAACTGCGCAAACTCGTCACGCTGATCCTGTTTTTCTTCTAAAAACTTTTTTCACCTTTCGGGCGTGCGTAACGGCCGCGTGAACCGTCTTATTGGTGAAACGGGAAAGATCGTTATGTCTGTAAATCGAATAAAAACCATTATCGAAACCTTCCTCGGCAGCGACATGCCCGGGGAGGTGCAGCAGCGCTTCGCGGAGTGGCTGCGCGACCCCGCCTCGCGCGATGAAAAGGAGCGGGCGCTGGAAAACTACTGGAACGGACTCCGGGCCGAAGAGCCGGGAGGCCGTGAACGCAAACTCGAACGGCTCCACGAGGCGATGCGCCGCGGCGAGCGGTTCCGCGTCCGCCGCATCTGGCGCAACGTCGCAGCCGCGGCCGCCGTCGTGCTGCTGGCCGCCGGAACGAACTACGTCGTGGTGAAGGATTACCTGCGCACGAAGATCGAAACCAACATCGTCACCTCGGCCCACGACAAGGGCGAGTACGTACTGCCCGACGGTACGCATATCTGGCTCAACGCCGGGAGCGTGCTCCGGTACTACGGCGACCTGACGGGGCGCCGCAGGGTGGTGGAACTCGACGGCGAAGGCTTCTTCAAGGTCCGGCACGATGCCGACCGTCCGTTCATCCTGCAGATGGAGGATATGAACATCGAGGTGCTCGGCACGGAGTTCGACGTGATCAACTACGCCGAGTTCGCGACCACGGAGGCCATTCTCTGCAACGGCAGCATCCGCGCCTACGGCGGCCGTCTGCCGGCGCCCGTGACGCTGAAACCCGGCGACAGGCTGGTGTTCGACAGGAAGGAGGGGCGCGCCTCGCGCTCGCGGGTCTCGACGCGCAACTACTCGCAGTGGATGGGCGGCTCGTTGTCGTTCGACGACACCTCGCTGGCCGACATTCTCACCAACCTCGAACGCTGGTACGCCGTCGAGATCGACGCTCCCGAGGCGTGGACCCGGCAGGTGCGCATGTCGTTCAAGCTGATCCGCAACGAAAGTATCGAGGAGATTCTGAAAGCCATGTCGCTCGTCGTGGAGATGGACTACGTCTGCGCAGGGCGGCGCATAACGATCATTCCCAAACAACCGAAAAATTCCTAAAAATTACGCGCCTATGTAAAAAGGACCCGGACTTTCCCGCTTTCACTTCCGGAACGCAGAATCCGTTCCGGCCGTTTCGACCATTACCTAAATTACAAACCCATGCGTAAACTTATCCAAGCTAAAATCCTTGGTGCAGCCCTGCTATTGCTTTTTCTGACCACGGGAGGACGGGCGCAAACTCCCCCCCCCCACGGTTAGCATTGCCAAGGAAAACGTCTCTGTCGAACAGGTTTTGAAAGAGATAGAGCGACTGACCAATTACACGTTTTTCTACAATAACGGCGACTTCGACCTCAAGCGGATCGTGTCCGTCGCGGCCGTGCGCAAGCCCGTGTCCGAGGTGGTGCGGCAGATGCTGCCCGACTGCTCGTGCCGTTTCGAGAACCGGAGGATCATCCTCGTCAAGGACGCCGCGCCCCAGCGCCAGACGGTGAAGGGCGTCGTCAAGGACGAGAAGGGCGCGCCCGTGATCGGCGCCACGGTCCTCGTGACCGATGCCGGGCAGACCCGGGGCATATCGACCGACATGAACGGCAGCTTCACGCTCACCCTCCCGGCGCTTACGGCCGAAGCCATGCTCGAAGTGTCGTTCATCGGCTTCGACACCTACAAATCGGCGGTCGGAAGCCGCACGTTCTTCGACGTGGTGCTGACCTACGCCCAGCAGAGCATCGACGAGGTGGTCGTGGTGGGATACGGCGTGCAGAAGAAGGCCAACCTCACGGGAGCCGTGGCCACCGTGTCGCAGAAGGAGCTGAAAGACCGTCCCGTGTCGAACGTGGGCCGCGCCTTGCAGGGCGTGATCCCCAACCTCAACGTGACGCTCTCGTCGGGACAGCCCGGAGCCGGAGCGACCTACAACATCCGCGGTACGACCTCGCCCAACGGCGGCAGCCCCCTGGTGCTGATCGACGGCGTCGAGACCTATCCCGACCGCATCAACTCGAACGACATCGAGTCGATCACGGTCCTGAAGGACGCTTCGGCCGCCGCCATCTACGGCGCACGCGGAGCCTTCGGCGTCATCCTGATCACCACCAAGAGCGGCAAGTACAACGAGAAGGCCGAAGTGTCGTACAACGGCTATTTCTCCGTCTCCAGCCCCACGACCTCGACCGACTACGAGACGCGCGGATACTACTCGGCCAAGATCGCCGACTTCTTTATGATGGCCACGCAGAACACCCCCTACACCTCCTACACCGAGGCCGACTACAAGGCTCTCTGGGAGCGGCGCAACGACAAGACCGAGAACCCGGCGCGTCCGTGGGTCGTCACCGACAGGCGCAACGGCCGTCAGCAGTACGTCTATCTGGCCAACTTCGACTGGTACAACTACCTCTACGACGACAGCCGCCCGACGTGGGACCACAACATCAACATCAAGGGCGGAACCAAGGCGCTCTCCTACATGGTCAGCGGACGCTATTACCAGCAGAAGGGCGTCAACCGCATCGAGCCGGACATGTTCAAGTCCTACAACTTCCGCGTGAAGCTCCAGGCCGAGATCAAACCCTGGCTGACCATCGCCAGCAACACCAAGTTCTTCCAGTCGAACTACAAGTATTACGGTTACGAGGACGAGTATAACAACTTCCGCAAACCCACGCTGCACGCCCTGGCGTCGTTCGTGCCGGTGAATCCCGACGGGACCGCCGTGTCGCACACCTCGATGACCCAGTCGTCGACCCACTACCTGATGGACGGTTACAGCGCCATGATGCAGAAGGGCAAGAGCTTCGGCAACAAGAAGACGCAGGAGATCACCACGACGTTCGAAGCCACGTTCAAACTGCACAAAAACTTCAACGTAAAGGCCGACTTCAGCTATACGCAGGGATACCTCCACAACGACTACCGCAGCGTCAATGTCCAGTATTCGCAGTATCCGGGCGAGGTGATGACCGAACCCGAAGGAAGCTTCCCCAACAAGTACAAGGAGGTCGTCTGGGACCAGAACTACTATGTGGCCGACGTCTACGGAACCTACAACAAGACCTTCAGCGAGAAGCACAACCTGACGCTGATCGCCGGTTACAACTACGAGGCCAAGTATTACCGCGACCTCACGGCGGCCAACGACGGACTGCTGTCCGAGGACCTCTCGGACTTCAACCTCGCCAAGGGTACGACCAACTTCACGCTCAACGGAGGCCGCAACGAATACGCCATCATGGGCTGGTTCTACCGCGCGGCTTACGATTACAAGGGCAAGTACCTGGCCGAAGTCAACGGACGCTACGACGGTACGTCGCGTTTCCCGCGCGGCAAGCGTTACGGCTTCTTCCCCTCGTTCTCGGCGGCATACCGCATCAGCGAGGAGGCGTTCTTCGAACCGCTGCGCAAGACGGTCGACAACCTCAAGATCCGACTTTCGTACGGTTCGCTCGGCAACCAGCAGATCGGTTACTACGACTTCATCCAGACCATCACGACCAAGGGCTCGATGGGCGACTATTCGTTCGACGGTACGATTCTCGGCCAGCACGCCACGGTGAGCGATCCCGTGTCGGGCAACCAGACCTGGGAGAAGGTCATCTCGAAGAACCTCGGCGCGGATCTCAACATGTTCAGCAATCGTCTCTCGCTGACGGCCGATTTCTACATCCGCGACACGAAGGGCATCCTGGGCAAGGGCAAGTCGCTGCCCTCGATCTACGGCGCCAACGAACCGCAGGTCAACTCGAACAACCTCCGTACGAAAGGTTACGAACTGGTGCTGGGCTGGCGCGACTCGTTCAAACTCGCCGGAAGCACCTTCAGCTACGGCATCACGGGGACGTTCTCGGATTACACGGCCGAGTACACCAAGTGCGACAACCCCTCGGGGCTGATCGGAGGCCCTTATGTGGGCAAGAAGTACGGCGAAATCTGGGGCTATAAGGTCGACGGGCTGTTCCGCAACGACGAGGAGGCCGCCGAGTACGCTTCGCGCGTGGACCTTTCGAAGGTCGCCGCAGGATATTATTCCGCGACGGGAGCCTATGGAAAGGGCGTTCGCGGAGGCGACATCAAGTACCTCGACCTGGACGGAAGCGGTATCGTCGACGGCGGCAAGGGAACGCTGGAAGACCCGGGAGACCGCCGCGTGATCGGCAACTCGTCGCCCCGCTACCAGTACGGACTCACGCTCAACCTTTCGTGGTACGGATTCGACCTCTCGGTGTTCATGCAGGGCATCGGCCGGCTCGACTGGTATCCCGGCGCGGACAACCTGCGCTTCTGGGGGCCGTACAGCCGTCCCTATGCGACCTTCATTCCGAAGAATTTTATGAGTCAGGTGTGGAGCGAGAGCAATCCCGACGCCTATCTCCCGCGCGCCCGCGCCTATACGTCGCTCAACTCGACGCAGGGCACGGCCTACTATACCAACGACCGTTACCTGCAAAATCTGGCCTACTGCCGGCTGAAAAACCTCACCCTCGGCTACACGATTCCCAAGCGGCTGACCTCGAAGGTCGGCATCAAGGAGTGCCGTGTCTACTTCAGCGGCGAGAACCTCGCCACGTGGAGCGCCCTGAAAAACGATTTCCTCGATCCCGAGCAGGCTGCCGCCAATTCGGACAAGAAGTCGAACGTCTATCCCTGGTGCAGGACCTATTCCGTGGGTCTGAACTTAACCTTCTAAAGCGATTGCCGTTATGAAAAAATACATTCTTTATATACTGACCGGTGTGGCGGCGTGCGGACTTTGCAGCTGCGAGGACGCGCTCGACCGCTACCCGAAGGACCGGCTCACTCCCGATAACTTCTTCCACACGGAGGAGGAGTGTCAGCTCTACACCAACGATTTCTACACGATGTTCCCCTCCGCCGGGACCATCTACGGCGAGACGGCCGACATCATCGCCAAGACCACGCTCACGAGCGAGGTGCTGGGCAACCGCACCGTGCCCGCGACGGCTGGCTCCTGGAAGTGGGAGAAGCTGCGCGACATCAATTTCTTCCTCCAATACTCCTCCAACTGTGCCGACGAGCACGTGCGGCTCGAGTACGAGGGCGTGGCGCGCTTCTTCCGGGCGTGGTTCTACTTCGAGAAGGTGAAGCATTACGGCGACGTGCCCTGGGTCGACCGTCCGATCGACGCCGGCGACCCGCTGCTCTTCGAAAAGGGCCGCGATCCGCGCGAGATGGTGATGCAGAAGGTGATCGAAGACCTCGATTTCGCCGTTACCAACCTGCCCGTCGAAAGGTCGGTCTACCGCGTGACGCGCTGGGCGGCGCTGGCGCTCAAGAGCCGCGTCTGCCTGTTCGAGGGAACCTTCCGCAAGTATCACGGGCTGAAGGACTGGGAAAGCTATCTCACGGCCTGCGCGACGGCGTCGAAGCGCTTCATCGACGAGAGCGGATACTCGGTCTACACGACGGGAACGACGCCGTATCTCAACCTTTTCTCGTCGCTCAAGGCCCTCGACACCGAAATCGTGCTCGCCCGGGCCTACAACACGGCTATCGGTCTGAAGCACGACGTCAACGGCTACCTCACGAGCATCACGATGGGACGCCCCGGCCTGCTGAAGAACATCGCCAACATGTATCTGATGAAGGACGGCACGCCCTTCACCTCGCAGCCCGGCTGGGAGACGATGCAGCTCCCCGAGGAGAGCAAAAACCGGGACGGTCCGCACGCCCGGGTACAAGCGCATCGACGACACGGCGCTGTCGGCCCCGAACCTTGCGGCGACGATGACCGGATACCAGCTGGTGAAGTACCTCCAGTCGGCCAAGTACGATTCGTACAACGCTTCGACGAACGACCTGCCGCTGCTGCGCGCCGCCGAGGTGATGCTCAACTACGCCGAGGCCAAGGCCGAGCTGGGAACCCTCACGCAGGAAGACATCGACCTTGCGATCAAGCCGCTGCGCGACCGTGCGGGCGTCGCCAACCTCTCGCTCACGAAGGCCAACGCCTCGCCCGACCCCTATCTGGCTTCGCCGGAGACCGGCTATGCCAATGTGACGGGCGACAACAAGGGCGTGATCCTCGAAATCCGCCGCGAACGCACCGTCGAACTGCTGATGGAGAACCTCCGCTACTGGGACATCATGCGCTGGAAGGAGGGCAAGCGTTTCGAAAAACCCTTCACGGGGCTGTATTTCCCCGGCACGGGGTCCTACGACCTGAACAACGACGGCGTGGACGACGTCTGCATCTGGTCCGGCTCGAAGCCCGCGACCTCGGCCCCGGCGGTCTACGAACTGAACAAGGAGATCTTCTTGAGCGGGGGCGACAGCGGCTACATCATTATCCATACGGATTACGCCCGTTCGTGGAACGAGGAGCGCGACTACCTCTATCCCGTGCCCACCGACGACCGGGTGCTGACCCAGGGCGCCATTACGCAGAACCCCGGCTGGAACGACGGCCTGAATTTCTAACCTGAAAAAAAGAATGATTATGAAAATCAAGCGATTCATACTGCTCGCCTTCTCCGGCTGCTGCCTGGCGTTGTCCGGGGCGGCCTGCTCCGGGCTGGAGGGCGACAACTCCGACTTCGATTTCGGGGACATGACCTCCGACGCACCCGACAATCCCTACGACGGACAGGGTTACGACCGCCTGCCCAACTCGGTGCGGCTGGCGACCTACAACACCCACCGCTGCGAGGGATGGACCCAGAACTCCGGGACCGACCGCGCGAACTACAACAACACGGCCAAGGTCATCTCGCTGATGGACCCCGACGTGATCGCGTTGCAGGAACTGGACAAGAACACCACGTGGCATCAGACCGACCAGTTGCAGGAACTGGCCGACCGCACGGGGATGCGGCCCTACTACTGCAAGACGATCAGCTACCGCGGCGGCGACTACGGCATCGGCATCCTCTGCAAGACGGCGCCTAAAAACACCTATGCGGGCGATCTGCCGGGAACCGAGGCGCGGAAGTTCTTCCTCGCGGAGTTCGACGGCTACATCTTCATCGCCACGCACTTCTGCCACCAGAGCGATGAGAACCGCCAGCGGTCGTTCGAGATCATAACCGAGTATATCGCCGCCAACTACGCCGCCTATACCAAGCCGATCTACCTGGCGGGGGACCTCAACACGTCGAAGCTTCCGGCAGCGGCGCTCGAATCGTGGAAGATCATCAGCACCTCGGCCAATACCTTCGTGAACACCTCTTCGCCGTCGCGCATCGACTATGTGCTCGTCTACACGGGCAATTCGCCGTCGTACGAGGTGCTGCGCACCGCCGTGCCCTCGTACGAGGAGATCAACGTGATGACGGTCTCCGACCACCTTCCCGTACTGGTAGACCTCAAAAAGTAAGCGATTATGAAAAACAGACTCTTGAATAGCTTTTTCCGGGCGGCGGCGGCCTTCGCGCTGCTGCTCGCGGCCGGAGCGTGCAAGGACGACGTGGCGCTGCCGATGCAGCGGGTAGCGCTGAACACGCACGCGATTCTCGCGCCGTCGTTCGCCACGACGCTCTCGTTCGACGTCGAGGCCAACTGCGACTGGACGATCTCCGTCGCGGGCGACGACACCTCGTGGGCCGAACTCTCGCAGACCGAGGCCACGGGCATGGCGACCGTGGCGGTGTCCATTGCCGAAAACAATACTTCCGGCTCCCGTGCGCTGACGATACGCGTTGCGGCCAAACGGAATGCCGCGGTCGTGGAGGAGTTGTCCTTCGTGCAGGCTTCGGCGACGGCCGAGGGGTATCTCTCGATCCCCGATCTGCGGAAACTGGCCGCCGACGGCGACTACTCCGTGACGCAGGACGTGAAGATGCGCGGAATCGTGGTGTCGAGCGTCCAGGACAATAACTATTACGACAACTGCATCGCGCTCCAGAGCGCCCTGAAAGCCAACTGCGGCATTACGCTCCGCACCGACGAGGTGCTCTACCGCAAGCCGGGCGAGGAGCTGGAGATCGACCTGAAGGGGGCGGTCGTCGGGGTGAATCCCGAAACCGGCGTGATGGAGGTGAAACCCGCCGCGGACGACAAGGTGAGCCGCACGGAGACGACGCAGGTGAAGATCGAAGCCTTGAAGATCACCTACGAGGAGCTTCGGTCGGGAGCCTACGAGTCGATGTATGCAGGCATTTATTCCCAGGTCTACGTGCCGGAAGGCGGTTCGCTGAACGGTATAACGCTCAAGGACGATCTGTCGATGCAGGACCCCGACAACAACCGTTTCCGGCTGGTGGCTTCGCAGGCTTCCTCGTTTGGCATTGATCCTGCGCCGACGGGTAGCGGAGTGCTCAAGGGAATCGTTGTGCCGCAGGACGGCGCCTATGCGATCCGCCCCTGCACGGCCGGGGACAAGGAACTCACCGGGCTGCGCTTCGGCGCCCAGGTTGGAATCAGGCTGCCCTATGTCTTCTCGTTCTACGCCGCCTCGCAGGCCAACAAGGATTGCAAGTACGTGACGGTGACCGATGGCACGTTCGACAAATTGGGGGCAGACTTCAAGGTCGAGGACAAGGATGTCACCAAATGCGTCGTGCTGACGGCAAAGGTGGCCCCGACGTCGAACAGCAGCCATTTCCGGCTGACGCACTGGGCCGATGAGGCCGCGCATGACAACATTCCGGCCAAGTCGATGGTTTACGGTCAGGACTCCTATTTCCTGCTGACCGTGCCTTTGGCCGAGGATATGCCTGCATCGTTCCGCATCTCATTCGGTATGTCGGGAACGGGCGGCGCTCCGAAGAACTGGGCGGTGGCCTATTCGACCGACGGCACGGAGTACGTCACTCCCTCCGACGGCTCGACAGCCATCTCGATTCCCGGGGCGATTGCGAGCAGCGGCTATTTCTATTATTTTACGGTGACCCTGACGCCGCAGTTGCGGCTGATGAAGGGCCAGACGCTGCTACTGAAACTTTATCCGACAGACAACGTCAGTTGCAACGGCGGTACGGCTGGATACAATTCGGATTCGCGCCTGCATTCGTGCGTCGCGATTGAGGCCGTGCCGAAATTCAGTACACCGAAACCGGTCGGAGCGGTTTATTTCGAGCCTTTCGACGGGTTGACCGAAGGGTTGGACTACCTCTACGGCGATAAGTTGGCTGCCATGCTGAACTATTGCGGCAGCGACATCTCGGAATGGGACGCCGTGCTGAAAAACGGACTTTCGGGCACCAACGTTCATCAGCGTCCGGGTTATGCCCAGATCGGTTATGTCGAGTCGCAGGCCGTGAAGCGGGCAGAGTATGAGAATAAGGCGGGGGCACTGCTCACGCCGGCGCTGAACGCAACGGGCGATCTGAACCTCTCTTTCCGCGCGATGGCCTACAAGACCTGTTCGGATCGCCCCAAGGGTAAGGCGACCGAACCCAAGGACAAGAAGGGCGATCTGACGGAGATCGTCGTCGAGGTGATCGGCGGCGGAACGATCGACGGCGCGACGAAGAAGGTCGTGTCGGGACTGGCGACCGATGCGTTCAACACCTATTCGCTGACGATCGACGGCGCGACGGCCTCCACGGCCCTGCGCTTTACGAGCGAACCCGCTTCGGGCGAGTTCTCGCGCTGGTTCATCGACGATATTTGTGTGACGAAGTAGGGGTTGCCCGATGATTGAAAAGCGTCCCGGAGCATTCGCTCCGGGACGCTTCGTTACAGGCCGGATTGCGTCCGGTCAGTTCTCCGCCTTGGTGGTGACGGTGAAGAGCTGGCGGCCGTATTCGTCGGTGGCGGTTATCCGGATCTCGGCGGACGGCGTTACGGGCGTGTATTCGAGCATGTGGTCGGTGCGGTATTTGTCGAGGAAGCTGAACGAGGAGATGTCGTTGCCGCAGGCGTCGTGGACCGTGACGTAATAGTCGTCGTACTCCCGGACCGCCTTCAGCTGCGAGGCGGGAACCGCGGCTCCGTTTTCGCGGCATTCGAATTTCCACGTCGGATGCCAGTCCCAGACGTTGAGGCGCACGACCGGCCTGCCTTCGGCGTTTTTCAGCCCCGAGTTGTAGACCCGGCAGTATTGCTCGTCGCTGTCGCTGAAATTCACGCTCCGCCGCTCCGTGATCGTTCCGCCGCTGAAATCGTAACGGGTGAATGTCGCCGGGGCGCCGTCGTGGCAGAGCGGGAAATACCACCATGCGCCGCATACGCACGGGTGCGTGTACTCGGTCACGCTCATGTCGCTGCGCGGTACGGTGACCGTTTCGGCGATGTGGTTGTGGCCCGACCAGATCGTGACGGGCAGCTGCTTGTCCTTGTAGATGTCGAGCAATTCGTCGGCGTTGTCCATCGGGTTGGGCGACGAGGCCCCCGGGTTGCGGCGGAAGGCCGGGCAATGCCACGCGATCACGATGCGCTCGACGTCCGACGGCATGTAGTCGGCGTCCTTCTGCGCCCAGTCCATCTGACGCCGGTTGAGGCGGACGGCGAACGACCGGTCGCCGCCGGTGTTGACATACTGCGTATTGTCGAACACGACGTAGTGCACCTTGCCGATGTTGACGGCGTAGTATGTCGGCCCGAGCGCGGAGATATAGGCCAGTTCGGCCGCCGAATCGTCGTCGCCGGCGATGTTCTGCACGGCCATGTCGTGGTCGTGGTTGCCGATGGCGTGGAAGGTCTGGATCGGCATGCCCCCGCGTTCGCAGACGTTGACGAAATTGGCCAGCGTCGCCTTGTTGGCGTTGGTCCAGTGCGACTCCTGCGTCATGTCGCCCAGATTCATGCCGTAGACCGGCACGCCTGCGGGCAGGGCTTTGACGTAGTCGCGCAGCGCTTTGAGGTAGGTGCGGCGGAACGTCGTGGAGTCCAGTTCGCCCTTCGGGGGACAGATCGACGGCGTGGCCGACGATGTGGTCTTGATCATCGCCCGGTTGCGGATATGCATGTCGGCCGACACGATCATAATGTGGCGGTCGTTGTTCACCTTTTTCAGCGTGAAGTCGTGCCGCTGCACCTGCTCCACGCTCGTGGGAGCGGTGACCCTGCGGTAGAAGCGGGGGATGAACCCGCGCGTGGATTCGACCTCGTAACCCGACGGGACGGTCAGGTAGACCAGTTTCGACTTGTCGGACGACGTGCGCAGCCCGTAGGCCCCCTGTTTGTTCGTGCGCGTCATGTTCACGCCGTCGGTCACGACGACGCCCTGCACGGCGGCGCCGGCGCACGTCACGACCCCGCGCACGGTGGCTTTCGGGTCGATCTTCGACCAGTCGACGCCGTCGTCGGGCGAAGGGGGCGGATCGACGGGTTTTTCCTGTTCTCCGGGATCGTCGCCCGAACCCGAACAGCATATGCCGCCGGCGGATATTGCGAACAGGGCGGCCAATAAAAGCAACAGTTTTTTCATGGTTGCGGTTTTTGCGGTTTACGGCATGGGACGGCTTTCGGGAAAAGCGGGGAAAGGGCGGTCGTCCTCTCCCCGCTTCGACCGTTCGTTACACGCCGCTATTTGTTATAGCGGATGGCGAAATATTCGAGGCTGCTGGCGTGTTCCGCGGCCAGGGCAGCGCCGCTGGCGCTCTGGTTCAGGCGCGCGTTGGCGTAGTCGGAGCCGTCGCTGCAGAGGTCGCTCGTCGGGCGAAGCCGGATGTAGACGTTTTCGTGGCCGAGAATCTCCTGGGGAAGCTCGAAGTCGATGCTTTTGTAGGCTACGCACGACGAATAGAGCGTGTTCGCCCAGACGGAAACGTCGGGGATGGTGTATTCGCCGATCAGGTTCCACTGCGAGTCGTCCTTTGCGGCCTGCGAATCGGTCAGTGACCATTCGGCACACCAGAAACGGGGCGAGAAGAAGCTCTGCTGCGCGTTCATAACGGAAATCTGCATCGAGATATGCGACGTCGTGATGCCTTCGGTCGAGAAGTTGATCAGCCAGGCGTAGGGGCGGTCGGTGTCGTCGTCCCACCAGAAGTGGTTGGAGAAGGCGGTGTAGCAGGAACCGTATACATTCCCCTTGCCGCGCATACCCGTGCTGCCGTTGTAGTTGATTTGCGTGGAATTCGTCGCAATCTCATTGTTGCCCGGCCAGCCACCCGTGCCGTTTGCCGCGTTTTTATCCTTGGCATAGGGACCGCACCACTCCAGCGTTCCGTCGGGATTGCGGCTCACCAGATCGTCCATCAGCGGATTCCAGCTCTCCTTCGCGGGGTCGATCACTACGCCGATGCCGTTCTTGTTGCCGAAGTTGGCTCCGAAGATATAGGAGGCATTGTTGCCGACGGGACCCAGGTATTCGTAGGTTCCGCCGCCCCACATGTGCTGCTGGAAGGTGGCCTGCAGGTACTCTTTGCTGGCGGAGCCGGTGTACTTCTCCTGATAGGTGTGCGTCAGGTAGCCGTTCGTTCCGTAGGTGGGTTTCTGGACCTTGTTCTCCAGGTCGGGATTCCAGTAGCGGTACTCCGTCAGCAGGGCCGAGAAACTGTCTTCGACGCTGTTCTGCATGTTGTCCCAGATGTCGCCCTTGGTCTGGTGGCGGATCTGGTAGCGGCCGATGAAGCCGAGCGTCGGATCGTCGTCCATTTCGGCCGGGTCGGCTCCGTCGCGCCATTCGAAACGCGAGAAACGCTCGTGGACGATGACGCCCGAAATCTTGCCCGAGCCGTAGGGCAGGCGCGTGCCGTCGCTGCGGTAGGCGCAGTTGGTGTTGGTCAGCATGTACATGTCGTCGCCGTTGATGTCGCGCACGAGCAGCGGGTATTTGCTGATGCGGCTTGCGCCCGTGCCGATCGCATAGCCCTCGTTGATGGGCGTGATCGCGCCTTTGCGTACGGGGAACTCGACGTCCTTCAGGGTGACGTAGGTGTAGATGTCGTCGTCGGTGAGCTGGCTCATCCACTTCTCCTTCACGGGAACGTCCGATGCCGAACCCGCAATGCGCGAAATGACCATCGCCTTGGTGACGTTGCGCAGTTCATAGCGGTCGGGGGTCTCGACCAGGTAGCCCGAGGCGCCCTGAATGAGGATCTGCACGTGGTCGTACTGTTCGAAGACGTTGTCTTCGGCCGTGGCGGTCTGGACGGCGATGCCGTATTTGCCGTCGTAGGTTTCGAGGTAGACGGTCCGGTCCGATATGCTGTAGTCGATCTTTGCGGTCGTGCTTTGCGTGTTCTCGCCCGCATTGTGGCTCTTGGTGTTGCTCACCACGATGCCTTCGAGGATGACGTAGTCTTCGACCTTCTTGTTCATGGCATACGTTTGGCGGAACTCCTCGAATGTGATCTGACGTCCGAGGGTCTCCTTCGCCGTGCGCTGCAGGAGGTTGAATTCGACGGAGACGGTCTCCTCCCAGCCGTCGGTGAAGGAGAGCGACACGGTAGCCGAACGCGGGATTTCATCTGCGGCGTTCGCCTCGGTCGTGATGGCCAGACTGCGATTTTCGCTCTCGGAATCCACGATTTCGAGACTCTCGATCCAATCGGCGTTGTCGGCCTTGGCATACTCGATGTCGACAGTGATCTCCGAGAAGGGAATGTTGGTCTCGATCGGCGAGATGTTCTTGCCGCCGGCTCCGGCGACGATGACGGACGAGTTGGCGAACTCGATCTTGGCGTCCACGAGCGCCTTCTGCTTGACGTAGACCGTGTCGCGGCGCGCGTCCACGTCGGAGCAGAGCACGAAGCCCGCTTTGCGTTTGAAGCCTTCGTTGAATTCGCATTCGGCGGTGATGGCGCCCTTTCCGTCCTCCGTCTCACCGCAGGTCAGGCTGATCCAGTCGGCCTGGTTGATACGCTCGATATGGAAGGCGCTGTTGGCGTAGATGTCGATGTCGAACGTATTCGCATCGGCTTCGACGACGAACTCCTTCTTCAGCGCGCCCAGTTTGACCAGGGCCAGATCGTCGGCGTCGTCGACGCTGCAGGCCGCCGAGGCTGCGCATACGGCCGCAATGCCTAAAAATTTAAATATCGATTTACGACAGTTCATATTCTATACGTTTTATTCGTTGTTGTTTGTTCCGGCCGTGCGCGGCGGACGGTGCATCCGCCGCGCGACCGCAATTCGTTTAGTTGTAGCGTACCGTTATCGTTCCGATACGGGCCTGGCTGTTACCGGCCGCAACGGACGGCGTCAGCGTTCCCTTCTCGATGCCCAGCGCCGTCAGGTAGTTCGAAGACGTGGCTTTGGGGTCGATGTCGGTAACCTTGTCGGCCACCTGCAAGCGCAGAACCACTTTCTCCCGGCCGAAGCAGTCGGCGGGCAGTTTGCGCAGGTGCTCGGTGAAGCCCGGGGTCGAATCCTGCGACGTGGTCGACCACCACGTGATCGAACGCTTCTTGATGATCGGGCTGTCGGGAACGGCCTGGAACGTCGCTCCGCCGTCGACCGAATAGAGCAGGTTCCAGTGCGCCGGGCCGGAGAGGGTCGTGTTGCTCATCGAGCCGTGGCCCCAGACGATGCCGAAGACCATGTTCGAACCGCTGATTCCCTGCGTGGAGAACGAAATGTCGAAGTATTTGCCCTTGTCGGCGTCGAAATCCCACCATTGCTGGGTGAACGTGATGCCGCCGTTTGCCACCAGACCTTTCTGTTCGGAGGAGGCGCCTCCCTTGCCCGAGCAGACGACGTTGTTGAAGTCCGCTGCGGCACCCTGCGTGGCGCCGTATTTATTGATCTCGCCTTCGCCGATCTCCGGTATGAGGTCGGTCTTGCGGTCGTTCCAGTTCCACTCGACGACGGTTTTCGAGAACGGTTCGTCGGTCAGCGCGATCTCCTCGGCGGTCATGGCGCGCAGCTGGTAGCGGCCCAGGTCGCCGAAGCGGATCGGGGCGACGTCGTCAGCCACGACGATGCCGCGGAACGTGCCCGAACCCTGCGGTACGACGGAGTTGAAATCCAGGTCGCGGCCCGAGCTGAAACGCCGCCAGGGAGCGGCCGTATTGGTCAGCATGTAGATGGTCCGGCCCGTGTTGTCGTAGCACATCAGCGGGGCCACGTCCCAGCGCGGGGCGGTAGCCGTGCCGATCGGGTTGATGTTGTCCTTGAACGAATAGCCGTCGGTGCAGTTGGTGTAGGCGCCGTCCTTGCACATGATTTCGAGGTTGGTGACCGACACCAGCGTGAAGATGTCGTCGTCGGTGAGTTCGCCGATCGTCTTCGTCTTGACCGGAATCTTGAACTCGTCGGGCGTCGAGGTTTCGAGGATGTTGGCCGCGGTAAGTCCCGTGATGGTGTAGCACTCGGGGGAGTTCTTCTTTTCGAGCGTGGCCCCGTTCAGGGAGAGGCGCACCTTCGAGAAGCGGGCCGGCGTGTTGTCTTCGGAGGAGGCGAATTTCAGGCAGAAGCCCCACTTGCCGTCAAGGCTCTCGATATAGGCCGTCCGGTCGTTTTCGCCGCGGTCGAAGAAGAACTGTTGGGTCTGGGGACTCGAAACGACGTTCTTGCTGTCGGGGTCGCTGACGATGTAGCCTTCGATATACTGCTGGAGCGTGATCTCGCCCGGAGTCAGGGCGCGCACCGCGGCGAAATCGGCAGCGGTCGGGTAGGGCTTCTGGGTGATTTTGCACGAGGCCGAAACGGAGTTGCCGTGTTCGTCGGTGAAGTTGAGCCGGATCGTGGCGGTGCGCGGCTCCGAACCCTCGTTTTTGGCCAGCGAGAACGTCAGGCCGTCGTCGGTGATCGCGGGCTTCAGAATCCACTCGGCGCCCTCCGCGACGGGAACGTCGTACGCCACGTCGTAACCGATCTGGTCGGAGTAGGGCACGAGGTTGTTGGTCGTGGCCGGAACCGCGCAATCCTGGGCGTAACCTTCGTACGTTTCGGCATTGCTGTCCAGCTTGAGCGCCGGCAGGGCGATGCCTTGCGTGACGGTGAGCACCGATTTGGTGATCTCGCCCTTGGCGTCTTCGATGAAGAGGGTCAGATCGGCGATGCGCGCGAATCCGGAGTCGTTGTCCGTGACCTCGAACGTGATTCCCTTGTAGGTGGCCGAGACGTTGGAGATCCACGGTTCGACGGGCTGCGCCTGCGGTTCGTCGCCGCCTTCGCCTTCGCCGCCCTCTTCGCCCTCTTCGGCGCGGGTCAGGACGGTGACGGGATCGTTGGGCAGGCCGTCGTTGTCGTAATAGGTGACGCTGGCTTCCAGATCGTCGATGCAGTAGCGCAGGTTGGTGCTGATCGGCGTGAAGATCTGCGACCGGGACTTCAGCAGCGTAACCGCCGGTTTCGAGAACGAGAGCGAAGCGTCGGTGATGGCTCCGGCCTGCGAGAACATCACCGTATCGGTCAGGGAACCTTTCTCGAACACGACGCCGATCTTTCTCGAAATGCCGTAGTTGGCCGAATAGGTGAATACGATTTCGTTATTGCCGTATCCCTGGAGTTTGTTGAGGGAGGCCCACTTCACGGGACGCGTGAAGCGCGCCGTCCAGTCGCCGTTCGAGTAGACCAGCACGTGCGTCGAGCCGGCATCCTTGGTCAGGGAAAGTTCGCGCGCCGAGACCGCCAGAGGCAGGTCCAGCTCGAAATCCTCCTGGCAGCCGGTCAGGGCCGTCGTCAGGGCCGTCAGGGCGATCAGTACGCCGGCGACCGATCTTTTCTGTTTATTGAATATTGTTTTCATTCGTCTGAAAGTTTCGGATTATTACAAGCCGTAAGCCTTGTATTCGTTGTTGTCGAGGTTGTTCTTCGAGTAGGTGACCTCCGTGTCGGGAATGGGGTAGTAGCGGTGGCACGGTTTGATCCGGCTGTTAGCCGTGTTGAGTTGCAGATAGGCGTAGTCGCTGTTGTCCGTTACGGCTTCGTACCAGATGCCCCAGCGGACCAGGTCGTACTTGCGCTGGAATTCGCCGAAAAGCTCGCGGGCGCGCTCGTTGCGGATCTCCTCCTCGAGGCGCGCGGGGGTGCGGAAGGTGTACTTGGACAGATTGGCGCGCGTGCGGGTCATGTCGAGGTATTCGACCGCCTTTTCGTAGTTTTCCTTGTAGAAATAGC
>OCPX01001284.1_pt1 | contig 19871 bp, 10 predicted proteins | sample 1538771 | NCBI WGS metagenome assembly OCPX01 (sample SAMN04571725, study PRJEB22368) | human gut metagenome | biome: human gut; material: stool | host: Homo sapiens | place: Luxembourg | collected 2012-11-01 | reverse complement strand
GAGTATTGGGAAACCTATCATAGAAATATGACAAGGCGCCGGGTACTTAGCCTACATAACCAGATCGTAAAAGCCATCAACGCGCTCTTTTCCAACGTTGCTATCCCGCATCAGATCGCTATGCTGGAGCAGCGAACCCGCGAACTGAAAGCCCTCAGTATCGAGATTCTCAACCTCGCAAAACAGGCTAAGGAGTGGTTGCGAATATAGGATCTGGCTCCCCGCCCGGCGGAGCGTTGTACTGTAAAAGGGAAAAGATCGACATGATTATCCGCATAATATCCGTTTGCAGATTCCGGACTTGAATTCGGTGCCGCTGGAGATAGCCGTCTTACGAGTCTGTCGGATGGCTTTTCCCAAGGTAACGTCTGCCGGACTTGCAACAGACACTGTCCCGATGAGAAACCCTTTGGCAGGCATGGCTTTCGCGACTGTCAACTATAACACAGGCTTTAGGTCAAAGGTTTATAATATAAATGGACATTATTGGGATAATCATATAAAATGTCGATGAGGATGAAGCCGGGATGATCTTCCAGCAGAAGCTGTCGGAGTCATCCGACAACACGGACGTATGGACAGCGACGCCTGCAAGGAGGTTTTTTTGCCGTATCTCGAAGCGAGCGCTGGACTGAGAACACGGTCTTCCACGCCTCGTCGAATCCCTCGCCGGAAAGACGGATGGCTCCGGGAGATTGCAGGTGAAGCATATGGGCTACGCGGCCAGCCCCATATCGTCTTCAAACATAAGGATATCGATCGGGCACCTCCATGTGCATGTAATGTAAAATGTATCGGTCGCGCAATGCCGGGTATAAGTTTGCAGGCCCGCCGTGGGCCGGTCTGTCTTGAACGTGTCGCCTGTCGGGGAATCCACGCCGTGTTGGCGGCAGGACGCACAGGTGGAAGGAGGAATATGAGGGAGGATAGGACCCATACCGGTTGAACGGTATTGAAAGGCGACTGGAAGTGCTGCAGATGGATAAAGCCGGTCGCGGCGCAAATGGCCTGAGCGGCCAGGAGAGGAGACTATGAAAACGGCGGTCCGGGATTCCGAACCGCCGTCTGTTTTCGGGCGGAGGAGCCGCCTATCGGTTGAGTTTTCCTTCGAGCATCTTGATGCAGTAGCCTCCGACAACGGAACGTGCCTGGAATCCGACCTGCCGCGGGGTGTCGGTGTAGACCCAGTCGGACATCGGGACGCGGTCGGTGGTCTCGTTCATGAAGCGGTAGACGGGCTCGACGAACTGCTCAAACTCGCCGGGCTTGTCTGAGAGTGTGGCGGTCCACATGATCCAGTCGGTCTTGGTGTAGGTTCGACGGTTGTCGAGTGGGAGTCCGTAGGTGTTTTGCCGAGTGTGGTAGTAGGCGAGTTCGGTCCGGGCGATCTCGGGGTCGAAAATCTTCAGTCCGAGCAGTTTGTCCCAGACGAGGTTGTACTTCTGGCTCCAAGTGCCGGGTTTGTCGAACGTCAGGCGGTAGTGGTCGCCGTCGGCGGCCATCTCCTTCCATTTGGCGGCCATTTCGCGTGCTTTGGCATAGGACTCCCCAGCGAGATCCGGCATGGAGAGCATCTCGGCCAGCATCCCGTAGGATGCGATGCCCATGATGGCCTTGATGGAGAGGTTCGCGTTGTGGGCGAAGTGGCCGGCGAAGTCGTCCGTGCAAAGTTGGTTTTCGGGGTCGAGACCGTGTTTGAGAAGGTAATCCTTCCAGGTGGTCAGCACCTCCCAGTGTTTTTGTGCATACGCTGCATTTCCCTCGACCGACGCCAGCGCCGCCGTCAGGATGAGCATGTTGCCGCACTCCTCGACGGGCATGTCGCCGCCGTAGGTCTGGCCGTTTGCCAGGGGATAGGTCCCGATGTCGTGTGCAGCGAAGGGCTTGGTCCACTTGCCGCTCTCACTGTAATAGAAGATGTGGTTGAGCATCCCCTTCACGAGCTCGGGGTTGTAGAGCAGGAAGAGCGGGGCGGAGGGATAGGAGATGTCGACCGTTCCGATTGAGCCGTTCGAGAAATTCTCCTTGGAGAACCACAGCAGCTCGCTCTGGGGCGACTCCACGAGCTTGTGTGCGGCAATGGCCTGCCGATAGGCCAGGGCGCAGAGTTCGGCATAGGAGCGGCCGCCGGCCTCCTCCGTTTCCTGCATCATCTCGCGGTCGAACTCCTCGCAGCGCTTCAGCAGGGTGTTGTATTCATCGGCTGCGGCCTTGAGTTCGCGGCAGATGCTGTTGTCGCCCTTCCGGTTCCAGTAGGGGCGGAGGTTCTCGCCGAAGTACTGGATCGAGTAGATGTCATCGTATCCGAGCAGCACGTAGTCGCAGACGGGGTCGGATCCCACCTCTCCGAGATCGTTGACATAGGCCAGGGCTACGGGCTCCTTGAGCATGTTTTCAGTCCGAATGCTCGGAGCACCTTCGGGCAGGGTTCCCGAGGCGGTGAATGCCTCCTTCGAGGCGTAGTAGTCGGCCAGGGCGAGTTTTCCCTTGCCGGTCGGGGTGGCGAGGTAGAAGTATCCCCAGTCGATGCGGACGTTGTCGCCCTTCTTGCCGAGGATCTTCTGCTCGACGGTTCCCGTGCGCAGATACTCCACACCCTCTTCGCTGCCGGCTTCGGAGATGACGGACTGGCTCGGATCGTCGACGGCCAGTTGGGGTGTGGCTTCGAGGTAGAGCTGTACGTCGTGACGGGCCTCATCGACGGCACGGATCTGCCACGTGAGGTAGTTCACCGGACGCGCGAGCAGCTCCAGATCATCCATCAGCAGCGGGGCGGTGAAGATCACCTCGACCTCGACGCCTCCGCAGAGGAACGTGTAGACGGTCCGTGTGGGGAGAACGCTGACGGATTTCTGTTCGGCCACCAGCCCGAATCCCTCGTAGGGGACCTTGCGGAAGAGCCCGAAATCGACATAGGCTCCGCCGACCGTGTTGTGGCAGTGAGCGGCGATGGTTACTTTGCCGGGTTTGAGCGTGGCGGCGGCTTCGGCCGGGAGGGGCTTGCGGATGTAGCTCTCCCAGGTGTTGCCGGTGTTGGCCACCTCGATACCGTTGACATAGAGTTCGAAGACGTCGTCGTGCGAATATTCGAGGATGAGCTCCTCGGCCGAGAGATCCCGGTCGAGTTCAAAGGTGCGGCGGACCCAGATGTCGCGGTCTTCGCCCTTCCATTCGGTGCCGATTTTCGGCATTTCGGGCGATCCGAAGGCTCCGGGTCCGGTCTGCCACGCGGAGTCATCGTAAGCGGGCGACGTCCACTCCCCGGCGGGTTTGCGGTCGGTGACGTAGCGTGCCGACCAGGGTTCGAGGGCGATGGTCGGGAGGATGGTTTCGAGTTTCTGGTTTTCGAGTCCGATGATTCGATAGGTGGTTCCGTCGACGCGGATCGCACCGGTCAGGGGCTGTTCCTTGCCGGTCCAGTGACGGGTCGGCGATTCGTTGAGGCGGTCGGAGCTGGACCATACCGAGAAATAGGGGTCTACGGTGACGAGCGGTACGGCCGAGGGTCGTATGAGGGTCGTCAGCGAGGTGTCGGTCTGCTTGATTGCATTTCCGCAGGCCGTCAGGATCGCCGCAGAGGCGATGAAAAGGAGTTTCCGGGAGATTTGCATGTCGGTTATTTGGTTTGATTGATCTTTTGTCCGGGATAGGGTTCTACCAGGCAGCGCCGGGCCCAGGTTTCGTAGGCCTTGACCAGTTCGGCAACCTTTTTAGGGTGCTCGGCGGCGAGGTTGCGGCGTTCGCTGCGGTCGTTGTTCAGGTCATAGAGTTCCCACGAAGCACGCTCGCCGGGTCGTACGATCTTCCAGCCGTCGACCGAGAGATAGGCCCGTTCGTTGAAGTGTTCGAATCCGATACCTTCCCGGTGTCCCTCCCGATGCCCGTTGCGCAGAACGGGCACCAGGCTCAGACCCTCCATCGGGATGATCTCATGCCCCTTGTAGCGTTCGGGATAGGTCGCACGAGCGAGTTCCACGCAGGTGGCCATGATATCCATGACGTGTCCTGTTTCGTCCGTCACGCTGCCCTTGAGCCGTCGGTCCATGCCCTTCGGCCAGCAGGTGATCATCGGGGTGCAGATTCCTCCTTCGTAGGATTTGGCCTTCCAGTAGCGGAACGGCGTGTTGGCGACATTGGCCCATTCGGGTCCCAGCGAGGCATAGGTGGTTTCGGGTCCCGGGAGGACCTCCTTCTGCCGGGGATAGACCATCTCGCGGCCGTCGCGAGTCCGGTCCGGACGGTCGTTTTCGCCCGGAGGGTAGTTTTGGCAGACTTCGCTGCTGCATCCGTTGTCGGAGAGGAAAAGAATCAGCGTGTTGTCGAGTTGTCCGGTCTCTTCGAGCGCGCGGATCACCTGCCCGATTCCCTGATCCATACGGTCGACCATTGCCGCATGGACGGCCATGGCCCGGGCATCCCATTCAGCCGTGGGATTCTCTTCCCAACGGTCGTGGAACTGCCGTTCGGAGAGGAAATCCTGCTGGTCGCCGAAGAGTCCCGCCTGCCGTTGCCGTTCGTAACGTGCCTCGCGGATCTTCTCCCAGCCTGCGGTATAGGTGTCCTTGTATTTCTCGATATCCTCGGGAAGGGCATGCAGCGGCCAGTGGGGGGCCGTGTAGGCCAGATACATGAAGAAGGGTTTCTCCGAATCGGCATACTGCCGGATCTCCTGTTCGGCGCGGTCGGAAAGCGCCTGCGTGAGATAGTACCCTTCGGGCACCTCGCGGATCGGGACCTCACCCTCGACCAGACTGAACGGGTCGAAATAGTCCATGACGCCGTAAATCGTCCCGTAATGGGTGTCGAAGCCCCGGTTGACGGGGTAGTTGCACAGATCGGAGAAGGTCTCGTGGAAGACTTTGTGGTTGAGCCAGTCGCGCTGGTCTTTCCGCAGCGGAGTTTCGGCAACGTGCCATTTTCCGACCATCGAGGTCGAGTAGCCGGCATCGCGGAGCACCTCGGCGATCGTCACGGCATTGCGCGAAAGGGTTCCGCGGTAGCCGGGTAGATAGTCGTCGAAGGTCATGCGGCCGATTCCGGCCTGATGCGGGTAGAGTCCCGTGAGCAGCGAAGCCCGAGTCGGACAACTGCGGCTTGTGTTGTAGAATCTCGTGAAACGGAGGCCTTCGCGGGCCAGCCGGTCGAGATTCGGGGTTTGTATTTCGCCTCCATAGCAGCCGAGGTCCGAATATCCGAGATCGTCACACAGGATTACCAGAATATTGGGGCGTTTGTCGGCGGGACGCTTGGCGTCGGTTTGGGTGGTCCCGGCGGTCAGCAGGACCGCCGGGATCATCATTCGGCTCAGATTCATTCGTTGTGTTTGTTGACTGGCTCGAACGAGACGGCGCAACCTCCGTCAGCGGCCATCTCGATGCGCAGCGAATCGGCAGCCGTTACCCGGCGCTCTTCGATGCGATAGGCGGTCCGCAACGGGGAGTTCACGTCGTCGGCGTAGATCCGGGCCGTGTAGGTGACTCCGGGTTGGAGAAAATCGAGGGGTTGATCGAGCGTCCGGGCGTCGGCGTTGGTCCCGGCTCCGAGGAAGAAACGCTCTCCGGCGCGACGTGCCACGACAATGTAGGCGCCGATCTCACCCTGCAGGGCTTCGGACCAGTCGCAGTCGGCGTCGAAGTCGCGGAAGAACCGGAAAGCCGGATGTCCTTCGTAGTTTTCGATCAGGTCGGCGGCCATCTGCAGCGGGGAGTAGATGATCACCCAGTTTGCGATCTGGCGTGCCAGCGTGGTTTTGATCGAGCAGTGGGTGTTGTCGCCGTTCCACTGGATACGTCCCGGATCGGCCTTGGCGCGGTCGTAGTAGATGTCGAAGATGCCGGGCGTGTAGTCCATCGGACCGCTCAGCAGTCGCACGAAGGGCAGCGTGCAGAGGTACTCCGAGGAGTTGCCCTCCGACCAGGCGTTCCACTCCATGCCGCGGGCCCCCTCGCGGGTCATCATGTTGGGCCACGTGCGGCGGATGCCGGTCTCCTTGATCGGTTCGTGGGCGTCGAGCATGATGTGGTACTTGGCGGCCAACTCCACGACGCGCTGGTAGTGCTGCACGCCGTATTGCGAGTGGTGGGAGTATCCGTCGCGGAAGCCGCCGGCATATCCCGTCTTGAGGGTGTGGATGCCCAGTTCGGCATAGCGCTTCATGGCCCGCTCCATGTTGGCCTCATAGTCGGGGATGTTGCCTCCGGTCTCGTTGTGCATCCAGAGTTCGATCCCCTTTTCGCGGGCATAGGCGGCGATACGCTCCAGGTCGAAGTCGGCGTAGGGCTCCACGTAGTCGAACTGCTGGTTGCCGCCCCAGTTCTCCCAGCCGCGGTTCCAGCCTTCGAACAGCACGCCCTGAATATTGTTCGCTGCGGCGAAGTCGATGTGGCGGATGGCATTTTCGGTCGTGGCGCCGTGGCGCGGTCCCATGGTCCAGACCTGCGTGCCGAGGTGCATTCCCCACCAGACTCCGACGTACTTCTGGGGCCGGATCCACGACGTATCGGCAATCTTCGAGGGCTCGTTGAGGTTGAGGATCAGCGACGAATTGATCAGATCGACGGCCCGGTCTGCGATCTGTACGCTCCGCCAGGGGGTCGTGAAACGCCCCGCCAGACGTGCCTTCACGCCGTCGGGCAGCGGTGCCAGTTCGGCCTTGAACGTGAGCGAATCCTCCCGGAGCAGGTGCATCTCGGGATAGTCGTAGAGTGCCGCCTCGTGGATCGAACCGTAGAGGTTGCCGATGCGGAACGTGAAGGGGGTATTGGCGCGTGCGACGGCCGAAATGGGCTGCTCGCGGTAGGGAAGCTCATAGGTGTCGTAATTTCCGTCGATACTCCACGAGAGTCCGTCCTGCGCGAATCGGAACATCGTATGCTCGTCGGTCAGCCGCAGCGAATCGACCGGCGTGTCGTATTCGTAGCGGAATCCGACGCCGTCGTCGAAGGCACGGACACGCAGTACCAGCGAGACCCCTTCGGTGTTGTGCATCCGGACGGCGATTTCGTGGTGACAGTCGCGGATTTCGCGATTTTCACCCCAGGGTTGTGTCCAGGTTTCGTCGTGCTGCGCGGCGTCGACCTTGTCGAGGCTGAATCCCGAGGCGAGGTTCACCCCGTCGGCCTCGAGTCCCAGCTGCGGGGCCTCGAGCAGGGGTTGTCCGTCGACCGCGATGGTCAGGGCGGGAACTCCCTCCTCGTTCAGCGCCACGGAGGTGCGGATGCGGCCGTCGGGAGAGGTGACGGTGGTGTCGGGTGAACAGGCGATCAATGCGATCGAAGCGGCGATCGTCGTCAGCAGAGCAAATGATTTCTTCATCGTTTGGTAGATATTTTTGGTTAAGGTTTTGCCGTCGTTTTTGTTTGGAATCATACGAAAACCTCCCCTGCAAGGGAGGTTTTCGTGTAATCCCTTTGCAAAATTACTATTTTGGACGGCACTTGCCAAATCCGCCCGGAGTCTGTCAGTTGAAGACGGGGCGATCCACCGATTCCGATGTGGGTCGTTGTCCGGGTGCCACGGGCCAACCGTCGACCCAGTTGATGCGGTCGAGCATCAGGCAGCGGTAGTCCTTGTCGTTGGGGTAGGCGTGATAGAGGATCCAGTCCTGTCCGGCATCGTCGGTGATGATGCGTGAACAGTGTCCGGGCGACGAGAAGGTGTCGTTACCCTGCAGCACGAGTTCGTGATGGACGCTCATCATGTCGTTTCCGTCCTTGTCGACATAAGGCCCGAAGAGGTTCTGCGAACGTCCTACCACCAGCCGGTAGGTGCCGCCTTTCGAGTAGTCGCCCGTCGAGACAATCAGGTAGTACCATCCGTCGCGTTTCACGACCACGGTCGCTTCGTATTGTCCGCCGGCCACTTCGCGTCGCTTCTGCGTCTCCTTGTTCTTGATGGCCAGGCCGTCCTCTGTCAGCTCGAGGACGCTGATGCTGCGGAAACTGCCCCAGAAGAGGTAATTGTGTCCGTTCTCCTGGTAGAGATAGGCGTCGATGGAGATGTCTACCCCCTGCTCGTTGCTGTCGATGAGTTTGCCGAGATCCCGGAAGGGACCGGTGGGCGAATCGGAGACTGCGACACCGATGGCGTGCTTGTAGTTGTCCCCCGGCTGGGAGTAGTAGATTACATACTGGTTGCCGACGCGGTTGACCGAGGGGGCCCAGATTCCGGCGTTTCCGTTGGTGATCTGCGGATGGGTGGCATCGGTGAAGAGAGAACCTACGCGTGTCCAGTTCATCAGGTCCGACGAACGCATGATCGGGACATTTCTCATGTTCGGATCGTTGCGGCTGTGTTCCGTGGCGTAGAGGTAGAAGTAGCCGTCGTCGGCACGGATGACGTCGGGATCCGGGAGCGAGAATCCGGTGAAGATCGCGTTCGAATAGGCAACGGGCAATGTTGTGATGGTCAGCGTATTGGTCTGCGAGGCCATCCAGGAGTTGTCCTCTACTTCGGTGCGGACACTCCATGCGAGCGGCAGGCTTTGCGATCCGGCCGGGGCATGCTCGTCGAAGAGGGCCTGAAGCTGCTCCTTGCTAAGGGTGCATTCGGTCTGTTCCCCGGCGTCGAACGTGGCCAGCGGTGTCGAGAAGTCCCCTTCCCGGCTGTCGATAAGCAGGGTGTAGGTCGGAGTCTTCTGACCGTTGCTGCGGGCTGCCGACCAGCTGAAGGTGAGCGATTCGTCGATCAGGACCAGATCGGCCCGGCTGTCGTTTTCCGGGGCGAAGAGTGCCTCAACGACGTAGGGTTCCACCGTGTTGGTGATCGTCAGCGAGCGGCGCGTCGTGCAGGCCGATGCCTGTTCGCCGGTGAGCGTTCTCACACTCCAGACGAGCGATGCGATGCCGTCCGTCTGTGTGGTCTCGTATACGGTTTTCAGCTCCTGATAGGAGAGCGTGAGTTTCGTGGTACGGTTGTCCGGAGTGCGGAACGCGGTTGCGGGATTCGAGAAGTCGCCTTCCGGAGTGTCGAAAACCAGTTCGTAGGCATCGAATCCGCCTTGTGCCGCTTCCCACCAGAAGGTCAGGTTGTTCAAGGCGTCGAGATTGACGGAGAGACCCTCTTTCGGGGCTGTTAGCACGCTGACGAGGGATTCTGCGCCTCCCGGTTGCCCGTCCGGGCCGGTCGGAGCAGACTCCGCAGGCGGACAGCATACCGGCGCAAATCATTGCGAGAGTGCCGATCATCTTGTTATTCATGAGCATTGGTAAATTCGTGGGTGTAGTGTCCCTTGTCGTCGTTCATGTAAAGACGGAGGTCGCAGTACCAGCGGTCCAGATCATTGACATCGCACAGTTCGTCGGGGTACTTGAAGGCCGGATCCCACTGGCTCGGGGTTGCCGGCTGCACGTACCAGTAGCTGGCGGCAGTCGAGGCGTTGGGACGGTTGCCGTTCGAATCCATGCGGCCATAGGGCTGTGCTTCGCCGTCGATGATGAATTTGAACTTGTAGCGCTCGTCGAATCCCCAGTCGGTCTTCTGGAGCCAGACGTTCATGTCCTTGATGACCCAGACGCCCTTTCCTTCATAGGTCATTTCGGTCTCGACGGAGGTCCAGCAGAAGAAGTGTGCGACGTAGTCTACCGAGGCTATGTAGGCCTTGCCCGAAGAGATGTTGAAACGGATGCGGTAGATGCCGCTCTCGGCAATGGGGGCCTCGGCCTGGTCGGCCGATTCGATCTGCTTGACCTGCGAACCGTCGGCCGAGAGGGTGTAGAGTGCATCGCCGAACTGCGAGCGGAAGTAGAACTTGCTGCCGCCTTCGATGCGGGTGAAGATCTCGTACTTGTAGTCCTCGTTCTTGAATTTGTCCACCTCGCCCGAATTGCCGATCTGGGTGTTGTAGGTATCCTCCGTGATGTAGGACATCTTTTGTCCGGCCTCGGAGCCCGTGCCGTCGATGTAGAGGGCATCGCCGTCGGCAAAATCCTTCATCTCGACAGGATTGACAAACTCATGGGTATAGTGCCCCTTGTCGGCATTCATGTAGAGGTTGACATCGGCAGCCCATTTTCCGAGGTTTGCGTCGTCGCAGAGCCAGGCCGGATATTTGAATACCCAATGGTCCCAACCCGTGTAGGAGAGTTGCAGATGCCAGTAGGATGCGTCTTCACTCTGGCCCGGACGTTCGCCGGTTACGAGGCCTTCGTTGTTCTTCGAAAGACCCTGTACCTGATCGATGCCCTCGAGCTTCATGACGAAACGATAGCGGTCTTCCTTGTAGGAACCCATGTCACGGAGTACAACGTGGTAGGAGGACAGCGTCCAAAGACCCTTGCCGGCGTAGTTCAGCGAGGTGTCGGTGTAGTTGTTCTGGCCGTAATCGCCCCAGGCGAAACGGAGGTTGATGTACTCGACCTTGCGGATGTCGATCTTGTTCGTACCGTCGGCCTTGAAGCGGATGCGGTAGATTCCCGCGTCGTCGACCGTGGTATAGGCCTCCTCCTCGCTCTCGGTCTCGACGAATCCGTCGGTCGACGAGGCCTTGAAGAAGTGGATCTTCTCGTTGTCGTCGCTCAGGGTATAGAATGCATACTTTTCGCCGGACTCCAGACGGGTGAAGATTTCGTAATAGGGGAAATCGTTCCAGTTCTGGCCCACCTTCTCCAGACGGTCGTGCCAGCTGTCATTGTCGGTCTTGTAGTATCCGTTGTCGATGAAGGAGGCCTTCTGTCCGTCCTCGCCCGATCCGGGGATGCCGATGTAGAGCGTGTCGCCCTCGGCAAAGGCGTCGATCTTTTTCTTCGGGATGATCGAGAAGGTCCGGATCTCTTCGGAGATCTTTACGTTCTTGTCAATCTTGGCGTAGACGGCCCATTTCAGGTTGTAGGCGTCCTCGGTGGCAGCCACATCCGACGCGTTGTAGAGCTCTGTGAGCTGCTCCTTCGTCACGACGGTTTCGGTGGCGGCCGCCGCCTCATCCGTGGGGTTCAGGTTGACACTCAGCAGGGGCTCGGCGAAGTCCCTGTCGGCCCGGTCAATGACAAATGTATAGGAGATGAGCTTCTCGTCTCCCAACCATACGGGCTTGGACCACTGGAAGGTGACATCCTCGGTGAGTTGTTTCAGATTGAAAGTCTCGTCGTTCTGGGGTGAGATCAGCGTCTCGACGACTACCTCCGAACGGGTCGTGAGGGTCAGCGTGCGGGTTTCGGTTGAGGCGAAGCGTCCTGCTTCCGACGTGGTGTAGACCCGCCAGTCGAGTACGGCGGATTCACCGGCTTCGTCGACATTCTCGTCGAAGAGTTGACGGAGCTCCTCCTGCTGGAGAGTATGGGAGGTTGCGTTGGTCGTGAAGCTGGCCACGGGAGCCGAGAAGTCGCCTCCGTTCTTGTCGAATGCGAGTTCGTAGCTTACACCGTCGCCGGCCGACTGCCATTCGAAGCGCAGTCCTTCGAATTCAGCGGGGTCGAGCAGCAGCATGCTGACGCTCAGACCGTTTTTGGGCGTTTCCAGTTTTTTGACGCTGGCCGGGCCTCCATTGCCCGAATCCGTGTCGTCCGATGAACAGGAGACGAGCGTTGCTGCCAGTGCAAGCACGGATAACAAAGTTCCTTGAAGTCTCATAAGAAGGGTTGTTAGTGGGTTGTTTTTCAATTGTTTCTGTTTTCATATCCGGTCGGGACCACGCGTGTGGACGTCGGCCCGAGGTAAGAGCGTTTCAGACCGCCGAAATCGATCACGATCTGTTGGATGACCATCCCGGGATCGCCCGTCCGGATTCGGAGCGTGTGAAGTCCGGGCTTGTCGATATGCAGCGTCGATTTGTTCACTACACTGTTGCGCAGGACGCTTTCGTACCAGATCTGACTGTACTCGACGTGCGAGGACGAAGGCGTTGCGATGGCTCCGTTGTCGATCTGGACGCTGTATTTGGTGTCGGAGTTCGTATTTTCGGGGAGCCGGAAGTCGCGGTCCGTGCTGACGGGGAAGAGCGGCAGCACGCAGGTATAGACATCGACCGATCCGGCATCGAAGCAGTAGAAGTCGTATTCGACCGATGGCGTGTTTTCGTCGCGATAGTTCTGGAGCGGGCCCACCGGGTCTCCGAGCTGGAGTGCCGAACCCCGCGGAGCGAGTCCCGGAACGGGCTTGATCGTCAGAGTGCGATTGCCGGTGATGCGGTGGTATCCGTCGGCCGGGATCGCAACATGGCCGTCGCTCTGGACATAGCGTCCCTCCAGTTCGTGGCGTGTGGGGACTGCCGGATTGAAGACCGAGACGAGGATCGTTTCCTCCCGTCCGTTTGCCTGGATGCGTATCTCTCCCAGTGGATTGCTCTCTTCGGGGAGTTTCGACCAATCGATGCAGACTTCGATCCGATCTTCGCAGGGCGTCGATCCTTCGGATGCCGAGAGGAGGATCCACGGGGCGGAGGGTTTGGCCTTCCAGTCGACCATGCCGTTTCCGGTGTTGTAGATCTCAAACCAGCGGGTCTGCCGGAGATAACGGTCGAAGACGGGCAGGGCATGGTAGCTTCGCGTGCCGCTTGCATCCTCCCCTTCGACGGCTACTTCCGGAGCCGGGGCGCCCTGCGGGTCGTAGTGCTCAAGGTTCGGAAGCTGGAAATAGGCACTCGTCCGGTCGTAGTTCTGGCGCAACGACATCATGTGGCGCCATTTGCCTCCGAGCAGCGAGTTGTACTCCTCGGTGATGAGTTCGAGCGAATCGTGGCAGGCCCGTACTTCGTCGGCCACGCGGTTCGTTGCCGCACGGCGCTGACGGGCATACTGACGATTCAACTGCCCGCCGAGGGTCATGCGGTTCATCAGCTCGGTCCCCCGGAAGGGATACCAGACCAGCTGGCTGAAGGCCGCACGTGAGGCCTCGGGCAGCGAATCGTAGAGATGCCGGGCGTAGCGTCCCAACTCCTTGCAGGCGTCGAGGCGCTTGCGGGCCTCGTCGTAGTTGCTGAACGAGAAGTCGGTGTCGGTCAGCTGCTCGCAGCCCGATCCGTAATGGTTCCAATGATAGCCCCATCCCATGTATTCGGGTTTTCGCTGGAAAGCCAGTTCGAGGAAGGAGTCGTAGTGGGTCCGCAGGCCCTCGTAGAGGGATTCGCCGAAAAAACCGCTCAGCCACCGGGCCGGGAACTCCACGACGTTTTCGGCCGTGAAGGCATCCAGATCGTAGGCCATGGCGAGAAAGAGTGCCACCTGCATTTCACATCCCTTCAGGTCGCCGCAGTTGAGCAGCCAGTAGCGGTCGGCTGTCGTGTCGTAGACCTTCCTGAGCTCTTCGTACATCAGGGCCGGATGCGTGGTGCCGAACCACAGGTAACTGTGTGGTACTCCGAGGTAGGAGACGTGGTAGTAGACCCCGGCGCGTCCCGAACGCTCCCGTTCGCGGGCATCGCTCAACCGCTTGATGTAGCCATAGTTGTCGTCGGGCCAGACGATCGTTACGTCGTCGGGCAGTTCCAGTCCGTTCGAATAGATCTCCAGCACTTCCTTGTAGGGGGTGAAGACCTGTGGAATGTCCGCAATGTCGCCTGCAACCTCCGTGTCGAGGATCTTCCGCTGGTCGGTCAGCGCTTCGGAGAGCATCCGGACCTTCTCCCGCATCGGAATCCCGTTGGCCATCACGGCGTCGTGCAACCCGCGCAATGCCAGCGGGTAGGCATTCTCATAACGGGAGGCTTCGCGGACCCGTTGGGTCAGCACCCGGTTCATCTCTTCGCGGTTGGTGTCGTAGTTCCATTCGCCCATCGTCTTGCGGTCCCATTCGCGGGCGGTGTTGAAGAGCAGCGGCTCGCAATGGGTCGAGGTCATGACGATGGCGAACGAATCGGCCACCATGCGGTTTTCGGGAATGCTGTGGAACGGTGTCGAGACAGGGTGCATGGCCGGGGCCAGCAGGTTTGCTTTCAGCCGCAGCAGCAATTCACAGAGTCGGGCATAGGTTTTCGGACCGATATTTCCGCGCTCCTTCTCGAAAGTCTTCGAGGCCCAGGGGGTCAGTCCCCAGTCCTCGTCGTTGAGGAAGATACCGCGGTAGCGCACCGACGGCTCCTTCGAGCAGTAGCCCTCGGCTTCGACGTAGAGCCGGTCGTGATGCCGGACCGGTACGTCGGCCCACCAGCTCCAGGGACTTACGCCGATCATCTCCGAGAGCGACATCACTCCGTAGGCCGTGCCGCGACGGTCGCTGCCGACGATCACCAGCGCTTCGGAGATGCCTTTCATCGGGTGGCGAACCGTCTGGATGAGATATTGCTCCCACCCTCCGCGGATTGGCGACGGATCGATTTTGCCCTGTTCGACAAGCTGCCGTACCATGTCGCTGCTCTCCAGCGTTCCGATCAGCACGCAGCGCTTGAGTCCCTCGGCAGAGGTCGTCACCCGGGCCTTGCGGCCTGTGACGGCTTCGAGATCCGCAGCGAAGAGTTCGGCTGATTTCCTGACGACGAGTGCGTCGTCATCATCGATCAGGATGACCGCTTGGCGTTCTGGGCCTGAGAGGTAGAATATCGAGGCTTGTTTCCCGTCCTTTTTTTCCGTATATACCCGTACCGGCCCGGCCTCCAGATTCTGGAGACCGAGCAGGACGAGCATGCAGGCAAATGACAGGATGTTTTTCATGTTCTGCTGACTATTTTACTTCGATCGAATTGAGCAGTTCGAGTTTTCCGTCGTGGATAAGTTTCAGAATCAACTCTCCGAAGAGGGTATTCTGCCAGGCGAACCAGGCCCGGGTGAATTTGTCGGGATTGTCCTTGTGGAAGGATTCATGCATGAAGCCCGTGCCGGCATCCGTGGTCATCAGCATTTCGACGCATTGCTTGATTTCGGCATCGTCGGTCGATGTGAAGGCCTTCATCATGATGCTCATGGGCCAAATCATGTCGTAGCCGATGTGCGGGCCGCCAATACCCTCCCCGGCCGTGCCGCGGAAGAAGTAGGGGTTGGCCTTGCTCCAGACAAAGCGGCGGGTGTTCTGATAGATCGGGTCCGAGAGTTTCACGTCGCCGAGATAGGGCATGGCCAGCAGGCTCGGGACATTGGCATCGTCCATCAGGAAGCGGTTGCCGAAGCCGTCCACCTCGAAGGCGTAGATCTTGCCGAATTGCGGATGCTCCACGACGGCATACTTCTTCAGGGCCGCCTCCACCTCATCAGCCAGTGCGAGACACTCCTTGGCCAGTTCCTTTTCGTTGTTGACCTTGCGGAGGATCTCTGCGGCCTTGCGCAGCGAACTTACGGCAAAGAAGTTCGACGGTACGAGAAAATCGAACGTCGTGGCATCGTCCGACGGCCGGAACGACGAGACGATCAGCCCGACCGGATTGACCGGGTTGCCCCAACCCTCGCAGCACTTCGTGTCCAGCTGCCGGTCGGTCATGCGGCGGAAGAAATAGGGGCCCGAGTTCTCCTTGCGCTGCTGGGTGCGGAATGTCGTGAGAATGTTGCGCACGGCCTTGACCCAGACCTCGCCGAAGACCGATTCGTCACCCGTAGTCTTCCAATAGTGGTAGGCCAGGCGGATCGGGTAGCAGTGTGAGTCGATCTCCCATTTACGTTCGTGCACCTCGGGATGGATCGGTGAACCGGTCTGGTCCGACTCCCAGTGGCTGCCCGTGGGGCCGTCGTTGAAGGCGTTGGCATAGGGGTCCGTGTTGATGAACTTGAACTGCCGGACGATGACCCCCGCAATCATGTTGCGGAGGTGTCCGTCGCGGGGCGTAAGCTGAACGTAGGGCCACACCTGGGCTCCGGAATCGCGCAGCCACATGGCGTGAATGTCTCCCGTGTAGACGAACGTGTCGTAGAGACCGTCTTCGCCCTTGTCCTTGAAGTGGACCGTGGTGTCGAGCGTGTTGGGGAAGCAGTTGCCGAACATCCAGGCCAGTTTGGGATTCGTGAGCATCTCCTGCACCTCGGCGATGGTCTGCTCGACGGCTTCGGAGACGAAGAGCCGGTCTTCCGGCGCCGGGCGCTGCGACTCATAGGTTTGAGCCGCAAGCGCGCCGATGCATAACATGCCGGTGAAGGATAACAGAAGTTTCTTCATCATTGCAATTATTTGTCGCGGAACGAACGTTCGTGATAATAGTCGGCCTTGTCGGTGTTGTTCATGTGGATGCGGAACGTGGCCAACTGGTTGATACCTTCGTTGTCATTCTTCGATTTCCACGAGTGGGCCCATTCGTCGGTCAGCCCCGAGAAGCGGTAGATGTTGTAGAACTTGGCGTCGGCTTCGGGAGTGGCGTTGTTGCGGCAGTCATCGTCCCAGAACGACCAGCGTTCGGTGCTTTCGTCCTCGTAGGTTACGATGAAGTAGTAGCGCGTATCCGTGCGCTGTCCGTCGTCGGAGATCACCCATGCGAAGTCAACCAGTTCCCAGACTCCGTTGCCCGTATAGGTCATCTCCTGAAGGCTGGCAGCCCCGAACCAGGGATGATTCCAGAATTCCACCTTCTCGATCCGGGTCATCGTCCATTTCATGGTGTTGAAATTGATGTAAATCCAGTAGATGCCTTCGGCCGGAGCGGTGTTTTCGGAGACTTCGGTGTAGGTGCAGCGGATCGTTCCACCCTCTTCGAGCGCATAGTAACGGTCGAGGTTGTCCTTGACGGTGAAGTTGCCTGCGGTGAGTTTCGTGAAGCACTCCATGGCTCCCTGTTCGCGGTCGGCGATGTGCTGTCCTAAGGTCGTCCCGATCGGGAGGGCGGCGTTGAACTTGATCTCACCCTGATTCTCCGAGGCCGAACCCTGGAGCGACAGGGTGGTCGGCAGCGGGTCGACCGTATTGGGCCGTGTGATCAGGATCGTTCGGGCATTCTGGGTATCGACAACCTGGTTGAGTCCCTGGATCGTGCGGACGGTCCATTTTACGGGAGTGGTCTGCCCGGGAAGTCCTCCGCACAGCGACACGATGGTCGACAGCGTGGAAGTCTCGAGTTCGAGCGAGGGCTCGAAACCGTTGGAGTCGCTCGTGGCCACATAGGCCGGATTGGAGAAGTCGCCCTCCTCGGAGTCGAAGAGAACCTGATATACGACGCTGCCTGCCGAGGAGCTCTCCCACTCGAAAATGACGGAGAGTCCGGTCGATAGGTCGATGGCGTATTGGTCTCTGGGGAAATAGAGCTTCGGAGCCGAGATTTCGCTTCGATTGTCCGAATCTTCGGAATCACAGGCCGTTGCCGCGAAAGCCAGCACGGCTGTCATTAGCAGATACAGTATGCGTTTCATGGTTCAGTCGGATTTATTGGTTCCTTTCAATGAGCCACATCGCCTCGATGGCCTGTGCGGCGCTCGTATAGGCTCCGAGCGAACCGCCGGTTCCGACCTCACGGGCTTCGTAGCACTTGACGCCGAAATAGGAGTCATCCCAGCCCAGCGGCGATTTGTCGATACCGCGGGTCCAGTAGTAGGATGCGTGGCGCAGGACGTAGCGTTTCAACTCCGAACGGATGGTCGGATCCACGGCGTCGATATCCTTGTCGATTGCCATGCGCGATGCCCAGTGGAAGAGTACGGCATGGAAGATCGAGTTGTTCTCGTCGGTGCCTTCGTCCCGCATGATCTTCTCGCCCTCGTAGGTCTCGTTCATCGACGAGGCGGTCATCTGTCCGCGGGCTGCGGAGATGGCCTTCTGCAGGAATCCGACCTCTCCCGTGAGTTTCCAGAGCAGGCGTCCGGCCTCCATGCAGGTTCCCTGGGTATAGCTCAGGGCGGGGTTGTCGAGCGTGCCGTCGGCATTCATGGCATGGATGTTCTGATCGAAGCAGGTCTGCGATTCAAGCAGGTATTTCTCATACTCTTCGACGTTGCCCGCCTCCTTGGCATACTGGGCCAGCATGGCCGACGCAATGGCGCCGGGACCGTTCGTACAGGAGTTGGCGCCCGTATCGGTCATTTTCCACGGCAGCCAGCCATATTTGTTCATCGAGAAACGAGGTCTTACGCACTCGTCCCACGTGAGTTTTGCGGCATCGTAGTAGGTCTGGTCGCCCGTTGCGTCGTACATCTGGAGCAGTGCGATGGTGATCCAGAGCGTGTCGTCCGTAAAGTCGTTGCCGAAGCCCGACGAACCGCGCCACGAGGAGTTTCCTTCGTAGTTGTTGCCGCGTTTGTCATACCAGCGTTTGAAGTAGCTGCGGATGAGTGCGGCCTGATCCGGGTCGGAGAGCTTGATGCGGTTGTAGTAGTCGACCATTGCGGCCATGGCGTGTGCCTGCTGCCAGTAGCAGTTGCCGTTGTTTTTCTGGTTGTTGTACTCGCTGTAGGAGAAGACGCCGTCGGCGCCGTTGCGGTTTGAACTGCAGTAGAACCGTTCGATGAATGCGGTCGACACCGAATCCGCAGCCTCGGCCCAGTCGATGTCATAATCGGCATAGACGTTGGCCTTCTGCTCGGTTTGGGGGTTGGTGATGGACGTGTAGTCTTTCTCGCAGGCAACGGGAAGGACGGCAAGCATTGAAAATACGAACAAGGTTCCCATGGATTTATAGAGTTTCATAGTTTTGCGGTTTATTTGAATTTGTATTCATGCCACCAGGTTCCGGCGGGATTGTCTCCGTTGAGGTAGAGGTAGCAGTCCAGGGCGCGGCCGCAGTCGCTGGACAGGAAATTGTAGGTTTTGTCCCAGTCGACGTTCCCGATTGTCTCCTTGGTGTAGAAATTCACCTTGAGGTAGTCGGTCGTGTAGTCGGATCCGAGTTTGCTCCGGGTGCCGAGGTAGAGTTTCGAACCGTCGCCGAGCGTGGCGTTGAACCGGTGGCGGGAGTCGTTTGCCGAGTTGTCCGAGATGGTGTTTTCGTAGTTGAGCAGCTCCCAGACTCCTTTCCCGACATAGGTCATGGCCTTGTTCACGGTCGACATCTTGTTGTCGGCGTAGGAGGCGGCGTAGTATTCGATCTTGGAGATGGTGTTGTATTCCCAGGTCATCACCCCGAAATCGATCTTGATCCAGTAGATGGCCTCGGCCGGCATGCGGTTGTTGACCGGCGTTTCGGAGTAGGCCACCGTTCCGTCCTCCTTCAGCGCGTAGTAGCGGCCCAGGTCATCCTCGACCGTGAAATCGGCGCCGCTCTTGACCTTGGTGAAGCACTCGAAGGTGCCTTCGGTAGCGGCTTCGTTGTCGATTCCCGACGATACGACCATTTTGATGCCGGCTGCGGGCTCCTCGGTGGCGTCGCCCTTGAGGAGAATCGACTGCGGCAGCGGCGACATGGAGTTCATGGTCGTCACCGTCAGCAGGCGCGATTCGGTGTAGACGCTTCCGTTGATGCCTTTCGAGGCGCGGACACTCCAGCGGATGTTCCCGGTTTCCATGATTCCGAGACCGGCGGCACGGGCCACGGTGTTGAGCTCCTTGGCCGTGACGCTCAGATAGGTCTGAGAACCGGTCAGCTGGCTCGTCAGGGCAGCCAGCGGCTGCGAGAAATCTCCGTTTTCGCGGTCGAAGAGAAGTTCGTAGGAGACGAATCCGTTGTCTTCAGCAATCGACGGGCTCCATTCAAACCGTACGTCCGAACCCAGCGAGAGGTCTACCTCTTCGCCGTTCTGGGGAAGGTAGAGCGTGTTCCCGGTCTGGATGTTGTAGTTGATCTCGTTGCCGTCGTCGGCGCAGCCCGAGGCGAACGGCGTGGCCGCGAGGGCCAGGATCGTGATATTTCGCAATAGCATGTTCATAATCTTCAGGTCATTTGGGTTGTCCCGACGGTCTGCTACCATCCGGGGTTCTGCGTGAGGTTGCTGTTGATGTCCCGTTCACTCTGGGGGATCGGGAACCAGTATTTCATGTTGTAGGGAGAGGGACACTGAATGTTGTTCCCGTTGTCGAGGAATGGGGCTCCCGTGGCCTGGGAGGTCAGATAGGCAGCTCCCGTGCTCTTGTACGAGGGGTTGTCAAGCAGGGCCCAGCGGCGG
>OCPX01001281.1_pt1 | contig 19887 bp, 17 predicted proteins | sample 1538771 | NCBI WGS metagenome assembly OCPX01 (sample SAMN04571725, study PRJEB22368) | human gut metagenome | biome: human gut; material: stool | host: Homo sapiens | place: Luxembourg | collected 2012-11-01 | reverse complement strand
TTGCTGTCGATCGCCATGACCTGATGACCCAGCTCATTCAGTTCCTGCGCAATATGGCGGCCAAAACGGCCAAGCCCGATCAAAAGAATCGATTTCATAGTTGCCTCCTTTATCCGATTGCGATCTTCTCCTGCGGCAGACGAGAGTGGGCAGGGCTGCTGCCAAATGCCGCATAGATCAACGTCAATCCGCCAACACGTCCCAAAAACATCAGTGCGATCAGCACCCCCTGCGAAAGGATGCCCAATTGCGGCGTGATACCCAATGTCAGACCTACCGTTGCCACAGCCGAAGCAGTCTCATACAAACAGACCGACATCGGCAGCTGCTCTGCCGTAGCAATGACAAAGGCTCCGAGGAAGAACAGCGTCAAATACATCCCTGCGATCGTGGCAGCATTCTTGACCGCGGAACCATCTATGCGCCGCCCGAAAAATTCCGCATCTTCTCTGCGGCGGAAGGTCGCCCACATATTGGCCAGCAGAACGGCAAATGAGAACGGCAAATGTTGTGGTTTTCATGCCGCCTGCCGTGGAGCCGGGCGAACCGCCCAACAGCATCAGAACCACCATCAATGCCTGTGAAGTGCTGCCCATCGCAGCAAGATCAGCGGTGTTAAAACCGGCAGTACGAGGGGTAACGGATTGGAACATCGACAATAAAATGCGCTGCCGGGCAGAGCCTGCCGTGAACTCGAAGCAATAAAAGTACAGCGCCGGCAGTACCAGAAGAAACGCCGTTGTGACAAGGATCACCTTGCTCTGCATCCGATAGCGGTGAAAATCAAGGCGATATGTACAAATGTCCTCCCATGTCAGAAAGCCAAGGCCGCCAAAGACGATCAGGGCCGCGATCACTGTGGTAAGCAATGGGTCACCTGCATACCGTGTCAGCGAAACAAATTTTGCACCCTCTGTTCCCAGCAGGTCAAAGCCGGCATTGCAGAACGCCGAAATGGAATGAAACAGTGCATACCAGATCCCGCGCAATCCATAATCGGCGCAAAATGTCGGCAGCAGCAGTGCAGCACCGACCAATTCAAACAGGGCGGTGATCCGCAGAATAAAGCCTGTCAGCCGCACGATGCCGCCCATCTGCGGGGCAGCCGTAGCTTCCTGCATCGTGCTGCGCTGCTTGAGGGAGATCTTTCGCCCGGAAAGCAGCGCAAAGGCAGCGCCCACCGTAATGACGCCCAATCCTCCGATCTGGATCAGAAGAAGAATTACGCTCTGCCCGAATGCCGACCAGTAGCTGCCGGTATCCTGTACCACAAGTCCGGTCACGCAAAGGGCAGAGGTGGAAGTAAACAGCGCCTCATGGAACGGTGTAACGCACCGCTGTTGTGTAGCAATCGGGAGCATCAGAAGCAATGCGCCCACCAGACCAACTGCCGCAAACCCTGCAATAATGACCTGAAAAGAAGAAAAACGGTGCTGCCTGTAACGAGGATATTGAATCATAAAAGCTCCTTTACCTATCCGTGTGCATAAAGATTAGCATGGAATAGATAAAAGAGCCGTAAAGAAAATTGTAGAAGTATAAAGATTTCATTAAAATTGATTGAGCAACACCAAATAACAAATGCTGGACATCACCAGCGCAAAAAACGGTAATGTCCAGCATTCATTTAGATTTCTAGTCCATGGCTTCCAGCCATATTCTTCAAATATTCCTCCGGGTCACCATTCAGAATCAAATCCGCATAGCCCAGCGGGTCATTATAGACAAGTCCTCTTATCCGCATAGCAGAGCGTTTCCAAAAGGATGGACGCAAAAGAAAAACGACAGCCTTTTTGAAAGCTGTCGTTTGAGAGTGCGGATAAGAGGACTTGAACCTCCACCGAGTTGCCCCGATTAGAACCTGAATCTAACGCGTCTGCCAATTCCGCCATATCCGCATATTTTGCTTTCGTTCGTGAGCTGTGTCGCTCGGAACGATAGTAATTATACCATGGAAACCGGAAATGTCAAGCGCTTTTTTCGAATTTTTTTGACAAAAATTCCGGATGAAATTTTGGCATCGGAATGAGGACGATGGGGCGAAATTTTCGGTGAAATATGATACAATAAGACCTGAGCTGTCCGGGGCCGGGGGCCCTGCGGCAAAATACGATGGAATGAGGGAACCACACATGTTCAACTTTCTGATCTTTATCATCGGGGCGGCGCTCATGCTCGGCATGGGGGTGCGCAGTGTGCTTGCGCGGCGGCGCTTGCAGACAAAAGGCGAAAAGGTCACAGCCCGCGTTGCGGGCACCGCGCAGGGCCGGGACGGTCAGGCCTATGTGCTGGAATTTGAGACGGCAGGCGGCAGCCACCGCCTCCATTACCCGAAAGCGGCCAAGGGCAAGGGCTTTGCGGCCGGGGAGACCGTGACCTTATATTATGACCCGGAAGATCCGGAGAAGATGTATGTGGAAGGCGACCGCGCCGTGCTGGGGGCCGAAGTGCTGTACTTTGCGCTGGCTGTGGTTCTGGTGCTGCTGATGGCCGGATTTGTGCGGTGAGGAGGAAATGCCATGAAACTGGAACATTTTGGGATGCCGGAACCGGGCGACTGCCGGGTGGTCTTTTCGGCCAGTGCCGAGGAGCTGGAAGCAGCGGTGCAGGCCGAGCAGGCGGCACCGGATGCGCCCAAAGAGGAAGAAGACCTGCTGACGGCAGCGGTGAACCGCGCCATTCTGGAAGGCTTTTCGCCGCTGTTTGCGCAGCTGATGGAGGAGCACCGGCTCGTCCCGGTGACCGACCCGGACTTTGAGCTGCTGGCCGTCAACCGGGCCGAAGGGTTCCGGGCGGGGGCGGAGTTCTTCTGCCTGCCGCCGCTGGAGCTGGGGCGGTACACCGGCTTTGTGCAGCCCATCCGGCCACGGCCCATCCGGAAGCTGACCCTTGAACTGGAGATCAACCGCCACCACGGCGACGAGGATCGCGCCGCCGACGAGGCGGGCAAAAAAGCCCTGCGGGACCGTGTGGCGCGGGAGATCTACAAGACCCGCTGTGCCCAGGCCGAGACGCTGGCCGAGCGGGAGCTGGTCTACCAACTCGGCGGCGAGGTGAAGGGCGCGCTGCCGAAGCAATTGGTGGCGGGCAACTACTTTGCCGAGCAGCGGGAGTTCAACCTGCGGATGCAGGCGAACAACATCAACTTTGACCAATACCTGAAGGTGCAGGGCCAGACGGTGGAACAGTTCCGGGCGGAGCTTCACGCTCAGGCAGAACAGAAACTGCGGGGGCGTCTGGGACTTCTGCTGGTCGCCGAAACGGAACATCTCTGGCCCACAGAGGCCGAGGTGCAGGCTGCGCTGGAGGGCTGGAACGGGGAGCGGACCTTCCCGTCCAACGACAAGCGAAAGCTGCGGCAGGGCATTGCCAGCCAGCGCGCAGCTGCCTTTGTGCGGGCGCACTCCACGCTGACCCCGCCGCCGGAGGAGCCGGTGGTGGTCGAGACGGTTTGAAACGACGGGCGGCAGGATTCTGGTAAACAAAAAATGGGATGCTTGTTTCAAGCATCCCATTTTTGTTTGTGCCGGTCAGGTCTCCACACCCTCGAACTGGCTGTTGTAGAGTTTGGCGTAGAAACCGCCCTGGGCCAGCAGTTCGTCGTGATTGCCCTGCTCCACGATGTGGCCGTCCTTCATCACAAGGATGACGTCGGCCTCGCGGATGGTGGACAGGCGGTGGGCCACGATGAAGCTCGTGCGGCCCTGCATCATCCGGGCGAACGCGGCCTGGATGCGCACCTCGGTGCGGGTGTCGATGGAGGAGGTGGCCTCGTCCAGAATCAGCATGGGCGGCAGACAGAGCATGACGCGGGCGATGCAGAGCAGCTGCTTCTGGCCCTGGCTGATGTTGCCGCCGTCCTCCGCGATGACGGTATCGTAACCGTCCGGCAGGCGGCGGATGAAGCTGTCGGCGTGGGCTGCTTTGGCCGCGGCAACGATCTCTTCGTCGGTGGCGTCGGGCTTGCCGTAGGCGATGTTCTCGCGGACGGTGCCGGCGCGCAGCCAGGTGTCCTGCAGCACCATGCCGTAGCTGCCGCGCAGGGAAGCGCGGGTCACGTTCCGGATGTCGTCGCCGGAAACGGTGATGGAGCCGCTGTTGACATCATAGAACCGCATGAGCAGGTTGATGAGGGTGGTCTTGCCGCAGCCGGTGGGGCCGACGATGGCGATGCGCTGGCCGGGCTTGACGTCCAGGTTCAGGCCCTCGATGAGGGGGCGGTCCGGCAGGTAGCGGAAGGAGACATCCTTCAGTTCCACATGGCCGTCCGGCTGCAGCACCCTGGCGTGTTCGGCTTCGGGCACCTGGTCGTCGGCGTCCAGCAGCTCGAAGACGCGGGCCGCGCAGGCCAGTGCGTTCTGCGAGGAAGATGCTCAGCTGACCGATGGTGATGCCGCCCGCCACAGCATAGATCGCACCCACCAGACCGACGCCTGCATAGACGATGTTGTTGACGAAGCGGGTGGCGGGGTTGGTCATGCTGGAGAAGAAGATGGCCTTCAGGCTGACATCCTGCAGCCGCGTGTTTACCTCGTCAAAGGCGGCAAGGCTCTCGGCCTCGTGGCCGAAGGCCTGCACGACCTTCTGGCCTTCGATCATCTCATTGACCAGAGCAGTCTGCTCACCGCGCACGGTACTCTGCCCCTGAAAATACTTGTAGCTGCGCTTGGCCAGGAAGCTGGCCACCACCAGGCTCAGCGGGGTGATGCAGACGACCACTAGCGTGATGGGGACATTCTCCCACAGCATGAACAGCAGGGTGCCGAAGATGGTCAGCAGGCCGGAGAACAGCTGGGTGAAGCCCATCAGCAGGCCGTCGGCAAAGGTGTCCACATCGGCGATCATCCGGCTGACGATGTCGCCGGAGGGGTGGCTGTCGAGGTAGGAGAGGGGGAGGATCTGGATCTTCCGCAGGGCGGCATTGCGCAGGTCGCGGCTGACGGAGAAGGTGATGCGATTGTTGCAGACGCTCAGCAGCCACTGCGCAAAGGCTGCGAGGATGGCCACGGCCACGATCTGCACGATGATCTGCATCACACCGGCAAAGTCCACACGGCCCTTGCCGAGCATCAGGTCGATGGCGCTGCCGCAGAGGATGGGGATATACAGCTGGGCGGCCACGCTCACGGCGGCCACGATGAGGCTGCACCCCACGAAAAAGCGGTAGGGGCGGATCTTTTCCAGCACCCGGCGAAGCGTTGCCTTGCGCTGTTCCGGGGTCAGGCTGCTCTTTGCTTTTGCACTCATTTCTGCGCATCCCCTTTCTTGAACTGGCTGGCATAGATCTCCTCATAGACCGGGCAGGAGGCCAGCAGGTCGGCGTGTTTGCCGAGGCCGACGAGTTTGCCGTCGTCCAGAACGAGGATCTGGTCGGCGTGCTGCAGGCTGGCGGCGCGCTGGCTGACGATGAAGACGGTCAGGCTGCCGGGCAGAGCCGCCAGCGCCTTGCGCAGGGCGGCGTCGGTGGCGTAGTCCAGAGCGCTGGCGCTGTCGTCCAGAATGAGGATGTCGGGCTTGCCCACCAGTGCGCGGGCAATGGTCAGGCGCTGCTTCTGGCCGCCGGAGAGGTTCCGGCCGCCCTGCTCCACCGGCTCGTCCAGCCCAAGGGGCTTCGTCTTGACGAATTCCGCAGCCTGCGCCGTTTCCAGTGCGGCCCACAGGTCGGCATCCGAGGCGTTCTTGTTGCCCCAGAGCAGGTTCGAGCGGATGGTGCCGCCGAAGAGCTGCGCTTTCTGCATGACGACGCTGACGCTGCCGCGCAGAACGTCCCGCGGGTATGCCTGCGCCGGACGGCCCAGGATCTCAACCGAACCCTCGGTGGCATCGTAGAAGCGGGGGATGAGGTTGATGAGGCTGGATTTGCCGCTGCCCGTGCCGCCGATGACGCCGATGGTCTGGCCGCGTTTGGCTGTGAAGCTGATGTCCGACAGGCTGGGGGCACCGGCACCGGCGTAGGTCAGGCTGACATGGGCGAACCGGACGGCGTCGTCGGCCTTGCTTGCCTCCACGGCATCCGGAAGGGCAGCGGGGAACGCCATCCCCGGTTCCGTGTCCAGCACCGCCTGCACACGGCTGGCGCAGGCCAGCGCCTTGCTGATCTGCACGATGAGGTTGGCCAGCTTGACCAGCTCGACCAGAATCTGGTTCATGTAGTTGACCAGCGCGATGACATCACCGGCTGCCATGCCGCCGATGTTGATCTCGATGCTGCCCACATACAGCAGCGCCACGATGGCCAGGTTGATGATCACGTAGGTCAGCGGGCTCATCAGGGAGGAGAGATGGCCGACATGGAGCTGCATTTTGGTCAGCAGGTCGTTGGCAGACTCGAAGCGGTCGATCTCGCTCTTCTCCTTGTCAAAGGCGCGGACGACGCGCTTGCCGAAGGCGCGGACGACGCGCACGCCGGTCAGGTTCTCGCGGGTCAGGCCCAGCACCCGGTCCAGGCGGGTCTGGGCAGTCTTATACAGCGGGTTGGTCAGGACCATGACGCCGAAGACCACGATGGACAGCAGCGGGATGGCCACCACGAAGATCCATGCGGCCCGCGCATTGACCGTGAAGGCCATGACCATGGCACCGACCACCACGAACGGGCTGCGCAGGAACAGGCGGAGGAAGAGGTTCAGGCCGCTCTGCACCTGATTGATGTCGCTGGTCATGCGGGTGATGAGGGTGCTGGTGCCCAGCGTATCCATCTCGGTGAAGCCGAGCTTCTGGATGTGCGCGAACAGCGCATGGCGCAGCGAGGTGGAGTAGCCCACAGCGGCTTTGGCGGAGAAATACTGGGCCGTCAGGCTGCAGGTCAGGCCGATGGCGGCGAGCAGCAGCAGGATGCCGCACCGCACAAGGATATAATGCAGGTCGTGCGCCGCAATGCCGACGTTGACGATGTCTGCCATGACCAGAGGGACAAACAGGTCGAACGTGGCTTCCAGCATCTTGAACAGCGGCGCGAGGACGGCCTCGCGCTTGTAGCCGTTCAGGTGGGTAAGCATTTTGTTCAAGGCGAAAGACTCCTTTTCTGAAATGTAAATCGGGGGAAACTTTCCCATCGCATATTATAATACAACCGGAATCGGAATGCTATTGTTTTGCGGAAAAATGCGGTGCGTCTTCCCCATTGTGAAACTTGGAAAATCCTGCTATAATAAACTATTATGACGGATGGAAAAAGAAGGGTGATGCAAATGGCATACGAGAAAAGCGCACGGCGGTTCCGCCCGGTGGGCAGCCGGAAGAAAAAGGCCGCCCCCCAATACAGCCCGGCGGGCACGGGCTGCCCGGTGGTGGAGCAGGCCGTGGAGCGGCTCTACCGGGAGCAGAACGAGACGCATTTCTGGAACCTGATGAACGCCCTGAACTATGCACTGGAGCTGAAAACGCGGGTGCTGGTGCCGCTGGATGCCGCAGCCGACCCGCAGAGCGGCCCGGCCCCGTGGGCTTCCATGCCCATCCCGGCGGAAAAGGCAGAAGGGCTGGCCCCCTGGCTGCTCCACACCCGGAAGGAACGCAGCTACCTGCCCCTGTTCACGTCGGTGAAGACGGCGGAAGCCGAGCGCGCCACGGCCACCCGGCCCATGGCCGAGCGCGGGATGCGGGAGGCCATGGAATATGCCCTGAACACCGACGGCATCGACGGTGTGGTCATCGACCCGTGGACCAATTCCGCTACGCTGGATGGCTCCATTCTGAACGGGCTGCTCAAGTCGGAGCGGGGCAGCGAAGGCCCCGGTCTGGAAGAACTGGATGCGGGCTACGATGCCGCGCGGCAGGGCAACTGGGCCGAGGCGGTGCAGCACTATGAAAAAGCCGTCGAGGCGGGCAGCGCCGAAGCGCTGGCGCTGTTGGGCGACTGCCTGTATCAGGGCCGGGGTGCCCGGCGCAGCAAGGTACAGGCCCGGCGGATGTGGAAAAAAGCCGCCAAGGCCGGGGAAGTGCAGGCCATGATCGCCCTTGGCGATGACGCAGCGGCCTCCGGGCAGGAAGCCGCCGCCGCGCTGCAATACTACCGCCGCGCCCAGAGTGCCGCCCGCGGGATGCCGGATGTCTCCTATACGCCGCAGATCCGGCTCCGCATCGCCCAGTGCGAAACGCGGTATGTCTCCCGCAAAAAGGCGCTGATGGAGCTGGCGGAGGCCGAGCAGGGCTTCTGCATCCAGCTGGAAGAGGGGGCGCCGGACGCGGAGATCTGGCTGGACGAGACCCGGAAGACCGTGGCGGAGCTGATGAACGAAGGGCCGGAGAACCGATGAAATCGGCAGGAACACAAATTCTTTACATTTGTTCTATGAAATCGTCATAGGAAATCGGTAAGATGATTCTGGAAAAAAATCTGTGCTGCAAGAAAAGAGGACAAGCACTATGAGCAACGTGATCGGAATCGACCTTGGAACGACCAACTCCTGTGTGGCAGTGGTCGAGGGCGGCAAGCCCGTGGTCATCGCCAATGCCGAGGGCGAACGCACCACCCCCAGCGTAGTCGCCTTTACCAGAGACGGTGAGCGTCTGGTGGGCGGTGCGGCCAAGCGCCAGATCGCGACCAATTCCGGTCGCACGATCTCCAGCATCAAGCGCTACATGGGTTCCGACCACCGGGTCCACATCGACGGCAAAGACCTGACCCCGCAGGAGATCAGCGCCATGATCCTGACGAAGATCCGCCGCGACGCTGAGAGCTACCTCGGCGAGCCGGTGACCGAGGCCGTCATCACGGTGCCCGCCTACTTTGACGACAGCCAGCGCAAGGCCACGCAGGATGCAGGCCGCATCGCGGGGCTGAACGTTCTGCGCATCATCAACGAGCCTACGGCCGCAGCGGTGGCCTACGGCCTGGACAACGAAGCGCCGCAGAAGATTTTGGTCTATGACCTGGGCGGCGGCACCTTCGATGTCTCCATCATCGAGATCGAGGACGGCACCTTCACGGTGCTGGCCACCGGCGGCGACACCCATCTGGGCGGCGATGATTTCGATGAGCGGATCGTGGAGTATGCGGTGGCGGAGTTCAAGAAATCCGACCGCATCGACCTGAGCCGCGACCCCGCCGCCATGGGCCGCCTGAAAGAGGAGGCCGAAAAGGCCAAGAAGGAGCTGTCCAGCGCGCTGAGCGCACAGCTGAACCTGCCCTTCATTGCGGTGGGCAAAGACGGCCCCCACCATCTGGACCTGACGCTCACCCGCCCGCAGTTCGAGATGATGACCGGCGACCTGCTGGCCCGCACCGTGCAGCCGGTGCAGAATGCCCTGCGGGATGCGGGCATCGCCGCCAGCCAGCTGGGCAAGGTGCTTCTGGTGGGCGGCAGCACCCGGATGCCGGCCGTAGAACGTCAGGTCAAAGAGCTGCTGGGCTGCGAGCCCAGCCACAGCTTGAACCCGGACGAGTGCGTCGCCATGGGCGCAGCGGTCCAGGGCGCTCTGCTGCAGGGCGGCGGCAAGCTGGCCGGTGCTTCCGGTGCCGCTGCGCAGGGGCTGGTGCTGATGGACGTCACCCCGCTGACCTTGTCCATTGAGACGCTGGGCGGCGTGGCGACCCCGCTCATCACCCGCAACAGCATGATCCCCACCCGGAAGAGCCAGATCTTCACGACGGCGCGCCCGATGCAGACCAGCGTGGAGATCAACGTCCTGCAGGGAGAACGCCACTTTGCGCGGGACAACAAGAGCCTGGGCAAGTTCAAGCTGAACGGCATCCGTGCCAGCTTCTCGTCCAAACCGCAGATCGAAGTGACCTTTGATATCGACGTCAATGGCGTCGTGAAGGTCTCCGCCAAAGACCTCGGCACCGGGCGGGAGCAGAACATCACCATCACCGGCAGCACGAACCTGTCGGAACACGAGATCCAGCGCGCCATGGCGGATGCCGCCGCGTATGAGGCCGAGGACAGCCGCCGGAAAGAGCGGCTGGAACTCCACAATCAGGCTGAAGTGCTGGCCTACAAGGTGGATGAGGCCCTGTCCAAGTGCAAAAAGGAACTGGACAAGGACGAAAAGAACCGCATCAAGGCCGATGTGGCCAACCTCCGCCGCTGCCTGCGGAAGGACAAACCCGAAAAGATGAACGAGACCGAGGAAGCAAACCTCCGGCAGGCCAAAGAGCAGCTGGAAGCTTCGGCCAACCACCTGATGATGCTCTACACGAGTGAAGAACAGGAAAAACAATAAGAAGACAAAAAATCTCCGCGCTGCTGCGCGGAGATTTTTTTTTCGGCAGGGCCGGAACGGAGGGTGGAGAAACGGACATGTTTACACGATCAGCTCCACCGTGCTCCCCCCGCTGCGGGCCTTTTTGACAAGGACCTGATGGTCGATGCGGTCTTTGAGGGCGGCGACGTGGGAGATGATGCCCACGAGCCGGTCGCCTTCGGTCAGGCCGGAGAGGACCCGGATGGCCTGTTCCAGACTTTCGTCGTCGAGGGAGCCGAAGCCCTCGTCGAGGAAGAGGGTATCCAGCCGGATGCCGCCGGCCGTGCTCTGGACTTCATCCGAAAGGCCCAGCGCCAGCGCCAGCGAGGCCTTGAAGCTCTCGCCGCCGGAAAGGGTCTTCACACTGCGGCGGGTGCCGTTGTAGTGGTCAATGACGCCGAGGTCCAGGCCGGACTGGCTGCGCTGGTTCTCGGCCCCGACCCGCTCCAGCTCGTACTGCCCGGCGGTCATCTGCATCAGGCGGGTGTTGGCGTGGACGAGGATGCGGTCGAGATAGTGCATCTGGATGTAGGCTTCCAGCTTGATCTTCTGCTTGCTGCTCAGGGTGCCGCCCGCTGTGGAGGCCAGCGCGTTGACCCACTGCCAGCGGGTCTCCAGCACCTGCCGGGCCGCGGCCAGGCGGCGGTAGTCGGCGGCGGCGCGGCGGTTGGGCACGAGCTGGGCCGTCAGGGCCTTTTCCTGCTCGGCGGCCTGCTGGCGGGCCGTTTGCAGCGCGGCGAGCCGGGTGCGCAAAGCGTCGAGGTCTGCGGCCCCGGTCTCCGGGGCCTGCTGGTCTTGTAGGGCCTGCACGGCAGCTTCGGCGGCAGCGACGGCGTTTTCCGCGGCGCGGCGGGCGGCTTCGGCCTGCTCCATGCCGGTGCGCAGGGCAGTGCGCTGGGCCGTCAAGTCGGCGACCGTCTGCTGGGCCTCGGCGCGGCTGGCCGGTGCGGTCTGACGGGCTTCGGTGATCTGCTGTTCCAGCGCCGCAGCCGTGGCTTCGCGGGCAGCGGCAGTCTGTTCGGCAGAGGCCGCTGCTGCTTCCAGCGCAGTGCGCTGGGCCGTTTTGGTCTTGCGGGCGGTATCCAGCCGGGTGCGGCGGGCACAGTCGGCGGCGGCCTTTTGCCGGGCTGCGCGGTTCTCGGCCTGTGCGGTCTGGAGCGCGGCAGTCTCCTCGGCAAGGGCCGTTTTCAGCAGGGACACGGTCAGAGCGACCGGCCCCTCCGGCGAGGTGAAGCGTTCGGGCAGAAGGCTTTCGGCGTCCCGGCGGAGGGTGGCTTTGCCCTCCCGCTGGGCGGCGAGGGCTTCGCGGGCTGCGGCCGCGCGGTCCTGCGCTTCGCGGTCTGCTGCTTCGGCCGCCTGCTTGGCGGCGGTCACCTGCGCCTGGGTGGGGGCGGTGTGAGGCAGCGCTGCTTTGGCCGGGTGGTGGACACTGCCGCAGACGGGGCAGGGGGTGCCTTCGGCAAGGCCCTGCGCCAGAAGTCCGGCCTGTGCGTCCAGAAACGCCCGCTCGCAGGCGTCCCGCTCCGCGTGGGCAGCGTCCTGCGCGGCGGCTGCGGTGCGGTAGGCGTCCTGTGCCTGTCGGGCTGTGTGGGTGCGGCGCTGGTCTTCGGTCAGGCTTTGAGCCAGCGCGGTGAGGGCGGTCTCCCGGCGGGTGAGCTGCTCGGCCTGAGCGGTCAGGGCCACGTTCCGGGTCTCCGGGTCGCCGAGGGCGGCCGCTTCAGCGTCCAGCGCGGCGAGTTCCGCATCCAGTGCGGTCAGCTGGGCCCGCGCCTTGCGGGCTTTGGCCTGTTCGAGGTCGGCCTCGCTGCGGGCGGCGGTCTGTGCGCGGCAGAGCTTGTCCAGTGCGTCGCAGGCGTCAAGGCCCGCTCTGGCCCGCTCCAGCTGGGCGGTCAGAGCGTCCAGTGCGGCGGCATCGCCTGCATGGCGGGCCGCATCGGCGCGGGCCGCGTCCCGGCGGGGGAGCAGGGCGGCAAGCTCGGCCTGCTTTTCGACCCGCTGGCGGCGGAGGGCTTCGGCCTGCTCGGCCCGGCCCAGCGTCTGCTGCAAAGCGTCCAGCTGCGCCTGCGCGGCGGTGTGGGCGGCGGCAGCAGCGGAGAGTTCCGCTTCCTGCCGGGTGAGGAGCCCGTCCAGCAGGGCAGTGACTTCCTCGGCGGGGCGCTGCGCCGAAAGCCCGCCCAGCGCTTCGGCGTCGGGGTCGGTCTCCGGATAGCGGATGCCGGAGAGCACCGCGTCCAGCTGGACGTTCTGGGCCGTGCGCTGGGCCGTGAGGCGGGCGTTCTCCTCTTGCAGCGCGTCCTGCAATTTCTGGTAGCGCTGGGTGCGGAACAGTTTGCGGAAGATCTTGCTCCGCTCCTCGGTCGTGGCGTTGAGCAGGCGGGTGAACTGCCCCTGCGCGATCATGGCGATCTGGCAGAACTGGTCGTAGTCCAGCCCGATGAGGGCGGTGACGGCGGCGGTGACATCCTTCGACCGGGTCACGGGCGGGCGTCCGTCCGGGTAGGTGAGGACGGCGTCCGCCTTTTCGGTGGTCGTGCCCTCGCCCCGCGCTTTGGGGCGGAGGTAGTCCGGGTTGCGGCGGACGGTGTACCGCTGGCCGCGCACCTCAAATTCCAGCTCGACAAAGGTGGGGGTGCCGGGGTCGGCGTACTTGCTGCGTAGCATGGCACCGTCCCGTACGCCGCCGCTGGAGTGGTCGTACAGGGCATAGGTGATGGCATCGAAAAGGGTGGTCTTGCCCGCGCCGGTGTCACCGGTGACGAGATACAGGCCGCCTTTGCCCAGGCGCTCCAGTTCCAGCGTGACGGCGCTGGCGTATGGCCCGAAGGCCGAGAGGGTCAGCTTCAGGGGTCTCATGCGTCCTCCTCCTTCCAGAGCGTTTCAATGAGCTGCTGGCAGAACGCAGCCTGCTCGGCGCTCAGGGGCTGATTGTTTTGCAGCGCATAAAAGGCCGCGAAGTGTTCCAGCGGTGTTTTCTGCTCGGTCTGGGCCGGGGCGTCGAGGTCGGCCTGGGTGCGGGTGCGGAGGTTGTCGTAGTCCAGCCGCATCAGGTTCGGGTAAATGACCCGCAGCCGGGCCAGCGCATCGGGCACATCCTGCTCGTCGGTCAGGGTGATGTGCAGATAGTCGTCGGTGGCCGTGCCTGCGTAGCTGCGGCGGTCGGTCAGCTCCATGTAGCTGCCGCGTAGCTCCCGCAGGTCGTGCTTCGGGGTCAGCGGCGCGGTGGAAAGCGTGACCTCTCCCTTCGGCCCCAGCTCCACAAACGTTGCGCTCTTGTGCTGGTGTGCCTCCGAGAAGGAATACTTCAGCGGGGTGCCGCAGTAGCGCAGGGTATCGCGGCCCACCTTCTGAGGGCTGTGCAGGTGGCCGAGGGCCACATAGTCGAAGCCGTCAAAGAGGGCGGCATCCACACAGTCCAGCCCGCCCACCGATGGCTCCTCGCTCTCGCAGGCGGCGGCACCGGCCACGAACTGGTGGGCCACCAGCACGCTGCGGCGGGCCGGGTCGGGGGCGCAGCGGCGCAGCACACAGCCCAGGGCGTCGCTGTAGCTCTCGATGGGCTCGTCCGGGTAGATGTGGCGCACCGTGGCGGGTTTCAGGAAGGGCAGTAAGTAAATGTCCACCGGGCCGTATGCGTCGGTGAGGGGGATGGGGGCCGGGGCCCCTTCGAACACCGGGCTGACGTAGACCTGGCTCCCCGCCAGCAGATGGGCACCGAACGCGACCCGCTCGGCGGAGTCGTGGTTGCCGCTGATGGCGAAGACCGGCAGCTTCCGGTCGGCCACCCGCCAGCAGCACAGCGTCCACGGGGTGGGTGTCGAGGAGCGACAAGATCTCCTCCAGAATATACCGCTGGTCGTCCAGCATGGAGAACTCGCAGACCCGCTTGCCGAGGTGCAGGTCGGAGAGGTGAAGAAAACGCATGGGAGCACCGCCTTTCAGTTGGGGATGCTCTTATTATAAACGGCCTTACCCTCTCAGTCAAACCCTGCGGGTTTGCCAGCTCTCCCGAAGGGCGAGCCATTGGCATGCCGGGCAGCCCCTGCTGGACGCTGAACGTATTTCGTATCGTAAACGGAAGTGCTCCGCTGTCAGGGCCAACAACATCTGTACTGCGCTCTGACAAAGAGCGTTTGGGTAGATGCGGTCGAACGAAACAACGGAGCACTCCATTTTATGGTTTCAAGAAACTTTGCTCATCCAGTACGCCCAAAACCGTCTCGCCAGTGGCTCCCCCTTCGGGGGAGCTGACTGCGAAGCAGACGGAGAGGGTGGGCCGTCGTCAGAACATCTTCTCCCAGGTGGCTTTGCCGACTGTGCCGTCGGCAGTGAGGCCGTTGCGGCGCTGGTAGCGCTCCACAGCGGCTGCGGTGGAAGCACCGTATTTGCCGTCGGTGGAGAGCTTTTCACCCAGCGCGTTCAGCTTCTGCTGCACCAGCCGAACCGTGCCGCCGGAACTGCCCTGCCGCAGCACGATGCCGGGGTAGGGGACGTGCAGGCCGTGTTTGGCGGTGTACTTGGTGTAGAGCACGTTCCAGGTGTTCGCGCCCACCTTGCCGTCCACATTCATGTCGTTTTTGAGCTGGAACTCCTTCACCGCGTTCACGCTCTTGGTGCCGAACCGCCCGTCCGTGGTCAGCTCGTGGTACCAGGTGCAGGTGTCGCGCAGGCCGTTGAGCCAGGTCTGCACCAGTGCTACGTCGGGGCCGGTGGAGCCGCGCTGGATGAGGGAATAATAGGCAGGAATTGCCATGGTCAAACTCACACTCCTTCCACCAGGAGCTTATGCGGCGGAAGGTGAAAGTGTTCGTGGGAACCTTTGTCGGATCCAGCAGGCAATACCCGACGGCCAGGGCCTCTCCTGCCGGGAGAGGCGGCATCACGGATGCGATGACGGAGAGGTCATCCCAGCAGGATGACATCTTCCCGGCGGGCGGTGTGCTTTTGCCACCACTCCACGCATTTGAACCGCAGGAGATACCGCCCGCAGACGAGGTCGTTCTCGGCGGGGGCGGCATAGCCGCCGCAGGCGGTGCGGCAGAGGCCGGGGTAGAGCACGCACCACCAGTTCCGGCCATAGGGGGCTGCGCCGATGTCGATGCGCAGGGCCTGATACCGCCCGGCGGGCAGGGCCGAGGCAGAGTAGCGGGTGGTGCCGAAGTACATTTCCACCAGATACACCCGCACCGGTGCAAAACTGCCGCGCCCGGACAGCACGGTGCGGGCGACCCGCTGCAGCTCAGACAGATGGGCCGCAGCCCAGCGGAGGGCGGCGGGCTGGTCTGCCGCCGGGCAGGCCGTGTCCAGATACGCGAGCACGGCGTCCCGCACGGCCAGCTTGTCGGTCTGGTCGGCGGTGGTGTCGCTGGCAGCGCGGATGTGGAGCCGCAGAGTGTCGGCGGCAAGCGCGGCTCCGGTGTCGAGCTGGGTGCGGCCCCAGCCCAGCAGGCCCTGCAGACCGATGCAGAGCGCGAGCGCACCGCTGAGTGTGATGCACCAGACGGTCATCTGGCGGCGGGATAAAATGCGGCTGTACATAAAAAACAGACCCTTTCTCTGGAAATACTATCCAGAGTCTGGGTCTGTTTGGGTGTGATTATACAGCGGAAACCCTCTCAGTCGCCTGCGGCGACAACTCCCCCGAAGGGGGAGCTTGAATGGAAAAAGGAAACATCATAAACGAGATTGGATCGTTTGATGAATCTTTTCGCAGACAGAGTCAAAATGAAAATCCACTTCCGCATTCGAAAAACGCAGGACTTGTAAATGGTATTGCGCTAAAATAGCGCTTCGTTCGCGGTCATAAGTCTGTCCCTGTTCAGAAAAATGCTGTGCGCCATCTACTTCGATGACCAATTGAGCCTTTGAACAATAAAAATCGACGATAAAGGATTCAATGATACGCTGCTTGTAGATTTTAACAGGATAGTTTCGTAAAAATTGATACCACAACTTTGCTTCCTGTGGAGTCATATTGCGGCGCAACGCACGAGCCTACGGGAGCATACCATGATTTTTGGGAACAATATCAAGTTTCATAATGAATAGAGCGTGCAAACGTCACTGCTGAAGCTCCCCCTTCGGGGGAGCTGGCAATGCGAAGCATTGACTGAGAGGGTCAGTTTTTCAGCGACTGCATCGGGGCGGGCAGGCGGCCGCCGCGGTTGATGAAGACCGACGGGTCGCGCTGGTTGACCGGCATGATGGGGCCATAGCCCAGCAGACCGCCGAAGTCCAGGATCTCGCCTGCCTTGCGGCCGATGGCCGGGATGACGCGGACGGCAGTGGTCTTGCTGTTGACCATGCCGATGGCGGCTTCGTCGGCGATGAGGGCGCTGATGACGGCAGGGGTGGTGTCGCCGGGGATGATGACCATGTCGATGCCCACCGAGCAGACGGCGGTCATAGCTTCGAGCTTTTCGATGGTCAGGCAGCCGCACTCCGCTGCGTGGATCATGCCGTCGTCCTCGCTGACGGGGATGAAGGCACCGGACAGGCCGCCCACGTGGTTGGAGGCCATGACGCCGCCCTTCTTGACGGCATCGTTCAGCAGGGCCAGGCAGGCTGTGGTGCCGCAGCAGCCGCAGGTCTCAAGGCCCATCTCTTCGAGGATGTTGGCCACGCTGTCGCCCACGGCCGGGGTGGGGGCCAGCGACAGGTCGATGATGCCGGCGGGTACGCCCAGCGCCTTGGAGGCGAGGTTCGCCACCAGCTGGCCCACGCGGGTGATCTTGAACGCCGTGCGCTTGACCAGCTCGGCCACCTCGTCGATGGGGGCATCCTTGGGCAGTTTGGCCAGCGCGGCGCGCACTGCACCGGGGCCGGAGACACCGACGTGGATCTCGCAGTCGGGCTCGCCGGGGCCGTGGAATGCACCGGCCATGAAGGGGTTGTCCTCCGGCGCATTGCAGAAGACGACCAGCTTGGCCGCACCGATGCACTGACGGTCTGCCGTCAGCTCACTGGCCTTCTTGACGGCCTCGCCCATCAGCTTGATGGCGTCCATGTTCAGGCCCGCCTTGGTGGCACCGATGTTCACCGAGCTGCACACGATGTCGGTCTCCGCCAGTGCGCGGGGGATGGACTCGATGAGCCGGAGGTCGCCCGCCGAAAAGCCCTTGTGCACAAGGGCCGTGTAGCCGCCCACAAAGTTGACGCCCACCTTCTTGCCGGCGGCATCCAGTGCTTTGGCAAAGTCCACCGGGTCGGCATCCGGGCAGGCACCCAGCAGCATGGCGATGGGCGTCACGCTGATGCGCTTGTTGATGATGGGGATGCCGTATTCGGCGCTGATGTGCTCCACGGCGGGCACCAGATTGGCCGCCTTGGTCACGATCTTGTTGTAGACCTTTTCACAGGCCTTTTTCGGGTCCGGGTCGATGCAGTCCAGCAGGCTGATGCCCATGGTCACGGTCCGCACGTCCAGATTGTCCTGGGTGAACATCTCGATGGTTTCGAGGATGTCACCGGTATTCATCATGCTCATAATAGATTCCCTTCTCTCTTAGATTCCTCTGTCGCTGACAAAAACGCGAAGCCCGGCTGCTTTGGAGCCGCAGGCGATTCGCACGTTCAAAACCGGCTTGCCAAGGACTCCCCTCAATATGGGAAGGTGGCATCGCGTCAGCGATGACGGAGAGGTTAGATCGTGTGCATCGCGTCGAACACTTCCTGACGGGTGACGTTGATCTGCATCCCCATCTCCTTGGCCAGGGCGTCTGTGCGGTTGTGCAGTTCCTCGTGGCTGACGCTGCAATGGCTGATGTCCACCAGCATGATCATGGCGAACATGCCCTGCAGGATGCTCTGGGTCACGTCTTCGATGTTGATGTTGAGTTCACTGCACAGGGCAGCAACTTTTGCGACGACGCCGACGGTGTCGTGGCCGATGACCGTGATGAATGCTTTCATATTCCTTACCCCCAATAGTTGATGGAAAACCCTCTCAGTCAAACCCTATGGGTTTGACAGCTCCCCCAAAGGGGGAGCCGCTGGCGTGTCGGTTTTGGATGTGCTAGATGAAGAAGCTTCATTTTGCACAGGCTGCCGGGCTCCGCTGCAACGGTCAGCAGAAGCTTGCCTTGCGCGTCAAGTCGGCAGATGCTGCCAATGAGGACAGGGCCCGGCTGTGCGGGAGCCGCAAGGCGATCACACCGACCTGCCCGGCCTGCCAAGGGCTCTCCCCCTGGGAGAGCTGGCGCGAAGCGCCTGAGAGGGCAAGACTTCCCTTCCAGTATAGCAGATTTACCGGTTTTTGAACACACTTTTTGGAAAAAAGAACGAGAACCGAGCGGAAAAGACGGTCTATCCAAAAAACAAGATGCAAATACGGCGCGCTTGTGCTATACTGAAAGATACAAATCGACGCGGTACGCCGCGGATACAAAGGAGTAACGACGATGGAACAGCTTTTGAAACTTCTGGAAGACAACGCGCGGCTGCCGATCGAGGACATTGCCACGATGCTGAATAAATCCCCCGCTGAGGTGGCGGCGATGATCGACCTGGCCCGTGCGCAGGGCATCATCAAGGGCTACAAGACCCTTGTGGACTGGGAAAAGGCCGGGGTGAACCGGGTGGAGGCCGTCATCGAACTGAACGTCAGCCCCAAGAAGAGCCGCGGCTTTGACGAGATCGCCGCCACCATCGCCGCCTTTGACGAGGTGGAGAGCGTGCTGCTGATGAGCGGCGGCTACGATCTGCAGCTGGTCATCAAGGGGCAGACCTTCCAGGAAATCGCCCTGTTCGTGGCCAAGCGCCTGAGCCCGCTGGACGACGTGCTGTCCACGGCCACCCATTTTGTCCTGCGTACCTATAAGAAAGAGGGCCGCTTCTATCAGGACGACGAAATCGATGAAAGAGAGTGCACCGTGCTGTGATGGATTACGATAAACTGATCGCGCCTGCCGCTGCGGCCATGCGCCCCTCCGGCATCCGCAAATTCTTCGACCTTGCCGCCGATATGCCGGAGTGCATCAGCCTGGGCGTCGGCGAACCGGATTTCAAAACGCCCTGGGCCGTGCGTGAGGCCGGCATCGAGAGCCTGGAACACGGCCGCACCCGCTATACCGCCAATGCGGGCCTGAAGGAGCTGCGCGCAGAGATCTGCCGCTATCTGGAGCGCCGGATGAACCTGCACTACGACCCGCTGAGCCAGGTGCTGGTCACCGTGGGCGGCAGTGAGGCCATTGATATGTGCATCCGCACCGTGGTGCAGCCGGGGGATGAGGTCGTCATCCCGGAGCCGTGCTTCGTCTGCTATGAGCCAATCACCACCCTGTCAGGCGGTGTGCCGGTCCATGTGGCCTGCCGCCAGGAGGATGAGTTCCGCCTCCGTCCGGAGGCCCTGAAGGCGGCCATCACCCCCAGGACCAAGCTGCTCATCATGCCGTTCCCGAACAACCCCACCGGTGCCGTGATGGAGAAGGAAGACCTCGAAGCCATCGCCAACGTTCTGCGGGACACGAACGTTCTGATGCTGTCGGATGAGATCTACGCCGAGCTGAACTACGGCCTGCGGCCGCACGTCTCCATTGCCACCCTGCCCGGCATGGCCGAGCGGACCATCGTGGTGAACGGCTTCTCCAAGAGCTATGCGATGACCGGCTGGCGTCTGGGCTATGCCTGCGGCCCGGCTCCCATCATCAAGATCATGACCAAGATCCACCAGAGCGCCATCATGAGCGCCCCCACCACCAGCCAGTA
>OCPX01001266.1_pt1 | contig 20040 bp, 25 predicted proteins | sample 1538771 | NCBI WGS metagenome assembly OCPX01 (sample SAMN04571725, study PRJEB22368) | human gut metagenome | biome: human gut; material: stool | host: Homo sapiens | place: Luxembourg | collected 2012-11-01 | reverse complement strand
AAAAGCAAAGCCAGGAGTTCATACCCCTGACTTTTTCAAAGCTTGAGTAAACCCCAAGTCTATTTAGTTACTCTATAAAAACACTTATCAGAAACGATAAGTGCTTGTTTAATGTTTTACTAAATGTATTTACTGAATGTAGTTTTCATCTTAACCATCACATCAATCAACCATTCAAATTGAGATCCCCATGCATTCTTATTTTCAAGTTGCACTGATTTTTCTAATACAATTCTACTCGCTTTTCTATCTGGTAATTCTCTCCAGTCAAAAGACAATCCTGATGTCAATTCAATATCTGTTTTGTTTTCATAAAGTGAATTGTATAACTCTGTATCATCACTAATATATAATTCTACATCTAGTTCGTTTCTTTGTTTAATCTGCGATACTGCAATATGACATGCAGAGGATCCAATACTAAAATTTAACCAATGATTTTTTGATGGTTTTCTTTTCTTGAAGTTCTTTGCAAATGTAGGATTTTTAAATGCATAATCTTCAAATGCAACCCAATAATCATATCTTAATTGTTGAGTCTCATTTATAGACTCACTTTTCTTTATTTCTTTTGTCCAATCATTTGGCTTTTCTATTACTTCAAATTTCACAGCTGGTTCAGAATTTCCAATTCTATAGAGCTTGATTTCACATAAGAAAAAACCAACACTATCATCAGTATGATTATTCAGCCATTCTATTGCAGCTTTATGTTCCTCACGTGCGTGTTTAACTACCCAGATAACTATGTCTGCAGATTTTCCAGAAGCATAAGTAATTAATTTGCCTAGATGATCATGATTAGTATCTTCTAGTTGATTTTCAATAATGATTTTTCTATCTGTTCCTGTTTCAGACGCAAAAATATCAACATTGAAGTCTCCTACAGAAGATTCTGTTTCATCAACAGTAATATCTATTCCTATGGAATCAGCAAGTAAAGTAATATTATCATCTTGTGAAAGCCAGGGAGTAAAATCAAGAGCCTCATGAGGCCACACTGTACGGAGATCTTTTATTTCTTCTAACTTACTTAAGTTAACCATTATAATAATTGCCTCCTATTCCACTTGGTTTAAATATAATTAATCTCTTAAACATATCCTATTTTTGATATTCCAATAACTCCTCTTCTAAGGAAAGTTAGTTTAAGATTATCTGGTTCAAATGTATCAAAAGTAAATGAATTTACTTCAAAAGTATCTGGTTTGAACCCTTCTACTTTAAATGTCTCATAATTAAAAGTCTCAATCCCGATCTGTTTGATCATATCATCTGGCAAAGTGTAATCTTGTTCTACTAAACCAAACAAAGTAAATCCTGTATCAATACAGAATGATAGTGCCTTCTTATACCCATAATCATATGTAAAAGAACCAATTATAGATCCAACAAAGCTTCCCATTAAATAACCAAAAACTGGAAGTTTAATAAACATCTGTGAGATGCCTCCACCAATCAATGCACAAGCAGAAATAAATGTATCTTTTACAATTTCATTAGCAACTTCAGTACGAGTCTTTTTACCGATTGCAACAGCATATGATCCTTTGATTACATTCATTGTAAGTACCACAACAGCACCTACTACTGAAGGCTCAATATTTTCCATTGAAGCACCAAGTAATCCACTCTTACAAGTGTATGTTATTGATGCTGCAATTGATCCTCTAATAAAACCTTCTGATGTACCACTTACAGCAGCAAAACCAATCTTTTTAAACTGTTCTTCTTCGATTTCACCATTTTTTAATAGATACTCTATAGTTTTATAGATTTCAGGTCCTACTTTTAATACAAGTGAAATAACTGCTGCTGTTACACCTGCTTTATATGCCTCCTTAATAAGCAAATCAATATTAATAATATCAGGTGCAGAAAGTCCATAGTCAGCTGCTTTGAATCTTCCTTCTTTTGCAGTAAGTGCTAATTTTTCAGCTTCTGCTTTTGTTAATGCAATAGATTCACTGCTATGGCTATCTCTGATTTTTGTTTCTAACAATTTTAAAGTATCTCGATAACGTTCGACTAATTCAGGACGACGAGCAGATTCTGTTGCAATCATTCTTTTCAACCATTGTGTAGCAGATTCTAATTGATCCGCTGGTATTATTCGTATTTGTCCAGAGTAAATTGGATCATTAAGTATCGCATCTATTTCTGTATAATTATGTTTTGTTAGATACGTCTCTAAATCATCAATACCTCCATGAGCTTTATACTTAGCAAATCTCTCAAAAACAGACATTGCTTGCTGTTTTGCACTCTCTTCTCCAGTTGAATAGAATTTCAATCCATATTTCATACCTTTAACATCACCAGCAATACCTACCATATCTGGAGATGCTAACTTATTACTTCTAATTATATCAACTCTGCTCTCAGAATGATTAAGTGCAGCATTTACATTAAAAGTATGTCCTATGAAAAATTCTGCAACATCACCTTTTAATTGCTTAACAGGTGTGTTATCTCCTAAGAATCCATTAATGCTTTTTTCTAATTTATCGATTTCTGATTGAACTTCATTAAAATAAGAAACCCTTTCAAGTCCGAAGTCAGCACCATCTACTGCTCCTACAAAGGTGTCTGCATGTTTTCTGAAATATTCATATCCTTGTTGGAAGTTAACATCCATTTATTATTCCTCACTTAACCCTAGAAATTGACTTAATCCATTCATATAGAACGTAAGTGTAAGGCAAGTATATTCCTGTTCCTCTATTTCCTTACTGTTTGTTAATCTATTTATAGCATTTAAGGCACGTATTGGTGCATTGACAAATGTGGCTTGGATTTCTTTAAGAGGATTTATTAATTGTTTTATACCTTTTTCTTTCGAATCTATAGCTAAATCAGATGTATCCATAATCGCTGACTTTACATCAATTAGTTTCTTTATATCAGACTGATTTTCTTTAGCAAATTCAATAAATTCATCATAATGCTCTACATCCACGATATCATCTACATATAAGACTGCCTGTTTACCAAGCCATCCATAATTCATACCATATTTTGAAAATTTGTTTATCATATGATATCGTTTTTCTTTTATCAGTTTGCTGTTACCAATAAATAAAATATATTGTTCAGAAGATATTTGTACAGCCTGATGCGTATAATCAGTTTCCGACCATACCTGTGCTGCTACCGCACCATCCTTTACTCCTACAATTTCTCCCTCTATATCATCAGATAAACTTACAAGTTGTGCCAAAAAATCAGCATATCTTCTTGAGTTTTTTTCACACACAATAATTAGTTTCTTCATAGTTACTATTCCTCCATCTTCATAAACACAACAATTCAAAATTAATTAAACTAGAATTCTTGTACCATGATCTTATAACCTGTAATATAGTATACATTTAAAATTATTTTATCACTCTTTTTTTCTAATATCATTAAAAATTAGGATAAACAAAAAAAACTATCAGATACGATAGGTGCTCCTCAAATATTGAATTTTCATTGATTTGGGTAAGTAAACAAATCATATTCTAAAAATAAAATTCAAATAATAATCAAAGATTCGTGGATTCTTGCTCACGGCAACTTAAATCATATGATGATGGACTATCAATACTTATAGTACAAAAGCGATAATATTCTCTTTTTGAATATGCACCTTCACCAATAAGATAACCATTTTGTGTACAATGCGTAAACTTCTTGCATGATTTTTTCAACAGTGTATAAAGGTGTTTAGACGTCTCATTTTCATACCAGATTGTACTGATTTCTGTTGGAAATAAAGCTTGATTCTCATAGATTCCTCCTATATCAATTATAATAGTTTCTTTATTGAGTTCCTGATCTAGGAAAAATGTATTATCTAAGCAGAACTTGTTTTTCCTTTTTATAGGTATAGTACCACTTAAACATACAAGCCATTGATTATTAATATGATTGCCTCTTAAATTAATACCAAAATGTGGTTCTTTTGTGATATCAGATATTTCTATCAAGTCATCCATACGGCCACACTTGAAATACTGTATTTCATTATTCTGTTGAAAATCATTAAAAATAGAGATTAAGTCTTCTTTTGTCGCAAACACCCTAAAGCTTCTTGCTGTCATAATATAATCACCTCTGATATTCATACATCATTCTTCTAAATTTTCAAAATATTTAATTACTTCATTATATTTCTTTCTTAATCCATTTTACCAAATCTATTTTTAATGACTTCTTTTGCCTTATTTAAATCATGATTGTTGAGATAAGTTGCTGCAATATACAAATATTGGTTATCATCCCAGATGATTTGTTTATCTTTATTTTCATAAAGTGATAAATAATCTTTCTCACTTATTATATCATTAAGCAGCGGTATTGCGTTCTTTTCAAAAAAATCCAACAGTTGATCTTTTAGTGATTCACAAGCGTTGATATCCATTAAATAGAAATTTCCAGAACTAGAATATATTTGTATTGGTTGTTTGATTGTAAATTGATCTAACCATTTAGATGGAATGAGATGACTTGCGTATTCTTTAGTAGTACCATTCACTGAAGGAATATAAATCTGCATATATGGTCACATCACTTTTTAGAATCTTACCTTCTGGTGCAGCAGCCCAAGTAGTTAATCCTATATGGGGCTTTTCTTCATCTGCTCATTCATAAATCAACTCTGCTGCTGTATGTCCATGAATTGCATAATGCATCTTATTCTGAACCTTTGCAAAGAACTGTTTTGTTGTTGCTGTTCAATCGTAATCAAGAGATGTGGCATAGATGTCTGTTATCTTCTGATAGAATCTACGTTCAGATATACGAATTTCGCGAATCTGTTCAAGCAAACGGTCGAAATACTCTACTGTAAGCACTGATCCACCGTTTTTTAGACGTTCATCATCCATGACCCAACCTTTGATTGTATAGTCCTTAACGATATCATTAGCCCATTTGCGAAACTGTACAGCTCTCTCGTTATTTACTTTGAATCCAACTGCAATAATCATTTGAAGATTATAGTGCTTTGTATTACGAGTGATTTTACGTGAACGTTCAGTTTGAACTATTAGAAAATTTCGAATAGTTGCGGACTCTTCTAATTCACTATCTGCATAAATCTTCTTAATATGAGCATTTATCGTTGGTAAACTAACGTCATATAATGTGGCCATCATCTTTTGTGTTAACCATATATTTTCATCTTCATAGCGCATTTCAATACTGTCCTGCTGATTACCTACAGAGGCAACAGAACATAACAATAAGTTTTCTAAACAAAAATATAATTAATATCCATCTACTATTATCTAAAATCAAACTCCTCAGATGGTATTTAATCTATTAGCGATGAATCATTTGATTCTTCAAAATTAACTAATTCTCTTCATTATCGTTTAGTAAAGATAATAGCAATAGCACAATTATGAACGTACTTTGATATGCTTGCAAATAATCTTCAAAAACTCTATATCAAATACAATCGTTTCTAAATCAGGTGCAGCTTGGTATATAGTAAAATCATTTACATATGCTGTGAGTGGATCACAATTCATCTCTATATCATAAATATCACTGAACTCAAAATGATAAATATCGCCATATTGTAGCTTCAATACTGCTGATTGATCATTACATTCTAAACTGATAAACTTGCTATCATGAAATGAAAATTCATCTAAACATTCATGGCCTTCTAATAATTTAATCGCATTATAATAATCTGCATCAGTCCTTATTTTACTTTTTTCAACAATGTATTTATAGTATTCATAACTTTTTCTAACATTCTCTATTTCTTTAGGATAAGCACAGTGTGGATTTTCCTTCAATGCAAGATCATATTGTTCCATCGCTGGCTTATAATACTTATTCAACAATTCATAATTAGAACTTTTTGCTTGCATTTCCCATCCCATCAACGAAAGAACTCTTGCATAGAACAAATGATTCTTTTCCTCTGCATTAAGAGCAGTATAATATGCTGACCATAAATAATACATACCTTTGTCTTCTTGACGTGTCCAGCAATCTGTTCCCTTTGAATATCCTAGACATTTTCTTGCTATTTTATAATCTTCTATAATCTTATCCCATAGTTTATTCATGAAATCACCTCTAAATTAGATTTTTCGCTTTCTATTTATACACAACACATAATTCTAAATACAAGCGTCATCACAATACCAAATTTTACTGCACCGATCTTCTGTTATGTGAACGCAGACAATGCAGACATCACAACAGTCAGGAATACCTCCATCTGATTCCTAATCCAATTATAGAACAAATAGAAAATCCATGTTACCAGTTCAGCTTCGTGAACGCCGATTAATCGGTGCTTATGAAATTTTATTTTCGCTAACCTATGGTTTGTGGAGCATTTAAGTACAATTTTAGTATTAAACAAGTAACATAAAAAAGATTATAAAAAGATTGTAAACTTCCCATATTCCGTAGTATATTGTTAGACGGTAGTTTTAAATGTTGGTTCAATATAGAATGAACTGTTTAAAAATAAAATTATAGGAAAGAGGATAGAATGATGAACATAGGATTTGATAATGAAAAATATTTACAGATGCAGTCTGCTCATATTCGCGAACGCATTGCTCAATTTGACAACAAGCTCTACCTAGAGTTTGGTGGAAAATTATTTGATGACTTCCATGCATCTCGTGTACTCCCAGGATTTCAGCCGGATTCTAAAATGCGTATGTTGATGCAGCTTAGCGACCAGGCTGAAATTGTGATTGTTATCAGCGCAGAAGATATCGAAAAGAATAAAGTACGTGGAGATCTAGGCATCACTTATGATGTAGATGTCCTTCGTTTGATGTCTATTTTTGAAGAACATGGACTGTTTGTAGGAAGTGTCGTTATTACAAAGTACAGCGGACAGCAGAGCGCTTCCTTATTTAAAAACAAATTAGAGAAGCTTGGCATTAAGGTATATCTTCATTATCCGATTGAAGGATACCCTTCTAATATTCCACATATTGTTAGTGATGAAGGTTATGGAAAGAATGAGTTTATCGAAACATCTCGTCCACTCATTGTTGTTACTGCACCTGGACCTGGAAGTGGTAAAATGGCAGTCTGTCTTTCCCAGCTCTACCATGAGCATAAAAGAGGCATCTGTGCCGGCTATGCTAAATTCGAGACATTCCCAATTTGGAATATCCCAGTGAAACACCCAGTTAACCTTGCATATGAAGCTGCAACTGCAGACCTGAATGATGTAAATATGATTGATCCTTTCCACCTAGAAGCTTACGGAAAGACTACAGTTAACTATAACCGCGATGTAGAGATCTTCCCGGTACTCAATGCAATGTTCCAGCGTATTTATGGACAGAGCCCTTATAAGTCTCCTACAGACATGGGAGTTAACATGGCCGGAAATTGTATCTGTGATGATGCCGCATGTAGGGATGCTTCTTGTCAGGAGATCATCCGTCGCTACTACGATGCAAGAAGACGCGCTCTTGCTGGCAAATGTTCTGAGGAAGAAGTATATAAAATCGAGATGCTTATGAACCAGGCTGGTATTACGGTCCACGACCGTCCAGTTGTTGACGTTGCTCTTTCTCGTGCAGAAGAAACAGAAGCTCCTGCTGCTGCATTAGAGCTCGCAGACGGCCGCATGATCACAGGTAAGACTACAGACCTCCTTGGTCCTTGCGCAGCTCTCCTTTTAAATGCACTCAAAGAGCTCGCTGGTATTCCACACAGTCAGCCAGTCATCTCACCTGCAGCAATTGAACCAATCCAAACTTTAAAAACACAGTATCTTGGAAGCAAAAACCCGCGTTTACATATGGACGAAGTATTGATTGCATTATCTGTCAGCGCAGCTTCTGATCCAAATGCTCAGAAAGCATTGGACCAGCTTCCTAATCTAAAAGGATGTCAGGCTCATACATCTGTTATGGTCAGCGATGTAGATAGAAAATTATTTATGAAGCTTTCTATCCAGGCAACTTTTGAAGCAAAGTATGAAAATAATTCTGTGATTTTTCCTAAAAAAGGTATATAGTCCTAAGTAATTTTCATCTTTTGAAGAAAGAACCAAAAAGAGATTTATCGCATAAATGATAAGTCTCTTTTTTGATTCGCTTCTTATATTCATTCAATCCGACTGCCCTTCCCAGTCTTTTTCACAATAAGCTTTGTGTTTTTTGGCTCACGAACATGAAAAATGATTCATATTATTTGTAATGTCTTTTTATGCTATCTTATGTAAAAAAATAAAGAGAAAAAGCGTTTGCGAAAGACAAAATAAAAATGTAGGTCGATATTTAAAGATAAGTGTAAAAAAACAAAAGCACCTCAACACTGAAATTCAATTCAGTGTTGAGATGTCTTAGGTTCATTCAACAATCGTCTTATAATAATTACCGAAATCTGCCAATGCATCAATAATCGGCATCATCTTTTTTCCAAGGTCTGTCAGTCCATAATCAACTCTTGGTGGATTCTCATGATAATCATTTCTATACACAAGGCCATCATCTATCATCTGCCTCAGACACTCAGTTAATACTTTTTGAGAAATCCCATCTAAATCTCTCTGAAGCTCATTGAATCTCCATGGACGACTTTTTAAATTTCTTATTATCAATAGCTTCCATTTACCACCAATTAAAGACACTGATGTTGCGACAGGACATGCGGGAAGCTCCTTTTTTGTCTTCATATGCAGTCACCTCATTTCAAAAATATTATAGTATATTCATTGGACTTAACATATCCAATGGTGACGGTATAGAACTTTACAAAGAAGGAGATTACACCGAAGGGCTTATGCCAGAGTATTTGGGTAAATTATTACAGCTTGGCAAATTGTCCAATTCGCAATTGGACATTCTGTGCAATCTTTCCCTGCTTCCTTTGTTGGCCCATACACATCCCTACTCTTGTATAATTCTTCTTATCTGTTTTGCTGTGATAATCACTCTGTCAGTCTTTTATAAATCAACTTCTGCTGCTAGTGAAATTCCTGTAAGATGGTAGGCGAGATACGGTTTTCGTGTTACGAAAAACCACCTCGTTAATCTTGGCTTCCCCTAATACCCTGCTGCTACACACCTGCGGTGTGGGATATATAATTGCATAAAAAAAGCAGACACATAGAATTTCCACATATCTGCTTCTTTCATTGCGTGTATTCGGTTTTATGTAATTACAACTATATACTTTTATAGTAATCCTTATGGATTAAGCCATTACTCCATATCCATATTACTTAGCTGCTTGGTCTGATCTCTCCTGCTATAAATAACTGCTGTTACCTGAACTCTGTTATTTTCATCATCAACCCAATAATAAATCAGGAAGTTTTTAACTACAATCTTGCGTACTCCCTCAGTTCTCCAAGGCTCTTCATCAATCAAGTCATGTTTTTTCGGAAAACTCGACAACTTAATAATCTCTGCTTTCATCTTGTCAAGTAGATTATGTGCTGCATCCGCTGCCATTAGATCATTTGAAATATAATGTACTATCTCTTTTATCTGCTCTAATGCCTGCCTTGTTACCCTTACTTCATATTCGTTCATGCACTATATCTTCGACTTTAATTGACTAAAAGCCTCATCAACAGATACAGAATCGTTCTTTTTTGCCTGTGCAAGCCCGGTCTGCATCATCGTATCAAATTCAGCTTGTGTTATAGAATCTCTTGTAACAAGTTTATCCGGAATATCAAGTGAAAATGGTACTCCATCACGCATAATAACCTGTCTGTAAGTCATATCTATGAATACAGATACAGGAATTCCAAGTCTGTCAAGAATTGCCTCTGCTTGCTCTTTTATATCCGGTTGAATTCGCGCTGTTACATTTGCAGTTTTTGTTGCCATAGTATGCACCTCCTGTTTCTTATAGTGTACTACCATGTATTGCTTCTTACAACACAAATACTTTTAATTGCAGCCGTCGCTTTTTGGCGGTATATTTCTCCATTAATCATGCGATATTTTCCTAAACTGTATTCTATGCTGTCGGATTCTGCCATCAATCTTTTTCCATCCAATTCAATGAGCTCTGTGCAATAGTCATCATAAAATCATCATCCGAATCAGCATTATCATCTGTATCTGCCTGCTGTTGTATGATAGATTTTGCACTTTTGTTAGCCTGCATAGCTGCCAGCATGCTGCCAATCATTCTTAATATACTCATTGATCGTACGAACCACCACATCATACTTCTTCTTCCATTTTCTATGCATAGCTCTTTAAAATTGGATTTTACTAAAATTACTGCAAAAGTCAATATAAAAATGGCAGTACTGATCATAGCGACCGATACTGTCATTATGCTTTATTTATTCAATTCTGCTACCATTCTTTTAAGGATTTCATCAACCTGACCGGCGCGTTGTCTGTGCTCGAAGGAGCCATTACTAAAATGATCTTCTCTTAGAATTGCAGTAAGCAATGCAGTACATAATTCATAATCTGCATTTGCCACACGCTGTAATTCCTCACTACAATTGATTGGTTTTGTTGTCATGTAATCCGCATAGTTACCCTTAAGGTCACCCAGATCTTCAAGCAAACTATAATAAGTTCTTTCTCTTCCTGGATGATCAATGACAGCCTGAATTTTTTTAATTTTTTCTTTGCTTGTCATTGTTTCCTCTATATCGTTTTTTCAATACCATTTTAAAACAAGTAGGGATTTTTTCGTATAATACAGGTATTACTACAATCCAAGTTTCTTCTTCTCCTCTTTTGACTCTGTTATCAGATACCAAAATCTTCCAGCAGACACGGTCTCATCTTTCCATCTTCCATCTTTGAGCTGATACCAAAATTTAACCTTTACATCATCCTTTTTTTGACCAAATATTATTGTCGTACGATTCCGATAATTTTGTATAACCAATCTTTCATCTTTCACATCCACTAAACAATTTCTACTTTTAGCATCATTCCAGAATTTAATTGGTAAATCAAACACCACTTTTTTAACTCCAGGTAAATTGCTTTCTTTCACAGTTCTATTGGAAACATTAAACGTATAATATTGGTCCTTAAAATAGTTCCGACGCGAATTTACAAGAGACGAATAACTCACTTCTATTATTTCAGATGCTGCTATCATACAATATGTATCCTGACAAATGTCCACTTCATAATAATAGTCATTTACTCTACGTACAAGACTTTCATCAAAATAAATGATGCCCTGCTCAATAATTCGTCCATCTGATATTTTCACATCTGCAAACGCAATGGAATACTGCTTTGTATCATCATGATATTTCACACGTTTTTCTGAAATATGTCCTAGTTTACAACCATCTGTCATGATAAAATGACCTCCCTTTCGTCTTATAGATATATGTTTATTATAAAACAATCGATGGATAACTTGCAATATGGGAAAAGAAGATGTGACTGTTTAAGGTGCCGTATAAACGTGTCACGAAGATTTTTTTAGAGAATCGAATAGTTTTACGGATTAGTAATTTTATACGCGTGGTGAGGTCATACGGCGTGTTAAACGATATGTTTTGAATTGTTCTGCTGATTGATGCCAATAGGATGACTTTGTTCGTAAAAAATGGTGAATCTTATTCTAAAGAACTCATCGCAGAAAATCTAAATCAATTATCTTTACGATTAAAAGGTTGTTTGGAGCAGCTTAACGATTACAAACCAGAAAGATAACATTAGTGTATTTCTGCTTTACAAAATACAGTAAAACACCTTTTAATTTAACTATAGGAGCATTTCACACTTACTATTATGATATGTTCCCACAAAACAGTTTTAAAAGTAAAATAAAGGGCTCATTCAGGGACATTTTCACGTTAGTCCTTAAATAAGCCTTTTTATACCAATATTATTTTTTCTTGCTAGGGTTAACTCTTGACAGCAGTGCTATTGTCTCAACGGTAGAATCTTTACGTAGGGAAACTTCATAAACAGATTCTCCATTATAAGACACTGGAAAACGAAAATGAATTGTTTTTATTGATGTTCCGCGCTTAGAACCGTTCTTAGGAAAAAGATCGATACTTTCTATGAAACTTTGCATGAAATTCTTCTTTTCGTAATCAGTCATTGAATCATAAAGTTCATCAAAAAGTTTTAATATTTTGATAATACTTTCTTTTGTGAGAGATTGTTTCTTCACACTTTCAAGTCGTGCTTCAGCGTCTGCCACTCTTTTTTCTGCATTATCTAATTCTTCAAATGCTTTCTCAAGTCTTCGATTAATACTTTCAAACATTCTATCGTAATGCTTACTTGTCACATCCAGGTTATCCTGTTCTATTTCAAGTCTTTTTTGTCGTCCTTGCGCCTGACGTACATCCTTATAAGCTTGATCAAGTGCTTTTTTAATTTCTTTTATATCAATGCTTTCACCAACTTGTTCCTGAATAATAAGTCTAAACGTTTCTTCGTTTACCAATTTTGCTATGATATCTCGTACCTGTTTATCAATTGGATTACATCCAACTTGACCAAAGTTACACTTATGTCCGTTCATCTTAGCAGTCACGCTTGGCCTACACATATAACTATAATACGTAGGATATAACGATCCATCTTTTCGCTTTCTTCCTCTCATGGGTACACCATATAATGATTTTCCACACTCTGGGCATTTTACTAAACCTGACAATATATACTCATGATCTTTTTCTATTTTTAGTTTCCTTCCACCAGTTTCTTCTCGTTTTCTTTTAGCAGTTTCAAAAGTTTCTTTCTCTATGATTTTCATATCCTTAACTTCCGTCATAATATAATCATCTGATTTAACTCTATGCATGGCTTCAGGATTATCATCTTTAGCTTTTGTAACAGTTCTTCCATAGACAAGCATACCTGTATATACTGGATTATCAACAATATGTCGTATATTGACTTCAGTAAAAAAACAATATCCATTTTTTGTACGAGCGCCTTTTTCATAACCTTGTTCTTTTAGCCATTTAGCAATACCGGCGAAGCCCATACTAGTCGTATTATATTTTTCAAAGATAATCCTCACTATTTTAGCTTCTTCCTCAACCACAACCAACTTGCCAGTTTCTTTATCCAATTTATACCCATATGGTGTAACGCCACCATTAAAAAGCCCTTGTCTAGCTTTCTCTTTGCGCCCTGCTAGGGTCTGAGCCAAAATGTTATCCCTCTCAATTTCTGCAACAGCACCAAGAATCGAAATGATAAGTCTTCCCGATTCTAGTGACGAGTCTATGTTGTCAGCAACGCAAATCAAATGAACGCCATAAAACCTCATAGTTTTAAGTGTACTTAAAATGTCCGCAACATTTCTACCAAATCTAGAAAGTTTATATACTAGTACAAAACTTACGCCATCTTTTCTAGCAACAATATCATCTAGCATTTCTTGAAAACCATTACGTCCAATAATGCTTTTGCCCGAACGTCCTTCGTCAGTATATTCACCAGCCACTATCATATCATGACGATTTACTTCTTTTAGGATTTCTTCTTTTTGTGCATCAAGAGAATATCCATCAACTTGCATTTCTGTTGAAACACGTGTATATATGTATACTTTTGCCCCTTTATGTGGGATTTCTACTCCCATATTTTTTTCACTACCTTTCATCCAATCGTTATAATCAAATTATAACAACTATTTATTAACATAAAAACATTAAATATTCCTTTTTAGAGAAAAAGCAGGACAAAAGTCCTGCTAAAAGAATTTTTCATATCGCTTTATTCTCCATCACAAGTCGAATCATGCTTTGTTACGATATCTGGGCCATATTTTTTAATCATTTCAATCAAATAATTTGCACACCTCAATTTTGCTTCTTGTTCAAGCTTCTCTTTGTTACGATTTTTGTGACTCAATTCATTGTTCTGGAGAGTGTCGATTGTCTTATCTTCCATACGACACACCTCCTTTCCAAAAATCATTCAATGAATAATTCTCATTATTTATATGTCATAAAAAATATTTTCAGAGATGCTATTTTATAGTAAATTGGAGTAATTAAAATTGAGTCTTACAAAACAAGTTTTGTTCAAAAATCTGACATATATATAATGAGCAGCAACATCCAACCGCTCAATAGGGTATACTCTAAAATACATTCAAATCCTTGCCTTTATGTGTTAAAAAAGAGTTAAAAAATGTATTTTTGAGCATATTGCCCATTATATCTTTAATTCTATTTAATCAGCAGGAGGATCGTATGACAAAAGGAAAAAATATTGCTTACGTTCGTGTATCTACGACAGAACAAAATGAAGCTCGCCAACGTGAGGCACTGCAGGCGTATAACATTGACAAGTGGTTTATCGAAAAAGTATCAGGAAAAGATACCAATCGACCACAATTAATTTCAATGTTAGATTTTGTACGAGAAGATGATGTTGTTTATATTGCAGAGTTTTCGAGATTAGGAAGATCTGCCAAAGATTTACTTGATATTGTAGAAAATATTGAAGACAAAGGAGCAAACCTTATCAGCATCAAAGAGAATTTCGACACAAAAACACCTGCCGGAAAATTACAAATGACCATGCTCGCAGCAATCGCAGAATTTGAGAGGGCAATGATTTTAGAAAGACAGCGCGAAGGAATTGCTATCGCAAAAAAAGAAGGCAAATACAAAGGTCGAAAAAAAATCAAGCGAACAGACATTGATATTCATTATGATAGATATATGTCTAGGAAAGCAAGCAAAACTCAAATCGCAACTGAATTAGGTATCAGTAGAAATACTTTAACACGCTTATTTAATGAATATGAAAAAACACTTTCTGGAGGTGATTAATAATGTTACTTGATCTATTAGAAATTTATGTTTCTGAAGAAGAAACAGTACGTATCATCGCTGAACAAATAATAACCGGAGCAACCGAGAGGAATTGCTAAAGCAGCACTTAATGAGTTAGTCGAAAGAGCATACTTATATGCGCTCTCGGTATATTATTAAACACATACTCTCATAAAAATTGGGAAGACGATAATAAATCGCCTTCCCTTTATTTATATTTGCATCGCTCTTTGCATAAGCGCCCAAAGTCCATGAAGCAGTGCCCAATTGTATGTTGCCCTGATACAGCAGATTTAATAGGAGCAGAGACTACGCCACGAACAGCAGATACCTTCCCAACAGAAGTAATATTCTTAATTTCCTTCTTTGTAATATCCTTAATTCTTTCCTTATCCCTTACTTTTTTCATATCGGGACCAACTCAATCAATTCTATTAATTTCTGAATCAATCGCTTCTTTTCCAATAAATACTTTTCCATCAACTACCATTTTAAGATTGTCTGGATTCAAGAATTTCACTTTATGACTGTTAGCTTTAATTTCCGGTGTTTCAGACACATTATCCGCCTTCATCAAATTGATTGCTGCCTACCTAGTTCTCTCAGCATGTGTGACCATGCACTTGATAACGGAAACGTTACCTTAGTTATCGACGAACAGGTTCATCACACAACCAATAAAAATTTTGTCTCTCTTTTTTAGCCGAATTTGCTATTTGAGAGCATCTTAAAAAAACAAAATTATGACATATACCCTATAGGAAAAAATTTTTAGGAGGGTATAATATGCCAAAAAGAAAAGCAGAAGACAAAAGAGTCAGATACGAAAGCCCTGACCAAAAAAGACAAGTTCACATTCGTAATGAAAAAGGAATCGAAAAATGTTTTTATAATTCTGCAGGTTACTGGGGAATTGATAAACTTGTTTTAGATGTAAACATTAGAAAGATTTCTAAAGGAAAACTCCTGTCTAGGAGAAGTGATTTTTGTAAAGTAGAATTAAACCCATATCGAGACGGCTCATCAAAAGATATCTTTGATATTTATGACAAAATCGTAATTTACGATAGCAAAATAGGAAGACTGAGTATAGTTCACGACCGCTCAAACCCATTTGTTAAATTTGCGAGGTTAGAATTATTCCATACAGGAATAAATGTAGAGACAGGATGTATAAAAGATATTTGGCAGAGATTTTATAAAGCTGTAAAACGTTTTAAATCTTTTTACGGCATTACTATTGATTGCAATCCAATGGTTTGTCTAATAGAGTTGTGCTTTACTTTTGCATGCAACTCAATCATCCCACTGCCTGTAAGAAAGTACATCATATCCGCATTTGCAGAGAGTGCAACAGTTGACGCAAGACACTATACTGGCACAAGCACCAAAGATGATTTACACTTAATTACAGCTGGACGCTGTGAATCCAACAAAGACGTGTTTTATGACAAAACTGGCAAGTCTGAACATCTTAATCAGATTTCAAAATTAATTGAACATCTAATTAGAGTTTATCGCGTAGAATTTTGTATTGGAAAGGATAAACTTAAAAATGATAAAGATTTACGTTCTACACTTCTTTCAAATCTTCCAAATGATAAAAAAATACAACATATCTATCTTTCAGATTTTAAAGAAGAAAATATTATCTCATACCTTAGCATGCGCGTTGCAAAAGCAATTGATTACTATCGTTTTAATATTATCAAAACATCGCTGAAATCTGTAAGAAGAACTCTCTCAGAAGCTCGCTCTATGGATCCAATTCATTACAACACAAAGTATGATGGACTTATCGCTAAACATCAAGCGGAGCACGATGTTTCACCTATTATCGATGATGAAAGTATTATCTTTGCCAATTTAAAAAATATTTTTACAAATTCAAACATTTCAAAAAATCGTAGAGTGTTGCTTTTTTCTGAAACATCTTCAGAATCACCTAGAAGACGGATGTACGGTTGGGAAGTCGAAAGAATCTTTGCATTTATGATTAAATGTTTAAAAAATGGTTTAGGTGTAAAAGAAAAAGACAGAACAGAATCACCGAAAACTTATGTTGTTGCAAACGGTCAATACAATAAGAATGATAAAAACAATTATCTCATCGCTCTATTTAGCGGTACTAAAAAGTACAAACGTATTTGTTATGTTGATTTAATCCTCGACCGTATCACAAATCAATGGAATCACGAAAACATTAATATTCCGCCTATCGGTAGTCTGACAGAAATGTATTCAAATAAGAAACCACCATTTTAATAGGGACGTACACCGATTAATATGATTAAAAACGTGATAACTATAGCATTTATCATAGAGTAATTCGTAAGTTACCAACGAATTAAATATAAGAAATAACAAATTGCAAATAACAAAGTAAAACCCGGTTACAGAAATAACTCGACCGGGTTTTACTTTGTTAAAAATAAGTGACTTGATTTAAGATATCAGGATTAGCTCGTTCAAACTCCAGATATGCTTTCAATGCTATTCTCCAATCTTCCGCACCACAAATGTGGTCTAAAAGAATGTGAAAATTGCCAACTACAAATATTTTACAGAAGAATGATATTAAATTAATGACTTCGTTTCCATCAATATCATTAATATAATTTTTATCAATCACATTGAAGCTAACAAGTTTATGACATGGCTCATTTAAAGTCATTTTAAGAATTCCATTTGCATTTGATTCAATAACAATAGCACAATCATCTCTTTCAAGAACCCAGATTTCATCACCTTCATGTTCACCTCCACTGAAAATAATTCCTTCAGCAATACTATCGTCAATGTCACGTAAAAGTTCAGGAATCCTTTCTTCAAAACACATCCATACTAATCTTCTTTCGAATTTTACAAGTTCTTTTTTAGTCATTTTACGACCTCCTTCTGAAATTTTTCATTACACAATATATATGTCAGATTTCTGTCGCCACAGCCAAATTTTTATATCTGTTTATGCGTATATTAGCTTGCTAATGTACGCATAAACAGATATAACGCGATTTTTTGGAATATTTTTTTATTTGCGTACTTTTCTTACATTGTAATAGTGAACAATTGAAGAGAAAGGAGAAGAAAATGGATTTATATTTAAACAAAATAAAACCCAGTGCATCATATAAATGTGATGGATTGTGCTGATAGCATACTGCATCGGTAAACAAAAAAGTTGCTAAGTCCAAGCCAAGGACTCAAATAAATGTGCACGCTGCAATATTAGCAGCACTTAATTGATTTAACAACACTACAATTTTAGTAAGGAGAAAAGAAAATGGGAAGATGGAAGAACAAAAAAAACAAAAATACTATCAAAGATGAAATTTTTCGTCGATTAAATAACATGCGAGAAAACGGGCACGGCCGAAGCCGTAATGAAGACAAGAAAAATGGCGTAGATAAAAATTATATATATTCATCAAAAACTTATAAAACATACCTGCGTGAGGCAAAATTATTTGCGTCATGGTGCATAAAGCAAAACCCTGATTTAAAACACTTAAAGCAGTTAAAACCATATGCAAACGCATATTTGCAGTCGCAAATTGATGCCGGCATGAGTGCATGGACTATTTCAACACGAAAAGCAGCTATTGCCAAGGCACTAAATATGAATTATTCTGCGTTCATTCAAACTCCAGCACGTGAGCGCAAAAACATAAAACGAAGTCGAAAAACTGTGTCCCGTGATAAGCACATTTCCGCAGCAACTGAAGCTAAATATGCGTCCATTACATCTGCATGTGGGCTACGTAGAAATGAGTTGATTAAGATTTGTGGTACAGACCTGAAATTCGACAAGAAGTCTGGAAAATACTATCTAACTGTCACAAAAGGCACAAAAGGTGGAAGGCCGAGAAAATGTTGGATAATTGCAAAAAACGAAAAGGATGAAAAGCGCATTGTAAAACTATTCAAAGATGCTGGACATCTCCGCGTTTGTCCTCATCTCCCTTCTTCATTCGATAACCATTACTATAGAGCACAATATGCAAAGAGGTTATATAATAGTGTTGCTCGTCCGGAGTCATTGATCCCTAAAAACGAAAAGTATATCATGAGAAAAGATAGAGCCGGAGAAGTATTAGATCGAGTAGCGCTATATCAAGTTAGTTTGGCACTTGGACATTCACGCATTGATGTGGTTCCATTAAATTATTTATATTAATTTTTGCTATTAAAACATTATTCCTACATATATATTATGTAGATCAGAAAAAATGGAGAAAAACACTAATATAATATGAAAATATTAGTATAATTGTTTCCTCAACAAAACTCCAGTCATCATCTCCTTTCATAAAAATGTGCTAGAGAGCTCTGTTTTACTGATCGTTTTAGGGGAAATAAAAAAAGGTAAGTGGTAGTATTCCGAACAACCACTTATCTTCCCTATTTTACCAAACTGAAAGGATAGATAATAATATGAAAAGCAATATAATAGATACAATCAATAAAGCGAAAAAAGAATATGAAAGCACTAATAAACAATTATATTCTCAAAAGATTCGTGAGCTTGCATATGAGTACATGTCAAAAAATAATGCTGATACATTAAATATCAAAAAAGGAAAACATACTATTTCTTTTCACAAGGGAAATCCAGATACACCAAATTCTATAACTGTTATCATAGATAACAAGTTTTATAGTTGCAATCTTATGGATGCAATCTTAGTTGCATTGAATCCTTCTTCCGGTTCAACAGCAACCTCAACCTTGTCTCCCTGTGCATGAGTTGCAGGATCCTGCGTCTTGTTTCCATCGGTTACAAAAGAGGTCGTTCCATTTTGCGTCTGGCTAAGTGTCGCTACATAGTCCTTGGCAATCTCGCTCTCAATCCCTGATTCTTCCGCATAAACGACAGAGCTAGGAACTGCTGAGGAGAATGCCATCAGAAAAGAAAGCGTCGAAGCCACACTTCTTTTTAAGATAGTTTTCTTCAATTGGAATACTCCTTTCTTTTTAGAACTTTTAGTTCCTTGATATCTTACACATCAGCAGTAGAGCATTGTAGCGGATGATTTCTACATTGGACTTAAGCCAATGGAAAGACCGAAAATTGTTTTCGACCGGCTATCCCTTTCCGGTCTATTTTTGGTACGATAAAAACAGTACCGACTATAATATGTAAGAAAAACATTTTTAAACTCGTTCGATTGCACTAAAAATCGGAGACTTTTTTATTTTCTGTTTGTAATTGAATCATTACAGGAAAAAACAGGCAAAAAAGAAAGTAGGCTAACCTATCACTAGGCTAGCCCCTTATCAAACCGTACGTGCAC
>OCPX01001197.1_pt1 | contig 21084 bp, 16 predicted proteins | sample 1538771 | NCBI WGS metagenome assembly OCPX01 (sample SAMN04571725, study PRJEB22368) | human gut metagenome | biome: human gut; material: stool | host: Homo sapiens | place: Luxembourg | collected 2012-11-01 | reverse complement strand
ATGGGGCACTTTTCCTGTCTCACCGAGTTCATGCCGCCGCAGTGGCGCGAATAAATTCCAATCCGTTTTTTGCGGCGGCGTGTACGTCGCAAAAAACACTTCTCGCGAAGCGGAGCGTCAACTCCCGGCTATTCCCAGCCGGGAGTTGGCGCAGAGCGCAGCGCAAACTCTCTCGTGCAAAAGGGTATGCCCTTTTGCACGAAGTGTTCACTTGGTGATCTGGAACGTTCTCGTCACGGGGGACGCGACATAGTCGCCGCCCAGAACCACCACGGTCATGACGTAGCGGCCCGGCTCTGTGGGAGGCGTCGTGGTGCTGGAATATGGCTTCCACTTGCTGGTAAAGCCGGAGTACAGCACATGGACGCTGCTCTGATCCGCTGCGGCCACGCCGTTCACCGTCAGCTCAGCCATAAAGTCGGCATTCGCGGCGTCGGCGGCGGAGATCTTGCTGATATCCTGCTTCCAGACGAGCTTGGCCTTGTCGGCCTTGAGCACGACGGAGCTGGCAAGGCGGCTGTCCGCCATGGTCACTGAGATCACGACCCTTGACGTCGACCGTGACCACGATCTCGGTCTTGGCATAGTTCTTGTTTCCGGCGTAGGTCAGACGGATCTGCTGCTCACCCTCGGAGATGGTGGGATAGGTCAGCAGACCGGACTTTCCGCCCGCAATCGGCGCCCAATCCTTACCGGCGCTGCCCAAAGATCCGCTCGTTGCCGTGGCGTAGTACTCCACCGTCAGCGCGGCATCCGCAGGCTTCACGGACTTTGCCCTGACGATTGCGTCCTCCGTAGCGGCCGCGTCGAGCGTGCCGTCCTCGCCGTAGACCAGCGCGACGGAAACGCCGGTGTTCAGCTCCATGCCGGAGGTCAGTTTGGCCTTCTTCTCAATGGTATACTCCTTGGTCGTACCCGCAACGCGGACCTGATACTGTCCGTCAGTGTTGGCAGCGAGTGCGGCATGGGTATAGGTAGTGGTGATTCCCAACTTCTTGGTACTGCTTTCAAATCCGTTCACGGATCCCCATGCAGTATTCTTGGTAAAGATTTTACTCGTACCCTCGCACTTGTACTCCCACGACTTCGTCTCAGTCGCATCCGGAATCAGTGCCGCCGTCAGGATCGCGTTTGTCTCGCTTCCCTGCGGAATCAGCACTTCGACGGGATTTTCCGCGAAGGCGGTGATGCAGAGCGTCTGCGTCAGCAGCAGAACCGTCAGCAGCGCCGCCAGCATGCGGGAAAATGTCTTCTTTTACATGATATTCTCCTGTTCCATTGTATTTTTGTCCCTTTCAGGGCATCCTTTCGGGTTCCGTCTTTACGTTAGGATTCCATAAAAAAGCGAGCATACTATACCACTTCATATTTACTAAATCAAGGAAAATCTGCGTTTACTTTTTCACCCTTTCGATCACGCAGAAAATTTCCCGCCCGCTTTACTTCTCCGCCAAAACGGGGTACAATACACCCATATGACAATCAGCGAAAGGACTGTTCTCATGGAAGAAAAACTGCGCGAATACGCAAAGCTGCTCATTGAACTGGGCGTGAACGTCCAGCCCGGCCAGACACTCGTCATCGCCAGCCCCGTTGACTGCGCGCACTTCGCGCGCCTGTGCGTCGCGGAGGCCTACGCCGCCGGCTGCCGCGAGGTGGTCATGAGCTGGAAGGACGACTTTCTCACCCGCGAGCGCTATCTCCACGCCGACGACGCCGTCTTTGACGAGGTCGCCGACTGGCAGCGGCACTTCTTCAACGACTACGCCCGCGAGGGCGCGGCCTACCTCTCCATCTCCGCGACGGATCCGGAGAATCTCAAGGGCGTCGACCCCGCTCGCCTTGTCCGCGCCCAGCGCGCGAGCGGCAAGGCGCTCACCGACTTCAACCGCCTGCAGATGTGCGGGGGCTTCCCGTGGTGCATCGCGTCGATCCCCGTCCCGAGCTGGGCAAGGCGCGTCTTCCCAGACTGCTCCGAGGAAGAAGCCATGCAGCACCTGTGGAACGCGATCTTCACGACCCTGCGCATCACCGGCGACGGCCAATCCGCCGCACGCTGGCACGAGCACATGGCGCGCCTGCACCGCCGCATCGACCGGCTCAACAAGCTGAACTTCGTCTCGCTGCACTATCAGAACGCCCTCGGCACCGACCTGACCGTCCGCCTGCCGGAGGGGCACATCTGGGAGGGCGGCGACGACCGGCTCCCCTCCGGCGTCCCGTTCATCGCCAACATGCCGACCGAGGAGATTTTCACCTCGCCCCTGCGCGACGGCGTCGACGGCGTCGTCTACGCCTCCATGCCCCTCGTCCACGGCGGCAACATCATCGACGGCTTCCACTTTGTCGTAAAGAACGGCAAAATCGTCGAAGCGCACGCCGCGCGCGGCGAGGACGTCCTGCAGGCCGCCATCTCCGTCGACGAGGGCGCAAGTCACTTCGGTGAGGTCGCCCTCGTCCCCTATGACAGCCCGATCTCAAACCTGAAGCTCCTGTTTTATAACACGCTCTTTGACGAGAACGCCGCCTGCCACATCGCCTTCGGCGAAGCGTACCCCTGCCTCAAGGACGGCCACGGCCTGAGCAAGGACGAGCTGAAGGCCCGCGGCCTGAACGATTCGATCACGCATGTGGACTTCATGGTCGGCACGCGCGACCTCACCATCACCGGCACGACGCACGACGGCCGCGAGGTGCCCGTCTTTGTGGACGGCAACTTCGCGCTCTGAGCGCCGATGCACAATTTACTATGGAGGAATACCCAGCATGAAGCATTTCTGCGTTATCGGCGACCCCGTCGAACACAGTCTCTCCCCGCGGCTGCACCGCCGCATGATCGAGCTGACCGGGCTCGACGCGACCTATGATCTCTGCCCCGTCCGCGCGCAGGAGCTGGAGCGCTTTATCGAGCAGGCGCGCGGCGGCGCGTGGGACGGCTTCAACGTCACCATGCCGCATAAAGAGGCCGTCGTCCCCTATCTCGACGGACTCTCCGGCACGGCGGCGCGCTGCCGCGCGGTGAACACCGTCTGCATGGAGGACGGCCGCGCCATCGGCCACAACACCGACGGGCTCGGCTTTATCGAGAGCCTGCGCGCCCACGGCTTTGATCCGGCGGATAAGACCGCCCTCATCATCGGCACGGGCGGCGCGGGCGAAGCCGTCACCGACGCGCTCGTGCAGGCGGGCGCGCGCCTTGTCTATATCTGCAACCGCAGCGTCTACCGCGCGCAGGCCCTTGCCGCGCGCTATCCCGAGCACACCAGGTGGGTCTATTTCGGGACGTACCCCGTTCGCCGCGGCTCGGCGCAGGCCGACCTCGTCGTGAACGCGACCTCCCTCGGCATGGCGGGCTGCAAGGAGTTCTCCGACCTGCGCTTCCTTGGCGGCGTAAACCCCGAAGCCATCGTCTATGACCTCGTCTATAATCCCCGGCGGACGCTCTTCCTCAGCGAAGCCGACCGCCATGGCCTGCAGACCATCGGCGGCATCGAGCTGCTGATCCATCAGGCCATGCTCGCCTTCCAGCGCTGGACCGGCGCGGAATTCGACCCCGCCGACATGAAGCATGAACTGCTCAAGACGCTGCAAAATAATTAAAAGGTACATAATCATAAAAGACGCTGCCCGCACATAGAGGGCAGCGTCAATCTATTAAAAAAGAGTCTCACAGAGTTCGCGGCCCGAAAGCTGCGAAAAAATCCAATCCGTTTTTTGCGGCGGCGTGTACGTCGCAAAAACACTTCGCGCTGCCCTCGGCCCAGAGGAACTGGCCTCGGCAAACCCGACGGTTGATGTCGGGCCAGAGTGTATTTTTGTGCGCAGCGCGCACAAAAATGAGCGGGTCGGAGCGAAATCTTTTCGTTACAAAAGGGCAACGCCCTTTTGTAACGTTATTCTTCTATCCACTCCACGCGGCAGGCCTGCGCCAGCAGCTCCTCCGACGCGGCTCTGTTTTCCACATAGGGATCGGGGCTCGCCTCATAGTCGGCGGTGATCTTTTCCAGATCCGCCTTGAGAAGTTCCCTGTACGCGTCGGAAACCGTCAGCTTTCCGCCCCTCACCCGGGTGATCTCGGCCCGGGCGTCCGGCCATTCGGTCGTGTCCTCGCCGCTCTCGAGAATCGTCTGATGGCGGCTCAGGGAGACGATGAGCCACGCGGAATACCGGGCCGGCGCACAGCCCGCCGGCTCCAGCGGCGCGGAGCGCTCCAGCCGCACCGCATACCCGGTGTCCGGATGCTCCTCCCGCAGCGCCCGTACCAGCTCGCACACCTCCTGAAAGATCCGGTTTTCCTGCCGCTTGACCTCCGCGGCATCGACGGTGCTCTCCGCCGCGCGCGGCTTTTGCCGCGGCACCCGCCGGGCTGCCCGGCCGTCGGCTTGGTCTTCACGCCGTTTCTTTTTCGGAAGGGAGCATTCGATCAAGCGGGCTCCCAGAGTCCAGAAAATGGCGATCATGAACACATCCTTCAGGATCGTCTTAATACCCATCTCCAGCACCCAGTTGGACTTTTCCGGCGCGTCGGGGTCATACCGGATTTCGATGGTCTCACCGAGCGCCCGTTTGCCGACCTTGCTGAACTTGCCCGTGTAAATATCCCCCGCGGCCTCATACTGGTAGTATACGTCGTAATCGCCGCTGTGCGGGGAGACATCCACCACGATGGCCGTCGCAGCCGTCCAATCCTTTTGCTGCACATATTCGCTGATTTCGCTTATCAGTATCCAGAGGGTCATGCCGATACAAAACAGGCCCGCCGCAAACAGGAGAATGTCAAACCGCTCCTTCTGCCGTTTCTTTCCCATATGATTATTTCCTTATGATTTACCGTGCAGATACCCGATATCGGCCAGAATCGCATTGGCTTCCTGCAGGGAATCGGGCGAGCACGCATAAATTACGTCGCTGTTTCGGGTCAGCGCAAGGTAATACACCCCATCTAAGATGACGGTAAACATACTGCCGCCGCCCGTGAGCTCTATCTGATGACTTGCGCGCGCCGCACTCTCCATCTCCGGGGCGATCAGGTTCACAACCTGACCATACGCCCGGCGTGCCGTTTCTTCGTCCGCATACCGGTAAAGCTCAAACCGGTTGCCGTCCTTTTCTCCTCCACCCGCCGCCTGCAGAGGATCATCCACCACCCACCGGTAGGTGAGCGAAACGTTCTCTGTTTCGTAGCCCCGCTCCTGCAGAAGTTCGGACAGCATCGCGCTGCGCGGCGTCTCCGTCTGCGCGGGCTGCTGCCACAGCGATCTCAATGTGCCGCCTACAAAAATATACAGAATCAGCAGCAGAACGGCGGCGCATACGGTGCCCCTCACCGCGATTTTTTTCCAATGCTTTCTGTTATACGCCCGTTCCTTCCGTCGCTTTTCGCGAAGCCGCTCCGCCGCCGCGGGATCCATCGGATGCCTTCTCCTGTAAAGCACGCCCGCCAGCGCGAGCGCGGCATTCACGGCCAACAGCGCAAAATCCCCAATCAGAACGCCCGACAGCCGCTCCGCATGCGCCTCCGTATAACACAGAAGGAGCACCGCGGCCAAGCCGGGCAGCAACGCCGCCGCATAGCTTTTCATGAAGTGCATGGATTTCTCCGGATCGGAGCTGTACGCTTTGAAAAAACGATTCGTATACCCCCAGCGCTGTTCGCTGCCGAGCAGTACCTCCCCGTCGGAGGAAGTCTTTTTGAAATACTCCTGATACGTCATCCCCGTCAGCTGCAGCGCTTCCCGAAAAAGCCAGAAAGCGCAGAGAAAATTTACCGGAACAAGAAGAATGGAAAACAGAATGCAGATTCCCTGTTCGTTCATGGCCGCTTCCCCCTCCTTCTGTCTTATATTGCTATTATAAGTAATATTGTGCGGTCATGCAAGTATTTTGTCAAGAACGCATGACAGCGCAGATCTGCAGTTTTCACCGTATCCGGCACGCAAAAGGGAACTGACCGTTGCCGCGGTCAGTTCCCTTTATTTTACGCTTCTTCTTTTCTGCGCAGCGTGCAGACGGCTGCGCCCGCAGCGGCGGTCAGGGCCAGCGCGCCCCAGAGGGCGAGATGGCTCTCGTCGCCAGTCTTGAACTGATCGGGCTTTGCCGGGGTCTCCGGCGCAACCGGAGCAGCGGGCTCGGTCGGCTTGGGATCCGCCGGATCAGGATCGGGTTCCGGGTCGACGGGATCCGGATCGGGATTAGGCTTGGGGTCGGGCTTCTCGGTCTGCTTGATCGTGATGCCCGCCTCGGAGACGCTGTAGATGTCGCTGCCCTCGGCGGCCTGATTGCCCGCAAATGTGCAGTCCGTCAGGTTCAGCGAGCAGCTCAGGCTCGTTACGCAGTCATACGGGATACCGATCGCGCCGCCCTTGTCGGCGGTGTTGTTCGTGAAGGTCACGTTCTCGCAGTCGACGGACGCGCCGTTCTTGCGCACCGCGCCGTTGTCGGAGAGCGCCATCGCACCTCCGATGGGGGCGCTGTTGCCCGTAAAGGTGCAGTCCTTTACCGTGCATTTTGCGCCGGACGCGCCGAGCGCGTAGAAGCAGATCGCGCCGCCCGTGCTCGTGGCCTTGCCGGTCACGGAGTTGCTGTCAAACGTGCAGCCGTCAAAGCTCGCGGCAGTATTCGCCACATACAGCGCGCCGCCGCCCTTGTTCGCTGCGGAGGCCGTGGTCTTGTTGCCGCGGAAGGTGACGTTCTTCGCGCTGAGCGTGTTGCCGTCCATCAGGTTCACGGCGCCGCCGGTTGTCTTGGCGGTGTTGTCCGTGAAGCTGCCGCCGATGAAGTCCATGCGCACCTTGGCATTCTTCTGCGCGTCGACGGCGCCGCCGGTGGACGCGCGGTTGTTCTCATAGCGGCAGTCGGTGGACGTCAGCGTGCCCTTCGTCATGTAGACCGCGCCGCCCGCACCGGCGGAGACGGCGTTCTTGAGATCCACCTTCGTCAGCTCGAGCGCCCCGGCGCTCGCGATCATGGCGGCGGTCGCCTCGACGGACGCGCCGTCAACCGTGATGCGCGCATCATCGCTGCCGGTGATCTTCAGGGTGGAGCCATCGAGGACGTTGAAGAGCGACTCCGTGAGCTTTTCGCCGCGGGTAAGCGTGACGGCCTTGCCGTCCGTCTTCAGCTCCACGACGGTGCTTGCGGGGATGGAGATCGGGGACGTGATGGTCATGTCCTCCGTCAGCGTAATCACGACGCTCGAGCCCGCGGCGGCGTTGATCTTCGCCACCAGCGCATCCTGCGCGGGGTTCTCGTCGGGCTTCTCGATCACGGGCGCGGGGGGCAAAGCCGTCCACGCGACGCAGTCGCAGTCCTTGCCGCCGTCGGGGAGCGTGCGGTTGGCGTTGAAGTAGAGCTTCCCGTCATAGACGGCGCAGCTCTCCACCTCGACGACGCGGTGGTTCACATCGCCGATCTGGATGGAGCAGTCCTTATCAGGAGACAGCGCGCCGCTCTTGACGGTGCCGTCCTCATTGAGGATGGAGTACACGGCGACGACCGTGCTCGCGCCCTTGCACACGGGCACATACAGCCGCCCGTCGTGATAGCCGCAATCCTGCCACGTCCAACCAGTGACGTCGAGCACCGCGCCGGTCGTCAGGGAGACGCCGGTGGTGTTGATGCTGAAGCGCGTCACGGCCGTGAGCTCGCCGCTCGTCTGGTCGTGGGGCACCTCGGCGGTATAGAACGTGCCGCCGGTCTTAAGCAGAAGGGTCGTCTTGCCGGCGTCAACGCTGAGGACATCGATACCGGACTTGGAGGCGGAGATGCCGTTTTCCATGACGACATACTCGCCCACCTTCTCAAAGGTCGTACCGCTCATGTGCAGCTTTACGACCGCGTAGATGTCCTGCGACGCATCGCCCACGAGGAGCGTCGCGACATAGAGATAGTGCTCGCCGTTTTCCAGCGCGCCCGCGACGCCGTTGGCGTGGCCAACGTAGGTGACGTAGTCCGCGTTCGTCACGGCCTCGCTGAGTTGAACCGTCTCACCGGTCTTGAGATCGGTGCGCCAGAGCGTCGCGTGCTCGCCGCGGTGATAGTTCGTCGTGTCGCCGCTGGGCTTCGCGGCCGTCTTGAGCTTGACGGAGTAGGCATAGTCGCCCACGACCGCCATGCCCGCCAGATCCGGCAGCGCCGTCCCGGCGCTGTCCGTCACGTTCGGGACGACGGAGACATCGGTATAGGCGACGTAGTTGGGGTTGCCGGTCGTAGTGCTCGGGTCGAGCACCTTGCCGTCCACGGTGATGTTGAGCTTGTCCGCGCTGTAGAAATCCGGCTCCTGCGCGGCGGTGTTGCCGCTGTAGGTGCAGCCGCTGAGCGTCACGACGCAGTGCATCGCGTTCTCACAGCTGTACGGAATGGCAATCGCGCCGCCCTTGCCTGCCGCGCTGTTGCCGGTGAAGGAGCAGTCCGTCCAGTTCACGATCGCCCGGCCGCTGCGGAAGCTGCCACTGTCGGACAGGCCGATCGCGCCGCCGTTCGGCGCGGTGTTGCCGGTGAAGGTGCTGCCGCTGACGGTGATGGCCGTCTGGCTCGCGCTCACGGCGTAGAAGCACAGCGCGCCGCCGACGCTGTCGGTATTCCCGGCGACGGTGTTCTCGGTGAAGGTACAACCGTCAAAGCTCGCGCTGGTGTTCGCGACATAGACCGCCGCGCCGCCCTTGTTGGCCGCGGACTTCGTCGTCTTGTTGCCGGTGAAGGCCGTGTTCGTCGCGGTCATGGTGTTGGTATCCATCAGGTTGATGGCGCCGCCGTTGGTCGTTGCGGTGTTCGCGGAGAAGGTGCTGTCCGCAACGGTCATCTGAATGCCCACCTTCGTCTTGGTGTCAATCGCGCCGCCGGTCTTGGCGGAGTTGCCGGTGAAGCTGCAGCCGCTGACACTGAGCTTGCCCGCGGTCAGATAGACCGCGCCACCGGTCTTGGAGTTCACGGCGTTCTTCGCGTCCACGTTCGTCAGTTCCAGCGTGCCCGCGCTCGTGACCATCGCGGCCGAAGCCTTGACGGACGCGCCGTCGAGTACAAGGCGGCTCTCGCCGCCGCTGAGCGTCAGCGTGGAGCCGGCGGGAACGTTGAACATCGCCGCCGTCAGCCCTTCGCCGCGCTTGACGGTGCGCGCCGCGCCGTCCGTCGTGATGGTGACGGCCGTTTTGGCGGGGATCTGGATGGTCTGGTCGAGCGTCACATCGCCGTCGAGCACGATCTGCACGCTTGACCCGGCCGCCGCGCTGATCTGGCTCTGCAGCCCGTCCGTCGTCGTCGCGGCCGAAGCCTGTACGACCACAAGCGAGAGAAGCATGCAGATCGCCATGCCGAGCGCAAGGATCCGATTGAGTGTTCTCTTCAAAAGATCTACCTCCTGTCGAAATGTGTGCGGCCTTTTTTCTCTCTGTGTTCGCCGTCGGCCGCTTCTTGCTCCCATAGTAGCACGCCGCGGCCCCGCTTTCAAGAAAAATCTACTAAATCGGATCGTTTATTTCCTGTCAAGAATTACTAATTTGCACAATAGTTTCTTGACATGTCAATGATATAATATATGATTGATCCTTACAAAATTAGTAATTTACCCGTCATTTGGCGCAAAGCAGCACGAAAAGCAGACATCCCCAGTCATTTCTGACCGGGGATGTCTGCTTTATGTAGTGGATGTGCAGAGAATGTCAAATTTTGGTAGTCGTCAGCGCTTGTTCGAGCGGATCCAGATGCCCTGCTTCTCGGCGTTCGAGATCAGCTCGTCGCGGAACTTCGGGTGTGCGATGGAGATCAGGCGCTCCGCGCGCTCCCACGTGCTGCAGCCGACGAGGTTCACGCCGCCGTACTCCGTCACGATGTAGTAGGCCAGGCTGCGCGGGTCGGTGACGATATCGCCGGGGGTGAGCACCGGGTTGATGCGCGAGACCATTTCACCCTTCTTGTTCGTAAAGGACGACGTCAGACAGATGAAGGCCTTGCCGCCCGGCGAGAGGGCCGCGCCCTCGAGGAAGTCGAGCTGGCCGCCGGTGCCGCTGATCTGGCGCGTGCCGGAGCTCTCCGCGCAGATCTGTCCGTACAGGTCGACGGAGATGCAGTTGTTGATGGAGACGAAATTATCCAGCCGCCCGATGTTGCTCGGGTCGTTGCAGTAGCTGATGGGGTAGGTCACGACGCCGGGGTTCTCACGGATCCAGTCGTACAGATCCGGCGAGCCGACCGCAAGGCCGAAGATGCTCTTATAGCGGTCGAGCTTCTTCTTGCGGTTCGTGATCCTGCCCGCCTTGTACATGTCGAGGTACGAGTCGCAGAGCATCTCCGTGTGGATGCCAAGGTCGCGCAGGTCGGAGCGCGCGATCATCTGCCCCACCGCGTTCGGCAGCGAGCCAATGCCGAGCTGGAGCGTCGAGCCGTCGACCATGTTCTGCACGACGTATTCGGCGATCTTCATCTCCTCCTCGGACGCGGGCGGCGACTTCGCCGCGGGCAGCGGGCCGTGCGGCCCCTCGACAATCATGTCGACGTCGTCGATGTGGATGCACTCGCTCAGGCCGCCGTAAACCCACGGGAGGTTCTCGTTGACCTCGAGGATCACTACGTCGGCCTTGTCGAGCGTCGCGCGGGCAGAAGCGTTGGAAACAGAGAAGTTGAAGTAGCCGTGCTCGTTCATGGGCGTCACGCACATCATGGCGACGTTCACCGTCAGGAAGTGCTCATAGTAGGCGCCCAGATTGCGGAAGACCATCGGGTTGAAGTTGCACAAGCCGCGGTCGCAGAGCTTGCGCTCATAGCCGGACATGTGCCAGCTGTTATAGATAAAGTGTTCGCGCGTGGGGTCGCACTCCACCATCTCGATGGGTTCAAAAATCAGATAGCCGCGGATTTTCACGCCGCGCAACTCATCCTTGCGTCGGGCAATCGCCTTGTCCATCAGCGACGGGAACGCGCCGCCCATGGAGATGTCGATCCAGTCACCGCTCTTGACAACGCGGGCCGCCTCGTCCGGCGTACGGAGCTTGCGCTTATATTCTGATGCGTAGTTAAAAGGTATTGCCATAGCCCTCACCTTTACCCTTCTTTTATTCTGCTTCAGGGGTCCTGCGCTTTGCTTTTGTTAATTTTATCACGTTCACCCGACTATGTCAACACATTAACAATATCTTTGTAAAAAAAGTTCTCTCCCCGCTCTGTTTCGTTATACTATTCACATTCGCCGGATGTTTTATATTCTTAACAGTTTAAAAACAGTATTTTGTACAAATTGACTATTGCAAAGCATAAAAAAAGTATTAAAATGAAACTTCGCGTTGAGGACGCAAAGAGGAAAAAATTCATTTCTACAGGAGGTTCTTTTATGGCATATCATTATCTAATGGATTTGGCCCTGATTCTGCTCAGCACAAAGCTGCTGGGTCTGCTGACGCAGCGCTTCCAGATGCCGCAGGTCGTCGGTGCCCTGCTGGCCGGACTGCTGCTCGGGCCTGCCGGACTGAATATTCTGACGGAGACAGAGTTCCTCTCACAGCTCAGCGAGCTGGGTGTTGTGGTGCTGATGTTCTCCGCCGGTATGGGGACGGACGTGCAGGAGCTGAAAAACAGCGGCCGGGCCGGCTTCTGGGTCGCCCTGCTGGGTGTGATCGTCCCCCTGCTGATGGGCACGGGCCTTGCGTGGGGCGCGAACGCCGTCGGCCTGATCGAAAGCAACAACCTGCTCGAGGATATCTTCATCGGCACGATCCTGACGGCCACCTCCGTCAGCATCACGGTCGAAACGCTCAAGGAAATGGGCAAGCTCGAGACGAAGGTCGGCAACACCATCCTCGCCGCCGCGCTGATCGACGACGTGCTCGGTCTGGTTGCCCTCACCCTCGTCAGCAGTCTTGCCGGCGGCGGTGACAGCATCCTGCTCGTCCTGCTGAAGATCGTCGGCTTCTTCATCTTCGCCGGCGTGGTCGGCTATGCCGCCAACCGCCTGTTCTGCTGGATGCTCCGGTGCCAGAACGGCTGGGCCACGCACCGCAACTCCGTGCTCGCCTTTGTGCTCTGCCTGGTGATGGCCTACTGCGCCGAGGAGTTCTTCGGCGTCGCGGACATCACGGGCGCCTACGCCGCGGGTCTTGCCGTCGCATGCACGCCCAAGGGCGCGTATATCCAGTCGAAGTATAACCCCCTCGGCTACCTGCTGCTCACGCCGGTTTTCTTCGCGAGCATCGGCATCAACGTCAAGTTTGACGGCATCAGCGGCGGCATGCTGGTGTTCTCCATTCTCCTGCTGATCGTCTCCGTCATCTCGAAGCTCGGCGGCTGCGGTCTCGGTGCGAAGGTCTGCGGCTTCACGGGGCGCGAGAGCGTGCAGGTCGGCGTCGGCATGGTCTGCCGCGGCGAGGTTGCGCTGATCGTCGCCAACCGGGGCCTTGCGATGGGCGTGCTCAGCAGCGCGATGATGACGCCTGTTGTCATCACCGTCATCGGCGGCACGATCCTGACCCCCATCCTGCTCAAGCTCGTCTTCAAGGGCCAGTCGGAGGACCTCATCTCCAGCGGTCTGGCCGATCGCTACGAGAAGCCCGAGCAGCTCGACGTCGCCTCGCTGGATCTCCTCGAAAGCGACGAAAAGCTCCTGCACGAGGAGCACAACACGAAGAAGAACAAGTAACGTATCCGTCTCAATCAAAGAGCGGTTCGGGAAATTCCCGAACCGCTCTTTTCGTTTGCAAAAAAGGGCAATGCCCTTTTTTGCAAATAGGTTTCGCTCCGACCCGCGCATTTTCGCGCGCGTCGCGCGCAAAAATACACTCTCTCCGCGCGAAGAAGGAAGTCAAGAAACCATCGGTTTCTTGCGCATCTTTGGTGACTTTCTGTGCGCACAGAAAGTCACCCGCCGGAGGCATGGACAAGCCGATTCAGCCACCAGTCACGCAAAATAAAGGGGGCGGACACCCTGTCCGCCCCGCGCAAATTCGCTGTTAATACGCCGCCTGCGCCCCGCCCTGCAGGTCGCGCTTCACGCGCTCACCCGTCGGCGTAGCGGCAAGTCCGCCGAGCGCCGTCTCCTTCAGCTCGACGGGCAGGCGGCGGCCTACCTCGCCCATCGCGTCGATGACCTCGTCGACGGGGATGCGGCTCTCGATCCCGGCGAGGGCCATGTCCGCCGCGCTCACGGCGTTGACCGCGCCGATGACATTACGCTTGACGCACGGCACCTCCACCAGTCCCGCGACCGGGTCACATACGAGCCCCAGCAGGTTCTTCAGCGCCATGGCCACGGCGTGTCCGATCTGCGCGCCGCTGCCGCCGCGCAGCGCCACCAGCGCGCCCGCCGCCATGGCCGACGCCGTGCCGATCTCGGCCTGACAGCCGCCGGACGCGCCCGCGATGCTCGCGCGGAAGGCGATGACCGCACCGATGCCCGCCGCAACATAGAGCGCCTCGAGCAGCTGGTGCTGCGCCAGCTCGTCATACTTGCACAGCGGCAGCAGCACCGCCGGCAGCACGCCGCAGGCCCCCGCCGTCGGCGCGGCGACGATCCGCCGCATGCAGGCGTTCGACTCCGCCATGGAGAGCGCCTCGGCGATGACCTCGCTGACATAGCCGCCCGTCATGGCACAGCCGCGGAAGTTATACTGCCGCATCTTCATCCCGTCGCCGCCGACCAGACCGCTCACGGAGCGCTTGCGCCCGGTGTAGGCGTCCGCCGCGTCCTGCATGGCCTGCCACGTCGAGAGCATCTTCGCCATGGACGCCTCACGGCTGACCTGCCGCTCCTCCATGTCGTCGGCGAGGACAACCTCCCAGAAGGCGAGGTTGCCCCGCTCCATGCGCTCAAAGATTTGCTTCATTGAATCCAGCGCCATCTTCCTCGTCCTCCTTATCGTAATAGGTCACGGACAGAATCCCCGGCAGCTCGGCGAGGAACTGCACCTGATTCGGCCGCATATGCTGGTCAATCTCGATCACCATCAGCGCGTCGCCCCCGCGCTTCTGGCGGCTGAGACTCATGTTCGCCACGTTGATGCGCAGCTGGCTGAGAATATTCGTCACGCCCGCGACGGAGCCGAACTCGTCCTGATTGCGGACTATGAGCGTGCTGTACATACCGGTGAACGAGACCTCGATCCCGTCGATGCGGTTGACCCGCCGCCGAGCGACGCCGCCTGCATGGTGAGCTGTTTGCCGCTCACGCCCTGCACCTCGAGCACGGCGGTGTTCGGGTGCGCGTCGCGCAGGGAAATCACGTCGAACGTATAGCGCAGCCCCGCGCGCGCCGCCTCCTCGAAGGCCGACGGGATGCGCAGGTCATCCGGCTTCATGCCCAGCAGCCCCGCGACGAGCGCGCGGTCCGTGCCGTGGCCGCGCCCCGTCTCGGCAAACGAGCCGTAGAGGTGGATTTTCGCCTCCGTGACCGGCTCGCCGAGCAGTGTCCGCGCCATCGCGCCGATGCGGGCCGCGCCCGCTGTGTGGGAGCTGGACGGGCCGACCATCACCGGCCCGAGAATGTCAAAAATGTCCATCTGTCTCTCCTCCTGCAGCCAATGCGCCGCACTGTTTCGCCATTATACCAAGTTCTCCGGCGAAAAGCAACCGGCGCGCGGGGTGTACATACATTTATAATATTGTACAGCTGCGGGTGGGAATCGGCGTGTCCGGTCTCCGGACTTCCTTTTCCGGTCGGCAAGCGGGGTATTGGTAGGACAGTACCTAAATTTTGTATCGGCAGCGGCGCAAACGCAGCGACGATCCTACATTTCATGCCCCTTGCAAAATCCTCCAAACGTGTGGGACCCACTATAACCAACTCCAACGTGCTGGGCGCACTTAGGATGTCCAGAAACCTTGGTTTCCGGTGCATCTTTGCTTACTTTCCGGACTATCAGAAAGTAACCCGTCGGCGGCACCCCCCAGCGCATTCAAAAAGAGGACAGGCCACTCCCTGTCCTCTTTTTAAAATCCCTCACAGCTGACATTGCTGCATCAGGAAGTTGATAAACGCCCGCGCGGGCGTACTCGCCGTGCGCGACGACCGGACGGCCACGCCCAGCTCACACTCGATCGGCTCACGCAGCGGAATCCCGCGCACGCGATCCTCAAACCCGATGAGCGACAGCGATGAGAGCACCGAAACGCCCATCCCGCCGATAATCATCGACAGAATCGCCGCATCGTCCGCCGCGTCGATCTTCAGGTGCGGCGCGGCGGGTGGCAGATACGGCTCGATGTCCTGCTCCGCGCCGGAGATAAATGTCCCCTCCAGCAGGTGCTCAAGCGGAACGGTCTTCTCCTCCCACGGATAGTCGAGCGGCACGACCGCCAGCAGCGGCACACGCAGCAGCGGCGTCCACTCGAAGCCGCGGGCACAGTGGTCGTCGATCAGCGCGACCTGAATTTTCTCGTCCTCCAGCGCCTCCACCAGCTCGTTTCCGCGCACAAGCACGTCCACGCGCACCTCCGGATGCATCTTCCGGAAGCGCTGCAGCACACCCGGCAGCCAACTGCGCGCGATGCTCGGGAAGCACCCCACGCGCAGGCACTGCCCCTGCAGGTTGCTGCACTCATCTGCCTCCCGGCGCAGCACGTCGCAGGCGCGCAGCACATTGTGCACATACGGCATCAGGTGTTCACCCTGCACCGTGAGCTTCACGCCGTGGCTCGTCCGCTCCAGCAGGCGGCAGCCGAGCTCCGTCTCGAGTTTGTTCATCATGTGCGTCATGCCGGACTGCGTGTAGTCCAGCTGCGCGGCCGCTTTGGTGATGCTGCCGCACTGCACTGCCGTCAGCAGCGCACGCAATTTGTTTTCGTCCATTTTCTCTCCAATTCTACCCTCTCTGTTTTTGACAAAGTTTCATAACCATAGTGCAATAATATCACGAATTTTGTTTCTTTTCAATATATTTTTTCTCAACTGGTCTGACAAGTTGCCCTACCGAACCATTCGGTTTTTGTGCCTCATTAAAAAAATTGATATCGTCATATAATTCGTCTGATTCCGAAATCCGAAAAATCGTGCTATCGTATAGTCAAAGCCAAATAGGCTTACTTCAATAAGGAGGAAAGTAAGGAATGAATCTGAAAGCAAAAGAAGGCCTTAGCGTCAGCGACATGATTGTAGTGGGTTTCGCCCTCTTCTCCATGTTCTTCGGCGCGGGCAACACTGTGTTCCCCCCGTACATCGGCATGGAATCCGGTACCAGCTGGTTTACCGGTTTTCTCATGTTCTTCATCGGTGACTGCGGTTTGGCTCTGATGGGCTGTTTCGCTCTGCTCCGCATGGGCAGCACCGATGCCGTGTTCAACCGTCTGGGCGCAACCGTCGGCAAGATCCTCGTCGCGATCTGCCTGCTGTGCGTCGGCCCGTTCATCGCCGTCCCGCGTACCGCCGCGACGACCTATGAACTGGGTATCGCCCCCAACATCAGCGGCATCCCTACCGTCCTGTTCTCCGTGATCTTCTTTGTCATCGTTCTGGCGCTGACGATCAAGCAGACCGCCGTTGTCGACATCGTCGGCAAGATTCTGACCCCGCTGCTGCTGCTCGGCCTGGCCGTCATCATCATCATGGGAATCATCCACCCCATCGGTGAGATCACCGCGGCTCAGATCGAGAACGTCGCCGGCTCCGGCCTGAAGAACGGTTACCAGACGCTCGACGCCATCGGCGCCGTTCCCACCGGCATGCTCGCTCTGCAGAGCATCATGGCCAAGAACTACTCCAAGAAGAAGGAAACCGCCACCATGGCCGGCGCGTCCATCGTCTGCGGCGTGCTGCTGCTTCTGGTCTACATGGGTCTGGCTTATCTGGGTGCCACCGTCTCCGGTATCTACACCTCCGAGATCGGCCGCTCCGAGCTCATCCTCGCCATCGTCTATGCCATCATGGGCAAGGCCGGCACCATCATCTTCGGTATCGTCGTTGGCCTCGCCTGCCTGACCACCGCTATCGGCCTGACCGGTATCGTCGGCGGCTTCTTCTCCGAGACCATCTTCAAGGGCAAGGTTTCCTACAAGCTGATCGTCATCGTGATGTGCGTGTTCTCCGCCGTCGTCTCCAACCTCGGTCTCGACCGCATCATCTCCATCGCCGGTCCCATCCTGGACCTCGTCTATCCCCCGGTCGTCACCACGATCTTCATCTCCGTCGCGATCCCGTTCGTGCATGACTACATCAGCCGCTTCGCTGCCGGCGGCGCTCTGGTCTGGAGTGCCCTGTGCTCCATCGACGCGATGACAAGCGCCACGATTGGCTTCCTGCACAAGACCCCCTTCTTCGAGGTTGGTCTGTCCTGGATCATCCCGACCATCATCTGCGGACTGATCGGCTTCGCAGTTGCGAAGGCCACCGGTGCCAATAGCTCCAGCCACGCCGCCGAGGAGAACCCCAAGGCGTAAACCGCAGCCCACAGCGCAATATCGCTGTTTGTCTCTCCTTTACTATGCGTCAAAAGCCTGCCGTCTGGCAGGCTTTTGACGTTATTTTTTGCCAAAGGCCGATGGCCTTTGGCAAAAAAATGGGGTCTCGCTCCGAACCGCGCGTTTTGCCCGCTGTAAGCAGGCAAAACACACTCTTTCCGCGCAAAGTGTTTTTTGCGACGTACACGCCGCCGCAAAAAACGAATTTCATCTTATTTGCGCCGCTGCGGCGGCGCGAACTCTGTGAGACCTTTGAAAACGCGAAAAAATCTCCGCCGGGCGGCGGAGATTTTTTCGCGTTATTTTTCCTCCGTTTTTGCCTTCGGCTCAGCCGGCTCTGCTTTGCCGGTCTTTTTGAAGTCGACAAAGTCGGTGCGCTTGAACGTCAGCTGTCCCACGTCGTCCACGGCGAGGTGGGCGTACACGTTCCGCGTGACGGCGAACTCCATGTGCGTACCGTTCGCGACCTGAAACGTGATAAAATACTGCCGCCCCGCTCCCTTTTCCTCCGGTGCCTCGGTGCGCTTGGCCGCGACCATCGCCGCCATCGTCAGCTGCGTGTCCTTGATCTTCTTCCGGGCGGCCTTGAAGAGCGTCCAAAGGAGGATCAGCACGATCAGTGCAAAGAGAATCGGCACGGCGACCTTGATGATGTGCATCACATTATCCATATTCCTGTTTCCTTTCTCCGCGGCCGCCGGGCGGCCGTTTTTCTCATGCTCAGAGCTTCGTCAGGTGCGCACCCGCGGCCTTGAGCATCAGCTTTTTCGTGCCGACCTTGTCGAAGGCGACCTCGATAAGCGCGTCGCCGCCCATCGGCCGGACGGAGATCACCATACCCTGGCCGAACGCCTTGTGTCGGACACTGTCGCCGGGCTGCAGCTGCAGAAGCGGCGCGGCGTGGTGCTGCTCGACGGCAAACGCGGGGCGCTGGTGCGGCCTTGCGGGGCGGGCATAGCCGCCGGGATGCTGCGCGGCTGCGGCAGCCGTCGCCGCGTGCGGCGCACCGCCCTCTTCCCCACTCCAGCCCGGCTCCGCCGTGCGGGGCTGGGGCTTGCTGAGCCACTCCATGTTCTCCTCCGGAATCTCCTCGAGGAAGCGCGACGGGCGGCAGGGCGTCGTGCGGCCGTAGAGCATACGCTGGCGCGCATTCGTGAGGATCAGCTTCTCCTTCGCGCGCGTCATCGCGACGTAGCACAGCCGCCGCTCCTCTTCCATCTCCTCCTCGTCGCCGATGGCGCGGTTGCCGGGGAACAGCCCGTCCTCCATGCCCACGACGCACACGAACGGGAACTCCAGTCCCTTGGCCGCGTGCATCGTCATGAGTGTGACGCAGTTGTCGCTGTCGTTTTGGCTGTCGAGGTCGGTATAGAGCGCGATCTCGTCGAGGAAGCCCGCGAGCGTCGGGTTGTCGGGGTCGTTTTCGAGGAAGGCCTGGATGCTCGAGGCGAGCTCCTGCACGTTCTCGAGCCGTCCGCGGCTCTCCACGTCGCTCTTCTCCTGCAGCGCGCGCACATAGCCCGTGCGCGCGCAGACGTACTCATAAAACTCCACGAGCCCCATATTCTCCGCGCGATGGCGCATCTCCTCGATCATCTCCGTGAACGCCTTGAGCTTGCTCACGGCGTTTTTCAGCTCGGGGTAGCGGTCGGCGTGGTAGAGAATCTCATAGAGGGGCACGCCCTCCTCCGTCGCGATCAACTGCGCGCGGTCGACGGTCGTCGGCCCGATCTTGCGCGCGGGAACGTTGATGATGCGGCGCAGACGGAGATCGTCCGTCGTGTTGTTGATGACGCAGAGGTAGGCCAGCATATCCTTGACCTCGGCGCGGTCGAAGAACTTCATGCCGCCGATGACCTTATACGGCACGCCGTTGCGCTTGAAGGCATATTCGAGCGCGTTCGACTGCGCGTTCATGCGGTAGAGCACGGCGTGGTCGCGCCAGTTCGCACCGCGGTTGCAGCTGACAAGGATCTGCCCCACGACGAAGTTCGCCTCGTCGCCCTCATTGAACGTCGTCTTGACGGTCACGACCTCACCGCGGCCGTTCTCCGTCCAGAGGGTCTTGCCCTTTCGGCCGGTGTTGTGGCGGATAACGGCGTTCGCCGCGTCCAGAATGTTCTGCGTGGAGCGGTAGTTCTGCTCAAGGCGGATCGTCCGCGCCCCGTCGTACTCCTTCTCGAAGTTCAGGATATTCTCGATATTCGCGCCGCGGAAGCGGTAAATGCTCTGGTCGTCGTCGCCGACGACGCAGATGTTGCGGTAGCCCCCCGCGAGCAGCCCCGCCAGCAGATACTGCAGGTGGTTCGTGTCCTGATACTCGTCGATGAGGACATAGCGGAACTTCCGCTGGTAGTATTCGCGTGTCTCGCGGTCGCTCTGCAGCAGGCGCACCGTGTGCAGGATGATGTCGTCAAAGTCGAGGGCGTTCGCCTCGCGGAGCTTGCGGCTATAGCGCGCATAGACCTTGCCGATGCGCGTCTTGCGCCAGTCGCCGCGCTTTTCCCAATAGGCCGCGAACTCCTCGGGGCTCTGCATGGCGTCCTTCGCGTTCGAGATGACAGACAGCAGCTCGCGCGGCGGGAACGTCTTTTCATCCAGCTCCAGCTCCTTGAGGATGTCCTTGAGGACGCGCTTGCTGTCGTCGGTGTCGTAGATGGTGAAGCTGCGGTCAAAGCCGATCTTGTCGATGTCGCGGCGCAGGATGCGCACGCATGCGGAATGGAACGTCGAAGCCCAGACGTCCTGCGCCGTGTCGCCGAGCATCCGCTCCAGCCGCTCCTTGAGCTCGTTGGCAGCCTTGTTGGTGAAGGTGATGGCCAGCACCTCCCACGGCCGGGCGGGCTCCACGGCGCAGAGATACTGCGCCAGCGCCTCCTGCTCGGGGTCCGAGTGCTGCGCATACTGCTCCAGAAACTCCACCTCATCTTCTGAGATGGGCATGGGGATCTCCTCCGTGTCGCTCCCGCGGCCATAGCGCAGGAGGTTCGCCACCCTGTGGATCAGCACCGTCGTCTTGCCGGAGCCCGCGCCCGCGAGCAGCAGCAGCGGCCCCTCCGTGCAGAGCACCGCCTCGCGCTGGCGGTCGTTCAGGTTCTGATACGCCCCGGCAATCACCGCTCGCCGGGCCGCGATAAATCGTCTCTCTAAGTCGTTCATGGTGTCCTCGCTTCCGTGTCTCATTGGCTTCCATTTTAATACAGAATTCGCCCCCGGTCAACCGCGGATACGGCAAACGAAAATTTTGTTCGATTCTTCTTGACAAGAATGTTTGTTCGATTTATAATGATACTCGAACAAAAGTTTTATAGGAGGATTTCACCATGACTTTCGGACTGTTTATGATTCTTCTCGGCGCCGCTTCCCTCTCCGCCCAGCTCGTCCACCTGATCGACCGACTCGACCAGCCGAAGCGCAGCCGCCGCGCCGCTTGACCCATGGATTTGCTGGAGAAGCTGACCGTCCTCACGGATGCGGCCAAATATGACGCCGCCTGCACCTCCAGCGGCGTCCGCCGCGGCTTTCAGCCCGGCAAAATCGGCAATACCACCTCCTCCATCGCCGGCTGCTGCCACAGCTTCTCGGCCGACGGGCGGTGCATCACGCTGCTGAAGGTGCTGATGACCAACTCCTGCGTCTACGACTGCCGCTACTGCGTCAACCGCCGCTCGAACGACACGCGCCGCGCCGCCTTCACGCCGAAGGAGCTGGCCG
>OCPX01001155.1_pt1 | contig 21605 bp, 19 predicted proteins | sample 1538771 | NCBI WGS metagenome assembly OCPX01 (sample SAMN04571725, study PRJEB22368) | human gut metagenome | biome: human gut; material: stool | host: Homo sapiens | place: Luxembourg | collected 2012-11-01 | reverse complement strand
GAAGCGCAAGCTGGTAGATTACCAGTACGACTTGGGCGACTGCATGTTCTGCGAGCTCTGCGTCAATGCATGTAACTTCGGAGCCATCAAGTTTGTCAACGATTTCGAAAACGCTGTCTTCGACCGTGACAAGCTCGTCTATCATCTGGACAAGGAAGTATACAAAGGTGGTTCGCTGCCCAACCTCATTGATGGCGGCGCTCCCCTGGAAATAGGTAAGTTTAACACCAAAACCAAGTAAACCGATTATGGCAAATATTGTAATGTTTTGTATTCTGGCCGTAGTCATTCTTGGCTCAGCCTTAATGTGTGTGCTGACCCGCAGCATCATGCGTGCAGCCACCTTCCTGCTGTTTGTGCTCTTCGGCATCGCCGGTCTTTACTTCCTGCTCGACTATACCTACCTGGGTGCTGCCCAGATAGCTGTCTACGCCGGAGGTATCACCGTGATGTACGTCTTTGCCATCCAGCTGGTCAACAAGCGCGCCCTCCAGGGCAAGACCGAACACTTCAAGGGCTCACGCCTGATGGGCGGACTGCTCATCTCACTGCTGGGCCTCGCCACAGTAGTGGGCGTAATCCTCAAGCATAAGTTTATCGACATGGCAGCCAGCTTGGCCGACAAGGAGGTAACCATGCAGGAGATAGGTACAGCCCTTGTGGGTTCAGAGAAATATCAGTATGTATTACCCTTCGAGTTGATATCAGTATTCTTGCTGGCTTGTATCATCGGAGGCATCATGATTGCAAGAAAGGAGGACCAGAAATGAATATTCCCGTAGAGTTTTTCCTTACACTTAGTGCATTGCTGTTCTTTATAGGTGTATTCGGATTTGTCACACGCCGCAACCTCGTGGCCATGCTCATCTCGGTCGAGCTGATACTCAACTCTGTCGACTTGAACTTTGCCGTGATGAACCGCATCCTTTTCCCCGGTGAGATGGAAGGCTTCTTCTTCACACTCTTCTCTATCGGTGTGAGTGCTGCCGAGACTGCTGTTGCGCTGGCTATTATTATTAATGTTTACCGTAACTATCACAGTGACCAGGTGAACAGTATTGAAAACATGAAATTCTAAGACACTATGTACAGTTATGCATTTTTGATACTTCTTCTGCCGTTGCTGAGTTTCCTCGTGTTAGGACTTGCGGGCATGAAGATGAAGAAGCAGGTAGCGGGTGTCATCGGCACCATCGTGCTGGGCTGCGTATTCGCCATGTCGGTATATACCGCCTACAAGTATTTCTTCGTTGACGGAAGAAATGCCCTCACTGGCGCCTACGACACCGTTACCGTGTTCAATTATAGCTGGTTGAAGTTTAGCGAGCTGCTTACCTTCAACATCGGTTTCCGCCTTACGCCTATCAGCGTGATGATGCTCATCGTCATCACTACTGTCAGCTTTATGGTTCATATCTATTCGTTTGGTTACATGGCCGAGCGCGACGAGAACTATGAGGTTGAAGGCTATGAGAAGGGCTTCCAGCGTTTCTACGCTTACCTGAGCCTGTTTACGATGTCCATGCTGGGTCTGGTGGTTGCCACCAACCTCTTCCAGATGTATCTCTTCTGGGAGCTGGTGGGCGTGTGCTCTTATCTGCTTATCGGTTTCTATTACCCCAAGCATGCCGCTGTCCACGCCAGCAAGAAGGCGTTTATCGTAACTCGCTTCGCCGACCTCTTCTTCCTCATCGGTATTCTCTTCTACAGCTTCTATGTAGGCACGTTCAACTACGACCTGGCTGCCGACCACGACCTGGTGCTGAAGTTGCATGGTGCAGCATTTGTCCTGCCTACTGCCCTGTTCCTGATGTTTATCGGTGGTGCCGGTAAGAGTGCCATGTTCCCGCTGCACATCTGGTTGCCCGACGCTATGGAAGGCCCCACACCCGTGTCAGCGCTCATCCACGCCGCCACCATGGTTGTGGCTGGTGTATACCAGGTGGCCAGCCTGTTCCCCATCTGGGTGACCTACGCGCCTGAAGCCCTGCACTATGTAGCCTACATTGCTGCCTTCACCGCATTCTATGCCGCAGCCGTAGCCTGCTGTCAGCGCGACATCAAGCGTGGTCTGGCCTTCTCGACCATCTCTCAGATAGCCTATATGCTGGTAGCCCTTGGCGTATGTACCGCCATCGACAACCATGAGGGTGGTCTGGGTTATATGGCCGGTATGTTCCACCTCTTTACCCACGCCATGTTCAAGGCCCTGCTCTTCCTCTGCTCCGGTGCCATCATCGTGATTATCGGCAGCAACTTCAAGGAGTATATGGGAGGTCTGCACAAGTATATGCCCATTACCAATGCCTGCTTCCTCATCGGATGTCTCGCCATCGCCGGTATCCCTCCCTTTGCAGGTTTCTTCTCTAAAGACGAAATCATCACCGCCTGCTTCCAGTTCTCTCCCTTCATGGGCTACTTCATGACACTGGTTGCCGGTATGACCGCTTTCTACATGTTCCGTCTCTACTACGTGATATTCTGGGGCCAGAGCTACTACGAACTTGACCCCGAACACCGTCGCAAGCCACAAGAGGTGCCCTTCGTAATGTGGGGTCCGCTGGTGTTCCTTGCCATCATCTCGTGTGTAGCCGGTCTTATACCTTTCGGCCACTTTGTTTCGGCTACCGGCCAGAGCTACGATATCCACATCAATGCTCAGGTGGCTACTACCAGCATTGTGGTGGCTGTCATCGGCATTGCCCTTGCCACCTATATGTACGCTCCCAAGAAGACTCCGCTGGCCGACACTCTGGCCAAGCGTATGCCTGTGCTGCACAAGGCTGCCCTCAACCGTTTCTACATCGACGACGCATGGCAGTTCTTCACCCACAAGATAGTCTTCGGACTCTTCTCCAAGCCCATCGCATGGTTTGACCGCCGCGTCATCGACGGCACCATGAACTTCATGGCATGGGGTACACAGGAAGCCGGTGAGTCTATCCGTCCATGGCAGAGTGGCGACGTGCGCCAGTATGCCGTATGGTTTATCACGGGAAGTGTAGCTATATCATTAATCCTTCTTTGTCTTTAGAGCATTATCATTATGAGTATATTAACATTATTCGTAGTTATCCCCGTCCTGATGCTCCTCGGGCTCTGGTTTTCCAAGAACCTGGCTCAGGTACGTGGCGTAATGGTAGCAGGTGCCAGCGCCCTGTTGGTCCTTGCCATCTGGCTTACCGTTACTTTTATACAGATGCGCCATGCCGGTAACACCGATCCCATGCTGTTCACCTACAGCGTGGCATGGTTCCCCTCGCTCCATATCGCCTACAGCGTAGGCGTCGATGGCATCTCGGTCGTGATGCTCCTGCTGTCGGCCATCATTGTCTTCACCGGAACCTTTGCCTCTTGGCAGGCCATGTCCAACCACAAGGAATACTTCCTCTGGTTCACCCTGCTCAGCACCGGTGTGTTCGGCTTCTTCATCTCGGTAGATATGTTCACCATGTTCATGTTCTACGAGGTAGCCCTTATCCCTATGTATCTGCTTATCGGAGTATGGGGTACAGGCGCCAAGGAGTATGCCGCCATGAAGCTCACCCTGATGCTTATGGGTGGTTCGGCGCTGCTCATCATCGGCATCCTGGCCATCTACTTCTTCAGTGGAGCCACCACGATGAACATCAATGAGATTGCGGCTATGGCCAATATCCCCGAGAATGTGCAGAACATCTTCTTCCCCTTGCTCTTCATCGGTTTCGGCGTGCTGGGAGCCCTCTTCCCATTCCACACATGGTCGCCCGACGGTCATGCCAGCGCCCCTACCGCCGTGTCTATGCTCCACGCCGGTGTGCTGATGAAGCTCGGTGGCTACGGCTGCTTCCGCATTGCGATGTATCTCATGCCTTCCGCTCTCGACACCTGGGCACCTGTGTTCCTCATCCTCACCACCATCTCTGTGGTATATGGAGCGCTCTCAGCCTGTGTGCAGACCGACCTCAAGTACATCAATGCCTATAGCTCGGTATCCCACTGTGGTATGGTGCTCTTCGCCCTCTGCATGGTTACCCAGACCGCCATCACCGGTGCCGTTATCCAGATGTTATCCCACGGTCTGATGACAGCCCTCTTCTTTGCTGTCATCGGTATGATTTACCACCGTGCCGGCACTCGCGACGTGCGCTATCTCGGCGGACTGATGAAGGTAGTGCCCTTCCTCGCCGTTTCCTATGTAGTGGCAGGTTTGGCCAACCTGGGTCTCCCCGGTTTCTCTGGCTTCGTGGCCGAGATGACCATCTTCGTAGGTTCGTTCCAGAACGCCGATACCTTCCACCGCGTATGTACCATCGTGGCTTGTACCTCTATCGTAGTGACAGCCGTGTACATCTTGCGCGTAGTGGGCAAGATTCTGTTCCAGAAGATACCCAACCCCGAGTTCCTCAAGCTCACCGATGCTACTTGGGACGAGCGCTTGGCCGTGGGTGGACTTATCTTCTGCGTAGCCGGTCTCGGTACTGCGCCTTTCTGGGCACAGGAGGTTATCTACGATGCAGTAGGCCCTATCATCCAGCATATCGGCAACTTTGTTGCGATAGCCCAGTAAACTGTAATGTCTAACGATTAAGTATCTAAAAGAAATGAATATTGATTATAGTCAGTTTTTACATATGATGCCCGAAGTAAGCCTTATGGCTGTTCTGGTAATCGTCTTCATTGCAGACTTCTTTACTGCCCCCCGTGTAGCCGATGTACAGGCTGGCGCCGACTTCAAGGCTCCCCGTGCATGGTTCGGTCCGCTGGTGTGTGTGCTCATGCTTGTCCACACCCTGCTCAATCTCGCTCCCGTAGAGTCTGCCGTTACCTTTGGCGGCATGTACTATACCACACCCTCTATCGGTATCATCAAGAGCATCCTCGCCTTCGGCACACTCATCGTGCTCATCCAGAGCCGCGAGTGGATGCGCCGCCCCGATACCTTCTTCAAGGAGGGTGAGTTCTACATGCTCACCCTCGCCACCCTCTTGGGTATGAACATGATGGTAAGTGCCAACCACTTCCTGCTGTTCTTCCTGGGTCTTGAGCTGGCTTCGGTGCCCATGGCCTGCTTGGTGGCGTTCGACAAGTACCGCCACAACTCAGCCGAGGCAGGTGCCAAGTTCATCCTCACCGCCACCTTCTCGAGCGGCGTGATGCTCTATGGTATCAGCCTGCTCTATGGCGCAGTAGGCACACTCTACTTCGACGACGTAGTGATGCGACTCTCTGCCACTCCTATGGTCATCGTGGGTCTGGTGTTCTTCGTCAGCGGTCTGGGCTTCAAGATTTCTCTCGTGCCCTTCCACTTCTGGACAGCCGACTCTTACCAGGGCGCTCCCACCACCGTTACCGGCTATCTGTCGGTTATCTCTAAGGGAGCCGCAGCCTTCACGCTCTGCACCGTGCTGATGAAGGTCTTCGGTCCCATGGTCGAGTACTGGCAGTACATGCTCTTCATTGTCATCGTGCTGTCTATCACCGTGGCCAACCTTTTCGCCATCCATCAGAGCGACCTGAAGCGCTTCATGGCGTTCAGCTCTATCTCTCAGGCAGGTTACATCGTGCTCGCCATCGTGGGCAACCAGGCCACATCGGTCTACGCCCTCAGCTTCTACGTGCTCATCTACGTGGTAGCCAATATGGCTGTGTTCACCATCATCTCGTCTATCGAGGAGCACAACAACGGCGTGGTAGATATGGAAAGCTACAACGGACTCTATCAGACCAATCCGCGTCTGGCCTTCCTCATGACCCTCGCCCTGTTCTCCCTGGGTGGTATTCCTCCCTTCGCTGGTATGTTCTCCAAGTTCTTCGTCTTCATGGCAGCTGTCAAGGGCGCCGACTTGGCCACCACCACCGGAGCGCTGGCCTACATCGTGGTATTCATCGCGCTGGTCAACACCGTGATATCTCTCTACTACTATCTGCTCATCGTCAAGGCTATGTACATCAAGCCCAACGAGCATCCTCTGCCTACATTCCAGAGCGCCACGAGCACCAAGCTCGCCCTCGCCGTTTGTACCACAGGTGTGCTGCTCTTCGGTGTATGCTCATTCATCTACGAATGGATAGCTCTGGCATAACGCAGCAAGAGAGCAAGATATACTAAATCTAACTTAATAATATCTACAGGGGATAAGTCGGTATCTTACCGCTTATTCCCTGTTCTTTTTTCTGCTTCTCCGCCTGCGCCGTCAGTTTCTCCGCCCACGCCGTCAGTTTCTCCACGACGCCCATCCACCCGCTCGCCGTCTGCAACCCCGCTGCGAGCCACTTTGAGTCAGGTCCGCGGCTTGAAATGCAGAAATCATGGTTTGCCATATTCATTTCCGAGTTTGCATTCCTCGTTTCAAACCTTGAAATCACCGCAGATGTCATCTCCTCCAGGTTTGTCTCCGTGAGCGGGAGAGTGGCAATGGTTGTACTGATGTCCCCATCAGCCTCGTCTACCGCCGCGACAGAGGCTATGGGCGCAAAAGTGATGTGCTTTCCCATATCCATTGGCTTGTTTTGTCCTTCCGCCGATACCGTTGTGCTGAACTTAACCATGCAGAACGAAAAAAACTTCGTGTTTTTCTTTGCATTGTCTTCGACTTGCACTATCTTTGTAAGAAAAATGGAGAGGTATGAATACCAGCGATAGTATTGTAATTATTCCTACATACAACGAGAAGGAAAATATGGAGAAAATCGTTCGTGCGGTTTTCTCCTTGGACAAGTGTTTTCACATCTTGGTCATCGACGACGGCAGCCCCGATGGTACTGCCCAGATAGTCAAGCGCCTTATGGCCGACGAGTTTGGCGACCGCCTGTTCCTCGTCGAGCGCAGCGGCAAACTCGGACTCGGCACCGCCTATATCACCGGTTTCAAGTGGTCGCTTGAGCACAATTACGACTACATCTTCGAGATGGATGCCGATTTCAGTCACGACCCTGCCGACCTGCCACGCCTCTACTCTGCCTGTCATGACGAGGGCTACGATGTAGCTATCGGTTCGCGCTATGTGAGCGGTGTCAATGTCGTCAACTGGCCCATCGGGCGCGTGCTGATGAGCTATTTCGCGTCCAAATACGTGCGCATGGTCACCGGCTTCAAGGTCCACGACACCACCGCCGGCTTCAAGTGCTACCGCCGCCGTGTGCTTGCCACCATCCCCCTCGACGAGATACGCTTCAAGGGCTACGGCTTCCAGATTGAGATGAAGTTTACCGCTTACAAGATAGGGTTCAAAATCAAAGAGGTGCCCGTCATCTTTGTCAACCGTCGCGAGGGTGTCAGCAAGATGAGCGGTGGCATCTTCGGTGAGGCTTTCTTTGGTGTGATGCGTCTCCGTTGGGACGGCTGGTTCCGCCATTATCCTGCCTTGCCCAAAGCCTGAGCCATCCCTCTCTTTGAGTGAAGCGATTTCACGCCTATGACGATAGAAGATTTAAGCAGACTCTACGGAGCGTGCCCGCAAGCGGGTGCGCTCGTTAAGGTTTTGGCAGAACCTGCCACCCGCCATATCTATATACAAGGTGCACAGGCGTCGGCCACGCCTTTGCTCTTTGCCTCGGTGGCCGACAGAGTGGCCGTCCCCGTGGTCTTTATCCTCCCCGATGCCGACGAGGCGGGCTATTTCTACCACGATCTTACTCAGATTATGGGCCAGGAGCGCGTGCTCTTTTTCCCCTCGAGCTACCGGCGCTCCGTGCGCCACGGCCAGCGCGATGCCGCCAACGAGATACTGCGCACCGAGGTGCTCGGCCGTCTCAGCTCGCGCAGCAGTGGCGACGTGCTCTATGTGGTCACCCACCCAGAGGCTCTGGCCGAGATGGTGGCGTCGCAGCAGAACATCGACGACCACCGCATCCATCTCACCACGGGTCAGACCATCGACATCACCGATGTCGCCCATCGTCTGCGCGATCTGGGGTTCGAGATGGTCGACTATGTCTATGAGCCAGGTCAGTATGCCCAGCGCGGCAGCATCATCGACATCTATTCCTACTCGAGCGAGTATCCCTACCGCGTCGACTTCTTCGGCGACGAGATTGATACCATCCGTACCTTTGAGGTCGAGGACCAGTTGTCCAAGGACCGCAAGTCCGAGATAGACATCCTGCCCGAACTTGCCCAGACTGCCACCGAGCGCGTGTCCTTCCTGCAGTTCGTGCCCGACGATACGCTGCTCGTTGCCCCCGACTTCGACTACGTGGGCAGCGTGGTGGCGCGCGTTTATAGCGAGGGTTTCTCCTCCCAGGCTCTCACCGAGCGGCTTGAGGGCGCCACCGAGATGGAGCGCCAGCAGATAGAGCGCGAGATGCGGCGCGAGTGGGCTCTCTGTCCGCCGTCGCAGTACGACACCCTTCAGGCACGCCTCCGCCATGTGTGGTTTGGCATGAATGTGGGCGCCCATGCCGACGCCCAGTCTGGCGCCACGGCTACCATCGCCATGAACATCACCCCGCAACCCCTCTTCCATAAGAATTTCGACCTCCTGCGCCAGTCGCTCGAAGACTATCTGCTCCAGGGCTACCGCCTCTTTATCCTTGCCGACAGCGCCAAGCAGCAACAGCGTCTGCGCGTAATCTTCGCCGAGATGGGCAGCGACCGCGAGCGCTCCCACCTTGACGCCCAGCGCACCGGCATCGACTTCGAGGGCGTCGACAAGGCCCTCCATAGCGGTTTTGCCGACAATGCGCTGCGCATCTGCTGCTTCACCGACCACCAGATATTCGACCGTTTCCACAAGTACAGCCTCCGCAGCGACCGCGCCCGTTCCGGCAAGATGGCGCTTACCATGAAGGAGCTCTACGAGCTCGAGCCTGGCGACTTCATTGTCCATGTCGACCTCGGCATCGGCAAGTTTGGCGGCCTGGTGCGCGTGCCCGTGGGCGACAGTTATCAGGAGGTGATACGCATCATCTACCAGCACAACGACAAGGTCGATGTCTCCATCCACTCGCTCTATAAAATCAGCAAGTACCGCCGCCAGGACACCGGAGAGCCACCCCGCCTCTCCACGTTGGGCACCGGCGCCTGGGACCGTCTCAAGGAGCGCACCAAGAAGCGCATCAAGGATATTGCCCGTGACCTCATCAAGCTCTATGCCCGTCGCCGTCACGAGAAGGGCTTCCCCTTCAGCGCCGACTCCTTCATGCAGCACGAGCTCGAGGCCAGCTTCCTCTACGAAGATACCCCCGACCAGCTGCGAGCCACCCAGGAGGTGAAGGCCGATATGGAGCGTGCCCGCCCCATGGACCGCCTCGTCTGCGGAGATGTGGGCTTCGGCAAGACCGAGGTCGCCGTGCGCGCTGCCTTTAAGGCCGCGTGCGACTCTAAGCAAGTGGCGGTGATGGTACCTACCACCGTGCTCGCCTTCCAGCACTACCAGACCTTCCGCAACCGTCTGAAGAACTTCCCCGTGCGCGTAGACTATCTCAGCCGTGCCCGCACGGCGCGCCAGACCACCCAGGTGCTGAAAGACCTGGCCGACGGCAAGATAGACATCCTCGTGGGCACCCACAAGCTCATCAGCAAGACCGTCAAGTGGAAAGACCTGGGTCTGCTCATCATCGACGAGGAACAGAAGTTTGGCGTCTCGACCAAGGAGAAGCTGCGCACCATGAAGACCAATGTCGATACGCTCACCATGTCGGCCACCCCCATTCCCCGCACCCTGCAGTTCTCGCTCATGGGTGCTCGCGACATGAGTGTGATGCGCACACCGCCGCCCAACCGTTATCCCGTGCATACCGAGGTCGACACCTATGGCCACGAGGTCATCGCCGAAGCCATCAACTTTGAGATGAGCCGCAACGGACAGGTGTTCTTCGTCAACGACCGCATCTCCAATCTGCCCGAGATAGCCAACCTCATCCACAAGTATGTGCCCGACTGCCGTGTGGCTATCGGCCACGGCCAGATGCCGCCCGACGAGCTCGAGCAGGTCATCATGGGATTTATCAACTACGACTACGACGTGCTGCTCTCTACCACCATCGTCGAGAACGGCATCGATATATCCAATGCCAATACCATCATAATCAACGATGCCCACCGCTTTGGTCTCTCAGACCTGCACCAGATGCGCGGAAGGGTAGGCCGAAGCAACCGCAAGGCCTTCTGCTATCTGCTGGCTCCCCCCAAATCGCTGCTCAAGCCCGACGCGCGCCGCCGGCTTGAAGCGCTTGAGAATTTCTCTGAACTGGGCAGTGGTTTCAACCTCGCCATGCAAGACCTGGATATCCGCGGCGCCGGCAATCTGCTGGGCGCCGAGCAGAGCGGTTTCATGGAGGACCTCGGGTATGAAATGTATCAGAAGATACTTTCCCAGGCGGTCACCGAACTCAAGAACGACGAGTTCCAGGACATCTATGCCGACGAGATGGCTGCCGGCCGCGACATCAGCGGCGAGTTTGTCGACGACTGTGCCGTGGAGAGCGACCTCGAGATGTACTTCCCCGACACCTATGTGCCCGGCTCGAGCGAGAGGATGCTGCTCTACCGCGAGCTCGACAACATTACCGACGACCGCGAGCTCGACGCTTATCGCCAGAGGCTCATCGACCGCTTCGGCCCCATCCCCCACGAGGGCGAGGAACTCATGCAGGTCGTGGCGTTGCGCCGGCTGGGCAAGCGGCTTGGCTTCGAGAAGATTATCCTGCGTCAGGGCCGCATGACGCTTCAGTTTGTGGGCAACCCAGACAGCGTCTACTACAAGAGCACTGCCTTTGGCAAAGCCATCAACTACATGGCTGCCAACCCGAGGCGCTGCGAGCTCAAGGAGGTCAAAGGCCGACGGCTCATGCACGTGGCGCAGATAGCCACCGTGGGCGATGCCGTGGCTCTGCTGCGCGAGATAGACAGCCAGACGCCCACCTCATTCAACGCTTGACACATTATGATTATACTCTTTTCGGTCTTGATCTATTTCGGGCTGCTGCTGGCCTTCAGCCGGCTCACCACGCGCGGCTCGAGCAATGACACATTCTTTCGCGCCAACCGCCGTTCGCCCTGGTACATGGTGGCGTTTGGCATGGTGGGCGCCTCCATCTCCGGCGTTACCTTTGTCTCAGTACCCGGCATGGTGGGCGCCAGCGACATGACCTATCTGCAGACCTGCATGGGCTTTATCCTGGGCTACATTGTCGTGGCTTTTGTGCTGTTGCCCATCTACTACCGCTACGACCTCACCACCATCTACACCTACCTCAGTCTGAGGCTGGGGCGCTGTTCCTACCTCTCCGGGGCTTCGTTCTTCCTGCTGTCCAAGATGACCGGCGCCGCCGCCCGTTTCTATGTGGTGTGCATCATCCTCCAGGAGTTTGTCTTCGACAGCATGGGCATACCCTTCTACATTACCGTGCCGCTGCTGGTGGTGCCGATATGGCTCTACACGCGCCGTGGCGGAGTGAAGACGCTGGTGTGGACCGATACGTTCCAGACCCTCTGCATGTTTGCCGCCCTGATACTCATCATCATCCATGTCACCGATGCCCTCGACATGAGCCTCGCCCAGGCGATGGGCGCTGTGATGGACAGCGGCCACAGCCGCGTGTTTGTCTTCGACGACTGGGTGTCGCGGCAGAACTTCTGGAAGCAGTTCTTCAGCGGTGTGTTCATCGTGGTGGTGATGACCGGACTCGACCAGGATATGATGCAGAAGAACCTGACCTGCAAGACGCTGCGCGAGGCGCAGAAGGACATGTGCAGCTATGGCGTGGCGTTTCTGCCCGCCAATGCGCTGTTTCTCTCCCTGGGCGTGCTGCTCATGATGCTCGCCCAGCGCACGGGCGTCGATGCCTCGGGCGACCAGCTGCTGCCTGCCTTTGCCGCCTCGGGAGAGTTGGGCATGGCGGTGGTCGTGTTCTTCACCATCGGCATCGTGGCGGCGTCGTTCTCCAGTGCCGACTCGGCCCTCACCTCGCTTACCACCTCGTACTGTGTAGACATACGCGGGCGGGCCAACGATGAGCGCCTGCGCCATCGTGTCCACGTGGGTATGGCTGTGGTCTTCGCCCTCTTCATTCTGCTCTTCCGCGTGTTCAACAACACCAGTCTGCTCGACGCTATCTACGTCATGTGTTCATATACCTATGGTCCGCTGCTCGGCATGTTTGGCTTTGCGCTGCTCACCCGCCGCACGGTGCGCGACCGCTGTGTGCCCTATATTGCCGTCGCCTCGCCCCTCATCTGCTTTGGCATAGACACCGCCACCACCGCCCTCTGCGGTTATCACTTCGGCTACGAGCTGCTGATGCTCAACGGCCTCCTCACCTTTGCCGGCATGTGGGCGGTGAGCCACAAGGGCGACGCCTAACCTCACCCCACGACCGGGCTGCAAGCATAGAGCCAGCCTTACTGCCACAGGCAACGGCCTTACCATAACCAGGGCTGGACTTCTCACATGGAGTCCAGCCCTCTTCTTTGCCGCAGCCTCGGTCGCAGCCAGCACCGTCTCCGTCTCGGTCAGATGCACCGATGTGCTGATGGTCTTTGGCGGCTCGTATCGTATGTCACGTGAGTACGCGTCGGAAGTCACGGGCCCACGTAACATACGATACGAGCCTACGTAACATAAGGCACGCAGCAGCCATGGTGGTGAATGTGGTGGCTGTCAATAGCTTTTGCGGGTGTGGCGATGTCCTCTCGTATTGCTGTGGGTTGTGCGGTGGTCTGGCAGTATTGCTTGTGCCGGTCTGTCAGTGGCGTCGGAAGGTGGCAGGGCTTGCCGCCGCGACCGCGATGGGGCAGGGCAGTGGTGCGAAAACAAAAGTCAGCCATTCTCCCGTTGCCGGGCGGATGGCTGACTGCTTGTAGCTATGGTCTTAAGTTACTTCTTAATTTGCTTGGAGTTATGGGCGAATATCTGCTGTTTCTTTCCGGCTTTTGGCTCGGCCACCTTGATTTTGGTGAATGAGCCGCGGTTTACGTCGTCGAGGACGATGGCTGGGCGGTAGTCGGCCTTGCGGGCGGTAAGGCGCACGTTGCGGAAGGTCACTCCGTCGGCGTGGCGCACGTAGAAGCCCCAGGCGGGCAGCTCCTTGTGCTGGGAGAACTCAGGATAGGCGCGAGGCATCTCGGGCACCTTGTCGAGTTCGTCGGTTCCCACGCGGGCGTAGTTGGGGTCGCCTCCGCCGGGGTAGACTATCTCCACATTCTCGATGCTCACATTGGTGATGTGGTTGTTCTCAAGTCCTACGATGGCCGAGGGCGAGATGTTGCGTGGGTTGTCCTCGGTAGGACCCTCATACTCGTATCCGGCATCGGGCTTGGTGCTGGGCACCTCGGCATATACGTTGGAGATATGCACATTGTCCATACGGCTGCGGCCGGGCTTGTTGGTGTCGTCGTTGACCTCGATGAGCTCATGGGCATCGCCACGTCGCTGGCCCACAACGAGATAGATGGGGTTGCCGGTGTTGATGGAGCGCAGACTGTCTACGATGATGTTCTCCACGTGTCCGCCGTCCACCGCTTGTATGGTGATGGCCGAGCGGAAGGTGTCGAAGATGGTGTTGTTGAGGATGCGTATGTTCTTGAAGCCGCCTACCGATGCGGTGCCAAACTTGATGCCGCTGGCGCTCGAGCAAGCCTTGTTGTTGCGCACGGTGATGTTCTGGCAGAGGCTCTTGGCATCGTGCGACTTGAGGCAGATGGCGTCGTCGGTGGCGTCGACGTAGCAGTTCTGGATTAGCGCTCCGTTGCAGTCTACGATGTCCATACCGTCGTTGTTCCAATAGGCGCGGCTGTGCACGGTGATGCCGTCGATGACGAGGTTGGTGCACTGGTCGTAGGTCTGGGTCCAAAAGGCTGGGTTCTGCAGCGTAATGTCCTTGACGGTGACATGGTTGCACTCACGGAAATAGATGAGCTTTGGGCGGTTGGCCACGCGGCCCAGCTTGAGCGGGTCGTTGATGATGCCGTTGCACGCCTGAGCCAGGAAGTTGTTGGCGAGCGCGCGGCCCTGTCCCTCGATTACTCCCTTGCCGGTGATGGCTATGTTGTCTTGCTTGTTGGCGAGGATGAGTCCGTACCAAGAGTTGAGCTCCATGTCGTAGTCGTAGGGATTGGTCGACCCCACGAGTATGGCGCCTTCGCTGAGATGCAGGGTGACGTTGGACCTCATGTGGATGCTGCCTGTGAGGTAGCGGCCTACGGTGAATACGAGTCTGCCACCGCCCTGCTGTGCGATATAGTCTATCGCCTTCTGGATGGAGCGGGTGTTCATGGTGGTTCCGTCGCTCTTGATGCCGAAGAGGGTCATCTGGTAGTCTTTGGCGGCGACGTTGGCGGCGGCGATGGTCATCAGCGCTGCCAGTATCAAATGTCTTATCTTGCTCATAGTTTTATGCTGTTGGGTAGTAGGTTAATAACGGGGCTGTGTAAGACAGTCTTTGACAGTCATCTTTCCACACTCCTTGGCCTCATAGAGAGGCATGGCGGCGTCGGAGAGACCCAGGGTCACGGCTGTGACCTGGACATTGTGGCAGTGGTCAAACTGCAGTGGCGGGCAGGCATAGTTCTGTAGGGTGACGCCGCTTGTCTGCACGCCTTTGCAGCGGTCGAGGGCGACGAGGGCAGGCACCTCGGCATTGGCGTCGGCGTATCCGCGAGCGGTCTGCTCGGCAATGTCGGCGGAGAGCGCACGGCTGTTGCCATCGATGATGCCCTTGCCGGTGATGGCTATGTCGTGCTGCCCCTGGGCATGGATGAGTGCGCGGCGGGGGCTGCCCTTATGGTCGTAGACCGAGGGGGAGGCCACGAGCACGGCTCCTTCGTGTATCACGAGGGTTACGCCCGATTTGAGTTCGATGCTTCCGGTGAGGTAGCGGCCTACGTAGAAGACGAGGCGTCCGCCGCCCTGAGCAGAGATATAGTCTATGGCATGCTGTATGGAGCGGGTGTTGTTGGTCACTCCGTCGCTCTTCACGCCGAAGGCTACAGCCTGATAGTCTTTGGCCATGGCCGAGATGGAAGTCAGGGCCAGCAGGGTGGCGCAGAGCAGAGTCTTTATCTTGTTCATAATAGTTATGGTTTAGGTGTTACTTGTTGCGTGTAGAGTGGTATAGCACTTCCTGTACCTTGCCCTTGCTGTCGGGCTCTATGTACTGCATGTCTTTCAGGGTCAGCCCCTTGACGTCGTCGGCTACGATGGCCGGACGGTAGTCGTGCTTGAGCGCACGGAAGACGATGTTGTCGAAGGTGACATTCTCGGCATGGCGCAGATAGAAGCCCCATGCAGGCAGTTCCTTGAACTGGGAGAACTCGGGGTAAGACTTAATCATCTCGGGGATGCTGTCGAGGTCTTTGGCCGTGGTGCCGCGGTAGGCGAAGAGCGGGTTGCCGCCGCCGGGGGTGACTATCTCGATGTTCTGCAGCGTCACGTTCTTGATTTTGCAGGTGGGGATGCCCACTATACTGGCCGGCGAGATGTTGCGCGGCATATCCTCTACCGGTCCTTCATAGCTGTAGCCAGCGTCGGGCTTGAAAGAGGGTATCTCAGCATAGACATTGCGGATGGTAATGTTGCTCATGGATGGGCGCTTGCCCTTGTTCCATCGCTCGCCGGTACGCAGGAAGATTACGTTGCCGGTGTTGATGGACCGCACGCCATCGACCTCGATATTGTCGATGATACCTCCATCGACAGTAGCGAAGGTGATGGCAGAGCGATACGTGTTATAGATGGTAAGATTCTTGACTTTGAAGTTGCGGAAGCCTCCGCGTGATACGGTGCCAAACTTCAGACCGTTGGCACTGGAGCGGCCCACGCAGTCTTCGACCACCACGTTCTGACAGATGTGGTCGGCAGAGTGGGACTTGAAGCAGAACACGTCGTCGGCAGCGTCGATGGTGCAGTGGCGTATCACCACGCCGTCGCAGTCTACGACGTCGATGCCGTCGTTGTTCCAGTACGACTTGCTGTCTACGGTGATGCCCTCGACCAGCAGATTGCGGCACTGGTCGTAGGTCTGGTTCCAGCTGGCGGGGTCGCACAGGGTGATGCCCTCGACCACCACGTTGTCGCACTCACGGAAATAGATGTTCTGCGGGCGGTTGCCCTCATAGGGGCGACCGTTGCGCAGCGCATCGTCGTAGAGCCCGCGGTTGATGATATCCACCTGGTTGTAGGCGGTCTGTGCGCCCTGTCCGTTGATGGTTCCCTTGCCGCGGATGGCGATATTCTTCTGTCCGAAGGCAAAGATGAGCGACTGCCAGTTGACCACGGGACTCTTGTCGTAGTCCCAGGGATTGGTAGAGCCCAGCAGTTCGGCGCCGTTTTCGAGCATCAGCGTGACATCAGACTTCAGATAGATGGTGCCCGTAAGGTAACGGCCCGGCGTAAATACCAGATTGCCTCCACCATGGCTGCTCACGTGGTCGATGGCATGCTGGATGATGTTGGTGTTGAGCGTGATGCCGTCGGCTTTGGCTCCGAAGTCGGTAACGCGATAGTCGCCGGCATTGGCTGTGATGCCCATAAGTGTGCAGAGCACACAGAGCAGACTCTTAGTAATAGTTCTCATGTCGTAGATAGTTATGTTTCTCGCCGCAACATGGCCGCGAGTGGTGATTGTTAGATTTCTTTACGCCTACAAAATTAACAATAATCGCCTTCTCATGTGTGTGCTTTTTGATATTTGACCCCCGCTATTTGTTTCCCATCACGCAAATTCCCCCGACACTGGCCGCAGAGCCAGAGTCGGGGGAAATAGCTATATATATTATAATAAGGTGTACGTCTCAGCCAACCCTATCGGTTGAGATAGCGCTCGGCCTTGAGCGTATTTGGTTTCATCGTACGATGGAAATCAGTTTGCAGCCCAGTGCAGTCTCTATCTTCGCTATGGTCTGCATGGTGAAGTTGTGTCTGCCCGTCAACCATTTGGATACTTCAGAATCTCGCTTGTGCAGCAAGTGGGCAAAATCCTTCTGAGTGAGGTTCTTGCTTTTTAGAACTTCGCTGATGCGCTCTGCTATTCCAAAGGAAAGGTCAAATTCTGCTTTCTGCTCAGCTGGTATAGCGGTGAGGCACTGTCTGAACAATTCATTCTGTATCATAAGCTGTATGTTATATTTCAAAAGTAGCACTTTGAATATCGGTTATCATATTTTTCTCAATGGTAACTTTGCCTGACTTTTGTGCTTTGACAAGCACCCTGTCAAATGTCTGCAAGTCCATCACATAACCGCTTAGTTTCTCATCCTCTTGATATGTGCGTGTATTCTTGATGCCGCCGTTGCCAAGTATGAGAATTTGGTCAGATATGCGTAGACAGTAGAGTCGCAGTCTGCGTGAGTCGATAGCCAAGGCTTTGACATTGTCGTTCATTCTGCCTTTATTACGGAAAAAACGTTCAAGGGCACCTTTGTCAATGATCTTGGATAAAGCCATAAGGATAACATTAAAATCCTTGTTATATGTGGCATTATCCTTAAATTCAATCAGGAACTTTTCGAACTCGCTTTCCTCACTTCCGTCGAAACAGATAGAGAACATGCCTACGTTATCATTCTGCTCTATGGTTTTTAATGAAATTGTCGTCATAGTCGTATGGGTTCTTGTTGCTGCAAAGGTAAGTATAATTTCTTATTTAATTCACTTTTGAGTGAATAATTTGTGCTTTTGGCTATAAATAATCACCTATATAACACACAATTCACCACTTGCTTCAATCAAGAAGCATGTGGTGAATTGTGTAGATATTGCAGATGGAATGTCAGATACAGTATCTGTAATCAGTCTCAGCCAACCCTATCGGTTGAGATAGCGCTCGGCCTCGAGCGCGGCCTTGCATCCGCTGCCGGCGGCTACGATGGCCTGACGGTAGGTGGGGTCGGCACAGTCGCCGGCGGCAAATATGCCCTCGACATTGGTGCATGGCGATGCGCCCAGGGTCTTGATATACCCCTGCTCGTCCATGTCTATCTGTCCGCGGAACTCGTCGGTGTTGGGCTTGTGGCCGATGGCGAGGAAGAAGCCGTCGATGGGCAGATCGTAGTGACGCTCATCGGCTTCGCCACGTCGTGCCACCAGGTGGGCTCCCTCTACGCCGTTGTCGCCATAGAGTCCTTCGGTGTTGTGTTCGTAGAGGATTTCTATCTTTGGATTTTCCTCGACGCGGCGTCGCATGATGTCGGAAGCGCGGAGGTAGGGCTTGCGCACTATCATATAGACCTTGGTGCAGAGATTGGCCAGATAGGATGCCTCTTCGCAGGCGGTGTCGCCGCCGCCCACTACAGCCACCACCTTCTTGCGGTAGAAGAAGCCGTCGCAGGTGGCGCAAGCCGATACGCCCATGCCATTGTACTTCTGCTCATCGGGCAGCCCCAGGTATTTGGCGCTGGCGCCGGTGGCTATGATGATGGTGTCGGCCTCTATCTGAGTGCCGTCGTCGATGGTCACGATGTAGGGACGCTTGGACAGGTCGGCAGCCGTCACCACGCCGTCGCGGATGTCGGCACCGAATCGCTCGGCCTGCTCGCGCAGTTCCATCATCATCTGGTTGGCATCGACGCCCTCAGGATAGCCGGGGAAGTTTTCGACGATGGTGGTCTGGGTGAGCTGACCACCCGTCTGCAGACCGCAATACTCGATGGGCTGCAGATTGGCGCGGCCGGCGTAGATGGCGGCTGTATAGCCGGCGGGGCCGCTGCCGATGATGAGACATTTGGTATGTTCCACGTTGTTATTGGGCTAAGAGTTTTTCTATTTCCTTGCTGATGTTGTCGAGGCTTTCGGTGGGCTCGAAGCGGGCTACCACCATACCGCGCTTGTTGATGAGGAACTTGGTGAAATTCCACTTGATATCGCTCTTCTGCTTGTAGTCAGGGTCGGCCTCGCTGAGCATCTTGTCGAGGACTGGGGTGAGGGGATGGCTCTCGTCCCAGCCGGCAAAACCGCGCTGCTCCTGCAGAAAACGGAAGAGAGGGTCGGCATCGTCGCCGTTGACCTTGACCTTCTTGAAACGGGGGAAGTCGGTGCCGTAGGTGAGTTTGCAGAAATTGTGGATAGACTCATCGGTGCCGGGGGCCTGCTGGCCAAACTGGTTGCAGGGGAAATCGAGGATTTCAAAGCCCTGGGTGTGATATTCCTGATAGAGGGCTTCGAGTTCCTCATACTGAGGAGTAAAGCCACACTTGGTAGCGGTGTTTACTATGAGGAGCACTTCGTTGGCATACTCGCGCAGCGATACCTCCTTGCCTTTTCTGTCTTTGACAGCAAAATCGAAAACGGTTTTCATCTTGTTTACTATAAATATCAGTTATATGGCGACAAAGTTACTTATTTCTCACGAGACGGAGAAGGCGTAAAGCAGAGATTTTTAGATTATTTAGGGTTTTCCCCACAAAGTGTAGGGATAAGCCCACCAAAGAATATCCATTTTCCATTGGCATTGTCAGGATATAATGCTAATTTTGCAGCATAACAATAAGCAATAACAACTAAAAATATACGATTATGAAAAAGTTAGCAACCTTGATGACAGCCGTGGTGCTGGTGATGATGTCGGCGACGATGGTGTCGTGTGGTGAGAGCGACGACTATGACTACTATTTCGACCTCGACAGAGCTTTGACTGAGTATTTCAACCGTTATGGTGACTTCGGTACCGACGACCGTACCACTGCCGACTGGTTTGACCACTATTATCCCTACGCTTCGGACTATGACTACCGCTCGTTTATCAATGCGGTAAATGCCGACATAAACAACTCGCGCACCACCATGGCGCGCTATCTCAACGGCGAATGGGAGGGCCCGCTGCGCATGTACTTCAAGAACCAGGCCGGGCAGACCGTGTATACCGACTATCAGGTGATATGGCACTTTGAGCTCAGTGCCTCGTCAGACGTCAAGGGCCGCGGCACGGAGTATCGCTACAACGAGGACGAGGGCGAGACGCGCACCAATTTCTCTTGGTGTGTCAACGGATATGGCGGCATTGAAATCTCCTACGACCCCAGCCAGTCGGGCCAAGACCCTGTCAATATGCTCATCGCCTACAACAATCTGGACAAGCTGAGCACCACGCACTTCAAGGGTACGAGCGTGGGTGTGAACATCGAAGAGGAAGACGACTTCAACCTGACCAAGCGACTGCCACAGCGCGTCAAGGGCGAGACCACCGCAGTGGCCGCAGGCAAGACCTTCGGTGGCAAGAAGGCCGATGACAAGACCGCTCCCGTGGAGCGCAACATCACGATAAAGAACGGACACAGATAGACCACTGCAGACCACGACGACCAGGGCGGCCATCCCGATGATGAGGGATAGCCGCCCTGTCTGTTGTTAGGGACTGCGGGAAGAAACGCAGCCGCCATACCGACAGTGACAGCTGTCACGGGTAGAGCAACAGTCGTTATGCTGATAGCAGTCGGGGCTGTGGACTATCAGCCGGCGGCAGAGGAAAACACTGGGATGGTGGTGCTGAAAGTGGATGCAAACCGTGAAATGGTGAAATCGCGGTGCGCAATAATCCTGTCAAGCTATGAAATGATGAAATCAAGCCACGCAACGAGGTCGTTTGCGGTCGCCATGCAGAATGGCTCGTAGGCCGACCGGGCGGGAGGGATGGCGGGGAAGAAAACGGCAAGCGCTCCTTCGCCGGCATGGTGCCTGGGCGAAGGAGCGCTAATGGTTATGTCTGTCCGTAGGGGCAGGGGAGTATCAGAGTCCCCAACTGATGGGGCTAATCTTGCCCTCTACGCGGTTTTCGATATCGTCGGGCAGATTGCAGAAGAAGTCGATGCCGGTAAGGTTCTGGAGTTCCTTGACGGTGATGGCATGGTCCTTGACGGCCGATGTGTCCACCTTCTTCTGGTGCTCTACCCAGAGCGCAATGGCCTTGTATTCGGAGCCCGTCTTCATGAGCAGCGCCATGTAGAAGTACTTGGGCACGATGAGTTGACCCTTGACGCGCTCCATAATCTGGCTTTCCTTGTCGATGGTTCCGCCTTTGCACACGAAGAGGGTGTCACCGTCCTTGAGCGATTCGGCCTTCTTGCGCACCCAGCTCTCCATACGCACCCAAATGCCCTCATAATTCTGTCCGGCATTGAAGTCGTAGTGCTGGGGTTGGATGTTGCTGTAGTAGAATGTAGAGTGGTTGGCTTCGCGCGAGTATTGGATGTCGGCAGAGGCAATCAGATGGCCACGGGTGTAGCCCGAGCGGGTGTACATCGCATTGGTGTCGCTGAAGCGCATGGCTGTGGGCAGGTTGGGGTCTTCCTCGAAATCTCCCACACGGCCTGCGCCGCCCTTGATGGTCTTGTTGGTCATGGCACAACACGACCAGCGGTTGGACTTCTTCTTGTAGTCCCACTCGCAAGAGTAGCTCACGTCCTGCGCACCCGATGTGTGGTGGACGAGAACGATGTTGTTTTCGCTTGCCAGCTTGGGAAACTCCAGGCGGGTAATCTCTTTGGGGGTCATCGGTGTGGGGATGTTGCGGTTGGTGTTGACCACCTTATTCTGTCCCTGACCTGGGTCAGACGGTCCGTCATCTCCGCCACATGCGACAAGCGTCAGCATGATGACAGCCGCAGAAAGAAAGGAAAGGAATTTGTTCATTGTTATGACTTACCCTAAAAAAACTTGACACTTTTGGATGCCTAAAACAAAAGTGTATGA